>Ga0075425_100000887_pt1 | contig 28716 bp, 23 predicted proteins | sample SoiMethybrSBSTD4_FD_75300 | JGI IMG/M metagenome (GOLD analysis project Ga0075425, IMG submission 75300) | Bulk soil microbial communities from a Populus tree surrounding site in Tennessee, USA - Soil MetaG P. TD hybrid SBSTD4 | ecosystem: Environmental > Terrestrial > Soil > Tree plantation...
CCCGCCCAGAGTCCCAGCATCGTGTTGCCGCGCGGGCCGATCCAGAAAAACGCGGCCTGTCGCGCTGCGACAACGTGCGCCAGTTCGAATCCGAGGCGGTCGCGATAGAACGCGATCGACGTATCGAGGTCGCCGACCGTCAGGTGCCCACCGTCGAAGCGTGGACGGCTGGCCTGTCAATAGCATGAATGATCTCCAGATCCGTTATGTCGATCGGTCGCAAAAATATTCCGCAGAGCCGTCAAGGACTCGGTCGGTGTCGCGCGGAATATTTCGAGCGCGTCTCGACATTCCACGTCATGCAGCCGGCGCAACCTGCTCGAATGACGGGCAGACCGCTGAAATGGATGTGGAGAAGTCGTGAGTCGTGCTCGCAGGGAACAAGAAGCTTGTCTGGGACGCCTCTCCCCATCTCAGGTCGTGGCCCGATGCCGCCGACGCCCTGTGCCGCCTGGGGAAGCGCTGACCGCGCACCACATTCGTCGTTCGCGTCCGGCGGACTGTCCAACATTGCTGGCACTCTGGGAGCGTTCCGTACGTGCGACGCACAGCTTCCTCGCCGAGGCCGACATCACGTACTACCGGCCACTCGTCGCCGAGATTTTCGCCGGTGACTCACTCGAGCTGTGGGTTCTCACCGACATGTCGAATGTTCCGATCGGGTTTCTCGGATTGTCGGCGCATGCCATCGAGGCGCTCTTCCTCGAGCCCACGGTTCGACGGCGAGGATACGGACGCCGCCTGGTCGCGCATGCGCAGCAACTCCGTGGCGGCGCGCTCACCGTCGACGTCAACGAAGAGAATCACGCCGCGCGTCGGTTTTACGAGGCGCTCGGGTTCGTCGTTGTCGGCAGGTCGGCGCTCGACGGAACTGCGCGCCCGCACCCGCTGGTCCATTTGCGCCGCCAAGCGCCGGAAGGGGCCTGCGATAGACCGCCGGACAAACTCCCGTCGGCGGAGCGACGTGCGTGAATCGGGCGACGATCTCTCGGCGTCTAAGCGGGGCAGGACCGTCACGTTCGTCATCACGGAATATTCGACGCCCCTCTGGTGATTTTCCCCCGTGTGAGGCGCGACTTCTAGAGCCGACGCCTCGGTGCTGCGCACCGTTTTCACTCGATGTTGAAACAGGCCGCTTCGCGCGACGTCTCCGACGCCTGGGCTGCGTTCGAAGGAGAGGTGTTGCCGCATGCGGATCGACTGTTCCGCCTCGCGATGTGGTTTGTTCGGAACCGCTCCGACGCGGAAGACGTCGTTCAGGACACGATGATCCAGGCACTGAAGTCGTTCCACCGGTTCCAGCCGGGGACCAACTGTCGCGCCTGGCTGACCACCATCTTGCAACGGATCGTCAGCAATCGCCGGCGAGCGGCAGGCCGTTCTCGTCTCGTGGACGACCCGGACGACCGCATCGCGCAGACCGTGCCATTTGTCCCGCCTGTGCCGCAGGAACTGACCGACGAACTCGTGCTTGGAACCATGCGCCGCCTGCCGACGATGTTCCAGGAAGTCATCCTCCTCTGTGACGTGGAGGAGCTCTCCTATAAGGAAGCGGCCGAAGCGCTGGCCATTCCGATTGGCACGGTGATGTCGCGGCTCCATCGGGGCCGCGCGCAGTTGCGAGCGGAGCTCGCGGCCGCCGACGCATTGCGCGTCGGACGGTCGACCGGTGACGGCGTGAAAGCTGTGGACGAGAGAATCGAGGCGTCATGAATTGTCGTGACGTTCGTGAAGTCGCCGACTCGTTTCTGTGCGAGGAACTGCTCACGGAGACGAATCACGAGATCCTGCGGCATCTCGATACCTGCCCGTTGTGCCGTACCGAGATTGATGCGCGCCGTCGACTGCGGGGCGCTCTGCGGGCCGCGTTCACGCGCGCGCCGGAGCTTCAACCGTCAGAGCAGTTCCAGAACCGCCTGCGCGACCAGCTGCGCGACGTATCGGTCCGTGCTGCCAGCCCCTGGTTGCGCTCCTCGCGCTGGCTCGCGGTTGCCGCGAGTATCGCGCTCGCGATTGGTGTGAGTAGCCTCGTCTTGATGAGACGGTCGTCGACGATACCGACCGAGGCATTGGCTCGTGACGCGATCGGCGATCACCAGAACTGCGCGTTGACGTTTCGCCTCGTGACGATGCCCGTGCCGCTGGAAGAAGCCGCGCAGCAGTTCGACAACGCTTACCGCGTGTTGCTCAACATGCCGCCGGACGATATTCGCACGTCGGACGGCGTTGCGCGAGTGACCGAACGGCACTCATGCGTTTATGGCGCGCGTCGCTTCGGACACGTCGTCATGGAGTATCACGGGCGAATCGTGTCACTGCTCATGACCGGGAACGACGGTGTAACGAGCGACATCGGACAAAACGCGATCCCGCAGATGATCGGACGGCCCTTGAACGGACTGTCGGTGATGTCGGTGAACGGGACGCATCACGCGATTCTGCTCGTCAGCGATCTGGAACGCGTGGATCTCGCGCAGCTCTCGAGGGCGGTCTCGGTGCCGTTGGCGCGCCGTCTGGACGTCAGCCTCCTCTCCGATCGCGGCACCTTCGCGTCGCTGCAATTCGAACGGCCATTGGCGCGGAGGCTGCTGGCACGCTGATCTGCGTCGCACGGGCGCTGGCCGGCCGACGCGCCACTCGCGGCGCCGCGGCCGTTGCAAGGCGGGCGGACGCTATCGATCAGCGCCGAACTGTTCGCTGAAGCTGCGGGGCCTTTGTCGCGCCCGCTCGCGTCAGTCGCGGCTGCTGCAGGAGCGTGAGCAGTTTCCAGGCGAGCGGCTCGAGATCCTCGAGATCGACCTGTTCTTTCCCCTCTCGCAGCTGCAGGTTCAGGCGATACGTGCGCTGGTCGGTGGGGTCGAGCGTGCATGCGCGGAGCCGCAGCGTCTCGGCCTGTTCGATCGTATCCACCGATAGCAGAAGCAGCGTGCCCTCGTCGGGCGGCTCGTCGGCGACGCGAATGACGAGCTCACCGGAGCGGTGGATGTCGATCTTGACCGGTCTGGAATACAGGCGCATCGACCGGGCCGTCGTGTGTGGCCTCCTCATAACGTCAATGCTCATTTCGAGCCGAACACACGGCGCCGCTCATTTGCTGACGGTCACGTTCGACAACTTGACGAGCTCTGGACTCGCATCATCGGTGACGATCGTGTTGTCCGCCTCGACGCGAATCTTCGTCGCGGGCACGAGGTCGCCGGTGCCGGTCCCCGACGCGGGCACGTCGAGCAGCACGAGCCCGAGATCGAATCCTGGCTTCGCCGGCGGCGCGGCGCGACTCGTGCCGTCGAGCGCGATTGGCGATCCCGTGACGACCGTGATCAGACGCCGGTCGCCGTTCGAGACGGCGTAGGCATACTTGATCGGCGTGCTGCGCGACCCTATCTGCAGCGATCCGACAGCGGGACGCCTGGCGAGCAGTTCCCGACTGGCGGTGCCGCGCTCCTTCAGTGCCTTCAGGAGTAAATCGCGCTCGGCGTCGGTCGAAAACTTCTCGACGACGATCGTCAGCGCGACGGTCGCCGCGTCGCCGCTTGCGCTCTTGACTGCGGCGGTGGCGGTGAATCGTTCGCTCGCCTCGACAGGCGACAGAAGGAGCGCCCCGATAAGTCCCAACAGGCACGCGAATCGTCGATGTAAAGACATGACGGCATGATACCCGCATCGGCACGCTATGCGAGCGCCGCACAACGGGTCGATTCCGCTCCGCTGATGCCTCCCGCGAGTCGCGTCACGGTCCCACGCTACTTGATCCGGCGACGAATTCGTTTGGTTTCCGGTGCCTGGTCGGCCGCCCACAGGCGAACGGTCAGATCGACCGTGCCCACCTGGATCAGATCGCCGTCGGTCAGCGCGACTTCCGCAACGACGGGAGCGCGCCGGACGAACGTGCCGTTGGTGCTCCGCAAATCCTCGATCGTAACGCGCCGTTGGCTGCTGTCGACGCGAATGACCGCGTGGCGCCGCGAGACGCCCGGTACATCCAGCCAGATGTCGCTTCGCGGGTCGCGTCCGATGATGTTGTCCCCCTCCGAGAGCTGGCCGGTCTTGCCGTTCCACGCAACCCAGCAGACGAGGGCCTGGACCGCGGCGCGCGACGGCGGGACCTGCACGGCCGCGCCGCAGAACGCGTATCCGACACCGTGGACCGTTCGGATGAACTTCGGGTCCTGGGCGCTGTCGCCGATGGCGCGCCGAATCTCGCCGATCAGGATGTTGAGATTCGCGTCCACGACAAACGTGTTCGGCCAGATTCGGTCGTGCAGGTCGGTCTTTTCGACGACCCTCGGCGCGGTCTCAATCAAGGCGCACAGCAGGTCGAATGCCTTCGGCGAGAGGTGGATTTCGCGTCCGCCATCCAGCAGCTGACGCGTCTCGGAGTCGATGGTGAACTGGGCGAATCGAGCTCTCACGGTGCGCCTCGCCTGGCGGCCCTGCAGAATCCTTGGGCTTTCCTTAAGACTCGACGCCGCGTACTCGGCGATAGTGTTCAGCCTCGGACGTCTGTCAACGAATCTTACCCGGAGCGGTGCAGATCGTGGGGATCCTCGGTGCGGCGCCGCCGCGACGCCACGCGCGCGACATCATCGATGCCGTTGTCGCGAACATGCGGCAGAATCTCGAGCGTCTCAAGTACTCGACGCTCGCGCCGAGCCGCTACATCGTCTATCTTCATCCGGCTGAGTTCGAGCGGCTGGAAACGATCATGCCGGTGCTGCAGGAACAGACCGTCCGCGCGCTCGATGAAGAGCTCCGGCGTCTGAACGCGGCGTCGGCCACGCATCGATGGATGCGCCGCATCGCGCGTGAACCCGCGTCGGAAGTCCGCAATGCGGCGACCGACTGGCACATCGCTTTCCTCGCCGATCCGGACGAGGAGCTGAAAGAGGGAGATCTCCTCGTCGACTCCGAGCTGCTGATGCCGGCAAGGCCGGATCTCGGCCTCGGCGAACAGACTCGCAAGATCGCGACCCTGCAATCGGGGCAGCGCGCGACAACGATCGAACACGTTATCACCAGCCCCGCGTCCTCCTCGACGCCGAGGCTTCTCGGCCGCATCGAGTACGACGACGAGTCCGGTCACCATTTCTACGACGTGACCAAGGATGGCTTCACCATCGGACGCGGCGGAATCGCCTATCCGGTCGACATCCGCATCGTCTCGTCGGCCGACGTGTCTCGCGAGCACGCCCGCATCCGCCGGGATTCGGCGAGCGATCGATTCTTTTTGACCGATCTGAGCACGCTCGGAACGACCTTGAACGGCCGTCATGTGCCGAAGGGTTTCGATGAAGTCGACGGGGCCAAACGCGAGAATGGATCCGAGACGCCGCTGCCCGATGTCGCGAAGATCGGACTCGCCGGCACCGTCTTCCTCGACTTTCGAAAGCGACGATGATCGCGTTGCTGTGGTGGGCTCGCGTCCTCTTCTTCGTCGCCTGCGGCGCTCTCGTGTCGCTGTATCTGTGGATTGGTTACCGTTCGCGCAGCGCGGAGTGAACCTACCCGATGCAAACAGCAACCGCGCTGCGAGCGGCGGCTGACACCCACGCCGGCCTGCAGCGCGACGTCAATCAGGATCGCATCCACGTCGACCTCGCGCGGGGGCTGTTCCTGGTCATCGACGGTGTCGGCGGCCACGCGGCCGGCGGAAAGGCCGCCGACATCGCGCTCGCGGCGGTGCGGTCGCGGCTCGAACGCGAGACGGGATCGGCTGTCGATCGGGTGCGCGAGGCGATCGCCAGCGCGAACAACGAGATCCATCGCGCCGCAGCCTTGCGGCCGGAGTGGAACGGGATGGCGTGCGTGCTCACCGTCGTCGTCGTCGATGACACGCGCGCCGTGGTGGGCCACGTCGGCGACACGCGCTTGTACAAGCTCGGCGCGGATCGCATCGACAAGATCACGCGCGATCACTCGCCGGTCGGCGAGCGTGAAGACTCCAGCGAGCTTTCCGAGCTCGAGGCGATGCACCACCCGCGGCGCAACGAGGTGTATCGCGACGTCGGATCCGATCTGCACCAGCCCGACGATCCGGACTTCATCGACGCGTGCGAGATCGCATTCGAGCCGGACGCTGCGCTGCTTCTCTGCAGCGATGGATTGACCGACCTCGTCAACTCGTCGTCGTTGCACGACATTGTCAGGCGTTGTGCCGGTCAGCCCGACCAGGTGGTGAAGGAGCTGATCGCGGCGGCGAATGCCGCCGGCGGCAAGGACAACATCAGCGTGGTTTACGTGGAAGGGGAGCGGTTCGCGCCGACCGACGGTTGGGAGGCGCGTGCGGCGGGCGAGATCACGCGGCGCGGCGCGCATCCTCTGGTTGTCGAAGGCGCCCTGAAGAAAGAGTCTCCGCGCGGCCGGCGAACAAACGCGTCACGCGTGATCAGGCTCGGGGCGATCGCTCTTGCCGCCGGGATCGTCGCCGCGGCCTTTGGTCCATGGCCGCTCGGCGCGATGTTTCAGCGGCCATCGAAGGCGACGTCTGGCGTTCCAGTCGCGACGATCGCCGTGGGTCCGACGGAGTCGATTGCCAGGGCCGTGGAGCGGGCGGGAGCCGGCTCGGTGGTGCTCGTCGAGCCGGGTGTGTACCGTGAGACCCTGACCCTGAAAAACGACGTTCGGATTGTCAGCCGCGTCCCGCGGGCGGCGACCATCCGGCTATCCGGCACCGCGTCGGAGGGCGACGCCGCCGTGGTCGCCAATGGAGTGGCCGGAGCGGAACTTGCCGGCTTTCGGATCGTCGGCGATGCCGCGACGCCGCTCGGTACAGGTGTCCTCATTAGAGCTTCGCAGGCCTCTCTTGTGGACATCGAGGTGACCGGCGCAGCAAATGCGGCGGTCGTCGTCGATGGCACCTCGCTTGCCGCGATGCTGGCCAGCGACATTCACGACAATCCAGGTGCGGCGTTGACCATCCGCTCCACGTCGGCGCGACTCGCCCACAATACCTTCGTGCGCAACGGCACGTCGGAGCACGTCCGTCGCTCGTTCATCATCGACGAAGGCGCGAACCCGCTCTTCACAGGAAACGTGTTCCAGGACGTCACCCGCGACGCCTTCGGCGATCTGGGCGACGGCGAACGGGTCGTGTTGGGCCGCGACAACTGGTTTGTCGAGAACCAGGACGGTCGATCCGCCTGGTCGACGACGCCGCGCGTCCGCCGGGGGCGATGATGACGACGGTCTTTCAGCGCGTTCGCGTCGGACCGTACGAGATTGTCCACGAGATCGGGCGCGGCGGGATGGCCGTCGTGTTCTTCGCGACCGACAGCCGGGACAATCGTCGTGTGGCGCTCAAGCTGGTTCCGATCGGAACGGACCGGGACGCGCAGGAGATCGTCGAGGCCGAGCAGTGGGGTGCGAAGCTTCAAGAGCAGTTCTGCCGGATCAGCCGGAACGTTCCGGTCCTGTACGAATACGGGACCGAGGGCGGCTACTTCTACATCGCGATGGAATATATCGACGGCCGGAACCTCTCCGAGATTCTTGCCGCCGGCGCGCTGGCGCCGAAACGCGCCACCGGCATCGCGATTCAGCTGTGTCATTTCCTCGAAGCGGCGCATGGCTTCGAATCGACGATCGACGGACGCCAGCTTCGCTCGCTGCTGCACGGCGATTTGAAGCCGCGCAACATCCGGCTCCTCTGGCCTGACAAGGTCAAGATTCTCGATTTCGGCATCGCCAAGGCGCTTTCGCTCAGCCGGAAAGTGACGCGCAGCGACTTCGGCAGCATCACCTACGTGTCACCGGAGCGGCTCGAATCCGGCGAGATCGACACCTACGCCGACTTCTGGGCAGTCGGCGTGCTCTTGTACGAGATGCTGGCCGGCGTCCAGCCGTTCCGCGCGTCGGACACGCGCCGGCTGGAGCTCCGGATCAGATCGCAGCAGCCCCCTGAGCTGCTCGGCCCGTCATGTCCGCCGCCGTTGCAGGCCGTCGTCGCCAAGCTGCTCGCGCCACATCCGACCGATCGATACGGGGAGGCCCGCGCCATTCGCGAAGATCTCGAATGCGTCCTGTGGGGTCGCGTGACTCAGGCCGAACGTGAAGGATGGCCCGCCAAAGCGATGCGGCACGACGAACCTCCGACGGGGCGCACGCAGACCTCACCGCCGGCGGACGAAGACGCGACGCGAAAAACGCTGCGAGCCGAGCGGGAACCTGCCGCCACCGCGCTCTTGCCGGCGAACGTCATCTTTCGGCCTTCCGAGTCGCAGCCGACGTCGACACAGCGTCGCCTGCGTCGATACGCGCGAGCCGCGTTTCTGCTGCTCGTGTCCTTCGGCATCGGACACGAGCTGATGATCGCGTCCCGCGCCGAGCGGCTGAAAGCCGAAGTGCCGGTGGTCGAACTCGAAGGCGTCGGCGACGTCTGGGAGAGATACCGGGCGCTCAGCTCCCAGAGTCTGAGGATCACGACTGCGAGGCTCGAGGATGCGCTGACGAGCCAGACCGTGGTGCTGGCCGATCGCATCATCGGAAACTACCGAACGACCGCTCCGACCGTTCGAGAGACGCAGTGGAAAATGGCGCGCGAAGCGCTCGCGCAGGCGCTGGCGGTCAATCCGAACGACGGTCAGTTGAAAGGTGCGCTCCGTTACTGCGACGGCCACTTGCATCGAATCAACGGCGAGGCGCGGAAAACGCACAAGCAGAACGCTGAGGCGCGGCGCGAATTCACCGAAGCGGTTTCGGCATTCCGCGAGGCGGCCGAGCTTCGTCCCGCGTGGCCCGATCCGTTTCTCGGGTTGATGCGGACGTTCATCTACGGACTCGAAGACGTCGACCGCGGCGCCGACGCGTTGAAGCAGGCGCAGCGCCTCGGCTACTCGGCGGGCGAACGCGAGACCGTGCAGCTGGCCGACGGATATCGTTCGCGCGCGATCGCGTTCGCGCGCACCGCACGCAGGCGCAGCGGCATGGCCGTCGAACAGGAATACCTCGCGCGATCGGCGGAGGCGTATCGGCAGGCGATCGATCTCTATTCGAAGGTCCTCGGCTACGCAGACGCACCCCGGAGCCTGCAGGCCGCGCAACGCGGGCTCGAACAGATCGAACAGCGGAAAAGGGAATTGTCCGGCGCGCCGGCTCGGCCCGACAGAGCGCCGGCATTGCGACTGGCGGCACCCCAGGCCGTGCAACCATGACCCTCACCTACACGGCCGCCGTCGAGAGAAACGCGCGACGCGCGCACCACTGGACCGATCGCATCGATGTGTCTGCGCTGACGGTGGCCGCGACGTCCTGCGTCGCAGTGCTGGCGATCGCGCTGGCCTATGCGGGACGCATGTATGTGCTCGAGCGCTCGGGCCACACCGCGGCTGCGCCCATCAACTTGAACGCCGTCGCCGACGCGGGACCGCTCGAGGCCGCGATGGAGGCGGTGTTTTCCGACGCGAGCGATCGACGACTGGCGGCGGAGCGGCTGTTCCGGTTTCTGGCCGATGAGCGACAGAACGCGCGGACGCTCCCCAACGTCGGCGCAATCGCGCCGCTCTTCGGACCGGCCGATTTTGCGAGAGTCAAGCCGCTCTTCAGCGTCAGGACGACCGACCAGTTCCGGCGGCGAGTCGTGGGGTTCGCGTGCATCTACATTCTGGCCTTTCAGGCAGCCATCCTCGTCTGGCGATTGCGCCGCATCCGAACCGATCCTCTCCTTCTCGCGATCGCGCATCTGCTCACGGCGATCGGGTTTGCGGTCCTCCTCAGTCGCGCCGATCCGCTGCGCGACAGCCTGACGTTTGTGCGCTTCGCCGAAGGAACGGTATTAGGCGTCGCCGTGATGACGGCCGTGTCGCTCGTCGACTTCGGCGCCGCCGGATTCGTGACGTTGAGCTATCTGCCGCTCATCGTCGCGCTGTCGCTGTCGGTGCTGCTGATCCTCTTTGGTTCGGGTCCCGGCACCAGCGGCGCGAAAGTCAACCTGGGCCCCGTGCAGCCGATTGAGGCGATCCGTCTGCTGCTGGCGCTGTTCCTCGCCGGCTTCTTTGCGCGCCGGTGGGAATTGCTACGGGAAATCCGCAGCCCGATGTTCCGCGGCTCGCGGTGGACGCGATGGATCGACCTGCCGCGCGCCGAGTATGTCATTCCGGTGTTCGGCGGAGTCGGTCTCGCGCTCGTCTTCTTCTACCTTCAAAAGGATCTTGGCCCGGCCCTGTTTCTCTGCTGCGTCTTTCTCGCGACCTATGGCGTCGCGCGAGGGCGCGTCGGGATGGCGAGCGCCGGGCTTGCGCTCCTGATACTCGGTTTCTATGTCGGCTATCGCCTGCAGATCTCGCAGACGCTCGCGGAGCGCGTTCGCATGTGGCAGTCACCGTGGGACAACGCCGTTCCCGGCGGCGACCAGGTGACGCATGCGATCTGGGCTCTTGCGACCGGGGGAGGGTTCGGGACAGGTCTCGGCCTCGGCGACACGCGTTATCTGCCGGCGGGCCATACCGATCTGATTCTCGCGGCGATCGGTGAGGAGCTCGGGGTCGCAGGCCTGCTGCTGATGGCCGTGCTGTACGCGCTTCTGGCATGGCGCGGCTTCCGTATCGGGCGGCTCGCGCGAAATGACTACGGTTTCTTCCTTGCCACCACGCTCACGCTGTTTCTGATCGTGCCGGTGTTGATCATGGCGTCCGGCATCCTCGGCGTGGCGCCGCTCACGGGCGTCGTGACGCCATTTGCGAGCTACGGCGGGTCGGCGATGGTCGCGAACTTCTGTGCGCTGGGCATGCTCGCCGCGATCCACGCTGACCGTCACCCGTCAGGCCATCTCGAGCCGTTCCGCGTTCCGGTCGTGTGGCTTGGATCGTCGCTCGCCGTCCTGGCGCTGGTTCTTCTTGCCGTGGCCGTCAACGTCCAGATCGTGCATGCCGACGACTACATCATCAGGGCGCATCTCGGCATTCAGGCCGATGGCGGACGGCGCTTCGAATACAACCCGCGCCTGCTGGACATCGTCCGGCTGATCCCGCGCGGAACGATCTTCGATCGCCGCGGCGTACCGCTGGCCACCGACGATCGGCAGGTGATCGCGGGCGCACGGCAGACCTACGCAAACCTCGGCGTGTCGCTCGACGAGGCATGCCCGCTGCCCGGCGAGCGATGCTACCCGCTCGGCGGCGCGGCGTTCCATCTCCTCGGCGACGCTCGCACGCGGGTCAATTGGACCGCGCCCAACTCCTCGTACATCGAACGCGATGAGGAAAGCCAGCTGCGCGGCTTCGACGATCATGCCGAAGTCGTCCACACGACAGATGCCGCCGGCCGATCGATGCTGACGATCCGGCGTGATTACCGCGACATCGTTCCCGCTCTGCGGCATCGGTACGATCCAGCCAGCGCGGCGTTCGATCGATTTCGACAGCCGCACGATGTGCACCTGACGGTCGATGCGCACCTGCAGCTTCGAGTCGCCGGTATCGTCGCGACCTATGCGCAGAAGACCGCCGGGAAGGCCGCAGCGGTAGTGCTCGATCCCGACAGCGGCGAGGTCCTGGCGAGCGTCAGCTATCCGTGGCCCGCGGCGACGCCGAAGGCGATCGCCGCAGCGCGATTGGAAGGCGCGACCGAGCCGTTCCTGGATCGCGCCCGCTACGGCCTGTACCCGCCGGGATCGACGTTCAAGCTGGTGACGGCGTCGGCGGCGCTGCGTCAGCATCTCGATCCGCGTAGAACCATGTTCACATGTGCGCGGCTGCCGGACGGGAGAGTCGGCGCGAAGATCGACGGCTGGAACCGTCCGGTGCGCGACGATGTGCTGGATGCGCACCCGCACGGGACGATCGACGTGCACGGCGGCTTCGTGCATTCGTGCAATGCCTACTTCGCCCAGCTCGCCGTCAAGCTCGGATCGCAGCCGTTGATCGACACCGCCAATCGCCTGGGGATTTCGCTGACGCCGTCGGCCGCCGTCGCGTCGCGCGTGCGCCAGACACTTCCGCAGATTGGCTACGGCCAGGGCGATGTCGTCGTGACACCGCTGAGGATGGCGCGCGTCGCGGCGGCGGTGGCCTCGAACGGCGTGCTGCGCGACACGCGCTGCGCGCAGGACGAAGCCGCGAGTGCCGCGAATCAGTTCCTGAACGGCGACGCCGCGCGAGTGCTCGCGGGCTACATGCGCGACGTGGTCTTGAGCGGTACCGGCCGCGTGCTGCGGAACCATCCCGCTCGCATCGCCGGCAAGACCGGAACGGCGCAACTGGACGGCCGACGGTCTCACGGCTGGTTCGTCGGCTTTGCGCCGTTCGGTCCAGCCACCAGACGAATCGCGTTCGCCGTCGTCATCGAGAACGCCGGCTATGGAGGCGGCAGCGCGGCGCCGGCCGCCGGAGAAATCGCCGACGCGGCATCACGCGCCGGACTGCTGCAGTGAACCAACATGGATGTTCTAAGAAGAGCTCGACGGATCGAATCGAGGATCGCGGCCAGGCTCGACGAAGCCGCGAAGGCCTTCTCCGGATCCCGCACGCGCAGCCCGCTCGAAATCGTGCACGCGATTCTGGATGGGGTCGAGCAGCAGATCGAGCCAACCGGCCGCGGCACGCGCGTGTTTCCGTTCAATCGACTCGAATTGTCCGTTGTCGCGCCGTCGCGGGAGGCGCGCGGCCGTCTCGAGGCGCTATTCACAGGCGAGACGCCGCTTCGGACGAGAGTTCTCGACCGGTTGCAGTCTCTCCGATGCTCGCCGGCGGACGTCGTCGTCGAGATCCAGTACGTGGATCACGCCGAAGCGAACTGGCGCGCGCCCGAATTTGATCTGCAGTTCGCACGCGTCGCAGAACCCGGGGGTGACGGCCAGACGCTCGAGCCGCAGCCGGAACAGATCGAGATCAGAGTGCTGCGCGGCTCAATGGAGCGGTGGTCGTATTCATTTGCCGCCCCGCGCATCGACATCGGCAGAGGCGCCGAGGTCCGAGACCACCGCAACCGGCTCATTCGAACGAACCACGTCGTGTTCACCGAAGGAGCAGGCGACGTGAACCAGACCGTTTCGCGGACGCATGGGCACATCGCATACGAGCCGCTCAGCGGTCACTTCCGGCTGCACGACGACGGCAGCGAACATGGAACCGAGATCGTGCGCGGCAGCAGGACCATTTCGGTCGTCCGGGGAACGCGCGGCGTTCGCCTGCAATCCGACGATGAAGTTGTACTCGGTGAGGCGCGCGTGCGAATCAGGTTGCGCACCCTATAACCTGAGTCGTACCGGGATCGTCCGAAGAGCAAGTCGTAGGCGGGAAGATCGGCGTCGAGCACACGTAACCCCTCGGGTCCGGCGAGGAAGGCGGCGACATCGCTGGCGCCGATGTAGTAGAAATTGCCGGCGATTCCGAACGGTTCGGCGATCGTCAACCGCATGGTCGGCCGATGACACACATTCGCGACGACCTGCGCATCGCGGTTCGCGCACTCCGGCGATCTCCGGGATTCACTCTCCTCGCGATCGGCACGCTCGCAATCGGCATCGGCGCCACGACGAGCGTGTTTTCAGTCGTCAACGCCGTTCTGTTGCGCCCCGTCCACGTGTCGTCGCCCGAGTCAGTGGTTCGGTTCCTCGTCTCGACCGGCGCGACCAGCTCCGTCGCCGGCGTGCCTCAACTCGTTGCGTGGCGCCAACGCACCGATGCCTTCCAGGATGTCGCGGCGCACCGGATGGAGTACGCGAACGCCACGCTGGGCGCCGAGCCGCAACAGGTGCCGATCGCCCGGATCACCCGTGAGTTCTTTCAGCTGTTCAACGCGCCGCTCGAGGCAGGGCGCTTCTTCACAGCGGATGAAGATCGGGCCGGCGGCCCCTCGGTCGCGGTATTGAGTCACGACTTCTCGACGCGGACGTTTGGCGACTCCCGCGGCGTCGTCGGACGGTCCATTCAGCTCGGCAACGTTCCTCATATCATCGTCGGCATCCTGGCGCCCGGATTTGACACGGAGCAGTTCGATGTCGAACCCGCTGCGTGGGTGCCGTTCCAGATCGATCCCGACCGCGTCGACGCGGGCAACCTGTTTACGGTCACGGGCCGGCTGCGATCGGGATGGACTCTCAGTGATGGCAATGCGGCTCTCGGTGTCGCCGTAGCGGCGTACCGACGCGACCGACCCGGCGCGGTGAACGCTCGAACAACGTGGGCCGTGCAGCCGCTCAGCGACGCAATGGTCGGGACCGCGCGTCCGTCGCTGGCAGTGTTGCTCGGCGCCGTCGGCTTCCTCCTGCTGATTGCCTGTGCGAATGTGGCAAACCTGCTGCTCGTCCGCGCCGACGTCCGGGCGCGGGAGGTGGCCATTCGGCGGGCGCTCGGCGCAAGCCGCGCACGTGTCCTGATCCAAACGCTCACCGAGTCGCTGCTGCTTGCAGTCGCCGGCGGGGCGGTGGGTCTCGGCGCAGGGATTGTCGGCGTGCGCGCGCTGCTCGCGCTCTACCCATCAACGAATCCGTACCGGCTCGGCGACCCAGGCGCCACGATCCCGCGGATCGGACAGGCCGGGGCCGCGGTCACCGTCGACGGGCGCGTGTTCGTGTTCGCGGTGGTGGTGTGCCTGTCGACGGGAATTCTGTTCGGGCTCTGGCCTGGCGTAATGCTCGGTCGCGTGGACGTCGCGGCGGCCATGAAGCGGGTCACCGGCGGCTTCGGCCTGCGGCACACTCGCGGTCGCGCCGCACTGGTTGTCGGCGAGGTTGCCCTCGCCTTGATGCTGCTGGTCGCCGCGACGCTGTTGATTCGAACGTCGCTCGCGCTTCGCGCCGTCGATGCCGGCTTTCAGCCCGCGAATGTCATCACGACGCGAACGTCGGTGACGGCAACGCGGTATGAAACGCGCGAAGGCCTGACCGAATTGACCCGCATCGGCGCGGAACAGATTCGCTCGCTGCCTGGCGTGCTCTCCGTGAGTGCGGGGTGCTGCATGCCGCTCGAAACGGTGTGGCAGTTGCCATTTGTCGTCGAGGGGCGCCCACCCGAGTCGCTGACCCGCAGTGGCGCACTGTCGTATTCGGGATTCGCGGGGTGGACCTTCGTCGCTCCCGGATATTTCGACGTCCTCAGAATCCCGATTCTGCGCGGGCGAGACTTTTCCACTGTCGACACAGCCGGCGCGCCTGGCGTGGTGCTGATCAACGAGGAAATGGCCCGGCGCTTCTGGCCGGGGCGCGATCCGCTCGGCGATCGGCTGATCGTCGGACGAGGGATGCGTCCCGAATACAGCGAAGAGCCGGTTCGGCAAATCGTCGGGATCGTCGGCAACGTGCGGGACACCGACCTGACTCGCAACGCACGTCCCGGCATGTACGTGCCGCTCGCGCAGGAACCTGATGGCGTCACCCGTTTGAACGTTCGCTTGTTGCCGCTGGTGTGGCTGGTTCGGACCGCCGCGGATCAGGCGGTGGCCCGGACGGCCATCGAACGGTCGCTCGGTCGCGTCAGCGGCCTGGCGGCGGCGCGCACTCGGTCGATGACCGAGGTGATGTTGGAATCGACGGCACGCGCGCAGTTCAATACCTGGCTGATGTCGATCTTTGGCGGATGCGCGTTGCTCCTGTCGTCGGTCGGCATCTACGGGCTGATGGCGTACTCTGTTCAGCAGCGGACCCGCGAGATCGGCGTGCGCATGGCGCTCGGTGCGAAACGCGCCGACGTCCGACGAATGGTCGTCCGTGACGGGCTGGTCGTCACCGCGGTCGGAATCGCGGTCGGCCTGGCGGCGTCGCTCGGCCTTTCGCGTTTTCTGTCAACGCTGCTGTTCCACGTATCTCCGTACGATCGCCTCGTCTTCGTGAGCGTCCCAGTGCTGCTTTTCGTCAGCGCACTGGTGGGCATTGCGATTCCGTGTCATCGCGCGACGCATGTCAGTCCGATCGATGCGATAAGGGCCGAATAGGCAGGACGGTCGTAGCGTCGGGAACGTTCAATCCAGGACCGCCACCCGAGGAGCAACACGCTCATGAATCGGCAACGATCGTTCATTCAGGCGCGCGGGCCGCGGACCAGACGAACGAGCACAGGCGACAAACGAACCACCGGAGCGGAGAGTGGTTGACCTGCTCCTCCGACACGCCGCCGGTCTCGCGGCAGCGCGGACAGGGAGGAACGAGGACCGGAGGATCGACCATTAGGCGTGTACCTGGGGGGAGCTTAGTGCTAGCAACATTAGCACAATTCCCGCCCACATATCTCGAGCGCCGACATCGACGTGCAGTTTGGTGTCGCGGAGCGCAATCAAGATCTCGCGCTACTGCAGGCCGCCGCGGACCGACGTGATGCGCTGCGTGTTGAATCCGAGCCAGTGCATCCGTCCGATGTAACGGGCGTGTTCGACCTTGAGGCACCGATCCATCACGACCGAGAGACCGCCGGCTTCGGCGATGCGGCCACCCTCCTCGTTGATCACCGTGAACTGGCACCACAGCGTCGACGCGCCGATCGCGACCGCTTCCTCGGCAATCGCCGGCAGCGCCTCGGGCGCGCGGAAAACGTTGACGATGTCGACGCGGCCCGGCACGTCGGTGAGCGACTTGAAGCTGGGCTCGCCGAGCACTTCGGACTCGCGCGGGTTCACCGGGATGACACGGTAGCCATGGCGCCAGAGGTAGAAGCCGACGAAATAGCTGGCGCGCATCTGATTCTTCGACAGGCCGACGATCGCGATCGTCTTCGCGCCGTGGATCGCCCGCTGGATCGTCAGCGGGTCCTGGTAACGGGTCACATCGAACGACGGGCTCATAGCGAGGCCACCTCTTTGGTCGCCGCGGCGGCGGCGCGCGCGAAGCCCCGCTCGAGATCCCAGATCAGATCGTCGATCGCTTCGATGCCGACCGATAGCCGGATCGTGCCGGGGCCGACCCCGGCCGCCCGCAGTTCCGCCTCGCCAAGCTGCCGGTGCGTGGTGCTGGCCGGGTGGATGATCAAGCTCTTCGAGTCGCCGACGTTCGCGAGGTGCGACCACAAGGTGACACCGCGAATGAAGTCCTGCCCCGCGGCACGCCCGCCGCGGCAATCGAACGAGAAGACTGCGCCGGCGCCAAGCGGCAGGTATTTTTCGACGAGCGGACGGTATTTGCTCGAGGGCAGGCCCGGATAGGTGACCTGCGTCGCCAACGCGTGCGACTCGAGATAGCCGGCGACTGCCGCGGCGTTGTCGACATGGCGCGCCATGCGCAGCGACAGCGTCTCGAGCCCCTGGAGGAACAGAAACGCGTTGAACGGGCTCATCGCGGCACCGAGATCGCGCAGCGTCTCCGCGCGCAGCTTCATCAGGTAGCCGTAGGTGCCGAAGGTCTCGTGGAACTGCAGGCCGTGGTACGCGGGCGACGGATCGGCGACCACCGGGTAGCGGCCATTGGACCAGTTGAATTCCCCCGAATCGACGACCACGCCGCCGATGCTCGTGCCGTGTCCGCCGATGAACTTCGTCGCCGAGTGGACGACGATGTCGGCGCCCCAGTCGATCGGGCGGCACAGGTAGGGCGTCGCAAAAGTATTGTCGACAATCAACGGCAGCTGGTGCTCGTGGGCGATCGCCGCCACGGCGGCGATGTCGAGCACGTTGCCGCCCGGGTTGCCGATGGTCTCGCCGTAGAAGGCCTTGGTATTGCTGCGCACCGCCGCCTTCCACGCAGCCACATCGTCGGGATCCACCCAGGTCAGCTCGATCGACATCTTGCGGAAGAGATGCTTCAGCTGGTTGACCGTGCCGCCGTACAGCGCCGACGAGGAGACGACGTGGTCGCCGGGCGTCAACATCGTGAAGAGCGCCGCCGCCTGCGCGGCGATGCCGCTGGCGAACGCCACCGCGCCGCAGCCGCCTTCGAGGTTGGCCATGCGCTCCTCGAAGACCGCTACCGTCGGGTTCATGATCCGCGAGTAGGTATTCCCATACTCCTGCAGGTTGAAGTAGGCCGCGGCCGACTCCGGGTCCTCGAACACGTAACTCGTCGTCTGATAGATCGGCACCGCGCGCGCACCCGTATTCGGATCCGGGCGCTGCCCGGCGTGCACCTGACGCGTGTCAAATCCAAAGCGGCGGGACTCTTCCATCGACGATTTCTCCTGTGTTGACACCGTAGCGCAGCCCTTCAGAGCTGCCGTGCCAGAAACTGCTGGATCATCGGCGTCTGGCGCGCCTCCTCCAGCAGAAAGCAGTCGTGCCCGTACGGCGCCTCGAGGACGTGGAACTCGACGTCCCTGCCGTTGGCGCGCAGCGCCGTCGCCAGTTCCTCCGAGCCCGACGGCGGATACAGCCAGTCGGAACTGAACGCGATCAGCAGCGTTCTCGCCTTCACCGTGCGCACCGCGTGCGCGAGTCGACCGCCTCCGTACTGCCGCGCGAGATCGAAATACGAGAGCGCGCGCGACATATAGAGATAGGTGTTCGCGTCGAACCGCTTCACGAAGCTGTCCGCCTGGTAGCGCAGGTAGTTCTCGACTTCGAACTCCGGTTCGGTCAGGACGTAGCGGATGTCGTCGGAAAACTGCAACCGCCGTCCGAATTTCGCGTTCAACGACACCGCGGAGAGATACGTGATGTGTCCGACCATCCGCGCGACGCCCATGCCGGCGTTGGGGGCGCGGCCGGTGCCGTAGTAGTGGCCGCCTTGCCAGTCCGGATCGCACGTGATCGCGTTGCGCGCAATCGCGTTCCACGCCACGCCCTGCGGCTGCAGGGCGTGCGTGCTCGCGATTGGAATGATCGCGTCGACATCGTCGCCGTACTGGACGGCCCACTCGAGCGCCTGCATGCCGCCGAGCGATCCGCCGGCAATCGCTGCGAGCCGCGTGATGCCGAGTTCGTGCAGGAACGCTCGCTCGGCGCGGACCATGTCGGCAACCGTAATCACCGGAAAGTCCGATCCGTACGGACGACCGCTCGCCGGATCGATCGACGAAGGTCCGGTGGTGCCGCGGCAGCCGCCGAGCAGGTTGGTGCTGACGACGAAAAATCGATCGGTATCGAAGGCCTTGCCGGGACCGATCATGCCATCCCACCAGCCGAGCCCCTGGCTGCGGCCGGCGTCGCGCTCGTCGGCGCGGAAGCCGTCGCGCGTGCTCGCCGCGCCGGGCTTGGTCGTCACGCCGGCGGCGTGCGCATCGCCGCTCAGCGCATGGCAGACGAGAATGACGTTGTCGCGCGCCGCCGACAGCCTGCCGTATGTCTCGTAGGCGATCCGGACCGGGTGCAGATCGCGTCCGCAATCGAGCGCCAGCGGCTTCGGCAGATCGAGAAACTGCGTCTCGACCGTGCCGACCGAGCCGGCAGTCGACTTCGAGGTGTGCACCATGCTGTCGATCATATCTCTGCACGTTCAGTCGATGTATGATGCAAAACTTCCGCGGACTGAAGACGAGCGATTAACCGTCAGCAAAGGGGACCGTACGATGTCAATGACGAGCGTCAACAACGGAGTCAACGTCGGGGCACTGCTGGCGGCGCGCGAAGCGTTGAAGGCCGCGCCGCAGGCGGCGAAGTTCACGTGGCGCGCCTCGTGCAAATGGAAGAACGGCACGCACAGCGTCTCGACGGTGCAGGGCTTTCATGGCCTCGGCCAGGAGAACAAGCACAAAACCGAATTCACATTCGAAGCCGATCACCCGGAGGTGTTCGCATCCGAGGATCTGGGCGCGACGCCGGTCGAGCTGGTCCTCTGCGGGCTCGCCAGCTGCCTGACGGCCGGCGTCGCCGCGGTCGCGCAGAATCGCGGCGTCCAGTTGCGATCGGTCGAAGCGAAGCTCGAAGGCTCGATGGACATCCAGGGGATCCTCGGCATCGACAGCGACGTGCGAAACGGCTACGACGACATCAAGGTGACGTTCAACATCGACGCCGATGCGTCGAAAGCCGACATCGAAGCGATCGTCGCGCAGTCGCAGAAGCGCTCGGCGGTGTACGACATCGTCACCAACCCGACGAACGTCACGGTCGAAGTCGTCTAGACGCGAAGGCCGCCGCAAAGAGCACGAAGGCGGCCAAGAGCAGGGTGGCACCGTCATCGAATCGATCACGACCGTCGTCATCGGCGCCGGCCACGCCGGGCTGGCCGTCAGCCGCTGTCTTTCGGAACGCTCGATCGATCACGTCGTCCTCGAGCGCGGCGACGTGGCGAACTCCTGGCGGCGCGAACGCTGGGATTCGCTGCGGCTGCTGACGCCCAACTGGCAGAGTCGTCTGCCGGGCTACGGCTACGACGGCGGCGATCCCGACGGCTTCATGACGATGCCGGAGGTGGTCGAGTTCATCTCGCGCTACGCCGGCGTCGTCGCGGCGCCGGTGCGGACGCACACGACGGTCACCTCGGTCCGGCGGATAGACGAGGGCTATCACGTCGCGACGACCACCGGCGACCTGCGCTGCCGCTCCGTTGTGCTGGCGAGCGGCGCCTGCAACGTCTCGAATGTGCCGGCGATCCGCCCGGCGGTACCGTCGTCGATCGAGTGCATCACGCCGCTCGACTACCGCAATCCCGGGCAATTGCGCGACGGCGGCGTGCTGGTCGTCGGCGCATCCGCCACGGGCGTGCAGCTCGCGGATGAACTTCATCGCTCGGGCCGGCCGGTGACGCTCGCCGTTGGCGAGCACGTGCGGTTGCCGCGGACCTATCGCGGGCGCGACGTGCTGTGGTGGATGGACGTCTCCGGCGTCTGGAATCAGCGGTACGACGAAATCGACGATCTGACCCGGGCGCGCCGGCTGCCGTCGCCGCAGCTGGTCGGCACACCGGAGCGGACGACGCTCGATCTCAATGCGCTCACCTCGGCCGGCGTCGAGATTGTCGGCCGTCTCGCCGCGGTGCGTAACGGACGTGCGCAGTTTTCCGGCGGCTTGCGCAATCAGTTCGCGCTCGCCGACCTGAAGATGAACCGCCTGCTCGACACCTTCGACGAGTGGGCGCGCCGGCACGCGCGCGATACCGACGTCGGGCCGCTACAACGGTTCGAGCCGACACGCGCGCCAGCCAAACCCCGGCTCGATCTCGATCTGCAGAGCGGGGAGATCCGCTCGATCGTCTGGGCGACCGGATTCCGTCCCGATTACAGCTGGCTCGACGTGCCGGTCGTCGACCGCAAGGGATACCTGCGCCACGACGGCGGTGTCGTCGACGCACCAGGCCTCTATGCGATGGGACTGCCGGTTCTGCGCCGGCGCAAGTCCAGCTTCATCCACGGCGCCGAGGACGATGCGCGCGACCTGGTCGAGCATCTCGCGAACTACCTGGCGTTTGGTGTCGGCGGCGGTGCTGTGGGGACTGGGGGACTCGGGGCCTAGGGGACTACGAGTACGTGCTGATTACCCGAGTCTACTCCCCTAGTCCCCGAGTCCCCAAGTCGCCTCACTGTTACTGCGACGGGGTGACGGCGCCGGGCGGCGTCGGGAACACGAAGAGATCGGTCGTCATGTCGCCGTCGAGCGTGATCGTACGGATGTACTGATACGTCTCGGCGTCGTACATGTCGATTGTGTTCCCGGCGACATAGACATACAACACCTTGCCGTTCGAACTCGTCTTCAGTCCCATCCGCGGCCGGCCTTTGAACTCGGTGCGGCCGGCGAGCCGGCGATGCTCGAGGTCGAACTTCCAGAACTCGTAGCGGCCGATGTCGTCGTACAGCCCGTAGCCGACCTTTCGATCGGGCGCCATCGTGAAGCTGACCGGGCTGGACGGCCCGAGCGTGTAGAAGTCCACCGTCTTGGCGGCGAGGTTCACGCGGCCGATGCCCATCGTGCGGCGATGCTGCACCGGGTCCGACACGTTGAACAGCGCGGTGTAGAAACCCGGCTGGTCGTTCAGCACGTCGCGCGGACCGAATTCGATCCGCCCGAACCCGTCCTCGATCGGCCTCGACAGCTCCCACTTGTCGACCTGGGCGAAATTGCCGGTGTCGTAAATCAAGACGTCCTGCTCGGTGAACAGGTACATCAACTTGCCATCGGGCGCGAAGAGGATGTTCGCGTTCTGGCGCTCTTCGTTGTTCGGCCACGCGATGGTTCGCACAATCTTGTGCGTCGCGAGGTCGTATTGCACGAGCGTCGGCGCGGAGAGCTCGAACCGATCGATCAGCTGCGTCGAGGTGACGGTGAGCATCACGATGAACCGGTTCAGGGGATCGGGCTCGAGGCTCCGGATGCGGACTTTCTTGTTGCCGCCGCTCAGCGTGAAGGTGTCGAGCGTCTTACGCGCGGCGATGTCCAGGATCTCCACTTTTTCCATCGCCGCTTCGATCGTGTAGAAGCGCTTGCGATCGAACGACAGCGACGTGCGGCGCGGAATGCCTGACTGGAACGGGATCGTGCCGACGATCTTCTCGGTCGCTTCGTCGATGATCCAGTACTGCTTCGGGTACGAGCCGATGATCAGCGTGCCGCTGCCGGCGCTGACCTTCTTGTCGGCGGTGCGGACAGGGAGGACCGCCAGCAGCGCGAGCGCGACGGCGACAGCAGGCTTCTTCACGATTGTCCTCACGGGAAAATGAGGTCCATCTTCCGCCAGTCTTTCTGCGCGGCCGCGCACTTCGCGGTCCAGTCGGGCGCGTGATTGAGCTGGTCGGGCACTTGCGCGGGCCAGTAGCAGCCGATGTGGCAGTCGAACAGGTCGCGTTCGACCGGCTGGCAGAGTCCCGCGGTGCCGCCGCTTCGGTCGGCCTCCCACCCCGGCGAGAACACCAGCGAACAGCCGAGTGGGAAATGCGGCATCTGCGGTACGCCGTTGCGCTGCAGCGCGACAACGTCGTTGACCGCCTGCTCGATGCGCACCGCCTTGCGGTTAACTGACCTGAGATGCTTCATGGTCACCCTCGAATCGCGCGAGAAACGCCGGGTTGCGGATCGCCAGTTCGCCGTAAATCGTAAGGCACACGTCGGTCCAGCCGCGAATCCATTCGCAGTAATGCAGGTTCGCGTGGCCGGTGTCGCCGTATCGCGTGTGCGCCTCGTGGTAGCACCCGCCCGAGCACAACGGACGTGCCCAGCAGACGCTGCAGTCGGTCTTGTTCGCGATGTGGTGCTTCTCGAGAAACGCCGACTGCGCCGTGCGATCGATTCCGTCGCGGACGCTGCCGACTTTGTGCGCGTCGCTGCCGGCGAAACGGTGGCAGAGCGCCACGTCGCCGTCGGTCGCGACCCCGAGCAGCCCGAGGCCGGCGCCGCAGGGGTAGGCCTTGCTCACGCCTTTGTGCAGTTCCTCGAGCGTCTCGTTCACGTTCGAGAAGCCATGATGACGATTCGCGACCGCGGCCTCGAGAAATTCATGCGCCAGCTCGCGGAACTGACCGAGCATGCGATCGTAGCCAGCGTCAGAAATCGCATGGCCGCGAACCGCCGCGGTCGTCACCGGCGCGAAGCCGACCTCCCAGAATCCAATGTCGTCGGTGAGGTGACGGAAGATCCGCGTCACGTCCATGTTGGCGGAGGTCAGCGTGACGCGTGCGCCGATCGGCCGACTGCGGTGCCGCTTCAGCAGCTCGCGGATCTTCGGCGCGACCAGGTCGTAGCTGCCAGCGCCGTTGTTGAAGACGCGAAACTTGTCCTGGACTTCCTTCGGACCGTCGATCGAGATCGTGACGCCGATGTGGTTGTCGGCGATGAACTCGATGATCTCCGGCTTGAGCAAGGTCGCGTTGGTCGTCAAGCTGAAGTCGACCTGTTTGCCCACCTCGGCGGCGCGCCGGCGCGCGTAGTCGACGGTCTTGACCAGAACCGGAAAGTTGAGCAGGGTCTCGCCACCAAAGAACGTGATGTGCGCGACGGTGCCGGCTTCACGCAGCAGGAAATCGACGCTGTCGCGCGCCGTCTCCTCGGTCATGAACTTCGGCTGTTTGCCGTTCTCGGTGTCGACGATCTTGTCCTCGCCGTACTCGTAGCAGTAGGTGCAGCTCAGATTGCACTGGTTGGTGACGTTCAACACCATCGTCGTCAGCGGCACCGGAGCGAGCGGGATCACTTTCGCGACCGGTCGCGGCGGTTCCTGCACTTCGCGGATCGCCTGGACCCGCGCGAGCTCCGCGATGGCGTCGTCGACGTCCTCGAATGCGCTCAGCTCCTCGCGCGTGCGCGGCCTCTCGGCCAGTGCACGCAGGAGACCGGCGGCCGCGGCGTCTAACTCGAAGATTCCCGCGCTCGGCACCAGGTAGACGAACGGCCGACCCGCCGCGTCGAACCGATGGTGCTCACGCGCTGCCCACGCCGTCACTTGTTCGCCTCGCTGAACCAGTTCATGTAGATCGGCACGGTCACCAGCAGGTGCGCCCGCGCGCGCAGCTTCGACGTCGACTCTTCGGCGACCACCCACACGTCGCCGACGTTGTTGCGATTGCCGGTGCGCTTCGGATTCGGGCCGTCGACGTTGGGTGTGAACAGGCCGGTCTGGTCGAGCGTACCGACATACTGAAGGTCGTCGTCACCGAAGGTCGCCGTGTATTCCTCGAGCGACCACTTGACGTCGATCATCCCGAGGTTGAGATCGTCGGGCGTATCGGGTTTGCCGTCGGGACCGTTGTTGATGCCGACCGCCTGGAACTGCTGCAGTTGCTTCGGGAACACCACGCCGCCGACGCGCGCCATGCCGGCCTGTGGAACGACCCTGAGGCCGTCGACCTTGTCGTAGACGACGAAGATCGCCGGTTTGACGGTGCCGGCAACCGACACGTCGCGTGCGCCGATCGGCGCCGACGTGGCGACGTCGATCACCACGGACAGCTCTTCCGGCCGCGCGCTGGCGACGCTCGTGACCTTGACGCCCTGGCCGAAACCGATGTCCTCGGGCCGAACCGACGTCGGCAGATTCGCGCCGAAGATCCGGACGCTCTGGGCCGTCGACCCGGTCTTCACCGCGGTGACGCTCGCCCCGAGCACCTGCGGTTCGCTGGTGAGCCGCGTCAGCGTGACGTCGATTCCGGTCTCGTCGTAGGCGCCGCTGAACCAGCGTCCCCACATCTGCTTCCAGTCGCGTTCGACGAACAGCGTCTCGCGCCAGTCGTCGGCGCGGCCGCGCCACTGGTAGCCGGTGAAGACCAGCGCCTTGCCGCTGCGGCTGATCGTCTTGCCGGTGCGCGCCACGGTGTAACGAATGTCCGTGGTGAACGTATCCGCCGCGTTCGCATCGGCAGTGACGGTCACGGTTCCGAACACCGGACCGACGCCGACCTCGGTTCCGACCACCGCCCACCGGCCGGCGAGCTTCGGCGGCTGCATTGCGGCCGACCATGCCGACCACTCGGACGTCTGGAGCGGCAGCGTTTTCGCCAGGTGCTCGATCGCACGATCGACCGGGTGACGATTGTCCTCCGCAGCGGGGTCCGACCCGGATGTTGCAGTCGGGGTCTGCGCCGGCGTCTGCGCTGGTCGCGCCGCCGCCGCGTTCCGGCCGCCGCGCCCGCCGGTGCGCATGAAGCCTTGTCCGCCGTTCATCGGCTGGGTGTCGACGAGCGGGTAGTAGGCGCGATGCATCGCCACGAGCAGCTGCCATTCTTCTTTCGTGCGCCGCTCGCTCAATACGCGCGCAATCGAATGGCACGACGAGCACATGTTCGACGTCGTCTCGTCGGCCGTGTAGCTGTACTCGATCATGCGCCGCTCACCTTCGAACGCGATCGGACGCAGTTCCTCGGGCGCGAGGCCGTGCGTATCGGTGAGGTACTTCAGGATGGCTCGCGCGTCCTCCGGCGTGAGCGTCACGTGGTTGAGCGAGATCATCCGTTTGATCGTGCGTTCCCAGTTTTCGGCGGAGGCGCGGCGATAGGAGATCCGCGTCATCCGGCCCTTGTCGTCGGGCCGGTGGCACGAGCCGCAGCGGGCGCGCACCAGCGCGTTGTCGACCGGGATCCCCTCATCGGCCACGACCTCGTCCGGCGCCGCACGCGGCGGCGTCTGCGCGCGCGCCGCCGCGGGAACGCACACCATCGCAACACACCAGGCGAGAACGATTCGGTTCATCTCGACGTCCGTGATTTCAACCGCAGGTGACCGACCGGCGCCGCGCAGTTCAGATACACTGCGCGTGTCTTCGGACAGGAGTCTCTACACAAACGACAGGACTGTCAACGAGAGAAACGGCTTCTGCGATGTCCGTGGCGCGGCGTTTTCAGCCGCAACCGGCGGTCGTTCCCACAATGGCGAGCGTTGCCCTGCTCGCCGTTGCGGCAGTCGCCGCGCTGCGCCCGATCTTGCACAATGATTTCGTTAATTGGGACGATCCGGCCGTCCTGCTCGACAACGCGCACCTGGCGAGTCCCGGGATCGTGGCATGGGCGTTTTCGACGACGCGCATGGGACATTACCAGCCGCTGGCCTGGCTGGCGTGGTCTGCCGCGAAATCGTCGTTCGGTCTGTCGCCGGCCGCCTTTCACGCGCTGAGCCTCGGCGTCCACGTCGCCAATGCCATCGTCATCCACGCAGTGACGGTGCGGCTCGCCGATGTGTCAGGTTACCAATCGTCGCAGGTGCGCGTCGCCGCGTTATTCGCCGGGTTGCTGTTCGCGCTGCATCCGGTCGTCGTCGAACCGGTGGCGTGGGCGAGCGCGTTTCCATACGTGCTCTCGTTGTTCGCGCTGCTGCTGTCGTTTCTCGCCTACATCAGCGAGCGGCCGAAGACGTCGCTCGCCTTGTATGCCGCAGCGTCGCTCACGCGGGCGACGGCGCTTGGATACCCGGTTGTCCTGTTGATCGCCGATCGGTTCGTGCTCGATCGACGCCGCGGGGACCTCCGCAGTCGAATCGTCGACAAGACGCCATTCGTGGCGGTCGCCGCGCTGATGGCCGTTGCAGAGTGGCGGTCGCGCGATGTCACGGGCCTTGGCGAGATCGGGATCGTCGCGCGTCTGGCGATGGCGGCGGCGGCGCCATTTGTCTATCTCTGGCGCACGCTCTGGCCCGTTGCGCTGTCGCCGCTGTACGTGCTTCCGATCGTCCCTTCGTCCGAGTGGGTTCCCTTCACCCTTGCCGTCGCCGGCCTCGTCGGGGTCACCGCTTTCGCGTGGCGGGTGCGCAGGCGATGGCCGATCGTCGGCGTCGCCTGGATCACCTATCTCACGCTGCTTGCGCCGGTGGCCGGCTTCACGCCGACCGGCGTGCAGGCAACCGCCGATCGCTACATGTACGTGCCGGGCGTCGTCATCGCCGTGGTCGCCGGCCTTGCGATTGGGCGTGCGGCGACGCCGCGCGTCGTTGGAGTCGCCGCCATCACCGCGGCCACGGCGGCGATCGCGGCGCTTGGCGTTCTCACGTGGATGCAGACGCGCTACTGGAACAGCTCGACGACGTTATGGACCCGGGTCGCCGAACTCGACGCGCGCAACGATGTCGCGACCTACAATCTCGCCGTCGCGCTTGCCGAGTCCGGCCGAGATCACGACGCGATCGCGTGGTACGAGCGGACGCTCGCGCTCGTGCCCGATCACGATCTCGCCCGGCACCAGCTTGGCGTTCTGCAGGCCGCGGCCGCCGAACGGAACGCCGACCGCCTGATCGCCGCCGGCCGCGAACAGGAAGCGAGCGCGGAGTACGCGCACGCGCTCGCCCTCGATCCGACACGCGTGCACGCGCGCGCGGCGCACGGGATGCTGCTGCTGCAGCACGGCGATATCAAAGGCGCCGCGGCGGAGCTCGGCGCGGCCATGGACGGCGGGACGACCGACGCCGCAGTGCCGAACGCGCTCGCCTTCGTGCTGATGCAGACCGGCGACGCCGCGAAGGCCGCCAACGTGCTGACGGACGCGGTGGAAGCGCATCCCGACGACATCAACCTGACGCACAATCTCGCGCGGTTGCTGGCAACGGCGACCGATCCGCGGGTGCGCGACGGCGAGCGGGCGCTGCGCCTGGCGCTCGACGTGTGCAATCGGACGGGGAACCGCGATCCGCGCGCGCTCGACACCCTCGCCGCAGCGTACGCAGCCGCCGGCCAGATCGATCAGGCGCGCGCCACGGCGGCGCGCGCGGCGGCACGCGCACGCGAGCTCGGCGACGCGGCAGCCGCGGCCGAGATCGACGCGCACGCGCGCCGCTACGCCGCCGGGCCGCTCACCAGGTGAGCTGCTTGCTGACTTTGAACGTCTTCGGACCGAAGGTCACCGAAGGCGCGCTCTTCGCCTTGTGCGCGCCCCAGTAGAGAATCGCGCCGCCGGCGCTGGCGACAGCGAGGCCGGCGCCGCCGAGCGCGGTCTTCGATTCCTTCGACACTGCGCCCGAGACGAACTCGCCGCCGCTCGTGTGGAGAAATCCGTAGACTGCCATCGACATGCCGACCACGAAGAGGCCGGCACCCGAGACCAGGTAGGCCTTGTCGATCTTCACAGGTGGACGCTCCTCCTGCTGTCGCGGCTGCGTCTGCGCGGCCTTGGCGATGCTGTTCTGGAGGTCGCCGGCGAAACTCGGCGTGCTGAGGCCGACGATCACCAGGGATACAAGCGTTGGTCGCAGCAGCTTCATACCGCGCTCCTTCTGGATGGATCGAACGGGTTGTGTCGGGCGAATGGCGGTGATTGTATCCACGCATCCGACCGCGGGCAACCCTAATCCAGTACGGTTGCTCTCATTCGCTACAATACGCACCGTGCGCCGCCCCGCGACCGCTGCGCGTGCCCGTTGGCGGCGAGGTCTCCTCACCGTGCTGGCGGCGTGCGCTGCGGCCGTTGCGGCGGCGGGTTACTGGCTGGCAAGCTCCGGCCACGGTCGACGGCTCAATGTTCTGCTGATCACGATCGACACGCTGCGCGCCGATCATGTCGGCAGCTACGGGTACGCCGC
>Ga0075425_100000888_pt1 | contig 28695 bp, 18 predicted proteins | sample SoiMethybrSBSTD4_FD_75300 | JGI IMG/M metagenome (GOLD analysis project Ga0075425, IMG submission 75300) | Bulk soil microbial communities from a Populus tree surrounding site in Tennessee, USA - Soil MetaG P. TD hybrid SBSTD4 | ecosystem: Environmental > Terrestrial > Soil > Tree plantation...
GTGGCCGCGTCGGTGCCCGCGGTGGCGTCGAAGGTGAGCGAGGTGACGCCGGGCAGCGAGGGATCGCCGGGAATGAGCACGGCGGGCACGCGATGCTTGGCGAGCGCGGAGATGCGGCGATCGCCGTGACGGAACATCAGCACGATCACGCCGCGGCAGAGCCCGCTCCGGTGGAGGGCGACGAAGTCGCGCTCCTCGAGGAAGGACAGCAGCATCAGGTGCGAGGCTTCCTGGAGCACGCGGCTGATGCCCTTGAGCGCGGCGAGGTGGAAGGGGCTCGTGAAGGTGTATTCCGCGGTGCGCGGGATCACCACGGCGACGACGTCGGCCCCGCCCCCCGCGAGCCCGCGGGCCAGCGCGTTCGGCGCGTACCCGAGCCGGTGCGCCGCCCGCTCCACGCGCCGGCGGGTGGCCCGCGAGATCCGCGAATCGCCGGTGAGGGCGCGGGAAACCGTGGAGACAGCGACGCGGGCCGCCCGCGCCACGTCGCCCTGCGTGACGGCGGCGGGTGCGCCGCGGCGGCGCGAAGGCTTCGGGGAGCGCCGGCGCGTGGATCGCATAGACCGCGGGCAGTATAGCAGAGCGCCCGAAGACGGCGATCGGCTTGACAACTCCGGGGGCGCGGACTAGGGTTGCGCAAGCGCTTGCACGCAGACGTGGGAGGAGCCGCTCATGGGTGAGATCCTCGGCCTCGGCATGACGCACTACCCGCCCCTCACCGGCCGTGACGAGGACATGGCGACCATTCTTCGCCGCGTCCTCAAGGATCCCGGCCTGCCCGAGCGTTATCGCGATCCCGCAGGCTGGCCCGAGCCGATGCGGCGCGAGTACAGCGCCGACGGCGGCACGGCGAGCGCGGCGGGACACCGCGAGACTCTCGTCCGCCACTTCCGGAAGGCGCGGCGCCGCCTCGACGAGTTCCAGCCGGAGGTCGTCATCATCTGGGGCGACGACCAGCACGAGAACTTCACCGAGGACGTCATCCCGCCCTTCTGCGTCCTCGCCTACGACGAGATCGAGGCGCGTCCGTGGCAGAAGCCCGGCGTCGCTCCCAACGCCTGGTCGGAGCCGGCGGACACGGCGTTCAAGATCCCGGGGCACCGCGCGGCGGGCAAGTATCTCGCCTCGGGGCTTCTCGAGCAGGGTGTGGACATGGCCTACGCCTACAAGCCGCTCCACTTCCCCGGGCTCGCCCACGCCTTCCTCAACACCATCATGTTCCTCGACTACGATCGGGTCGGCTTCCCCTATCGCGTCATCCCCTTCCAGGTCAATTGCTACGGCCGCCGCGTCATCTCTCAGCGCGGGGGCCGCGGCAGCCTCGCCAATCCCATTACCGGCGACGCGCTCGATCCACCCTCGCCGAGCCCCCGCCGCTGCATGGAGGTGGGGGCGGCCACCGCGCGCGTGATGCGGGGGAGCCCGTGGCGCACGGCGCTCATCGCCTCCTCGAGCTGGTCGCACGCCTTCCTCACCGACAAGAACCACCAGCTCTATCCCGACATCGAGGAAGACCGGCGGCTCTACGAGGCGCTGCGGGTGGGCGACTACGAAACGTGGCGCAAGCGGCCCCTGGAGGCGATCGAGAGCTCGGGGCAGCAGGAGATGCTCAACTGGTACATGCTCGTGGGCGCCATGGAGGAGCTCGGACGCAAGCCTGACCAGTGCGACTTCATCGAGACGTGGTCGTTCAACTCCAACAAGTGCTTCGCGCTGTTCGAGCCCTGAGAGGAGCCCGTCGTGCCGACACCCGCTTCGCCACCGTCTCGGCTGCACGTCGCGGACGGACGCTCCACCAAGGGAACGGTGCCGAAGCTCTCCGGCGACATCCGCCACCTCATCCCCAAGCTCGGGCTGCGCAACTACTGGTATCCGGCCATCCTCGATCGCAAGGTCGGTCACCGCAAGCCGGTGCAGGTCTCCCTCCTCGGCGAGGAGATCTGCCTCTTCCGCGGCGCCCAGGGCGACGTGGTCGCCATCCAGGATGTCTGCCCGCACCGCGGCGCGCGTCTCAGCGAGGGTGATTGCCACTACAAGGGCACGGTAGCCTGCCCGTATCACGGCTGGGTCTACGACGAGTCGGGCAAGAACACCATGGTCCTCTCCGAGGGACCGAGCTCCGGCGTGTGCGGCAAGGCGGGGACGGAGGCCAAGGCGTATCCCACCCGCACCCTCAAGGGCCTCGTCTTCGTGTGGATGGGCGAGGATGCGCCCGCGCCCATCGAGGAGGACGTGCCCGAGGAGTTCTTCGACGAGGACACCCTCGTGCTGGTCGGCCAGGTCGAGTGGCGCTGCAACTGGGAGGTCGCCCTCGAGAACTCCATGGACTCACACGTGAACTACGTGCACCGCAACGCGCTGGTGGTGGCGCGCAGCGGCTTCATCGCGCGCGGCGCCCAGGGCGAGCATCCCATCTTCGTGGGCAACGGCTTCGGCGGCGACGTGGCGGAGAGCAACTACATGCGGAGGACCCCGCTGCAGGACGTCTATGCCGACGGCCGCAAGTGGCCCAAAACCACCTACCGGCGGTACTGGACCTGGCTCACCCGACCGCTCGCCGACCGGGCCCGGCGGCGCATCCCACCCCCGCGCTCGTCCAAATGGTGCGGCGGCCATCACCTGCCCGGCATGTTCCGGGCGGAGTTCGGCTGGGATCTCTACACGCGCATGTGCGTGCCCGTGGAGGAGCACCGCACCCGGGTCTGGTACTACCACTGCACGCGGCCGAAGTCGGCCCTCGGACGGCTGTGGGACCGCCTCAGCTACGCGGCGGTGCACCGGTGGATCATCGAGTACAACTTCTCGCGCCAGGACGAGCGCGTGATGATCAACCAGCGCTACGACACGCCGGAGAAGCTCTCGTCCACCGACGCCGAGGTGATCCAGTGGCGGCGCCTCGTGGTCACCCGGCACTTCGGCGGGCGTGACGCGCCCTTCGAGTACCGGAATCCCGACGATCTCTCGCCCGACGCGGTGCCCCTGGAGCGCGTGTCCGTGCGCTATCTCCAGGAGCAGACGCGGACACGCACGAGCGCCCTCGCGCCCCCCACGGCGGGCTGAGCCGGTGGCCATGCGGATCACGCGCCGCCGGCTCCTCCAGGCCACGTTCGCCGCCGGCGCCACCGCCGGTCTCGGCCGCCGTGTCTCCGTAGCCCACGCCGCGCCCCCACCGGCGGATTGGCCTCAGGTCACGGCGGCCGCCAAGAAGGAGGGCAAGGTCGTCGTCAACACCTTCCCGGGCGACGGCTACAAGCGGGCGCTCAAGGCCTTCACCCAGGCCTATCCCGACATCAAGCTCGAGCACACCAGCCTGCACTCGCAGGACTTCGCCCCGCGCATCCTGCAGGAGCGCCAGGCCAATCTCTTCACGTGGGACGTGACGACGATCCCCACCAGCACCGCACTCCAGGTCTTGCGCCCCGCCGGCGTGTGGGATCCCGTGCGGCCGGTGATCGTGCTGCCGGAGGCGATAGACGACGCGGGCTGGGACGGCGGCTTCGAGCGCGGGTTCGCCCTCGTGAAGGACCGCGCCCTCTGCTACGGCTTCGCGGCCGTGCGCGGGGCGGGCATCACCGTGAACACCGACATGGTCAAGGAGGAGATCAAGGGCCTCAACGATCTCCTCAATCCGCGCTGGAAGGGCAAGCTGCTCCTCCCCGACGTGCGGACCATGGGCGACTCTTTCTGGTCGATGACGAGCGCGCGGCTCAACCTGGGCGACGACATCATCAAGAAGCTCTTCGTGGACCAGGAGCCGGCGCTGAGCCGCGACACCCGCCAGATCGCGGAGTTCATGGTGCGCGGGCGCTATCCCATCGCCCTCGGCGTCAACCCTCTCCTCCTGAGCCAGTTCCAGAAGCAGGGTCTGGGCAAGAACCTCAAGACGTACCACTTCCCCGAGATGGACACCGTGAACTCGAGCAGCAGCACGGTGTGGCTCATCAACCGCGCCCCGCATCCCAACGCGGCCAAGGTCTTCATCAACTGGCTCCTGACCAAGGACGCCCAGGTGGTGTGGGCGCGCGAGGTCGAGACGAACAGCCGCCGCGTGGGCGTGGAGCCGGGCAATCCGAGCTTCGCGGTGCCCCGCGGGGCCAAGCTCCTCCAGGTGGACGCGGAGGAGAACCTGCCCGAGGTCGTCAAGACGCAGGACATCGCCAAGGCGGTCATCAAGTAGCGGGACGAGCGTGGGCGCGGAGCCCGGCACCACCGAGACGGTCCTCTCGCTCGACCGCGTCACCAAGCTCTTCGGGACGGCGAGGGCGGTAGACAGCGTCAGCCTGTCCATCCGCCGGGGCGAGGTCTTCACCCTCCTCGGCCCCAGCGGCTGCGGCAAGACCACCACCCTCCGCCTGGTCGCGGGGCTCGAGCATCCCGACGAGGGCGAGATCACGCTGCGCGATCGCGTGGTCGCTTCCGCACCGCGACGGCTCTTCCTCGCCCCGAACCGCCGCAACCTCGGCATGGTCTTCCAGTCGTACGCGGTCTGGCCACACATGACGGTGTTCGAGAACGTGGCCTATCCGCTCCGGCTCCGCGGGACGACACGCTCCGCCGTTCGGGAGAAGGTCGGACGCATCCTCGATCTGGTCGGCCTCGGCGGGCTCGCCGATCGTCCGGGCACCCTCCTGAGCGGCGGGCAGATGCAGCGCCTCGCCCTCTGCCGCGCCCTCGTCTACGAGCCGGACCTCCTCCTCCTCGACGAGCCGTTCAGCAACCTGGACGCGAAGCTCCGCGAGCAGATGCGCGCGGAGGTCAAGCTTCTCCAGCGCCGTCTCGGCATCACCGTGCTCTTCGTCACCCACGACCAGGTCGAGGCGCTGAGCCTCTCCGACCGCATCGCGGTGATGCACGGCGGGCGCATCGAGCAGGTCGGGTCCCCGCGCTGTCTCTACGAGGAGCCCGCCTCCGCCTTCGTGCGCGACTTCCTCGGCCAGACGGTGATCCTCCAGGGACGGGTGGGTCCCGCGAGCGGAGAGGCCAGTCGCGTCGCGGTGGAGCTGAACGGCTCGCTGAGTGGACGCACGCTGAGCGGCCGCCTGGCGGCGAGCGTGGCCCTGGAAGCCGGGGCGGCCGCCCATCTTTCTATTCGCCCCGAGGACATCGAGGTCTGCCCCTTGGGCTCGCCGGCGAGCAAGGCGAATCAGCTGCCCGCGATGATCGACGCGCTCGCCTTCGTGGGCGACCGCTACGAGGCGCGGGTGAGCCTGGGCGAACATCGCATCGTGCTCTTCCTCCCTCGTGCGCGCGAATGGCGCGAGGGCGAGCCACTCCAGCTCGGCTTTCCCCCGGAGATGGTGAGCGTGTGGCCGGCCTGACCCACACCATCGAGGTTTCCGGGGCGCGGCGCCTCGAGCTGCAGGGCGTGCTCTGCACCCTCGTGCTCGCCCTCGTGGCCCTGGTCGTGGTATTCCCGCTCGTGCTCGTCGCCGTGCAGAGCTTCCAGGTCGCTCCGCCCGGCCAGCCCGTCCGCTACGGCCTCGACGGCTGGCGGGCCGCCCTCGGCGAGCCGGGACTGCGCACCGCCCTCGTCAACACCTTCAACGTGACCTTCGTGCGCCAGCTCCTCTCCCTGCCCTTGGCCGTCTTCCTCGCCTGGCTCCTCGCGCGCACCGACTTGCCCGGACGCCACTGGCTCGAGTTCGCCTTCTGGGCGGCCTTCTTCCTCCCGCCCTTCACCGTGACGCTCAGCTGGATCCTTCTCCTCGATCCCGAGTACGGCCTCCTCAACACGTGGCTCGCCGGCCTCGTGGGCGCGCGCCCGTTCAACATCTACTCGTTCTGGGGCATCGTGTGGGTCCACGTCATCACGGGCTCGCTCACCATGAAGGTGATCCTCCTCACTCCCGCCTTCCGCAACATGAACGCCTCCTTCGAGGAGGCCTCGCGCGTGGCAGGGGCGGGCGGGCTCCGCACCGCGCTGCGCATCACCGTGCCCGTCATGGCGCCGGCCATCCTCTCCGTGCTCCTCCTCGGCACCATGGTCTCGCTCCAGACCTTCGAGGTGGAGCAGGTGCTGGGGCTGCCCTTCCGCTTCTTCGTCTTCAGCACCACCATCTACGATCTCCTCGTCACCCGCGTGCCCCGCTACGACGCCGCCACCGCGCTGGCCGTCCTCGTGCTCGCCGCCATGCTGCCCCTCGTGCTCGCGCAGCAGTGGCTGACGCGCAGCCGGCGCTACACCACCATCACGGGCCAGTTCCAGAGCCGTCTGCACCGGCTCGGCGCCTGGCGGCTGCCCGCCCTCTGCCTCGCCGTGGCCTTCGTGGTGATCGTGCTCGGAGTCCCCGTGGTGTTGGCCCTCCTCGGCACCTTCATGAAGCTCTTCGGCTTCTTCCAGATCGCCGATCCCTGGACCCTCGCGAACTGGAGCAACGTGCTGGGCGACGAGACCTTCCTGCGCTCCCTCCGCAACACCGTCGTCCTCGCCACGGGTACCGCGGTGGCGACCATCGTCGTCCATTCCCTCATCGCCTACATCGTGGTGCGCACGCGCTATGCGGGCCGTCAGCTCCTCGACGTGATCTCCTGGCTTCCCTTCACCGTGCCGGGCATCATCCTGGGCCTTGCCCTCCTCTGGCTCTTCCTCGGCGTGGGCTTCCTGCGGCCGCTCTACGGCACCACCGCCCTGCTCGTCATCGCGGGCGTCATCGCGGGCATGCCCCTCGGCGTCCAGATCATCAAGAGCGGGCTGGGCCAGCTCGGGGGCGAGCTCGAGGAGGCCTCCCGCATCGCGGGCGCCTCGTGGTGGGCGACCTATCGCCACATCGTGCTCCGCCTCATGGCGCCGACGCTGCTCGCAGTGGGCATGATCACCTTCGTGGGCGCGGCGCGGAACATCGGCAACTTCGCGCTCCTCACCACCACCGCCAACCGGCCGCTCTCCATGCTCCAGCTCGACTACGTGGCCCAGCGCAAGCTCGAGGAGGCCGTGGTGGTGGCCTGCGTCATCATGTTCGTCTCGCTGGGGGGCGCGCTGCTCGCGCGCCTCCTCGGGCTGCGCAGCGGCAGCCTGGGTTGATCGTCATGCGGCGAAGCCGTCGCACAGGGAGGTAGCGACCATGGATCCCCAGAGCCGCGGGAACGGCAGCGGTCCGCTCGCCGAGAGCACGGTGCGGGAGGCGTACGGCGCCTCCCAGATCGGCCCCTTCGACTACTGCCCGAAGCTGGGCTTCCGCGAGTACTGGTATCCCGCCGTAGAGGCGCGACGGGTGCGCGGCAAGCCCGTGCACCTGACCATGCTGGGCGACGAGCTCGTCCTCTTCCGCGACAAGGCGGGCGCGGTGGTCGCCCTCAGCGACTGGTGCCCGCACCGCGGCGCCCGCCTCTCCCTCGGGCTGTGCGAGTTCGAGGGCACGGTGACCTGTCCCTACCACGGCTACGTCTTCGACGGCACCGGCCGCTGCGTGGCGGGGCTGATCGAGCGCCCGGACTCGCCCTTCATCGGCAAGCTCCGCGCGCGCGCCTATCCGACCGAGGAGCGGATGGGCATCGTCTTCGTGTGGATGGGGGAGACGGAGCCCGTGCCCCTCGACGAGGACCTGCCCGCGGAGCTCTCCGACTCCGAGCTGACGGGGCGGCGCTTCCTGCGCGTCAAGGTGTGGGAGGCGAACTGGACGGAGCCCATGGCCCAGGGCATCGACTTCCACGAGTTCTACCTCCATCGCGGCCTCAACGTGTGGCGGCTCTTCAACTACCGCCTCCCGTTCTTCCGCCCCAAGGTCGCCTACACGGGCGGGGTCAAGATCACCAGCGAGGACGAGACCTCGGTCAACGCGGCGTGGGCCGCGCCGCACTTCGGCCAGGGCTTCCATCCGGGCCTGGGCGCCCACTGGCCCCGGCGCGTGTGGTGGCGCAGGCTCGCGGGCGGTCCGCAGTATCGCGGCGGCGAGCCGCCGCTCGCCCGCTACCGCGGCGTGCAGCACAACGTGGAGCTGCCGAGCAAGATCCGCGTGATGATCGGGGCGAGCATCCACCTGCGCTGGATGGTCCCCGTGAACGAGCACGACACGCGCGTGTGGACCTTCACCCTCGTGAAGCGGCCGCGCCACGCGCTGCACGCGGCCTGGCAGACGCTCTGGTACCACGCCTACCGCAAGCCCAGCATCATCATCGCCACCAATGAGCAGGAGGACCTCGTGGTCTTCAAGCGCGAGCGGCTCAACCTCGAGCGGCCGCAGAAGCTCGGCCCCCTGGACGTGGGCTTGATCTACTTCCGGCGGCATCTCGCCCAGCGGGCGCGCGACTATCAGCGGCTGGGGGCGGCCCCCGGTGCGCTCAAGTCCCCGCCGCGACGCCCGGTGGCCGCCGCGGAGAGGCGGGGATGAGCCGGCTCGCCGGCAAGGTCGCCATCGTCACGGGCACGAGCCCCAACATCGGGGGAGGCATCGCCGAGGGCCTGGCCGATGAGGGCGCCGCCGTGGCCTGCGTGGACGTGGCCGAGGACAACGCGCGCCAGTGCGCGGAGTGGATCCTCAAGCGCGGCGGCCGGGCCCTCGGCCTCGCCTGCGACGTCACCGACGAGGCGCAGGTGGAGGCCATGGTCGCCCGCGTGCGATCGAGCTATGGGGGCGTGGACATCCTCGTCAACAATGCGGGCATCCTCGGCGGGATGAGCGTGCTCGAGATGCCGCTCGAGCGCTGGAGCCGCCAGGTCGGGGTGAACCTCACCGGCACCTTCCTCTGCACCAAGCACGTGGCGCGGGGCATGGTCGCCGACAGACGGCGCGGCAGCATCATCGTGATCATCTCCACGGCAGGGCATCAGGGGCAGGCGGGGAACATCGCCTACTCCACGACCAAGAGCGGGCTCCTCAACTTCACCCGCGCCGCGGCCATGGACCTGGTCAAGCACGGCATCCGGGTGAACAGCCTCACGCCGACAGCTACCGACACCGCGGAGGGCGACGATCGCGCGGAGGCGTGGGGGCGGCAGCGTCCCGACCGCCGCGGCCGCATCCTCGACTTCGCGAAGATGCTGCCTATGGATCGACTGCCGAGCCCGCGTCACTACGCCCGCGCCTGCGTGTTCCTCGCCTCCGAGGACGCGGAGATGATCACCGGTGCGGACCTGCGCGTGGACGGCGGGGCCATCGCCAAGTACTGGCCCTGGGTCCCCCACGCCTGACGATCAGGAAGGGTAACCTGAACTGTTCACGAACACGCGGAGCGCGAGGCGGGTCGGGGCCTGTCGTCGGGGGCGGGGGAGCCCTCCAGCTACGTCACCCACTCGCGTGAATCGCAGCCCTGTGGGCTGCGCACACGCTTCAGGGGTCCCACTCCGCCGGAGGGCTCCCCCGCCCCCGACGCCACCCGCCCCGATCGCACGTACGGCACTCGTGAATCATCAAGGCTAGGGTTTCCGTGCCTCGCGCTCGCGCAGGGCCTGGCGGTTGATCTTCCCCGCCGGCGTCTTCGGCAGCTCGTCCACGATCTCGATGGCGCGCGGATACTCGTGCTGGCTCAGGCGCTCGCGCACCCAGCCCTGGAGCGCGGCGGGGAGCGCGGGGTCCGTTCCGCGAGCTACCACGAACGCCTTGGCGACCTGACCGCGCAGCTCGTCGGCCACCGCGATCACCGCCGCCTCCCGCACCTCCGGATGCGCCATGAGCACACCCTCGATCTCCACCGCGCTCATGGTCCAGCCTGCGGAGATGATGACGTCGTCGGAGCGCCCCGCGTGGAAGAAGTAGCCGTCGGCGTCCATGCGCCCGCGGTCCTTCACGAGGAACCACTGCCCCCGGCGCCGCACGGCGATCTCCCCCATGGTCTCCGGGGGTACCGGATGTCCCTCCGCGTCGACGATGCCGACTTCCCAGCCGGGGGCGGCCTTGCCCAGCGAGCCCGCGCGCACCTCGTAGCCCGTGAAGCCGGGATAGCTCACGATGATGACGCCCACCTCGGTCGAGCCGTACATGCTGCGCGGGGTGACGCCGAACGTGCGCTCGATGAACTGCCAGGTGGCGGCGTCCATGGGCTCGCCGGTGAAGGAGAGCTTGGCGGGACGGAACGGATGGCGAGCGGCGAGGCCGGAGGCGCGCAGCAGCCGGTACACGGTGGGCGCCGCCGCCATGTTGGTGATCTCGAAGGCCTGGAGCGCTTCGAAGATCCGCTGCGCCTCGAAGCGCCCCGCATAGCTCCCCACCGCGATGCCGAGGGCGAGGGGCGCGATGGTCCCGTGCCACAGCCCGTGCCCCCAGGCGGGTGAGGACGGGCAGAAGTAACGGTCGCCCGGGCGCAGGCCCACGCCATAGAGCGCGGCGATCATGAGGGTGACCACCGAGCGGTGCGTGTGCTTCACTGCTTCAGGAAGGGCACGCGTCGTGCCCGAGGTGTACTGAAACACCGCGAGATCGTCGGCGGCGGTGGCGGGCTCGTAGACGGCAGGGTGACGGGCGAGGGCGGCTTCCAGCGCGGCGTCGGCCGTGACCACGCGGAGGCCCGGGAACTGCGCGCGCCAGCGTTCGGCGTCGCGATCGGTGAGGAGCACGGTGGGCGAGCAATCCCCGATGCGCAGGGCGAGGCCCTCGGGACCGAACAGCGTGAAGAGGGGGACGGCGATCGCGCCCCGCCGGACGGCGCCGAACAGCGCGCCGTAGAAGGGCAGCGACGGCTCGAGCATGATCGCCACGCGCTCGCTGCGGCCCACGCCCTCCGCCTCCAGCCAGTGGGCGAAGCGGGACGACCACGCGGCGAGCTCGCCGAAGGTGTGGATCTCCCGGCCGCCGTCCGCGCGCTGGATGCGCAGCGCGGGCGCCCCGGGCGGATGGCGATCGACGCACTCGTGAGCGAGGTTCAGTCGCTCCGCGGTGCCGTCCACCAGCCCCCACAGCGCCTTCCAGTCGAAGGTGCGGACGGCGGTCGGGTAGTCGGTGATCTCGAGGAGCCGCGTGTCCACGACGCGAGCCTCCGGACGCCGCTCCCGCCGGCTACTTCGACAGGAGCACCACCTCGATCGTCCCGTTGGGCTCGTTCATCTGGTACTGGCAGGGGACGTCGGGCTTGCTCTCCGATCCCGTTTTGCACTCGCCCGCGCCGGCATCGCCGCACGGCGCGTTCTTGATGCCCGCGCAGATGGTGCAGCCGTAGGGAAAGACGCCGAAGACCTTCTGGTTGCCCAGCTTCCCCACGGGCGGCCCGAGCTGCGTCGCCTGCCCGCCCGTCGGCGTCACGTTGATCTGGATCTTCTCGTTGAAGCCGTCGACCACGCTCACGTCGAGGATGTCGTACCAGGTCGGATTGTTCGCGATGACTTCGGCCTTGGTCGATCCGCAGTTCACCGGCGTGTTGAAGGCCAGGGCCATGTTCAGGTACTTGTTCCCCGGATTCGGAAAGGCCTGCGAGGCGTGGGCGGCCAGCGTGAACTGGCAGTTGAGCGGGCCGGTGGCCTTGCAGAAGGGCAGATCCGAGGGTTTGAGCACGGAGTCGGCGGCGAAGTTGATGTAGACCTCGGCGGGCGCGTTCTGCTGGTTGGTCAGCCGCACCGTCTTGCTCTTGGACCCCGTCTGGGCAGCGGCGCTCGAGGAGAACACGAGGAGCAGCGACAGCACACAGAGGCCCAACCGTCCGCTCGCCTTCATGTCTTCCTCCCGAGTAAGGGTGCGCGCAGCGCCGCCCGGCGATCGACGCGCGGCCATGGTAGTGGAAGGCCGCATCGCCTGCAAGGTCGCGCCCTGCATCCTTCCCCGCCCATCTGGGCGATACCCACGATCCGGCGAGACAGGCATGCTGGGGCCATCGATTCTCAGCCAGAGGAGGACACATGAACGATCTGGTCACTCTCTCGAACGGGCTCGCCGCCGCGGTGCAGCAGACGAGCCGGAGCATTTTCGGCGTCACCGCCCGGCGGCGTATGGGCTCGACGGGCGTGCACTGGCGCCCCGGCCTCGTCGTAACCGCCGACCACACCGTACAGACGGAGGACGACATCACCCTGACCCGGCCCGACGGCCGCTCGGTCTCCGCCACCCTCGCCGGCCGCGATCCCACGGTCGATCTCGCGGTGCTCAGGGTCGATGCGGGCGACGTGCCCGCGGCCCGGATCGGCGACTCGAGCGCGGTCCAGGCCGGCCACATCGTCCTGGCCGTGGGGGAGGGACCGCGCGCGAGCTGGGGCGTGGTCAGCTCCATCGCCAGCGGCCGAGGTGGCGCGGGCCGCGCCCTCTTCGACCTCGACCTGACGCTCTATCCGGGCTTCTCCGGCGGAGCGCTGGTGGACGTGAGCGGTCAGGTCATCGGCATCAACACCTCCGGGGCGAGCCGGAGCCAGCACCTCGCCATTCCCGCCGCGGTCGTCGAGGGACTCCTCGACGGGCTCCAGCGGCGGGGGCACATCCCCCGCCCCTATCTCGGCGTCAGCACCCAGCCGGTCCGCTTGCCCGACGCTCTCCGCCAGCGCTTCAGCCTGGAGCAGGCCACGGCGGTGATCGTGGTCGCCGTGCAGCCGGGAAGCCCCGCCGCCCAGAGCGGCCTCATGATCGGTGACGTCGTCGTGTCCCTGGGCGGGGCCAGCATCACGGATCCCCTGGATCTCCGCCGGGTGCTACAGCCCGACCGGGTGGGCGAGACCGTCGTCGCCTCGGTGGTCCGTGGCGGCGAGCCGCGCGAACTTCAGCTGCGCGTGGGCGAGCGCTCCCGGTAGCCCGGAGGCGTGGTGATCAACCTCTCGCACCTCGCGGAGCGGCTACGCCGCATCACCGCCGAGGTGGCGGACTCCGGCGCCTCCCTCGGCTCCGGCGTCCTCTGGCCGCCCGGGTGCGTGGTGACCAATGCGCACGTGGTGCGCGGATCGCGAGCGGCCGTACGATTGATCGATGGCCGCCGCCTCGAGGGACAGGTGATCGCGCGGGACGCAGATGCCGACCTTGCTCTGCTCCGGGTCCTGGGCACGGGTATACCCGCCGCCTCGATCGGCGACATGGCGGCTCCTGTGGGCTCCCTCGTGGCCGCGATGGGCCATCCGCTGGGCGTTCGCGGAGCGCTCTCCGTCGGCATCGTGCACGCCGTCGGCCCGATCAGGCCCGGGGGCCGCTCGTGGATCCAGGCCGACGTCAGGCTCGAACGGGGCAACTCCGGCGGCCCGCTCGCCGACGCGTCGGGCCAGGTCATCGGTCTCAACGCCATGGTGGTGGGCCCCCTCGCGCTGGCCATCCCGATGCGCGAGGTCGCGCGCTTCGTGAGGGCGGCCGGAGTGAGCGGGACATGACGGAGGCGGGGCGACGGCCGGCGACGATCCTCGTCCTCGCCGACGACGAGCTGCGCGCGGGGAGGATCGAGGGGATGCTGCGCTCCGATGGCCGATGGTGCGTGACGGTGGGCCGCCTCGCCGACTCCACGGCCCGAATCGCTGCCGACACGCCCGACGCCGTCGTGCTCGCCACCACGCCGGAGCGGGCCGCACGCGTCCTCGACAGGCTAACAGCGCGCGCCCTCCCCGTGATGCTCCTCGCTCCCGGCGCGCCGAAGAGCGGAGAAGCGAAGCGGCGCGCGGCGAATCTCCGGGCCGTCCTCCGTGACGACGCGACGGCGGAGGAGGTCCGGGCGGCGCTCGCCGCCGTCCTCGCGGGCCTGGTCGTGCGTCACCCCGAGATGGCAGTCGGTGCGCCCACGCCGGCGTCATCGAGGAGCGGCACGGCCCTGACCGCGCGCGAGCTCGAGATCCTCGAGATGATGGCGGAGGGCATCGACAATCGCCGCATCGCCCTCCGCCTCAGGATCTCGCGCAACACCGTGAAGTTCCACGTGGCGTCCATCCTCGACAAGCTGCACGCGTCGAGCCGCACGGAGGCGGTGACCGTCGCCATCCGGGAGGGACGGATCTCCGTCTGACCCGGCCTCAGCGGCCGGCCGTCTCGGCGGCGCCGCTCCGAAGCGGGGGGAAGGTCGACGCGAGCCCGGGGGCCTGAGCCTGGAAGAGCGTGACCGGCTCGCGCAGACCGCGCAGCCGGTGAGAGCCCAGCCCGCGGAACCGGACGCCGGCGGGCCGCGCGCGCCGGGAGGCATCGCGGGCCGCCTCGGAGAGCAGGATCTGGCCGCCGTGGGCCGCCGCGCAGATGCGGGCCACGGTGTTCACAGCCAGTCCGACGTAGCCCGCGTCGGTGAGCGTGGGGCGCCCGCTGTGGAGCCCCGTGCGGAGACGCACCTCCACGCCGTCCGGCCACGCTCTCCCCTGCACCGCGCGCTCCATCCGGAGCGCGGCATCGAGGGCGGCGGGCGCGCGCTCGAAGACGGCGAAGAACTCGTCGCCGCGCGCGTCGACCTCGCGGCCCTTGCCTCGCTGCACCGCGGTGCGGATGAGACCGCGCACCTCGGCGAGCAGCGCGGCGTAGCGATCGCCCAGCCGGCTCAGGAGGCCCGTGGAGCCCTCGATGTCGGTGAACAGGAAGGTGACGTGGCCCGAGGGGAGGCTGCGCGCCTCGCTGGCCTGCGCCTGGACCTGGCCGCGCAGCCGCTCGTTCTCGACGGCCAGCTGCGCGGCGGCGGTTACCGTGCGCACCAGATCCGGATTCGCGAGCACCGCGCGGTCGTGAACGAGAGCGGTCATGGGCCGCCCCTGCCGCTCCAGCAGGGTCACCGCGCGCTCGCCGCCGTCGGCGGGCAAGGTCGCGGGTTTGCCCGCCCCGTCGAGATAGCTGCCCGCCGCCTCCGACCACTGGAGCACGGTGAGGGTGGGATCGCGGAGAGCGGCGCGCAGTCGGCCCTCGAACTCGCCCGGTGTGCCTACGCGCCCTAGCTCGATGACGAGTCGCCCCGCCGTGGCCTCGCTCGCCTGGGACTGGAGCTGTCCCGTGATGAAGCCGATGGGCACGATGCCGTACTTCTTGGCAGCGGCCAGCAGCTTGGTCCGCGCCCGCTCTCGCGAGGCCTCGTCCTCGAAGATGACCTGGTTGAAGCGCGCCAGGGCATTGCGCACGTGCGACTCGTCGTTGATGGGCAGGCGCCGGCGCCCGCGCGCATCGACGTAGGCGAAGGCGCGATCGGGCAGGCGCGCACGCTTCTTTGAGTCGAGCTGGCTCATGACCGTCTGCGTCGCCTCGACGATACTCCAGCCGCATCGATCACGCTACCGCGGCTCCGGGTCGCTCTAAGCTCTTGATGTCTTGGGCGTCGTCCTCTGTGAATGGCTGGGGATATGTGGATAACTTCCTGATTGACAGCGGGAGCGGAGCGGGATTACCAAGCGACGAATGGACATCGGAAGCAGTGGGGATCAGATCCGAGTCCTCGCGGGCGTGGCCGCTCACCTCGCCTCCGCCCTGGATGTGCTCTCCCTCAGCGGCTGCGATTGGTTCGCCGCCGACCTCGCCGAGATGCTCGCCGTCATCGACGGACAGATCACCACCCTGGAGCAGATCGGGACCGACGAGTCCTCCGCCGGCCGCAGCGCTTAGCCGGCCCGTCTCGCGCAGCCCTCAGTCGAAGATGATGCCCCCGTCCACGTTGAGGGACTGCCCCGTGATGTTCCGCGCGCCCGGCGAGGCGAGGAAGACGGCGAGGGCCGCCACGTCCTCCGGATCGTTGGGGCGGCCGAGGGGAATCGCTGCGTTGCGGCGCCTCCTCATCTCCTCCACGGACACCCCTTCGTCGCGGGCGCGCACGGCCACGTTGGCCTCGGAGAGCGCGGTGACGGTGGTGCCGGGGCAGATCGCGTTCACGTTGATGTTGTGGCGCGCCAGCTGCTGCGAGGCGGTGCGCGTGAGGGAGATCACGCTGCCCTTGCTCGCCGCGTAGATCGCGTTGGAGGTGCCCGCGTAGCCCTTGCCCGCGATGGAGGCGATGTTGACGATGCTCCCGCTCCGGCGCGGGACCATCTCGCGGGCCACGCGCTGGAGACAGAAGAACACGCCCTTGGCGTTGACGCGCATGATGCGGTCCCAGTCCGCCTCGGTCAGGTCCATGATGTAGGCGCGCCGGGTGACGCCGGCGTTGTTCACGAGGATGTCGACGCGGCCGAAGGTGGCCACGGCCCGCTCGACCATCCGGTCAATGGCGCCCAGATCCCCCACGTCCGTCTCGAAGCCGAGGCTCTTCGGCCCCGTCGCGCCCGCCGCCTCGGCGGTGGCGTGGGCGAGCGCGCCGTCGATGTCGACGGCGACCACGTGCGCTCCCGCCTGGGCAAGGGCCATCGCCACCGCGCGGCCGATGCCGTTCCCCGCCCCCGTGACGATGGCGACCCGATCGGCGAGAATCATGCGCTTCTTGGTCCCAACACGCGGAAGGCGGACACGGGCCGGGCGAAGCCCTTGAGAGCCAGCGGGCCCAGCGCTTCCAAGGTCACGAGATGCTCGACGGCGCCCGCCACGCGTTGGGAGAGGAGGATCTCCGTGTGGCTCGCCTCCCCGCAGAGCCGCGCGGCGAGATTGGTCACCGTGCCGATGGCCCCGTAGTCCCAGCGGCCTTCGAAGCCGATGGCGCCGATGGTGGCATAGCCCTGCGCGATGCCGATGCCCATGCCGAGATCATAGCCCTGCTTGCGCCAGGCCGCGTCGAGGTGGCGGGCCCGCTCCCGCATGGCCAGGGCCATGTCAACGGCCCGCTCCGGCGCGTTCGGCACGGGCACGGGGTCGTTGAAGAAGATCATCATGCCGTCGCCCGTGAAGCGCTCGAGTGTCCCGTCGTGCTCGAGGATGAGCCGCCCCATCTCCGCGTGGTACTCGCGGAGCACGCCCATGACCTCCTCGGGATCGGCCGTTTCCGCGAACGAGGTGAAGCCGCGCAGGTCGAGGAAGACCACCGTCACCTCGACGCGGTGGCTGGCCAGCGGGTCGGTCGCCCCGCCCGCCAGGATCAGCTCCGCGAGCTGAGGAGAGAAAAAGCGCTTGAGCCGCCCCAGCCGCTCCATCTGGCTCACCTGCTCGGCCACGCGTTGCTCCAGCGTGTGATTCCACTCCGCGAGCTCCCGGGCCTGGCGCGCCTCCCGGTCGCGCAGGCGCTTCTTCTCCAGGCAAGCGCCGATGCGGGCCCGGAGGAGCACGGGATCGAAGGGCTTGGGCAGGTAGTCCTCGGCCCCCAGCTCGATGCAGCGGACCACGCTGCCCACCTCGTCGAGGGCGGAGATCATGAGCACGGGCAGCTCGCGCCGCGCGGGATCGCTCTTGAGCCGCCGCAGCACCTCGTAACCGTCGATGCCCGGCATCATCACGTCGAGGAGCACCAGCTCGATGGGCGGGGCCAGCGTCCGGCCCAGCACCTCGAGGGCGGCGTGGCCGTCGGCCGCCGTGTGCACCGTGTAGCCGTCGCGGACGAGCCGGCGGGCGAGGAGATCGCGATTGGCCTGATCGTCGTCGACCACGAGGAGAACGCCGAGGCTCCCGTCCTCGCCGCCGTCGGTCGCCCCGTCCGCCCGCGCCGCGGCGGCATCGGCGGCGGAGGGCGCGGGCGAGAGGAGCCGCGTGAGGCGTTCGGCGGCCTCCGCGATGCGGCCGAGATCGGGCAGCATCTGCGGCTTGCCGTGGGCCTCGGCGGCCTGCCCGAGCTTCTTCGTTCCCGTCACGATGCGCGTCACCGGCTCCAGGACGGACCGGCCCAGGGCCGCCACGTCGATCGTGTCCGCGTCCTTGCCGCCGGGAGCGAGCCGCTCGTTGACGAGGGACAGCACGGCGCGGGCGTCGTCGAGGAGGTGACGGAGGTCCCCCGTCATCGCCGCACCGTCGGACGGCGCATCCTCCAGCAGGAGCTCCGCGTAGCCGATGATGTGGTTGAGCGGGGTACGCAGCTCGTGACGCAGGTGGGCGAGCGGGCTCGGCTCGGCGGTCACGGACCCGCCTTGCCCTTGAGGAGCGCCTCGATCTTCCCGAGCAGCCGCTCGAGGTCCACCGGCTTCGTGTCGAAGTCGTCGCAGCCCGCGGCGATGGCCTTCTCGCGGTCGCCGGACATGGCGTGCGCGGTCAGCGCGATCACGGGAATGGTCCGCGTCTCCTCCGCCGCCTTGAGCTGCCGGGTCGCGTCCCAGCCGTCGAGCCCGGGGAGGCTCATGTCCATGAGCACGAGGGCGGGCGCTTCCGAGCGCGCCATGACCAGGCCCTGCTCGCCGTCCACGGCGATGGCCACTTCGTAGCCACGGCGCACGAGGCGGCGGGAGAGCATGTCGCGGTTCATCTCGTTGTCCTCGACGAGCAGGATCTTGGGCATCAGACGGTGGGCCTCCGGCGGGCGACGCTGGTCGCCACGAGCTCGCGCACCTCGGCGAGGAGCTGATCTCGCCCGTGGGTGCCCTTCTGGAGAATCTTCTGGACGTGTCCGTTCAGTCGCTCGCGCTCCTCGCGCGAGAGATCCTTGGCCGTGACCACCACGATGGGAATGCCGCGCCACGCCTCGTGGCGGCGGAACTCCGCGGCGAACTCGAACCCGTCCATCTCCGGCATCATGAGATCGAGAAGGACGACACAGGGAACGACGTCGCGGAGCCGCTCGAGGGCGGCGCGTCCGTTCTCCGCCTCCACCACCCCGAACCCCTCCGCCTCGAGCATGCGGCGGAGGAGCTGCCGGACGGTGAGGTCGTCGTCCACCACGAGCACGGGCTGGTCGCGCCGATACTTGTCGAGCACGGCCACGAGGCGCTCGCGGTCGATGGGCTTGGTCAAGTACTCGGCGGCGCCCAGGGCATAGCCGAGGTTCCGATCGTCCACGATGGTCAGCATGATCACCGGAATGTCGGCCACCTGGGGGTCCGCCTTGAGCGACGAGAGGACGGCCCAGCCGTCCATGCCCGGCATCATGACGTCGAGGGTGATGGCGGAGGGTCTGAGCTCGCGGGCCCGGCGCAACCCTTCCTCACCGCTCCCCGCCGTGACGACCCGGAAGCCTTCCCGGCCGAGGAAGCGCTGCATCAGGTCGCGCACCGCCACCTCGTCATCGATCACCAGCACCGTTCCTGCGTCGAGAGCCTCGCCCGCGGGCGGCGTCGTCTCTGTTGCCTCCACCGCCTCCACCGTCTCCGCCACGACGGCGGGCAGGCGGATGGTAAAGGTGCTGCCGTGGCCAGGCTCGCTCTCCACCATGACGTCGCCGCCCATCATCCGGCAGAGCCGCCGGCTCAGCGCGAGGCCGAGCCCGGTGCCTCCGTACTTGCGGGTGGTCGCCGCGTCCGCCTGGGAGAAGGCGGCGAAGAGCCGCCCGAGCTGTTCGGGGGTCATGCCGATGCCCGAGTCGCGCACGCCGAAGCTCAGCCACTCCTGGCCCTCGGCCGTCTCGCGCTCCACCGTGAGAGAGACGGTGCCGCGTTCGGTGAACTTGCAGGCATTGCTCAGGAGGTTGAAGAGGGCCTGGCGCACCTTGGTCAGGTCGGCGCGCATGCTCCCGATCTCGCCCGCGCAGTGGACCTCGAGCTCGTTGGCGTTCTTGCCAGCCAGGGGCTGGATCACCGCGGCGATGTCCCGCACCAGCGACGGCACGTCGAAGCTCTCCAGGTAGAGCTCCATCCTGCCCGCCTCGATCTTGGAGAGGTCGAGAACGGCGTTGATCAGCTCCAGCAGGTGCTTCCCTGCCGCGTTGATCTTCTTGAGGTCTTCCGTGAACTGCTCGGCGCCCAGGTCGGCCGCGTCCTCCTGGAGCATCTCGCTGTAGCCGATGATGGCGTTGAGCGGCGTGCGCAGCTCGTGGGACATGTTGGCGAGGAACTCGGACTTGTGACGGTCGACCTGCTCGAGCTGGCGGCTCTTGTCGCCGATCTCCTGGAAGAGCCGCGCGTTCTGGATGGCCAGCGCCGACTGGCTGGCGAAGGTCTTGAGCAGGTCGACCACCTCCGGTGGAAACTCCCCCGGCGTCTTGCGGGTCACGGTGAGGCCGCCGAGCAGGCGCCCCTCGCGGAGCAGGGGCACGCCGAGCAGCCCCCGGGTACCTGTGCGCAACAGGACGTCACGAAGCGGTCCCGCGTAGGCGCCCGCTTCGGCAATGTCGGCGATCTGGATCGGCTCCAGCGTGACGGCCATGCGCCCACCCACGCCCTCCCCGCGCCGTATGGGAGAGCGCCGGGCCACCTCGACGACCTCCTCGTCGAGATTGTGGGCAACACGCAGGAGCAGCGTCTCGGTCTGCTCGTCCCACTCGTACACGGTGCACGAGTCCGTGCGCGCGAGCTGGCTGGCCCGCGAGGCGATGGTGCTGAGCACCGTCTCGAGGTCGAGGGTGGAGCTGAGGGCCTGCCCCACCTCGCCGAGCACACGCAGCTCCTCCACGGAGCGGGTGAGCGCCGCGGTGCGGGCCTGGAGCTCGGTGAGCAGCCGCGCGTTCTCGATGGCGATCGCCGCCTGGTCAGCGAAGGTTTCCATTAGGGCGATCTGGCCATCGGTAAACGGTCGGACCTGGTCTCGACGGATGACGATCACTCCCAGTAGCTCGTCCGCCCTGAGCATCGGAATCGCCAGCAAGGTCCGGAACGGGATCTGTCCCCCCAGGTAGGTGAACTCAGGATCAGACTTGACATCGTGAATGTGGATCGTCCGTCGCTCGAGAACGGCACGCCCGGACGCGCTCCCGCGCGAGAGCGGGATCGGATTTCGCTCGAGGATCTCTCTCTCCTCCTGAGCGAAGTTGTGGGTGGCTACGGATCGAAGGAGCTGACCGTCGAAGCGGAGGATCACCGCTTGCACGGCTTCGCAGAGCCGCACCGCGTTCTCGGCCAGCGTCTCGAACACCGGCTGGAGATCGAACGTCGACCGGCCGATGACCTTGAGCAGCTCGCTCGTCGCCGTCTGCTGTTCGAGGGCGACTCGCAGCTCGCTGTTCCGAGATTCCAGCTCCGTGAAGAGCCTGACGTTCTCCACGGCGATCACGGCCTGGTCCGCGAACGTCTTCAGCAGCTCAACCTGCTGGTCGCTGAACAGACCGGGCTTCGATCGGCCGACGAAGATGACGCCGATGACCTGCCCGTCACGCAGCATGGGGACGCCGAGGGCGCCTCGCCAGCCACCAGCCACCGCGGTGTCCTTGATCTCGTATGATGCGTCGGCCATCACATCCTCGGCGTGCACGACCGCTCGCTCGCGGAACGTGCGGGCGCTCACCGCCTCGGCGTCCAGCCGCATGGGGAAGATCCGTCGCAGAGCATCCGTGCCTTCTTGCGTCACCCCGTGCACGGCGGCCAGCTGAAGGACGTCGCCATCGAACCGGGAGGTCACGCTCACCTCGGCGTCGCAGAGCTTCACCGCCCTCTCGGCGATGATGTCGAACACCGGCTGGACATCCGTGGGCGACCGGCTGATGACCCGCAGGATCTCGCTGGTGGCGGTCTGCTGCTCGAGGGCCTCTGTGAGACTCGCGTTCTTGGCCTGCAGCTCGGTGAGCAGCCGTGCGCTCTCGATGGCGATGGCCGCCTGGTCGGCGAAGGTCTCCATGAGCGCGATCTGACTGTCGCTGAAGGGCCGCACCTCGTGCCGGTAAATCGTGATCACGCCCAGCACTTCGTCTGCTCTGAGCATTGGAATCGACAGCAAGGTGCGGGTGGCATCGACGTCTCGCGACCGATACGTGTACTCCGGGTCGGCCTGAGCGTCGTGAACGTGAGTGGTGCGCCGGTCGAGGGCGGCGCGACCCGTGGCGCTCCCGCGTCCGACCGACGCCGGATTCCGCTCGATGAACTCCATCAGCTCCCGGGAGGCGTTGAAGCTCGCCACTCCCCGCAAAAGCTGTCCGTCGAGACGGAAAATGAACGCCCGCTCCGCCTCGCACAGCCGGACCGCGTTCTCGGCCAGCGTCTCGAACACGGGCTGGAGATCGAAGGTCGACCGTCCGATCACCTTCAGCAGCTCACTCGTAGCCGTCTGCTGCTCGAGGGCTACTCGCAGCTCGCTGTTCCGAGATTCCAGCTCCGTGAAGAGCCTGACGTTCTCCACGGCGATCACCGCCTGGTCGGCGAAGGTCTGCAGAAGCGCGATCTGTGCCTCCGAGAAGCGGCCCGGGGTTGTCCGAGCGACCATGATCGCGCCGATCACTTGCGACTCTCGGAGCATCGGCACGCCCAGAGTCCCGCGCCAGCGCCCAACTTGTGCCGTGTCTTTGTACTGATACTTGGTGTCAGCCATGACGTCTTCGAAGTGGACGACCGCACGGGTGCGGACCGCCCGAGCGCTCGCCGATTCGGCATCAAGCGGCATAGGGAAAGCATCCCGCGTGGCCTCGATGCCCTCGGAGGTGAGGCCGTACACTGCCGCCAGCTCCAGATGATCGCCCGCGAGCGTGGTCACGACGCTGAGCTCCGCGCCACAGAGTGTTACGGCGTTCTTGGCGATCATGTCGAACACAGGTCGCACATCGGTTGGCGAGGTGCTGATCGCCTTGAGGATCTCGCTGGTCGCCGTCTGCTGCTCCAGGGCCTCCGTGAGGCTCGCGTTCTTGGCCTGAAGCTCCGTGAGCAGGCGCGCGTTTTCGATGGCGATGGCCGCCTGATCGGCGAAGGTCTCCATGAGCGCGATCTGGCCGTCGGTGAACGGCCGTACCTCGTGCCGGTCCGTCAGAAGCACACCGAGCAGTTCCCCGGCTCGGAGCATGGGAACGGCCAGGACAGTCCGAATTGGATCCACCTGCTTGGCGCCGTATGTGTACTCGCGATCCGCCTGGACATCGTGGATATGGATCGTGCGGCGCTCCAAGGCGCTGCGTGCCGTGCTGCTCTGGCGCCCGGGGGCGATGGGATTCCGCTCAACCCACTCTCTGAACTGCGCCTGAACATTGTGGGTGGCAACGACCCGCAGAAGCTGGTCATCGAATCGGAAGATGAACGCGCGCTCGGCCTCGCACAGCCGCACCGTATTCTCCGCGAGCGTCTCGAAGACGGGCTGAAGGTCGAAGGTAGACCGCCCGATCACCTTGAGCAGCTCGCTGGTGGCCGTCTGCTGCTCGAGGGCCACCCGCAGCTCGCTGTTGCGCGCCTCCAGCTCCGTGAACAGGCGCACGTTCTCGATGGCGATCACCGCTTGGTCGGCGAAGGTGCGGACCAGGCCAATCTCGCCTTCCGTGAACGGCGAGCTCTCTTGGCGGAAGACCACGATAGCGCCCACGGGGCCGTCGTCGCGCAGCATCGGCACCGCAAGACCCGTGCGATATCCCATGGTGTGGGCCAGGGTCTGGCTGGCCGGAAACCCATCGGCCGACTGCAGGTCCACGAGGTGCACGACCTCACGATCCAGCATGGCCGCTCCGCCGATGAGATCCCTCGCGAGAGGGTGCGGGAACGTTCTGGCCGCAGCCTCCCGCCATTCCGCCGTGTGCCCATGATGGGCGCCGATGTGAATCATCCCGCCCTCGAGCCTGTAGGCGCCTCCGTAATCGGCGCGGCAGAGGCGTAGGGCGCTCTCGGCGATGGCCTCGAAAACGGGCTGCACGTTGGTCGGCGACCGGCTGATCACGCGGAGGATCTCGGCGGTGGCCGTCTGCTGCTCCAGCGCTTCGGTGAGGCTCGCGTTCTTCGCCTGGAGCTCGGTGAGCAGCCGCGCGTTCTCGATGGCGATGGCGGCCTGGTCTGCGAACGTCTCCAACAGGGCGATGTGGCTATCCGTAAACGGCCGACCTTCTTCTCGCTGAATGGCGATCGCGCCCAGGAACTCGCCGGCCCTTAGCATAGGAACCGAAAGCAAGGTCCGGAATGGAAGCTCCTCAGCGCCGAAGTAAGTGTACTCCGGATCGGCCTGGACATCAGGGATGTGGATCGTGCGTCGTTCGAGGGCCACCCGCCCCGTGGCGCTCCCGCGGCCGGCGACAATAGGATTCTGCTGGAGGACCTCACGGTTTGCCAGCGTGAGATTGCGCATGACCACCGGCCTGAGAGCCTGACCGTCGAAGCGGAAGACCACCCCTTGCTCTGCGTCGCAAAGGCGAAGCGCGTTCTCCGCCAGCGTCTCGAACACCGGCTGGAGGTCGAAGGTGGAACGGCCGATTACCTTGAGGAGCTCGCTGGTCGCCGTCTGCTGCTCGAGGGCCACCCGAAGCTCACTGTTGCGCGTCTCCAGCTCCGTGAACAGGCGCACGTTCTCGACGGCGATCACCGCCTGATCGGCAAAGGTGTGGAGCAGCCCTATCTCCGCCTCGGTGAACGGCCGGAGCTCCTGGCGAAAAGCCACGATGGCGCCGACGGGCCCGCTATCTCGGAGCATGGGCACGCTCAACACGCTGTGGTATCCCATGGTCCGCGCCAGCGTCTGGCTGGCCGGGAACCGAGCGTCAGTCTGCAGGTCCTCCACGTGCACCACCGTGCGGTCCACCATGGCCCTGCCCGAGACCAGGTCTCGGGTCAGGGGATGAGGAAACACACGACTGGCCGCCTCGAGCCACTCGACTGTCTGGCCGTGCTGCGCGACCAGGTGAATCTCGTCGCCCTCGAGCCGATTGGCGCTTGCGTAGTCAGCATCGCACAGACGCATCGCGCTTTCCGTGATGGCCTCGAAGACCGGCTGCACATCAGTGGGGGAACGGCTGATGACCCGCAGGATCTCTGCGGTCGCCGTCTGTTGCTCCAAGGCCTCGGTGAGCGAGGCGTTCTTCGTCTGCAGCTCAGTGAGCAGCCGCGCGTTCTCGATGGCGATGGCGGCCTGGTCGGCAAAGGTCTCAAGGAGGGCAATCTGGCTGTCCGTGAAGGGCCGGACCTCGTGCCGATAGATCAGGATCACCCCGAGCAGCTCGCCCGCTCTCAGCATGGGAACCGTGAGTATTGTCCGGAAAGGATCCACCTGCCGGGAGCCGTAGGTGTATTCGGGGTCGGTCTGGGCGTCATGGACGTGGATCGTGCGTCGCTCGAGACCGGCGCGCGCGGTGGCGCTGCCCCTTCCCGGCGCGATGGGATTCTGCTCGACGAAGGCTCTGATCTCGGCAGAGGCGTTGTGGGTGGCCACGACCCGCAGCAGCTGACCGTCGAAGCGGAAGATAAACGACCGCTTGGAGTCGCAGAGCTTCACCGCGTTCTCGGCCAGCGTCTCGAAGACGGGCTGAAGATCGAAGGTGGACCGCCCGATGACCTTCAGGAGCTCGCTCGTCGCCGTCTGCTGCTCGAGAGCCACCCGCAGCTCGCTGTTGCGCGCCTCCAATTCCGTGAACAGACGCACGTTCTCGATGGCGATGACCGCCTGATCGGCGAAGGTCTGAAGTAACTGGACCTGCACATCGCTGTATTCACCAGGCTGGGCGCGACCGATGGCGATGGAGCCGATCGCGCGACCCTCGCGGAGCATCGGCACGGCCAGCACCGCGCGGAATCCGGAGGCAAGAGCTGCCTCCTGAACCCGGTACTCTGGGTCTGCCAGCACATCGGGAAGGTGAACGATCGCGCGATCGCGAATGGCACGTGCGGCGGCCGCCGCGCCACTCGGGCGCATGGGGTATGTGCGCCGCACCGCGTCGACTCCCGCTGTGCTCGGGCCATAAATCGCGCCGACGTGGACCCGCTCACCGTCGAAGCGCGTGACGTTGGCCACCTCCGCCCGGCACAAACGCACCGCGCTTTCGGCGATGATGTCGAACACCGGCTGCAAGTCGGTCGGCGACCGGCTGATGGCGCGCAGGATCTCACTGGTGGCCGTCTGCTGTTCCAGGGCCTCGGTGAGGTCGGCGTTCTTGGCCTGGAGTTCGCTGAGCAGCCGCGCGTTCTCGATGGCGATGGCCGCCTGGTCGGCGAAGGTTGTGACGAGATCGATCTGCTTGTCGGTGAAGGGTTGCGCGTCGGTCCTTTGGAGTCCGAAGACCCCAGTGAGAATGCCCTCTCGCAGCATGGGAACCCCAAGTAAGGCCCGGTAGCTCCCCACTCGCTGCCCTTCTATCAATTGGTACTCGGGGTCCGCCAGGACGTCGGGAATATGGACCGTCCGGCCCTCGAGTGCGGCGCGTCCGGTGGCAGATCCTCGCCCGGGCCGGATCGGATTTCGCTCCCAAAAATCCCTGGCTTCGGCGGACTGACCGTAGTCGGCCGCCAAGCGAAAGACCTCGCTGTCAAACGTCCAGATCAATCCGATATCGGCACCGCACAGCCGCGTTGCGTTCTCGGCGAGCGTTTGCAGAACGGGTTGAAGATCAAAGGTTGAGCGACTGATCAGCTTGAGGACTTCGCTGGTCGCCGTCTGCTGCTCCAGGGCCACCCGCAGCTCGCTGTTGCGCTCCGCAAGCTCGGTGAAAAGCCGGACGTTCTCGACGGCGATCACGGCCTGATCGGCGAAGGTCTTGAGCAAATCGATCTGCTTGTCCGAGAAGGCACCGGCTTCCGCGCGGGCCACGGCTATGGCTCCCGTCGCCTGCCCCTCGCGAAGCATGGGCACGACGAGAATGCTGCGATACCCGAGGGTCCGCGCTAGCGGAACCGACGGCGCCGGGACTTGAGACTCGTCCTCGAAATCCCGGACCTCGACGACGACATGATCCTGGATGGCGAGGGCAACCTGTGTCTCGCGGCCGGGCGGGCGTGGATAGAGGCCACGCGCCACGGCGAGCGCCTCCCCCGGCCAGTTGTGATGAGCGGCAAGATGAATCAGTTCGCCGTCGAACCGGTACACGCCGCTCGTAAAGCCGCCGCAGAGTCTGAGCGCAGCCTCGGCAATTGTGTCGAACACGGGCTGAACGTCGGTGGGCGAGCTCGAGATCACGCGCAGGATCTCGCTGGTCGCCGTCTGCTGCTCCAGGGCCTCGGTGAGATCGACATTCTTGGCCTGGAGCTCGCTGAGCAGCCGCGCGTTCTCTATGGCGATGGAGGCCTGGTCGGCGAAAGTCTCCAGCAGGGCGATCTGGCTGTCCGTGAAGGGCCGGACCTCGAGCCGGTAGATGGCGATGACGCCCAACAGCTCGTCCCCCTTGAGCATGGGGATGGCCAGCACTGTGCGGATGGGATCCTCCCGGAGTCCGAAGGTGTACTCCGGATCCTGAAGGGCATCCTGGATGTGGACGGCACGCCGCTCGAGCGCAGCGCGAGCCGCTCCACTGCCGCGTCCTGGAGCGACGGGATTCTGACGCGCGTACTCCTCCAGCTGGATGCTGGCGTTGTAGGTGACCGCCGCCTGCAGGCACGAGCCGTCGAAGCGCCAGATGAACGCCCGCTCGGCTTCGCACAGACGCACCGCATTCTCGGCCAGAGTCTCGAACACGGGTTGGAGGTCGAAGGTCGACCGACCAATCACTTTGAGAAGCTCACTGGTCGCCGTCTGCTGCTCGAGGGCGGTTTTGAGCTCGCTGTTGCGCGCCTCAAGCTCCGTGAACAGGCGGACGTTCTCGATGGCGATCACCGCCTGCTCGGCGAAGGTCTGGAGGAGCAGCATGTGGCTGTCGGAAAAGGCGGCCACGTCACCGTGACCGACCACGAGGACGCCCAGGATTTCTCGCTGGCCTCGGAGGGGCACCATTACCACGCTTCGCATGTCGTGGCGTCGATAGACTTCGCGAACCCGTTCCGAGAGGTCCGCGGCCGTGTCGATGTCCGGAATGGATTCGACAGTGCCTTCCCGGAGCGCACGGTGGAAGTGGGGCGATGTTCCCACCGTCACTGGCCGCGGGAAGGCTCTCCGGAGGAGCTCCTGAACTTCCGGGAGGACGTTGTGTTGGGCTACACAATCGACCATGTTCCCGTAGCGTCGGTAGAGGGTCCCGTGGCGACCGCCGCATAGGCGCACGGCGCTCCGCACGATGGCGTCGAACACCGGCTGTACATCCGTCGGCGAGCTCGAGATCACCCGCAGGATGTCGCTGGTCGCCGTCTGCTGCTCCAGGGCCTCGGTCAGGTTGGCATTCTTGGTCTGGAGCTCCGTGAGCAGCCGCGCGTTCTCCACGGCGATCACCGCCTGGTCGGCGAAGGTCTGCAGGAGAGCGATCTCCGCCGGCGTGAAGCCTCCGCTCTGCTCGCGGCTGACCCCGATGACCCCAAGGACGTGGTCTCCCCGGAGCATGGGAACCGCGACCAGCGAGCGGAAGCCGCGCAGGCGCGTGTCCTCGCGAAACCGTGCGCTCCAGTCTGGATCGGAGTCGACGTCGACCACGTGCTGGATGGACCGACTCAGCACGGCTCGTTCCTCGGGCCGCCCCTGGCTCGGACGCCGCGGCTCGCCCATCTGCTCGGCGAAGGGCTTGCCGCTTCCGGGAAGGCCGCCGCGCGTCGCGGCCAGCCTGATCAGATCGCCCTCGTAGCGGAAGACCGACACCGACCAGGCCTTGAACAGCCGCATGGCGCTGTCCGCAATGATCTCGAAGACGGGCTGAATGTCGGTCTGTGCTTGGCTGATGGCGCGCAGGATCTCAGCGGTGGCGGTCTGGTACTCGCGTGACTCGGCGAGAGCGCCCCCGAGGCGTGCGATCTTGGCTCGCTCGCGCTTGAGCGCGGCTTGGAGTTTCGCGACCTCCGCGGCCAGCTCAGCCTTGGTCGTGGAGGCCATGGTCATCCCCGGAAGCAGGGCATGCGGGTGAGGCGGGTGGTAGCGGATCGACGGGACTGCGGGCGATGGAAGCCATCTCGATGGCTGGCAGGCGCCCGGGCGACCACGCGGAGAGGGTCGGCAAGCCGCGGACGACCTTCAGCATGCACGATCCCCCACGGGCCCCTGCCCGACCTGCAACCACGAATAGGCCGATCTGCGAGACGCCCTGTGCGATGCCTGACCGAGAGCCGTCGGATGCCCTTACACGATGACGAAGCGCCTCGGACAGGACCTTTTCCCCGCACAGAGCACGGGAGACCATAGCCGGATCTGACACAGGAATCAATGGCTTGTTTGGCGCCCGGCGCAGTCTCGATGGCTC
>Ga0075425_100000889_pt1 | contig 28677 bp, 28 predicted proteins | sample SoiMethybrSBSTD4_FD_75300 | JGI IMG/M metagenome (GOLD analysis project Ga0075425, IMG submission 75300) | Bulk soil microbial communities from a Populus tree surrounding site in Tennessee, USA - Soil MetaG P. TD hybrid SBSTD4 | ecosystem: Environmental > Terrestrial > Soil > Tree plantation...
CGCGCTCGCGTTCATCGCCGAAGACCGCGGCCGCGATCAGAAACGGGAGCACGAGAGAGAGCGCTCGCCGGACGAACAGAGACATTCACAACCTCCCGGGACAAGTACGCCCCAGCGCGACGATTCGCTTAGGATGAGACGTATGCGACGAATAATGGTTTACGTTCTGGTGACAGCCGCGCTTCCACTCTTCGCATTCGAGCGTCAGCCGAACGCGGATTACCACGCGCGCCGCGATCGTCTGGCAGCCAAGCTCGACGGCGGCGCGTTTCTCGTCTTCGCGGGAACGGAAGGGGAAGGGCAAAACAACCTCCACGGCTTTCACCAGGATGAGAGCTTCTACTATTTGACGGGCTGGCGCGAGCCAGGTGCCGCACTCCTCGTCATGCCGGGCTTCGAAGAATTGTTTTTGCCCGCGCACAATCGCTCCCAGGAACGTTGGACCGGACCGAAGCTCGGGCCCGAGAGCGCCGACGCCGCGCGCGTCACCGGCGTCGATCATGTCGAAGCGCTCGACAAACTTCGCGACGAGCTCGTGCGCGTGCTGCCGTCGCCGATGGCCACAGTCTACACGACGGAGAACTTGACGACGTCGGTGCCCTTGCAGTGGCTCCGTCGCGCGAACGCCTTTCCGAATTACGTCGCGCTGCGGGACGGCACGTCGATGCTCGCCGAGTTGCGCGTGATCAAAGACGCGGGGGAGAGCGCGCTGATTCGCAAAGCGACCGACGCCAGCGTGGAAGCGCATCGCGCCGCCATGAGATCGGTGAAAGCGGGGATGGCGGAGAACGAATTGTCGGCGATCATGCAGTACGAGTTTCAGCGGCGCGGATGCGAAGAGCCTGCGTATTCGCCGATCGTCGGATCGGGATTCAACTCCACCGTTCTCCACTATGCGGAGAACAGCGGCACGATGAAGCAGGGCGATCTGGTCGTGCTCGACGTCGGCGGCGAGTATTCGTTCTACGCGACCGACATCACGCGCACGCTTCCGATCGGCGGCCGCTTCACTCCGCGACAGCGCGAGATCTACGACATCGTCCTCGGCGCGCAACAAGCGGCGATCGACGCGTACAAGCCGGGCGTGTCGACGTTCGGCCGGACGACGCCAAACTCGATCTACAAAGTCGCCTATGACTACATCGATACGCACGGTAAGGACTCGCACGGACAATCGCTGGGCCGTTACTTCATTCACGGACTGAGCCACTACGTCGGATTGAACGTGCACGATCCCGGCGACGCGTCGAAACCACTCGCCCCCGGAATGGTCTTCACGATCGAGCCCGGAATCTACATCCCCGAAGAATCCCTCGGCGTCCGCATCGAAGACACGTTCCTCGTGCGCGCCGACGGTACACTCGACTGCTTGTCGTGCGGCGCGCCGAAGACGGCGGACGAAGTCGAGAAAGCGATGAAGTGAAGATTGCAGCGACGATCGCGTCCTGCCTCGTCGCCGTGTCGCTGGCCGCGCAGAGCGCGGATCTCGTCGTTCTCGAGAAATCGAAACGGACGCTTTACCTCTATCAGAACGGCCACATGCTGAAGTCGTACAAGGTGGCGTTGGGAAGTCATCCCGTAGGACCAAAGACGCAGGCCGGCGACGGACGGACTCCCGAAGGCCGCTACACCATCGATTTCAGACAACGCAACAGCCACTACCACCGTTCGCTGCACGTCTCTTATCCGAACGAAAGCGATCGCCGCAATGCGCGGCGCCGCGGCGTCAGTCCCGGCGGCGAGATTTTCATTCACGGTCTCCCGAACGGGATGGGCGCGCTCGGCAAGGCTCACCGCTTGCGCGATTGGACGCTCGGCTGCATCGCCGTCACGGATGAAGAGATCGAGGAGATCTGGCGACTCGTTCCGAATCGCACGCCGATCGAGATTCGTCCTTAGCGGCCATCACGACGAGAAACGGATTGATCGCGGAAGCGGCGAGCCATTGAAACGCGGCGACGCTCATCAGCATGAACAGCAGCGTCGCCGGCTGCCTTAGAACTTTGCCGTGCAGATGTGTGGACGCTTGCTTGAACTGCAAACGGTGCCATGGACTCATCGCTCTTACGAACGATGCGCCGCTTTGCTTCAAGAGTCCTTGCAGCTCGGCGAAGGTGGGCAAGAACTTCTCGTCGCGCGAGTGATGACGCGGAGTGCCCGGCTGGTTGCCGTGCCAGAAGTCGTACGGAAAAGAACCGTTCGGGCAATCGATGAACACGACGCCGTCCGGCGAAAGCACGCGCATCAGCTCCTGCGTGAATGCGAGGCGCTGTTCCTGTTGATCGATTTGCGGCGCGACCGAGTATCGAGGCGGAAGAGTCTCATTCACTCCGATGTGCTCGATCACGCCCGAGGTCAGTACGACGTCGAAGTACGCGTCGGGAAACGGCAAGCGAAGCGCGCTGGCGACGACGAGACGCGATCGCGATGCACATTCTCGCCATTGCCATTTGCGCCTTCGCGCTCCGATTCGAGAGCCGCGGCATGCCAGTCACGCAGCGGCTCCGATTCGTCGAACACGTCGAAATAGACGCCGCCGGAAAAATCGACGACGTCGTTCTCAACGGGATACTCGCGATTGCAGCTTCCGCATCCGACCGAGCGCTCGCGAGAAATCAATGCTCCCTTACAGCCGGGGCAAATCACGATCGACAGATACGGTGCTGCTGCAACGCGCGTCGTTCTACGGTCCGATCACGATGCCGACGCCTTTTGGCAGATGGATATCCGCCGAGACGCCGCGGCTGAACACGCCTGCGTACCACTCGTCGCTTTTCTCCGCGCCGGCGTGATCCATCAAGTAGCGGCCGAGGGCGAAGGCGTCGGCTTGGGACATGCGGATGCAGCCGTGCGATGCGGCGGAGCCGAGGGTGTCTTCATCGCCGGTGCCGTGGATGTAGTAGTCGGGCTCCTGGAAGAAGATCTTCACGACCTTCATCGGATTCTTCGGATGTCCCGGCGGCGTCGGCTTCTTTCCTTTCGCCCACTTCGCATCGGGCGGAACCCACGCCGGATTCCAGATGATGTGACGAATGACGAACGTGCCGTTCGGCGTCGGATGTGCCTTCGTGCCGACCGCTATGTCGTAGCGCTTCGTCGTCACGCCGCCGACGCGCACTTCGAGGATTTTCTTCTTCGTGCTCGCCGCGAGCGTGATCGGTCCGGCGATGACGTTCGACTGCTGGTGTTGCGCCTGCTGAATCTGTTTTTGCTGCTGCGGTGTGAGCTGCGGCGCGGCGGTCGTGCCGTCCTGGGCAACGAGCGCCGCAAACAGAAATGAGATGAGGACGTTCATGCCGCACCTCTAGTGCAGCTTTTGTGCTCGCCTAATCCTCGGCGAACGCGCGAATGGCTTCGTTTTCGCTGTCGTAGACGGAGAACATCGGAAGGAGATTGGTGAGGCGCAGCGTCTTGGCGACGCGGTCCTGCGGCTTGAGCAGACGCAGCGACGCGCCGTAGCGCTTCGACGCCTTCAGCGACTGAACGAGCTCGCCGAGTCCGTTGCTGTCGATGTAATCCATGTCGGAGAGATTGAGGAGAATCTTCTTGTAGCCCTCGTCGAGGAGCTTCGCGACGAGCCCCGGCAGCATCGAGTCGCCGACGCCGGCAGCGAGGCGTCCCTCGAAGTCGACGATGGCGACGTCTTTCTTCTTACGGACGGAAATGTTCATTGAGGGGATCATATAACGCAGGCAATGAACCTCGTCCTCCTGCACGACTCCGACTTCATCGCGCCCGACGTCGCGCGCCTCACCGGCCGCCGCTACGAGCACATCACGCGCGTGCACCGCGTCGCCGCGGGCGACACACTCGTCGTAGGTGTCGAGAACGGGCGGGTGGGGGATGGGACGATCGTGCGCATCGACGCCAATGCGATCGAGATGCGGGTCGTGCTCGACCGCGATCCGCCGCACGCGCTGCCACTCACGCTAATCGTCGCGCTGCCGCGGCCGAAGGTATTGAATCGGGTCATCGCCAGCGCGACGTCGATGGGCGTCAAGCACATTCATCTCATCAACGCGTGGCGCGTCGAGAAGAGCTACTGGTCGTCGCCGCGCCTCGCACCGGAGAACATGCGCGAGCAGGCGATCGCGGGATTGGAGCAGGCGCGCGACACGATGATGCCGGTCATCGAGACGCATCGCTTCTTTCGTCGCTTCGTCGAGGAGTTGACGCACGACGACACGCTGCGACTGGTCGCGCATCCGCATGCGCAGGACGCGTGTCCGCGCGACCTCCACGCGCCGGTCACGCTCGCGATCGGACCGGAAGGCGGATTCATTGCGGAAGAGATCGCGTCGTTCGAGCGCGCCGGATTTCGTGCGGTGACGATCGGCGCGCGCATTCTGCGCGTGGAGACGGCGGTGGCGGCGTTGATTGCGCGACTGTTCTAAATCCAGTGGAGGATAGGCGCCCTCGCCTGTCCCTCGTTGCCGAGAGAAAACGGACAGGCGAGGCGCCTATCCTCCACTGGATGTCATCCCGAGCGTGCGCCACTCGTCGATCAGATTGGCGATCAATCCCGTCCATCCGGTCTGATGTGAGGCGCCGAGGCCTTCGCCGGTGTCGCCGTTGAAGTACTCGTGGAAGAGGACGAGGTCGCGCCAGTGCGGATCGCGCGCGTACAACTCCGCTTTGCGCGTACCGCGCGGACCGTAGATCGGGCGATAGCCGTCGCCGTTCGGCAGGAACATCTTGATCATGCGATCGGCGATCATTGCAGCGAGACCGGAGAGCGAGACGGTGCTCTGCGGCGGAAGCGGCGTCGAGAGGGTCTTGAGGCGCATGCCGCGCGTGCGCGTCTCCGATGCGGCGCCTGCTGAAGCGATGGCTCCGATGCCTTCATCGGCGCGCGTGTCCGCCATCAGCGTCGACGGCGGCGCGCTGTCTTCACCGGTGTCGTTCATCGTCACGCGCACCGATCCGCCGAAGGCCTTCTCGAGCTTGCGCAGCGACTCGATCATCAGAAAACTCGTCGGAAGCCACACCGGTCCGCGCCAATTGCTGTTGCCGCCTTTCAACTTCACGATCGCTTCGGCGGGCTCGTAGCCGACGGCTTTGTCGCCGAAGACGAACGGATGTTTCTGATGGACTTTGCTCAGGCTGCGAATGCCGTGCGGCGAGAGAAACTCCGCCGGATCGGCGACGCGCGCGAGCAGATGCTGCAGTTGATGCTGATCGACGACCGCCAGCACGTGCGTGTACTGGCCGTCCTGGCGCACCGTCGTGACGCAGCGCTCCACGATGTCGCGGCGATGCTTCATGAACCACTCCAGGTTCTCGTGAAAAACGTGAAAGGGCTCGATCCACTTTTTCTCGAGACGCTCGATGGCGTACATCGGAATGAGACCGACGAGCGAGCGCACGCGGAACGGAAACGCCGAGCCGTCGGGGAAGCGGAGGAGGTCGTAGAAGAATCCGTCCGCTTCGTCCCAGAGCGTGCGGTCGCCGCGCATCATCTTCATCGCCGCCCCGATGTAGACGTAGTGCTCGAAGAATTTCGTCGCCAGTCCTTCGTAGACTTCGTCTTCCTTCGCCAGCTCGAGCGCGATGCGCATCATCACCAGCGAGAACATTCCCATCCAGCCGGTGGCGTCGCTCTGCTCGAGCGCCGCGCCGCCGGGCAACTTTTCGCTGCGATCGAAGACCGTGATGTTGTCGAGCCCGAGGAAGCCGCCTTCGAAGACGTTGTTCCCTTCGCGATCGACTTTGTTCACCCACCAGGTGAAGTTGAGCAGCAGCTTGTGGAAGCAGCGCTCGAGGAACGCGTAGTCCGGCTTGCCGCTGCGGATGCGGTCCATGTTGTAGACGCGCCACACGGCCCACGCGTGCACCGGCGGATTGAGATCGGAGAACTCCCACTCATACGCAGGGATCTGTCCGTTCGGATGCTGGAACTGTTCGAACAGCATGAGCCAGAGCTGCTCTTTCGCGAACATCGGATCGATGAGCGCGAAGACGACCGCGTGAAACGCGAGATCCCACGCCGCGAACCAGGGGTACTCCCATTTGTCCGGCATGGAGAGGATGCGCATCGAGTTGAGATGGCGCCAGTGCGCATTGCGTCCCTTCGCTCGCTCGGCTGGCGGCGGATGGTTCGGATCGTCGCCGTCGAGCCAGACGTCGACGTCGAAGAGATAGCTCTGACGCGTCCACAGCATGCCGGCGAACGCTTGGCGTTGGACGTTGCGCTCTTCGTCGTTCGCGCCTTTGGGATGAATGGCGGCGTAGAACTCGTCGGCTTCTTTGCGGCGGATGTCGATGATTGCAGCGACTGGCTGGACAGGCGAGGGCGCCCATCCTCCACGGGATAAACGCATCTCCATGACGTGCGATGCACCGGGCTCGATCTCCACGCGCTGCCACGCGCACATCTTCGTGCCGCGGTTCTCGGGATTCACCGCGTCCGTCTCGCCGTCGACGATGAATCGATGAAACGCATCCTTCGTATAGCGGCTGCGCGACTTCGCTTCCGGTCCGAACACGCGTGTCGCGTTCGTCTCGTTGTCGGTGAAGAGAAGTCGCGCGTCGTTCGGGACATTGAAGACATGCGGACCGATTTGCGACGACGACAACAATCCCGCCAGCGGATGCGCCTGCGAGTCGTCGGCGACGACGCGGCCGTCGACGATCGAGATCATGGGCGACGGCAGTGCCGCGCCGCTCCACGACCACGTGTTGCGGAACCAGAGATGGGGAAGGAGATGCAGCGGCGCGCGCTCCGGTCCGCGATTGTGTGCGGTGACGCGGAAGACGAGCGTCTCTTCGTCCTCCTTCGCCGCTTCGATGAAGATGTCGAAGTAGCGGCCGTCGTCGAAGACGCCGGTGTCGATCAGCTCGAACTCCGGATCGGTCGCGCCGCGGCGCTTGTTCTCGGTGATCAGATCGAGATACGGATACGCGCGCTGCGGATACTTGTAGAGCATCTGCTGATAGGCGTGACTCGGCAGCGCGTCGAGGTAGAAGTAGCACTCCTTGACGTCCTCGCCGTGGTTCGCTTCGATGGGGATGAGACCGAAGTAGCGCTCTTTCAGAATCGGATCGCGCTCGTTCCAGAACGCCATCGCCCAGCAGAGGATCTGATAGCGATCGCAGAATCCGCCGATGCCGTCCTCGCCCCATCGATACGCCTTCGAGCGCGCCAGGTCGTGCGGGAGATAACTCCACGCTTCGCTGTCCGCGCTGTAGTCCTCGCGAACGGTTCCCCAGGCGCGATCGGCGAGGTACGGCCCCCACTTCCGCCACTCGGCAACGGCATGTACGTCGCCGCGGAGGCGATCGTGCTCGATCGTCATCGGATGCGGGTAGTGTAGGACACTAGCTGTGATAAAAATTAATCATGCGTCTTGTCACTCGTGGCGATCTTGACGGCCTGACGAGCGCCGTCATCATCACGATGAAGGAGCCGATCGAGGAGATCCGGCTCGTGCATCCACAGGAGATCACCGACAAGGCCGTCGAGATCACGTCGAACGACATCCTGGCCAACGTTCCATATCACCCGAATTGCGGGATGTGGTTCGATCATCACCTCCTCACCGAATCGAACGAGCGTCCGCCGGAAAAGTTCAAAGGACGCTACGGCCTCGCGCCGTCGGCCGCGCGACTGGTCTACGACTACTACCGCGAGCGCGATCCGAACGATGCAGCGTTGGCCGCGCTCGCGCCGCTCGTCGACGAGACCGATCGCCTCGACGCCGCCCAACTCACCCCCGACGACGTCGAGCACCCTCGCGACTACATCCTCCTCGGCTACACCATTGATTCTCGCTCCGGCCTCGGCGACTTCACGACGTACTTTCTCCATCTCATCGATTGGCTGAAGACGATGCCGATCGCGGACGTGCTCAAGCAGCCCGAGGTCGCGGAGCGAATCGAGCGGCTGAAGCGCGAGCAGGAGGAGTTCAAGCATCTGCTCAAGCGCAACAGCTTCACGTTGAACAATGTGGTGATCACCGATCTGCGCGAGATCGAGCGCCTCCCGGCCGGCAATCGCTTCCTCGTCTATTCGCTCTTCCCCGACGCCAACGTCTCGCTGCGCGTACATTGGGGACCATCGCACGAAAGCGTGATCGCGGCCGTCGGCCACAGCATCTTCAATCGAACGTGCAAGACATCGGTCGGCGAGCTGATGTCGCGCTACGGCGGCGGCGGCCATCGCGGCGCGGGAACGTGCGTGCTGCCGGTCGACAAAGCGGCGGACGCGATCGACGAGATTCTGTTCGAGCTACAAGCGAACGGATGAGACGCACCGCAGGCGCGCCCAATGAAACGAGAATACGCTCGCTACGGTATTGTTTCTGTCGGCGATGAAGATTCATCTGGTCTCGCTCGAGGACGGCATCACCGCCACCGGCTTCCGGAAGTTCGCGGCGTATGCGGAGCGGCTCAACCGCGACACGCGCACGTTCTACGTCGGGACGCAGCGCTATCGCTCGATGTGGAAGTCGTTCCTGCGGAAGATGGGGGAGACGCGGCAATTCGATGAAGAGCAGATCGACGAGATCGCGCAGGGGCTGAAGGGCGCCGACCTCATCGCGTTCTCCAGCATGACCGGCTACTCCGATCTCACCAAGCGCCTGGCGAAGCGCGTACGCGAAGTCTCGCCGCAGGCGCACGTGATGTGGGGCGGCATTCACCCGATCATCTACGCCGAAGACGCCATCACGGCCGACGTCGACTCGATCTGCACCGGCGAAGGGGAGCTCGCGTTCGAGGAGTTCCTCGATCACTTCAAGCGCGGCACCGACTACACGAAGATCGCGAACTTCTGGTTCAAGCGCGACGGCGTCATTCAGCGCAATCCGTTCCGTCCGCTGATGAGCGCGGGCGAGCTGGAGTCGCTGCCGTTCCCGAAGTACGGCGGCGAAGAGATGATCTACGAGCCGCACCACGGATTCCGCCAGGTCACTCGCGCCGACTATCTCGCGAACAACGGCCTGGCCTATCCGGCCATCTGGTCGATCGGATGTCCGCTGCATTGCACGTTCTGCGGCAACACGGTGTTCATCGCCAACGACGGCAACTACCGGAAGATCCGCCACACGTCGCCGTCATTCATCATCGGCGAAGTGCAGAAGGCGCTGGAGGTGCATCCGTATCTGCGCACCGTGCTCTTCTACGACGACAGCTTCATGGCCATTCCGCTGCGCGAGCTCACCGACTTCGCCACGCAGTGGCGCGAGAAGATCGGATTGCCGTTCTGCGTTTACGGCGTGATTCCGACGTACGTGCAGCGCGACAAGCTGGAAGTGCTGACGTGGGCGGGGATGAATCGCGTCCGCATGGGCATTCAGAGCGGTAGCGATCGCATCCTGAAGTTCTACAGGCGTCCGACGCCGATCTCGAAGATCGAAAGCGCGGCGGCCGCTCTCTCAGAGTTCGCGCCGTATCACATCAATCCGTCGTACGACATCATCGTCGACAACCCGGTGGAGACGCGGCAGGACGTCGTCGACACGCTCGAGCTGGTCTATCGATTGGCGAGACCGTTCACGCTCAACATCTTTTCACTGCGCGTCATCCCGAACACGACGCTCGAGAAGCAGATGCACGAATCCGGCATCGACATCGACCAGATCAACGAGAACTACATCGCGCTGCGTCCGTCGTGGGCGAACGTGCTTCTCTATGTTTTGATGCTGTGGCGTCCGCCGCGCAAGTGGTTCGATCGGATGCTGAAGCGCGTGCGCGCGTACAGCGAGCCGCAGCGTTCGTACAACTTGCTCATCCACCTCGTGCGCATCCCATGGCTGATTCAGCAGGGACTGCGTCATCTCCGCTTCGGCGAGTTCTCGGTGATCACCGGCTATCCCGGCTACGTGCTGTGGCGCATCGGAGCGCTGGCCGCGCTGAAGAAGTTGTTCGGACGGAAGCTGGAGCTCCCGCCCGAACGAGTGCCAATCAATGCTTGATCAGTGCTTGACGAAGACGTGCATCTTGTTGCCGTTGAGGGAGTAGGCGAGGCCGTTCTCGCGAATGATGCGGTCGAAGGCCTCGTCCCACGGCGTCTGCGTGAAGTTCATCGTGATCGTGCCGTGGACGTCGGGGTCGACGCTCATCTGCAGTCCCGTCAACTTCGCGAACGTGTTGAGCACGTCCTTGAGATCGGCGTCTTTGAGATTCATGGAGATCTTGTTGCCGGTGTAGGTGCTGGCGTGCTCGATCTTCTCCGAGTCGAGACGGATCGACGCGTGCTGGGTGACGGCATCGCGATCGAAGATGTCGAGGGACAGCGTGTCGCGATCGAGGAGGAGATGGAAGCGGAGATCGCCGCGCGTGAACTCCGCAGTCGCCGGCGCGCCGTCCTTCGTCACGATCGCCGGCTCGCCCATCGTTTCGTTGCTGCGTCCATCGACGATCTTCGTGCGGACGGTGAGCGTGCCGTCGTCGCTCTTGGCAGCGGAATAGTTGAGGAGGTAGCGCGGCGCTGCCGCATCGGGAGTCGCCGTGGCCACTCCGGCGCCGACGATGAACAGCGCGACGACGATCGATGCCGTCGCAGCCATGGCGCGGTGCGAGAGTGCGCCGGCCTTCAGTGAGTCATATCGCATGAGGTGTTGAATCCTTTCTTTCAAATGTGCGCTGGCCATGCACGACACTGCCGCGACGCGCGGCGCGACGAGCGAGTCGCAGAACTTCGCGAGCGCACCGACGTACGTTTCAGCGCGCGACGCGGTGTCGGCAACGAGCTCGTCGCATGCGGCTTCGCGCGTGATCGCGAGTTGCCGCCGTGCCAGCCAGACGACCGGGTTGAACCAGAACGCGGCGAAGAGGAGCGCTTCGAAGACGCCGAGGAGATTGTCGTGCCGCGCCACGTGTGCACATTCGTGGCAGAGCAGCGACTGCAGCTCGTCGTCGTCGAGCGCGTCGACGCCGTGAGTGGGAAGAATGATGAGCGGGCGCGCGACGCGAGCGACGGCCGGCGCCTCACTGACTGAAGACATGACGAGATCGACGCTGCGCCGCAGCGCGAGGCGGCGGCGCGCTGCGTCGAGCGCTTCGACCGCGCGTCGCGGCGGAGGAGTGGCGAAGCGCAGCGCGTAAGCCGTGAGACGCTGCGTGACGATCATCCGTCCGGCAAAGAGCACGATCGCGATCGACACCCAAAGAATCATCGGCTTGTTGACCGGCGAGACCGTTTGCGCCGCCGGCGTCGCTGGGAGAAACACCGGTGCCAGATGCGGCATCGCCCCGGCGAGTCGCTGCATCGGCTGCCGCTTGACGAGTCCGGTGAAGAGCGCCGGCGGCACGAGCAGCGAGGCCATGCCGATGACGACGATCGCGTAACGCGTGCGCGCCGTGAGTGGACGAATCCACGCCGACGCCGCGGCCGCGACGAGCAGAATGATGCTCGAGGTCACGACGTGCACGGCGACGGCGGTCATCATTTGCGCCCTTTCTTCTTCGGCGCCGCGTCTTCGAGCGCCTTCAGGTCTTCGAGCGTCAGCTTGCCGCTCTCGAGCAGATGGGCGACGACCGGCTTCGCCGAGCCGCCGAAGAGCGCGAGCAGCTCATCGATGACGCGGCGATACGCCTTCTGCCGCGTCATGACCGGCTCGAACATCAGGGCGTTGCCGATCTTGCGCGTGCGGCGGACGGCGCCTTTCTGCTCGAGGCGCTGAATGATCGTCTGCACCGTCGTGTAAGCCGGACGCTTCGTTTCCGCGAGCGCGTCACAGACTTCGCGCACGGAGGCCTCGCCGAGGCGCCAGAGAAGGTCGAGGATCTCGAGCTCGTAGCGGGTGAGGTTTGTACTATCCACGTAGGAGAATCTACTACCGACGTAGTAGATTGTCAACCCGTTCTACGGGCGCAGATGCGTTGCCGTCGTCGTCTCCACGTAGATCAGCGCGTCGAACTTCTTCGCGATCTCTTCGGTCACGGCGACCGTCGTTTGCGTGTGCGAGGCGACGTTCGAGCCGGCCACGCGGATCGGATGCGCGAGCGCGAGCCACGAGGGAAGCGACCCGCGCAGCGGCACGATCATGCGTGGCATCGAGGCGGTGGCGAACTGCGTCGCGAAATCATCGGGCGCGGCGTCGAGCATCGAGTATTGGCCGACGATCCAGTCGCTCCCCCACAGCTCCGAGGCGTTGAATGTTCCTTTGAGTGCGATCGTGCCGATGGAAACGTAACGCTCGCGGTAGTGCTCCGCGAGGTAGGTGCCGGTGCTCGTGACGCCGTTCGGATCGTTGAGCGTCGTCGGCGTTTTTCCGAAATGCTCGTTGTGTCCCCAGACGACGAAGTTGCCGGCGCCGGCGCGGTCGGCGAGCCACTCGATGTTCTCGGCCATCGCGGAGTCGCGGTCGAGCGCTTCCTCTCCCTGCTCGACGATGCGCGCGGCATGCACGATCTCCGGCGCGGCGTGATTCGCTTCGAGGAGAGGCCGCACGCTCATCACCGACGCGCGGCAGGCGTCGCGGTACCACTGCGCCGTCGAGAGGGAGATGCTGGCCACGCACGCGTAGTCCTTCTCTGCTTCGCCGCGCAGTCCGCCGTCGAGCTGTGACAACATGCGCGCGATCGTCGTCTGCGTGTGGAACGCGTCCGCGCCGGCAACTTCGACCGGCGCGTTGCCCGCCGCGTTCCAGGCCCGGATCCAGCGGATCGTGTCGAGCACTTCGTCGGCATTCCAGAAGAAGTAGTTGTCGATGTGCAGCAGCGGCGCTGGATCGCCCGCGCCGGTGCGGACGTAGTCGTTGATCGCCTCGATCTCCGCGTACGGCGCCTCGAAGATGATCGTGCGCACGTTCGCATGCTTCACGAGGAACGGGATGAGCCGCTGCTTGACGCTGAAGAACTCGTGCGTGCCGTGCGTCGCGTCGCCGAGCGCAATCACGCGCGCGTTCGCAACGAGAGGAAGCAGCGGGGCGAGATCCGACTCGTCGTTAGACGGCTCGACGCTCGCCAGCGGAATCGCGTGCGCGTGCAACCAGGACGCGGGAGTTTCGCCGCGCACGATGCGCTGGCGCGCTTCGGCGCGAATGCAAAATGCAAAATGCAAAATGCAAAAAACGACAAACCACGCGGAGCGTGTTTCTGCATTCTGCACTTTGCATTCTGCATTTTGCATTTCAGCGCTCACCACCGATGGTACGCCGGATGTCCTTCCTTCACTGCAACAAACGTCCCGCGGCACGTGGCTGTCACTTTTCCGTTTGCTTCGAGCGTCGCCTCGACCACCGCGCGATCTTCGGCGGACTCGACTACGTGCGCTCGCATCTTGATCGTCGCGTCCATCGGCGTCGGGCGTTTCAGCGTCACGTGAAAGTCGGCGGTGACGGTGCACGGCGGCGTTGACTCGCCGCGCGCGTGCATGAGGTGCATCGCCGCGGCCCAGTTGCTGTGGCAGTCGAGCAGTGCGCCGCAGATGCCGCCGTTGAGGATGCCGTCGAAGGCTTGGTGATGCGGCTCGGCGTGCCACTCGCCGACGAGATCGCCGTTCTCTTCGAAGCTGCGGATGCGCAGTCCCTTGTCGTTGGCCGGTCCGCATCCGAAGCAGCGGTTGTTCGGCGCGTACGTCTCCTGAACGCTTTTCATCCGCGCAATCGTATGACGTCTGCGAAGAACGCGCGGAAGTGGCGCTCGAGCTCGTCGCGCGAGTCGGCGAGATGATGCGTCGCCGTCTCGAGGTGCGGACGCCTCGTCAGTCGAAACGACATGTTGCGCAACGCTTCGTGCACCGAGTCGATCTCGCGATACGACAGCAGCCACTGCTCGTCGCGCATGCGCGGATAGACGGCGCGCAAACGTCCCGGCAGCTCGTCGGCGTGAGGATCGATGAGCGCGTAGACGCGATCGAGAAACGGCGTGAGCGATTCGCCGGACCATTCTTCGAACGAGCAGGAGAGGAAGTGATCGATGAAGATGTCGTTGATCACGCGCGCGTAGTGGCCGTGCTCGGGGATGAGGATGTGGCGCATCGCGCCGACGCGCGGATGCGCATCGGTGAACGCGTCGACCTGGCGATGATGCGTGATGCCGGCGCGGATGCCGGGCGTGAATCGATCGCGCAGCGCCCCTTTGACGAAGTCGCCGGCGAGGTTGCCGATCAGCGACTCCGCATTGCGGTCGTTGGCGAGAAAGAGATGCGCGAGATAGTTCATTGCGGCATTTGCGGCGCGTACTCGCCGATCAGTCTGCGATTCCACCAAGCGCCCGTCTTCGCACGCCCTTCGCGCGTGGTGAACCAGTATTGCCACAGCATGGCACGCACTGCGACCGGCGGCTTGTCGCGAAACGGATTCGAGCGGAAGAGCCGCAGCACCGCCGGCGAATTCTCGAGCAGACGTTCTTCGGTGTTGATCACCCACGCGTTCTCGGAGACGTTGCTCAGCGATGCGAACCAAAGGTTCCACTCGAATCGCGGCTGATAGGGCGCGTAGATGCGCGGCGCCTCGTTCGGGTTCTGTGGCTTGTAGCGGAACGGATAGGCGATCCACGTCGTGCCGTCGCGCGTCCCCTGGAACTCGATCTCGTATCGCTCGCGCGTCATGATCGCGAAGAGGCCGTAGTTGTTGACGATGCGCGTCGGGGAGAGGAGCTCCGCGGTGGGGAAGCTCGGAATGAAGAACATCGCAGTGGTCGTGACGAGATGGGTCGTAAGTACCACGGCGGTTCCGATGGAGGATAGGCGCCCTCGCCTGTCCAGTTCGACCTCGGACAGGCGAGGGCGCCCATCCTCCACGAGGAGAAAACCGAGGACGAGGACGAGGTAGTTGAGGAACGCGTAGTTCGCGGTGAGAATGATGCCGATCTGCAGCAGCGACGTCACCGCGAACAACCCGATGCGCACGCGGCGCGACGGCGCGAACATCAGCCATACGATGAGCAGCTCGACGATCAGCGTGATCGCGGCGGTCGCTGCGTGGAACGAGTGCGGGAGCTGCTGCACGTGCCATCCGAGGAAGGTCGGCAGCGGACCGTTCTCGTAGTACTTGTCCATTGCCGTGAGCGTCCGCCACTGCTCTTCGCCGCTGAGGATCTTCACTACTCCCGACTCGAAGTAGATGCGGAACCACTCCCATCGCAGCAGAAAAATCGCCGCGTACGACGGACGCTGATCTTTGCGGCCGAGAAAGAGGGACAGGAATGCGGCTTCGAGGAGCATGCCGTCGGATTGATACGACGAGAAGTCTTGCGCCGCAGAAACGAACGAGAGGAAGCAGAGCATCGCGATGGCGATCGACGTACGCGGGAATACGCCGATTACGAGCGTGATCGATGCGAGCGTGCCGATGACGATCAGAATCGTCAGCGCGAGGTCACTCGGATGAATCCACAGCAGCGACGGGATGTACCAATACGCTTTCGCGCCGATCGCTCGCTTCGCGGCCGGCAGGTAATCGGTCACCGGAAGGATGCCGTGCTCGCCGATGAGTCCGTGAATCTGAAACCAGAGCGAGTAGAACGCGGAGAAGAAGATGAGTCCGAGGGCGCGGAGAAAGAACCACCGCGCGCCGACGTACGGCGCGCGCGGCGAGAACCATCGCGTGAGCACCGGCTCCGGCGGCTCATGCGCGAAGTCTTTGAACATCACTTCATCCATCGCAGCGAGCCGTTTATCACGACATAGCGAACTTGATTGAGCTTGCAATACGCGCGGAGGATGCGCGGATTCGCGAGTGCTTCGGTTGCAAGCTGGAAGCGCGTGTCATCGGGCATCGTGCCGAAGTTGTCGATGACGACGGCGTGGCGCGCGAAGACGTCGATCGCATGTCCCATGTACCACGGCGCGAGCACGCGCCCCGGCGGCAGTTTCGCGATCTGCTCGACGACCGCGAACCGCTGTGGCTCCTCCGCCCGCGGTGGCGTGGCGACGTCATAACAAATCGCTGGCAACAACGTCAGCGGCCCTGCACTCTGTCCCGCGAGCGCGAACGCGGGAATCCCCGGCACGAGAAACCGCTGACTCGAGATCGCCAGCAGGAGGTAAACGATTGCGAAGAGCGTGACCGCGCGGTCGCGCTGACGCTTGAAGAGCAGCAAAGCGATCACGCCGCCGCCGATGTTCGCGAGGTCCGTCCCGATCGACGACGCGTGATGAAACAGCGGCTGGAACTCGACGATCGATCGAAACCAGCGATCGCCGCGAATGAACAACATCCCTTCGAGAATCTGCGGCAGCCACGGCAACGTGATCGCGGCGCCGATCGGAATCGCGTACCACTTCGGCTTCAACAGCAACGCGACTGCGGCCGCGGTGAGCAGCGCTGCGTGCGGCCATCCGAGGAACCAGCCGTTGTTCGGGTAGGCGGCGCTGAGTCGATAGATGATGACGGCAGCGGCAGCGAACGCAAACGAACGTGCGGCAGATCGATCGCAGACGAAGAAGAGCAGCCCGCACGCGATGATCAGCGCCGGCTGCACGAAGAGCGCGGAAGTCATCGCGATGGCGAGCAGCAACGGGCGCTTGCGCGCGAACAGAATCGCGACGACGAACATCGGCTCGATCCAGTGATGATCGATTCGCGCCACGCTCGATACATCGATCAAGTACGGCGCGAGCGCGACGCCGAGTCCTGCAATCCAACCGACCGTGATCGCCAGCGTCGCCGCGAACAGCGAGAACGCGATCGGCGGAATCCAGATCACGCGCTCGAGTCCGATCGTGCGCCCGACCGCCGCCATCGTCAGGTCGTACAGCGGAGGCCACGGGCACCAGGCGTCGCGATCGGAGTCGAATGCGAGCACGCGCGGGAAATGTGAAGCGCTGTACTCAATGCGCTTCCAGTGATACGCGTCGTCGTACGGCCCGATCTCATGCGTCGCGCGTGAGCGCAGCACGAGCGAGATCGTGAACACCGCGAGAAAAATCGCCGCGCGCTTCACGCCTAGGATTTTCTTGTCTTTTCGTCCAGTTTGATTCACCCTAGTTCCGTCGTCCGTCCAAGACGCCAAAAATCTCGGGAGACCCTATTGAAACGGTCCTTCGCGCGTTGTGCAGTCACAGCTCTGCTCGCCGCATGCTCAGTGGCCGTGTCTGCTGCCGAGATCATCTCCACTCGCTGCGAAGAATCCGAAGTCTCACTCGATCCCGAGCATATCGTCAGCCGCCTCGGACGCTGCGGCGACGGTGAGACCGAAAACGTCCTCTGGTATCTCGACCGCCTCGATCAAGTCGGCGCACCGCTCGACGGACACTTCATCCGCCAGAATCGCGGCGCCGGATCCGTCATCTATGTGATGGACACCGGCGTCTATGCAGGTCATGACGAATTCTCCGGCGGACCCGGCTCGACGTCGCGCGTCATCGCCGGATTCGACGTCGCCGGGGCGGTGCCGTACGGCGCATCGAACTGCCACAGCGACAATCGCGCGATGGCCCCTTGCTTCTCCGACTTCAACGAGCTCGCCGCCGCGTCGCACGGCACGTCCGTCGCGTCGATCGCGGCGGGAAAAAACATCGGCGTCGCGCCCGACGCATTCATCGTCAGCATCCGGGTGATGAACGAGCGCGGACTGGCCACGACGCGCACGTACATGGACGGACTCGACGCCATCATCCGTCACGCCTACAGCACGAACGCGCCGCAGTTCCAGACCGCGATCGTCAACATCAGCGGCTGGGTTCTCGATCGCCTCAGCGCGACGAGCTCCGACGCGAGCGTCGTTCCGTACACCGACGTCGAGAAGAAGATCGACGACATGATCTTCGGCGTCGACGCGGACGGAAATCGCGACGCGCACGGCAAGAAGTTTTTCTTCGTCGTCGCCGGCAACAACATCGACGGCGGCTGCGGGCGCTCCCAAATGGTCGACCGCTTCCCCGCGATCCTCGGGCGCGAGATCGACGGACTCGTCACCGTCGGCGGCATGACCGAAGACAACGTGTCGTGGATGGGCTCCTGCAAAGGCGGATTGGAAGTGCTCGCGCCGGCGCAAGGCGTATTCAGCGCAACGATCACTTCGCACGATGAATATCGCGGACGCCGCACGCGATCGGGAACTTCCTTCGCAGCGCCGATCATCTCCGGCATCGCCGCGATGCTCCTCGCGCAGCATCCCGATCTGACGCCGGAGCAGCTCGAGGCGTGGATCACGCAGACGCCGTCGCGCGTGAAGAATCCGGACGACCGTCTCGCGGATGGCAAAGTCGGATACGCGAGCAATCTCGATCCGGTGCGAGTGGCGACACACTCCATCACCGTCGCGCCCTAGCGTACTGATCTAGAATCGCTCGCAAGCCCGTGAGCGATCCGATCACTCTTGCACTCGAGGCCGGCCGTTTTCTGCGCGAAGCGGGAGAGGCGACGGTCACGAAGGTGATCCGTGTCGCCGATCTGCGCGAAGCAGAGATGGTGCTCGAGTTCACGGCCGAGGACCGCGTGATCGTGGCGATGGTCTTCAATCATGGCGCCGGAAACGTCGCGCAAGTGAAGACGAAGGGCGGCGGGTTTCAGAAATTCGTTGATCGTCCCGGGCCGCTCGTTGTCGTCGTCGGCGAGAAGACATTCCGTCACCTCGAATGTGATCCCGCGCTGTGGCGACGCGTGCATATGCCGCCGGTGATACCGGCTGCGCCGATCGTCATTGAAGCGAAGCAGGCACCGCCCAACCCGCTCCTCCAACGGACTTCTCGGACATGCTCGGCGGCTGCATCGCGTTCCTTCTCGTCTTCGGTGGTCTTGGCGGATACGCCTGGTATCGCCATGCGACAAAGAGCGCGCCCGAGGAGAAGACGCCGGCGATCGTCAACGCCGGCGATGTGGTCATCGCGCCCGCGCCACCGTCGCAGCCGGGTCTCGCGCGCGACGTGATGGTGAATGTCGAGATCGCGCCGAGCGGACGCGTCGTCGGCGCGCGCGCATACGAGGCGAACAAAGAGATCGCGCGCGCTGCGGAGATCGGCGCGCGTCACGCGGTTTTCGCACCGCGCAACAGCGCGAGCAACGAGACGACGACGATCACGGTTCGTTTCAAGCCACGATCATGATCGCGGCGTTTCTCGCCGTGCAGATCATCACGCGCTGCGACAGCGCGGTGATCCACTACTCATCGACGTTCGATGTGCGCACGCTCGGCGCGTGCGCGACGGACAAATCGACCAACGCGCTCTGGCATCTCGATCGCCTCGACTCGGGCGACGGACATCTCGACGGCAGCTACGCACGGCTGCCTGTGCACGCATTGGTGTACGTCGTCGACACAGGTGTGGAGAAAAATCACGACGAGTTCGCCGACGGCAACGTGATTGCCGGCCTCGACGTCGCTCCCGCCGGCGCGACGCAGTGTCCCGAGCCGGCGCTCCATCCGTGCATCGAGCTTGCGCAGGTCGATACGCATGGCACGGGCGTCGCGTCGATGATCGGCGGACGGCATGTCGGCGTCGCCCCCGGCGCGTCGATCGTCAGCGTCTTCACGGCCGGTGGATCGTCCGCGCAAGTTTTTCTCGACGCCTTCAACGCCATCATCGCGAATGCGTGGAATCCGGCGATGCCGCAGGTAAAGACCGCGATCGTGAATCTCAGCAACCAGCTTCCCGCCGCGACGAGTGACTCACAGCGTGCCGCGTACGCGCAGATGGAAGCGAAGATGCGCGACATGACCAACGGCGTCGATCGCGACGGCAAGCCCGATCCGAAAGGGAAGCGCTTCCTCTTCACGATCGCCGGCGGCAACACCGGACAATGCGGATCGAAAAACGAGGTAGCCCTTTTTCCCGCAACCCTCGGCGTCTCCATCTCCGGCGCGATCACCGCCGGCGGTATCTCGAAGACGAACACGATGTGGAGCGGCACGTGTCGCGGCGACGGCATCGAGCTCTTCGCGCCCGCCGAAGACATCTTCGCCGCGAGCAACACCGGATCGAATCACTATCGGCTCACGGCGTCGTCGGGAACGTCATGGTCGGCGCCGATCGTGGCCGGCGTCGCCGCGCGCATGCTCACCGCGAATCCCGATCTCACGCCGCAGGAGTTGGAGTCGCTGCTCGAGTCGTCGCCATCGGCGATCAGCGATGCCGCCCCCGGTCCCGCGGATGGCCGCGTCGTGTTCGTTCCGACGGTCGCGCATCGCCGCTCGGCGAATCATTGACGTGCTAAATTGGACCGATGGATGAGGCGCTGCGTGAAGTGTTGCGCGCCGACCCGCGCGTGGCGTTTGCTCTCGTTTTCGGATCCGTCGCGCGCGGCCAGGCGACGCCGCACAGCGATCTCGATATCGCGAACGAAGCTCCATCGCCCATCGCGTACCGGATTTTTCGCGACGGAAGGCTGATCTTCGAAGCCGACCGAAAGACACGCGTCGAGCTGCAGACCCGCGCCATTCTCGAGTATCTCGATTTCCAGTGGGTCGAGGAGTTATGCGCGCGCGGCGTGATCAAGGCGGCGGCGCGACGCGCTGAATCGCAGTCGAGAAGTTGAGGAAACCGCTCCTAACCACTTTTCCGTATCATGCGCCGCCAATGACCTCGACCTACGACTCCTCTGCCATCGAAGTCCTCACCGGGCTCGAGCCGGTGCGCAAGCGCCCCGGCATGTACACCACCACCGAACGTCCCAACCATCTCGCGCAGGAAGTGATCGACAACGCCGCCGACGAAGCGATCGCCGGCTACTGCGATGAGATCGTCGTCACGCTGCACGAAGACGGATCGCTCTCGGTCGCCGACAACGGCCGCGGCATGCCGGTCGACAAGCACGCGAAAGAAGGCGTCAGCGGCGTCGAAGTGATCCTCACGCGTCTGCACGCCGGCGCGAAATTCTCCGAGAAAAACTACCGCTACTCCGGCGGGTTGCACGGCGTCGGCGTCTCGGTCGTCAACGCGTTGTCGAAGAAGCTGCAGGTGTGGGTGCGGCGCGACGGCAACGAATATTCGATGACCTTCGCCGACGGAAAGAAGAAGTCGGAGCTGAAAGTCGTCGGGCAGGTCGGCAAGCGCAACACCGGCACGACCGTTCGCTTCTGGGCCGACGAGAAATTCTTCGACTCGCCGAAGTTCAGCGTGCCGCGACTCAAGCACGTCATGCGCGCCAAGGCGGTGCTCTCGCCCGGCCTGCGCATGCGTTTCATCAGCGAAGTCGATCAGGCCGAGAACGAAGAGTGGTACTTCGAGGACGGACTGAAGGCGTATCTGACGTCCGAGCTGGCCGGACTTCCCATGATTCCGGAGGAGCCGTTCGTCGGCCACGTCAAAGGGACCGATCACGAAGTCGACTGGGCTGTGGTCTGGCTGGCGGAAGACGGCGACGTCGTCGGCGAGAGTTACGTGAATCTCATCCCGACCGCGCAAGGCGGCACGCACGTCAACGGATTTCGCACCGGACTGACCGAGGCGATTCGCGAGTTTTGCGAGTTCCGCAATCTGTTGCCGCGCGGCGTGAAGCTCGCGCCCGAAGACGTCTGGGCGCGATGCAGCTACATCCTCTCGGTGCGCATGACGAATCCGCAGTTCACGGGACAAACGAAAGACCGGCTCTCGTCGCGCGAAGCGTCGGCGTTCGTGCACGGAGTCACGCAGGACGCGTTCTCGATCTGGCTCAACAACAACGTCGCCCTCGCCGAGGGGATCGCGAAGGTCGCGATCGATCAGGCCATGGTGCGGTTGAAACAGGGGAAGAAGGTCGAGCGCAAGAAGCTCACGTCCGGTCCCGCGCTGCCCGGCAAGCTCGCGGACTGCACGTCGCAGGATCTCTCGCGCACGGAGCTCTTCCTCGTCGAAGGCGACTCCGCGGGCGGCTCCGCGAAGCAGGCGCGCGATCGCGAGTTCCAGGCCATCATGCCGCTGCGCGGAAAAATCCTGAACACGTGGGAAGTCGACTCGAGCGAAGTGCTCTCCTCGCAGGAAGTGCACGACATCGCCGTCGCCCTCGGCGTCGATCCCGGATCGAGCAATCTCGAAGGGCTGCGCTACGGCAAGGTGTGCATCCTCGCCGACGCCGACTCCGACGGCGCGCACATCGCGACGTTGCTCTGCGCGCTGTTCGTGAAGCATTTCCCCTCGCTCGTGCGCGAGGAGCATGTATTCGTGGCGATGCCGCCGCTGTATCGCATCGACGTCGGCAAGAACGTCTACTACGCGCTCGATGACGCAGAGCGCGACGGCATCCTCGCGCGCATCGAAGCCGAAGGCATCAAAGGCAAGGTCAACATCCAGCGCTTCAAAGGGCTCGGCGAGATGAATCCGCTGCAGCTTCGCGAGACGACCATGGATCCGAATACGCGACGGCTCGTGAAGCTGACGCTCGACGACGAGGTGGCGCGGTCGACCATCGACATGCTGCTGGCCAAGAATCGTGCGTCAGATCGGAAACAGTGGTTGACGGAAGAGGGGAACAAGGCCGAGATTCTGGAGTGATGTACACACCGATCTCGATCGACGAAAAGTTCTCGAAGTTCTCCGAACGCTTCCAGCCGAAAGTCATCGCCCAGATGAACGACGTGCAGTTCAAGCTGGCGCGCGTCGAAGGCGACTTCATCTGGCACTCGCACGCCGACACCGACGAGACGTTCATCGTCGTCGACGGCGAGCTGCGCATCGACTTCCGCGACGGCGCCGTGAATCTGAAAAGCGGCGAGATGTTCGTCGTGCCGCGCGGCGTCGAGCACAAGCCGTTCGCCGCAGGCGAGTGCAAGATCATGCTGATCGAGCCCGCCGGCACCGTGAATACCGGCGATGCAGGTGGCGAGCGCACGGCGCCGAACGACGCATGGATCTGAAGCCGCTGATCTCGTACGACGATCTGCAGAAGATCGACATTCGCGTCGGGACGATCGTGGCGGTCGAGGACGTTCCGAAGTCGCGCAAGCTCGTGAAGCTCCGCGTCGACTTCGGCGATCACGTCCGCTCGATTCTGTCCGGGATGAAGAACGAGCGTCCCGACCTCTCGGTGCTCGTCGGCAAGCAAGCACTGTTCGTCGTGAACCTCGAGCCGCGCGAGATGGCTGGCGAAATGTCCGAAGGGATGCTCTTCGACCTCGGATACGCCGATGGCATCACGCCGGTTCTCGCAGTTCCCGAAACGCCGATTCCGAACGGCACGCGCGCAGGCTGAGTTGGCGCGGCGGTTGAACTACTACGACTGATGTCACTGCTCTTCGTACTGTCGCTATTCTTCGCTCCAGTGCGAGCCAATCTGAAGGTGGCCATCGTCGGCGAGCGCGACGATACGCGCGTCGCCAGTGCCCTGGAAGCTGTGCAGTACTGGAATCGCCAGCTCGACGACCTCGGCCTGCGCACGCGCTTCACGCCCGTGGTCGTGAATTCGCGGCATGACACGCACGAGACGCTGCTGGCGCGCGCCAGCAGCTCCGACAGCGCGGCAGTCGCTCAAGCCGTCCGCCGCGAATTCGACGACGTTCCTGCCGACGTCGTCATCGTCCTCGCCGACGGCGAGTTTCCGTCTTACACGCTCCGCGGCGACACGCGCGGCGAAGCCCTCGTCGCCATTCGCTCCGCCGACAGCCTGCCGCTCTCCAACGCGAACGTCGCCCGCAACGTCATCGCCCACGAGCTCGGCCACGCCCTCGGCCTCGAGCACAACGGCGATCCGAGAATGCTGATGTGCGGCCGCCCCGCCCCCTGCCGCCCCGATATCTTCGCAGCGGATCGCCGCATCTTCTTTCCGCTGACGGAAGAGGAAAGGGCGCAGTTGCGGCGGCGTTGGCGGTAGCTCATCATCGGTGCATGGCGAGATTCGCGGACGTGATCGTTGAGTGCGATTGACTCGCGCCCCGATGCTATCCTGCGCCGCATGAAACGCACCCTCGCCGCTGCATTCGTCCTCCTCGCGAACGCCGCGTTCGCGCAGGATCCGCATGCCGAGCACATGGCCGCTGCGCCGGCGCCGCAACCGGCGGCTCAGGCGCAACAGCCGAATTGGGCGAAGGCGGCCGTCGATGCGTCGCCGCGGCATCGCGAGTGGGTGAACGTGAAGGCGCCGGGCAATCGCACTGTCAGCGCGTTCGTCGTTTATCCCGAGGTGAAAAACAAGGCGACGTCGGTTGTCGTCATTCACGAGATCTTCGGGATGAGCGACTGGGTGCAGATGGAGGCGGACGAGCTCGCGGCGGCCGGCTACATCGCGATCGCGCCGGATCTGCTTTCGGGTCTCGCGCCGCTCACCGACAACAACGCGATCGGGAAGGCGATCCGTGATCTGCCGCCGGATCAGATCACGTCCGATCTCAACGCCGTCGCCGACTACGTTGCGAAGTTGCCCGCCGCGAACGGCAAAGTCGCGGTGGCGGGATTCTGTTGGGGAGGCGGGCAGGCCTTTCGTTTCGCGACGAATCGTCCGTCGCTTGCTGCGGCATTCGTGTTCTACGGCGCCGGCCCCGATTCTCCCGACGCCATCGAGAAGATCAAAGCGCCCGTGTACGGCTTCTACGCGGGCAACGACGCGCGCATCGGCGCGACGGTTCCGAAGACGGAAGAGATGATGAAGGCGGCGGGGAAGTCGTACGACGTCGTCACGTACGAGGGCGCGGGGCACGGCTTCATGCGCGCCGGCGATGCGCCGGCTGCGGATCCCGGCAACAAGAAGGCGCGCGACGAAGCGTGGGCGCGATGGAAGGCCATCCTCGCAAAGCTGTAATCGAAGACTTCACCGTCGGTCAGCACGCCACGTTCACGAAGACGTTCACCGACGACGACGTCCAGCGTTTCATCGACATCACCGGCGACGTCAATCCGCTGCATGTCGATGAGGCATTCGCGTCGCAGACTCCGTTCAAACGCCGCATCGTGCACGGCATGCTCACCGCGTCGCTCTTCTCGACGATGGTCGGCATGCTCATTCCCGGCACCGGCGCGATCTATCGCTCGCAGACGATCAACTTTCTTCGTCCGGTCTACATCGGAGACACGATCACCGCGCACTTCGTCATCCGTGCGATCGACTTCGCGAAACATCGGCTCGTGATCGAGTCGTGGATGGAGAATCAGAACGGCGAGCGCGTCATCGACGGCGTCTGCGAAGCGGGACTCCTACGCAGCTAGGGCGACGTAGCGCACCATCGCCACGTAGTGACAGATGCTCCCCGCGATGACGAAGAGATGCCACACGCCGTGCGTGTACGCGACGCGCTTCGACATCGCGAAGAACGCGATGCCGATCGTGTAGACGATTCCGCCGGCGACGAGCCACGCGATCGCGGCAGGAGGCATGGCATTGCGCAGCGGCTGGAAGGCGATGACGACCATCCAACCCATGAGCGCATACAGCACGACGGAGACGGCGCGATACCGGCCGCGAAAAATCGCATCCTTCGCCACGCCGACCGCCGCGAGCGTCCAGATGATTCCGAACAGCGTCCATCCCCATGGACCGCGAAGCTTGACCAGCGTCAGCGGCGTGTAGGTGCCCGCGATCAAAAAGTAGATCGCACAGTGATCGAAGACGTGGAAGATCCTTTTCGCTTTTCCGCGGAACGAGTGATAGAGCGTGGAGCTGAGATAAAGCAGCACGAGCATCGCGCCGTAGACGCCGAGGGCGATGAGCTTGCGCGCGCCGCCGTGGGTGATGAGGAGAAGCGCCACGGCGCCCACGAGCGCGAGCACCGTTCCAATGAGGTGGGTGATGCTGTTGAAGCGCTCGCCGGGGTACATCTTCGAAATGTAGCACGCGCGGCTCGGATCACGAGCGCGCGCGATTCATTCGGTGCCGTAGAACTGCTGATCGAGGACGCGCCAGTCGTTGCCGTTCTTCTTCAGCATCACGACGCCGGTGAGTTTGCGCCCGTCGTGACTCGTTCCGCGCACGTCGAGCTGCGCGCGATCACCTTTGATCAACCCGCCGGTCACGGTGACGTTTTTCGGATAGTTCAGTTGCAGATTCTCGAAGTAGTTCGACTCCGATGCTTTCTTCTTCGTCGCCGGCAACTCTCCGTCGGCGACATGCAAGTGTGCGCCGTCCCAATCCGACGCCTGAATCGCTTTCACCAGCGCCGCGTACTGCGTCCCCGGATCGCCGCCGCCCGCCGCGAGCACGGTCGGTTTCGGGATCGCGGTGATCGGTACGTCGTACGTGAAATGAAACTCGTACTCGTCGTCGAAAAACTTCGCCGGCGCTTTCGTGAAGCAATCGCCGGCGATTCGCGTCGGGCTTGACGTGTTCTTCGCCGGGAACTTGCTGCTGCTCAGGTCAATGTCCTGCGGGCGGTCGCCGGTGGTGAGGCCGGCGAAGATCCCGCACTTGTCGGGAGCGACGATGCGCACGAGCACGAAGTTGCCGGTGCCGCCGCCCGTCTGCGCGTAGAACGATTGAATGGGATCGATCGCTGCGAGCACGGCGGCGCGATCGATCTTGTAGCTCGTCACCGCCACGATCGTCATCGGCTCTTTCTCGCCTTCGACGTCCACGTGATAGGCGAATGCATCGACCGCCTCGAACTTCACTGGGCCGAAGCGAAAACTTCCTTTGATCGTGTCGGCGGAGACGTGTGCAGCGAACAACAACGCCAGGAAAAGGAGGAAGCGCGGCCGCGGGTGAGCCACCATGATGACCTCCGTTCGTCTTGAACGGATTTAGTTTACCCTTCGCACCGCACGATGGCCACGAAACGATCCGACGGTAAGAAACAGCTCTCGTTTACACCACCACCTCCCATCACTCCCGACGTCGAGCAGACTCCCGTCTCCGAGTTCACGCGCAAGGCGTACCTCGACTACTCGATGTACGTCATCCTCGACCGCGCGCTGCCGCACATCGCGGACGGACTCAAGCCGGTGCAGCGCCGAATCATCTACGCGATGTCGGAGCTCGGTCTCTCGAACAACGCGAAATTCAAGAAGTCGGCGCGCACCGTCGGCGACGTGATCGGCAAGTTTCATCCGCACGGCGACAGCGCGTGCTACGAAGCGATGGTGCTGATGGCCCAGCCGTTCTCGATGCGCTATCCGCTGGTCGATGGACAAGGCAACTGGGGCTCGCCCGACGATCCCAAATCGTTCGCGGCGATGCGCTACACCGAGTCGCGGCTGACGAAGTTCGCGAACACGCTGCTGAGCGAGCTCGATCAAGGCACGACGAATTGGGGACAGAATTTCGACGGCACGCTGCGCGAGCCGAAGCTGCTGCCGTCGCGACTGCCGCATGTGCTGCTCAACGGCGCGTCGGGAATCGCGGTCGGCATGGCCACCGACATCCCGTCGCACAACCTGCGCGAAGTGGTCAACGCGTGCATCGAGCTGCTCGACAATCCCGAAGCGACGCTTGCGCAACTGACGAAGCATGTGAAGGGGCCGGACTTCGCGACCGAGGCGGAGATCATCACGCCGGGATCGGAGATTCGCGAGATCTACAAGACGGGCGGCGGTTCGATTCGCCAGCGCGCCAAGTGGGAACTGGAAGACGGCAACATCATCATCACCGCGCTGCCGTTTCAAGCATCGGGCGACAAGATCCAGCAGCAGATCGCCGCGCAGATGCAGGCCAAGAAGCTGCCGATGGTCGAAGACGTGCGCGACGAATCGGATCACGAGAATCCGACGCGCCTCGTCGTCGTGCCGCGATCGAATCGCGTCGACACCGGCGAGCTGATGACGCACCTCTTCGCCACGACCGATCTCGAGCGCTCATATCGCGTGAACATGAACATGATCGGGCTCGACGGCCGCCCGCGTCTGTTCAACCTGAAAGACCTGCTCGACGAGTGGCTGGAGTTCCGTATCGAGACCGTCCGGCGCCGGTTGCAGCATCGCTACGACCAGGTCAACACGCGGCTGCACATCCTCGACGGCTATCTCATCGCCTATCTCAACGTCGATGAAGTCATCCGCATCATCCGCCGGGAAGACGAGCCGAAGCCCGCGCTGATCAAGCGCTTCAAGCTCTCCGACATCCAGGCGGAAGCGATCCTCGAGCTGAAGCTGCGCTACCTCAACAGGCTCGAAGAGATGGAGATCCGGGGCGAGCAGAAAAAGCTCACCGACGAGCGTTCCGCGCTCGAGAAAATCCTCGGATCGAAGAAGCTCCTTCGCAAACAGGTGCGCGACGAGCTCGTGAAAGATGCCGAGGAGTTTGGAGACAAGAGAAGGTCGCCGATCGTCGAGCGCGAAGCAGCGAAGGCGCTCGATGCGACGGCGCTGATTCCGTCGGAGGCCGTGACCGTCGTGTTGTCGGAGCGCGGTTGGGTGCGCGCGGGCAAAGGACACGATCTCGATCCGACCGCGCTGCAGTACCGCGCCGGCGATGCGTTCCTGCACGCGGCGAAAGGACGCAGCAATCAGCTCGCGGTGTTCATCGACTCGAGCGGCCGCACGTACTCGCTGCCGGCGCACGAGCTGCCGTCGGCGAAGAGTCATGGCGAGCCGCTCACGTCGTCGCTCACGCCGCCGCCGGGCGCATCGTTCGTCGGCGTGATGATGGGGGAGGCCGATGATTTGTATCTGCTCACCACCGACGACGGTTACGGCTTCATCGCGCGGCTCGAAGATCTGCAAACGCGACTGAAGGCAGGGAAGGCCGTCGTCAACGTCAACAGCGGCGCGACGCTGCTGCGGCCGCAACGCGTGACGAGCACGGAGAGCGACTGGATCGCCGCCGCCACGAGCGAAGGGAAGCTGCTTCTCTTCGGTGCCGACGAGTTGCCGGTGATGGCGCGCGGTAAGGGCGTGCAGACGATCAAAGTGCATCGCACGCCGATCGCGCCGGAGAAAGTCGTGGCCACGGCCGTAGTGCCGCAGGAAGGAACGCTGGTCGTGCACGCCGGCAAGCGCTACACGAACCTGAA
>Ga0075425_100000890_pt1 | contig 28668 bp, 20 predicted proteins | sample SoiMethybrSBSTD4_FD_75300 | JGI IMG/M metagenome (GOLD analysis project Ga0075425, IMG submission 75300) | Bulk soil microbial communities from a Populus tree surrounding site in Tennessee, USA - Soil MetaG P. TD hybrid SBSTD4 | ecosystem: Environmental > Terrestrial > Soil > Tree plantation...
CAGCCGGCGCCGTTGAGCGTGCCCGTGTTGCTGTTGCCCGAGGCATCGGCCGTCGTCGCACCCGAGCCCTCGCTGAAACCGTACGCCGCCACCAGACCGTCGCTCGCCGCCGCTTGTGCTCGTTTCGCGCCTGCACTCCAATCGAGCGAACCAGCGAGGATCAGGATTACGGAGAGTGCAATACCTCTTGCAAGACCGCGCGCCACGGTTGGCTCCTTGTTCTAGCGTTCAAATCGAGCCCCCCTCGGGTGCACGTCAAGTCTTGCACGGCCTCGACTCCCCTTCGAGGCCCCTTCTGTATTGCCTGTTTTAAGTACCGCCGAAAACGCGATCAGCGCAACGGCGGGCATCTGGATGGTGGACAGAATGATACCGATGCAATGCTACGTGATCGTGAACCAGATGCCGTCTCAGTGAACCCCGTAGCTATTCCATCGCTATTGAAGCTGCACGATCGACGCCACTGAGGGCACGCCGTTCGTGTTCAGGATGAAGAGCATGTAGTGTCCCGGCGGCGCGAGGTTGGCGTTGGCCGGGGTCTGCAAGCTGAGCGTCCCCGCGCCGGCGGTGAACGCCAGCGGCACGATGCGCTGGTTGGTGTTGAAGCTGTGGGTCACCGTCCCGAGCTTCATCAGCACGACCGAGCCGATGCTCGCCGCGTCCGGGGTTTGCACGCTGATGCCGGTTCCGTACGCCGCCGTGGACGGCGCAGAGCTGATGACCGGTCTCGCGCCTCTGAACAGGTACGGCGGCGAGAAGATCTCCGAGCTCTTCTGGTCGGTCGGCGCGTCGCCGCCGTTGAAGCGGCCGCCGCCGAGGGCCAGCACCCGCGCATCTGGCAGAAGCAGGGCATTGGAGTGGTACAGGCGCGGCCGCTGCATGCTGGCGAGCGTGGTCCATGTTTCGGTGACGGGGGACCACAGCTCGGCGGCGAGCACGGCGTTGTCCACGCCGAGCGCATCGGTGTTGGGACCGCCTCCGGTGGCGAGCACGCTGCCGTCCGGCAGCAGCGTCAGCGTGTGGAAGGTGCGCGCGAAGTTCATGGGCGCCGTAGAGCGCCACGTCGGCGCCGGCTGGTTCATATCCAGCACAAACGTGGTCGCTGTCGAGGGAATCACCGGCTGGTCCGGGTCGACCGAGCGGCCGGACTTCATGATCTTGCCGGGCGCGTACATCACGGAACTGCCGCCGTCGACTGCGTTCGGATCCACTACCGACCAGGTCTGCGTCGAAATGTCGAGCACCCGGCTGACGATCGGAGCCTCGGTCGTTGCAGCCGCGAGCACGCGGCCATCTCCCAGCACGAACATGTGCGGGTAGTACGGGAAGCTCTGGCTCGCGCCGGTGAGTTGGGTCCAGGAAGCAAAGTGCGGATCAAAGACTTCCGGAATGGTTGCGACGCACCCGCCGCAGTCGATCTCGCCGGCCGTCACGAGCATGCGTCCGTCCGGAAGCGCCGTGACAGTGGGATACCAGCGGCCGACGGCCATCGGCGCGACCCGGGACCATGTGCGCGTCGTCGGATCGAATAGATTGGTGTCCGCCAGTCCGACGTGGGCGCCGAGATGACCTCCAGCGACCAGCGCTCTCCCGTCGGGAAGCAGGCAGTGGCCTCCGCAGAACATATTGGTCAGGCTGTTCGGGACCGAGGTAAACACGCCGGTCGCCGGGTTCCACAGGCGCGCCTGGTTGCCGAAGTCCTGCCCGTCCCACGCGAGGATTTCACCGGTCGCGAGGAGGTTCGCGTGCACCGCGACGATCGGCCAGGCCACCGGCGCGGCCCATTGGCCCGCGGTGGAGCCGGTCGGCGTCCCGACCGACACGCTGACAGAGACGCTGGTCGTGCTGTTGCCGGCGAAGTCCGTCGCTCTCGCCTGCAGGACATGGCTTCCGGCGATGGCCGTCGCCGTATCCCATGCGACGCTGAACGGGGCGAGGTTGACCGGCGAGCCAAGGGGCGAGCCGTCGAGCAGGAACTGCACTGAGGCGACGCCCACGTCGTCCGTGGCGTTCGCCGCAACGGACACCGTGTTCGTGACCGTCGCGCCGTTTGCCGGCGAGGTGATATTGACCGACGGCGGAGTGGTATCGGACTGCGGCGGCGGGGCGGCCCCGGCGACCGCCGTGAGCATGTCGACCTGGATCTCGGCCGGGCTGAGCGCGCGGTTGTAGATGCGCACCTCGTCGATGAGGCCCGCGAAGTACTCGGTCGGGTAGAAGTCCGCACCGATCTGCAGCGTGTCAGCCGTCGGCGACAGCGGGGCGGTCTGCGCAACGCTCGCCACCTGCACGCCGTTGACGAAGAGCCGTATCGTCGCTCCGTCGAAGGTCGTCGCGAGGTGGGTCCAGCTATTCACCGGGATCGCCGCGGGTCCGAAGGTGTTCTGGTTGCCCGAGGTCCACGTGCCACCGCCGGCCGGTCGATTGCCGTTGTCGGTGGAGGCCATGAGGTAATAGCCGTCGATATTCTTGTCGACGATCGCGCGCCACCCTGTCGGCGTCGAGGTCGGGAACACCCAGGCCTCGAGCGTCATGGCGGTGGTCAGGCGAAGCGAGGGCGCGTCGGGGATCGTGACCTGCGAGCTGGTGCCGTTGAACACCAGCGCGTTGCCGAACTTGCCGGCAGTCCACGTGGTCGCGGTTGCCACGCCGTTGTTGTTCTGCCCGGAGGCGTCGCGGATCGTCGTGCCAGACCCTTCATCGAATCCATACGCCGCGACCAGTCCGCTCGTGTCCGGGGTGAGCGTCGTGACCGTCACGATGCTCGAGAACGCGCTCAGGTTGCCGGCGGCGTCGGTCGCGCGCACCCAGTATCGATAGGTCGTGGTCGCCGAGAGGCCGGTGTCGCTGTACGTCGTCCCTGTTGGCGTGGCGATCGTCACCCACGCGCTGCATCCGGCGCCCAGGCAGCGCTGCAGGATGTATCCGGTCACCGCCACGTTGTCGGTGGAAGCGGTCCAGCTCAGATTGACCTGGCTTGCGCTGGCGGCGGTTGCGGTGAGTCCAGTCGGCGTAGTCGGCGCGGTGAGATCGGATGCCAGCGTCGTGGCCGAGGCGACCGCCGAGTAGCCGCCGAGGTTTCCGGCGCCGTCGACCGCGCGCGCGCGATAGCTGTAGCTCGTCGAGGCGGTGAGGCCAGTATCGTTGAAGCTCGTCGCGCTGGGCGCGGCGATCTGGGCGAATGTGGCGCAGCCGCTGCCCGAGCAGCGCTCGAGCTGGTAGCCGATCACGCCGACGTTATCGGTGGCCGCAGTCCAGCTCACGCTGATCTGAGTCTGGCTTGTCGCGACCGCGGCGAGCCCGCCGGGCGCGCTCGGCGGGGTGGTGTCGGGCAGCGCAAGCGTGACCCCGGAAGCCACGACCGAGTACGGGCCGAGATTCCCCGCGGCGTCGGTGGCGCGCACCTGGTAGCTGTAGCTCGTGCCGGCCGTAAGGCCTGTGTCGCTGAAGCTTGTCGCCGTCGGAGTTGCGATTTGCGCGAACGTGGAGCACCCCGCGCCCACGCAGCGCTCGACGCGATATCCGGTGACGCCGACGTCGTCGGTGGCTGCGCCCCAGGCGAGATTGATCTGAGTCGAGCCCGATGCCGTGACGGTCAGCGTGCCGGGCGCGCTCGGTGGCGTGGTATCGCCCGCGGGAGGAGGCGTCACGCTGGCCACGGACGTGGCCATGTCGACCTGAATCTCGGCGGCATCGAGCGCGCGGTTGTAGATGCGCACCTCGTCGATGAGGCCCGCGAAGTTTTCGCCAACGTATGCGTCGGCACCGATCTGCAGCGTGGCCGTTGTGGGCGCGAGCGGCGCGGTCTGCGCCACGCTCGCCACCTGCACGCCGTTCACGAACAGCCGTATCGTCGAACCGTCGAAAGTTGTCGCGAGATGCGTCCAGGCGTTTGCCGGTATGACGGATGGGCCGAATACATTCCTGTTGCCATTGGTCCAGTTGCCCCCGACGCCAGGAAGGTTGCCGTTGTCGGTGGAGGCCATGAGGTAGTACCCGTCGACGTTCTTGTCGACGACGGCGCGCCATCCGGTGGGCGTCGTAGTGGGGAACACCCACGCCTCGAGCGTCATGCCCGTGGTTAGCTGCAGCGATGCCGCATTCGGGACTGTGACCTGCGCATTGGTGCCGTTGAACACGAGTGCATTGCCGAATTTCCCAGCCGCCCAAGTCGTGCCGCTGGCGACGCCGTTGTTGTTCTGCCCGGAGGCGTCGCGGATCGCCGTGCCCGTTCCCTCGTCGAATCCGTAAGCCGCAACCAGGCCTGCGGTGTTCGGAGCCGGCGTAGTGACCGTTACGATGCTCGACCAGGGGCTCAAGTTGCCGGCGGCGTCGGTGGCGCGCACCCAGTAGCGATAGGTGGTCGATCCTGTAAGTCCGGTGTCGCTGTAATTCGTGCCGGTAGGCGCCGCGATCTGGACCAATGTCGTGCATCCGATACCCTGGCAGCGTTGCAGCTCGTAGCCGGTCACCGCGACGTTGTCAGTGGAAGCGTTCCAGTTCAGGTTGACCTGGCTTGCGCTGATCACGCTGGTTGTCAATCCCGTGGGCGTAGTGGGCGGAGTGAAGTCCGGCGTGGGCGTCGTGGCCGAGGCGACAAGCGAATAGCCGCCGACGTTGCCCGCGGCATCGATCGCGCGCACGCGGTAGCTGTAGCTCGTCGCGGCGGTGAGCCCCGTATCGTTGAAGCTCGTCCCCGTGGGCGCGGCGATCTGGGCAAACGCGCTGCAGCCGCTGCCCGAGCAGCGCTCAAGCTGGTAGCCGGTCACGCCGACGTTATCGGTGGCCGCAGCCCAGCTTAGGCTGATCTGCGTTTGGCTGGCCGCGACCGCGGCGAGCCCGCCGGGTACGCCCGGCGGGGTGGTGTCGGGCGCCGCCGGCGTGGTGGCATTGACCGTGTTCGAATTGGCGCTGACGTTGCCCGCGGCGTCGACGGCGCGCACGCTGTAGCGGTAGGTCGTGGAGGGCGTGAGCCCGGTGTTGCTGAAGCCCGGGGTCGCCGAGGTGCCGACTTGCGCGAACGTGGTGCAGCTCGCGCCCTGGCAGCGCAGGACCTGATAGCCGGTCACGCCGACGTTGTCCGTGGAGGGAACCCAGACGAGGTCGATCTGCGTGCTGCTCGTCGGGTTGGCCGAGAGGCTCGCTGGCGCCGAGGGCGCGGTGGTGTCGGGCGCTGCCGGTGTAGTTGCGGAAGCCACGACGGAGTACGCGCCGAGGTTTCCGGCGGCATCGACGGCGCGCACGCGATAGCTGTAGCTCGTGCTCGCGGTGAGCCCCGTGTTATTGAAGGTGGTGCCGCTGAGCGTGAAGATCTGCGTGAACGCCGTGCAGGCGTCTCCCAGGCAGCGCTCCACGCGGTAACCGGTCACGCCCACGTTGTCGGTGGCGGCGGTCCAGGACAGGTTGATCTGCGTGGCGCTCGCCGCAGTCGCCGACAATGTCGGCGGCGCGCTCGGCGCGACGGTGTCGACGACCGGCGGAGGCGGCGTACCGACAGCGACGCCCATGTCGGCCTGGATCTCGGCCGCGCTCAGCGCGCGGTTGTACACGCGCACCTCGTCGATGAGGCCGGCGAAGAACTCGTTCGGATAGGAATCGCCGCCGATCTGCAGGGTGCCGGTCGTGGTCCCCAGCGCTGCAGTCTGCGCCTGACTCGACACCTGCACGCCGTTCACGAAGAAGCGCACCGTCGTTCCGTCGAAGGTCGTCGCAAGATGCGACCAGGTGTTCACGGGCAGCACCGTGGGGCCGAAGATGTTCTTGTTGCCGTCGTTCCACGTGCCGCCGACGCCGGGACGATTGCCGTTGTCGGTGGACGCCATGAGGTAGTAGCCGTCCACCGTCTTGTCGACGATCGCGCGCCACCCCGTCGGCGCAGTCGTGGGGAGGACCCACGCCTCGAGCGTCATGGCGGTAGTGAGCTGCAGCGACGCCGTATTCGGGACGGTGACGCGCGCGTTCGTACCGTTGAACACGAGCGCGTTGCCGAACTTTCCAGCCGTGGACCAGCTCGTTCCGCTCGCGACGCCGTTGTTGTTGCGCCCCGATGCATCGCCGATCGCCGTCCCCGAGCCTTCCTCGAAGCCGTAGGCGGCGACCAGGCCGTTCACGGTCTGGGCGGGCGCGGGCGCAGCAAGCAGCGCGCCGGCGCAGACGAGGAGGGACGGGATCAATGTGGATCGGGACATGCCTGCGGTCCTCTTAGCGAATGCGCGAGCGGCAGCCCTCACGCTTCGTTTTCTCGCCATTGGTCAATGGGAACCGGCGCGCCCTCCAAAACGACCCGCGCACCGGGTTCTAATACCGCGCCGAATCATGCCACCAAATTTTTACGTCCGGGTGTCGGTTTTCGGGCTGTCGGTTTTCTTTACAGCGACACGCGGGAAGAGTGAGCGGCGAACGCTCAGTGATCCTTGAGGGCGGACTCGCCCCAGCGGTACTCGACCGCAGGGGCGCAGGTGCGCGCCTTGACCGCGTAGCGGGCAACGGTGTCGGCGGCGAGGCTGCCGTGCTCGACGACGTCGAGCGGAAGGCGGCCGTCGGCGGGCACGCGTTGGCGCTTGCGGCTCACCGTACCCGAGGCGCGGGTTTCGATCTCGACCTGCTCGCCGGCGGGAAAGCCGTCGCCGACGGCGATGAAGCGGCTGCCGTTGAGCGAGATCAACTCGAGCGACAGGGAGCACGAACCGTCGCGCGCGGCGATCGGGTAGGGAACCACGCGCGCGAAGGCCGTGGTCTTCTGGTCGGCCGTGGCGATGGCCACCCACCAGGCGGCGCCGCGCGGATAGGGGCCGATATCGAGCTCGACGCCTTCGCGCAGCTCGGGGACCACCTCGTTGAAATCGCGGCCGAAGCTCTTGGTCCACACGCCGAACGTCTCGCCCTGCGGCAGGCCCTTCGCGCGCAGCCTGTACTTCACTGAATCGCCTGTCGCACCGCGCGCAGCCTCGATCAATTCCAGGCTCAGCCCCGGGGTGGCGTGGCGCGGGTCGAGCGCGGTGCTGCTGTGCCGGGCGTCGGCCGCGGTGGCCCCGGCGAGGGCCAGCGCGGCGAGCGCGACGCGCCAGGCCATCGCTATTGAAGCTGCACGATCGAGGCCACCGAAGGCACGCCGTTCGTGTTGAGAATGAAGAGCATGTAGTGACCGGGAGGCGCGAGGTTGGCGTTGGCAGGGGTCTGCACGCTCAGCGTACCCGATCCGGCGGTGAACGCCAGCGGCACGATGCGCTGGTTAGTGTTGAAGCTGTGGGTCACCGTCCCGAGCTTCATCAGCACGACCGAGCCGATGCTCGCCGCGTCAGGCGTCTGGACGCTGATGTTAGTGCCGTACGTTGTCGCGGAGGGCGCGGAGGCGATGACCGGCCTCGGCCCCTTGAACAGGTAGGGCGGCGAGAAGATCTCGGAGCTCTTCTGGTCGGTCGGCGCGTCGCCGCCGTTGAAGCGTCCGCCTCCGAGGATGAGCACCCGCGCATCGGGCAGCAGCAGGGCGTTTGAATGGTACAGGCGAGGCCGCGACATGCTCGCGAGCGTGGTCCAGGTTTCGGTGACGGGCGACCACAGCTCGGCGGCGAGCACGGCGTTGTCCACCCCGACCGCATTCGTGTCTGGACCGCCGCCGGTCGCGAGGACCGTGCCGTCGGGCAGCACCGTCAGCGTGTGGAAGGTGCGCGCGAAGTTCATGGGCGCGGTCTGCCGCCACCTTGGCGTCGCCTGGTTCATATCGAGCACGTATGTCGTCGCCGTCGAGGGAATCACCGGCTGGTCCGGATCGACGGAGCGTCCCGACTTCAGGATCTTGCCGGACGCATACATCGCCGCGCTGCCGCCATCGACGGCTGTCGGGTCGACGACCGACCAGGTCTGTGTCGCGATGTTGAGGACCCGGCTGACGATCGGGGCCTCGGTCGTCGAGGCTGCGAGCACACGCCCGTCGGACAAGACGAACATGTGCGGGTAGTACGGGAAGCTCTGGCTTGCGCCGGTGAGCTGCGTCCAGTGATCGAGCTGCGGGTCGTAGACCTCGGGAATCGGCGCGTAGCACCCGCCGCAATCGATCTCGCCGGAAGTGACGAGCATGCGTCCGTCCGGCAGCTGCGTGACGGTGGGATACCAGCGCCCGACCGCCATCGGCGCCATCCGCGACCACGCCCGCGTCGCCGGATCGAAGATGTTCGTGTCTGGCAGCCCCACATGGGCGCCAATATGCCCGCCAACAACCAGCGCCCTGCCGTCGGGCAACAGGCACTGGCCGCTGCAGAACATATTGGTCAGGGTATTCGGGACATTGGCGAACACGCCGGTCGCCGGGCTCCAGACCCGCGCCTGGTTGCCGAAGTCCTGCCCGTCCCAAGCGAGGATTTCGCCGGTCGGCAGCAGAGCCGCATTAACCGCGACGATCGGCCAGGTCACCGGCGCGGCCCATTGGCCCGCGGTCGACCCGGTTGGAGTCCCCACCGTGACGGCCACCGAAGCGCTTGTGCTGACGTTACCGGCAAAATCGGTCGCTCTCGCCTGCAGGGTATGGTTTCCGGCGACGGCGGTTGCCGTATCCCACGCCACGCTGAACGGCGCATTGCTGACCGGCGAGCCGAGCGCTGCGCCGTCGAGCAGGAACTGCACCGACGAGACCCCCACGTTGTCGGTGGCATTCGCCGAAACCGACACCGTGTTCGTGACCGTGGCGCCGTTAGCGGGCGAGGTGATATTGACCGACGGTGGAGTGGTATCTGTTTGCGGCGGCGGCGCCGCACCGGAGACCGGCGTGAGCATGTCGACCTGGATCTCGGCCGGGCTGAGCGCGCGGTTGTAGATGCGCACCTCGTCGATGAGGCCCGCGAAGTACTCGGTCGGATAGAAGTCGGCACCGATCTGCAGCGTCCCGGTCGTCGGCGCGAGCTGCGCGGTCTGCGCCTGGCTTGCCACCTGCACGCCGTTGACGAAGAGCCGCACCGTCGTGCCGTCGAAGGTCGTGGCGAGGTGCGTCCAGCTGTTCACCGGGATCGCCGAGGGTCCGAAGGTGTTCTGGTTGCCGGAGGTCCACGTGCCGCCCCCCGCCGGGCGATTGCCGTTGTCGGTGGAAGCGAAGAGGTAATAGCCGTCGACGTTCTTGTCGATGATCGCGCGCCAGCCGGTCGGCGCCGAGGTTGGGAAGACCCACGCCTCGAGCGTCGCCGCCGTGGTCAGGCGTAGCGACGGGGCGTCGGCAATCGTGACCTGCGAATTGGTGCCGTTGAACACGAGCGCGTTGCCGAACTTGCCCGTGGTCCAGGTCGTGTTGCTTGCCACGCCGGTGTTGTTCTGGCTGGAGGCGTCGCGGATCGCTGTCCCCGCTCCTTCGTCGAATCCAAACGCTGCGACCAGGCCGCTCGTATCCGGGGTGAGCGTAGTGACAGTGACGATGCTCGACCAGGGACTCAGGTTGCCGGCGGCATCGGTGGCGCGCACCCAGTAGCGGTAAGTGGTGGTCGCCGAGAGGCCGGTGTCGCTGTAGGTCGTGCCGGTGGGTGTGGCGATCGTCGTCCACGCGCTGCACCCGGCGCCCAGGCAGCGCTGCAGGATATAGCCGGTCACGGCCACGTTGTCGGTGGAAGCGGTCCAGCTCAGGTTCACCTGGCTCGCGCTGGTGGCGGTGGCGGTGAAACCCGTGGGCGCGGTCGGCGGGGTGAGATCGGGTGCCAGCGTTGTCGCCGAGGCAACCGAGGAGTAACTGCCGAGGTTTCCTGCACCATCGACGGCGCGCGCGCGATAGCTGTAGCTCGTCGAGGCGGTGAGCCCGGTGTCGTTGAAGCTGGTTGCGCTCGGCGCGGCGATCTGGGCGAACGCGCTGCAACCGCTGCCGGAGCAGCGCTCGAGCTGATAGCCGATTACACCCACGTTGTCGGTAGCCGCAGTCCAGCTCACGCTGATCTGGCTCTGGCTCGTGGCGACGGCGGCGAGCCCGCCGGGCGCGCTCGGCGGCGTCGTATCGGGCGCCGCTGTCGTGGTCGCGTTCACCGTGTTCGAGTTGCCGCTCACGTTGCCCGCGCCATCGACGGCGCGTACGCGGAAACGGTAGATCGTGGAAGGCGTGAGTCCGGTATTGCTGAAGCTCGTGACCGTCGAGGTGCCGACCGGCGCGAACGTCGTACAGGTTGTGGAGCCCTGGCAACGAAGGATCTGGTAGCTCGTGACGCCGACGTTGTCCGTCGAGGCGGTCCAGGCGAGGTCCACCTGCGTGGCGCCCGCGACCTTGGCAGAAAGGCCGGTCGGTGCGGTCGGGGCCGTCGTATCGGGCACGGCGAGCGTGGTTGCGGAAGCGACACTCGAGTACGCGCTGAGGTTTCCGGCGGCGTCGACGGCAAGCACGCGATAGCTGTAGCTCGTGCTGGCGGTCAGTCCCGTGTTGTTGAACGTCGTGGCGGTCGGCGTGGAGATCTGCGCGAACGTCGTGCAGCCGTCGCCCTGGCAGCGCTCCACCCGATAACCCGTCACGCCGACGTTGTCGGTCGCCGCCGCCCAGCTCAGATTGATCTGTGTCGCGCTCGCCGCGGTGGCCGACAGCGCAGACGGTGCGCTCGGCGGCGTCGTATCCGGCGTCGTCGTGGTGGCCGACGCGACGTTCGAGTAGCCGCCGAGATTGCCCGCGGCGTCGGTCGCGCGGACGCGGTAGCTGTAGCTCGTACCCGCCGTAAGTCCCGTATCGCCGAAACTCGTGCCGGTCGGCGTTGCGATTTGGGCAAACGTGGAACAGCCGGCGCCCGCACAGCGCTCCACGCGATAGCCGGTGACGCCGACGTTGTCGGTCGCCGCGCCCCAGGAGAGGTTGACCTGGGTCGAGCCCGAAGCCGTCGTGGTCAGGGTACCCGGCGCGCTCGGCGCGACGGTGTCGAGGACCGGCGGTGGCGGCGTACCGATAGCGACGCCCATGTCGGCCTGGATCTCGGCCGCGCTCAGCGCGCGGTTGTAGACGCGCACCTCGTCGATGAGGCCGGCGAAGTTCTCTCCGGCATAAGCGTCCCCGCCGATTTGCAGAGTTGCCGTGGTGGGCGCCAGTTGCACAGTTTGCGCGAGGCTCGCTACCTGCACGCCGTTCACGAAGAGGCGCACTGCCGTTCCGTCGAACGTCGTCGCAAGGTGCGTCCACGTGTTGGCCGGCAGGACCGCGGTGCCGAACACGTTCTTGTTGCCGTTGGTCCAGGTGCCGCCGGCGCCGGGACGATTGCCGTTGTCCGTCGACCCCATGAGGTAATAGCCGTCGACGTTCTTGTCGATGATCGCGCGCCATCCGGTCGGCGCCGTCGTGGGGAAAACCCACGCCTCGAGCGTCATGCCCGTAGTGAGCTGCAGCGACGCCGCATTCGGCACCGTGACCTGCGCGTTGGTGCCGTTGAACACAAGTGCGTTGCCGAACTTTCCGGCGGTGGACCACGTCGTTCCGCTCGCGACGCCGTTGTTGTTCTGTCCGGACAAATCGCCGATCGTCGTCCCCGAGCCTTCTTCGAATCCATAGGCGGCGACGAGGCCGGGAATGGTCTGCGCATGCACCGTCGCGGCGGACACGAACGCCGACCCCGCAACGATGGACGCGATGAACGTGGATCGAAACATCTCGCTGCCCCCAACGAATGCGTGAGCGGAGATGCGCACGCTTCGCTTTTATTGCATCGACAAATGGAGCGGCGCGCTCTCCCATCCTGCGCGCCGCGGTCTAGCACAACGCTCCAATCATGCCACCAACTTTTAGCGCGCGGTACTGCGATCGGCGTGAGAGCCGCGCTCGTTTTGCGCGAGAGGATTCGCGGCGCTCGCTGCGCTGTCGAATTTTTTTACAGCACAAAGTGCGCGCAACGTAGGCGTCTCGACAGCTTGGAAAGCGCTCCGATAGCTACATCGGGCCAACCTCAGTGCGAACAAGCCGTTATGGTAAAAAGGCTGAGGCAAAACGGCGCCACAGCAAAAGACCAAAATGACGAGCCTCGGGCGCACGCTCGTGCGCGGCAGCGCATGGATGATCGGGTTCCGCCTGCTCGACCGCTCGGTCGGGCTGATCAGCGTGCTGGTGCTCGCCCGCGTCCTCACGCCGGCCGACTTCGGTCTCGTGGCGATGGCGACCGCCATGATTGCCTTCGTGGAGCTGTTCGGCTGGCTCGGCCTGGATGTCGCGCTCATCCAGCGTCCGGGGGCGACGCGCGAGCACTTCGACAGCGCGTGGACCATGAACGTGCTGATCGGAGCGTCGGTCGCTCTGGTGCTGCTCGCCTGCGGATGGCCGCTGGCGTGGTTCTACGACGACCCGCGGCTGATCGCGCTCGTCGCCTTCCTCAGCCTGGGGCCCCTGGTACAGGGGTGCGAAAACATCGGGGTAGTGGCGTTCCGCAAGGAGCTGAGCTTCGATCGCGAGTTCCGCTTCCTCCTCAGCAAGCGGCTGCTGTCGGTCGCGATCACGATCGCGCTCGCCCTCTGGCTGCGAAGCTACTGGGCGCTCGCCATCGGGATGGTCTGCGGGCGCCTGGGGGGCGTGGCGATCAGCTACGCGCTGCATCCCTTCCGCCCGCGCTGGTCGCTTTCCCGCGCCGGCGACCTGTTGCACTTCTCGCTCTGGCTGGTCGCGCAGAACATGTTCGTGTTTCTCAAGGACCGCGCGCCCGACTTCATCATCGGCAAGCTCGCCGGCGCTCATGCGCTCGGGACCTGGAGCCTGGCGAACGAGCTGTCCAACCTCGTCGGGACCGAGCTCATCATGCCGATGAACCGGGCCGCGCTTCCGGCGTATTCCAAGCTGGCCGAGGATCGCGCCGCGCTCGGCGCGGCCTATCTCGCAGCCGCGGGCCTGGTTGCCCTGCTGGTGATGCCCCTGATCGTGGGGCTCGCCGCGGTCGCCCCGATGGTCGTCGCCGTCCTGCTGGGTCCGCAGTGGTATGAGGTCGGGCCCCTGATCAGCCTGCTCGCCTTTCACGGGCTCGTGGACGTATTTTTGCGGACGGCGGCCTCGGCGGTACTGGCGAGCGGCCGCCCGGTCGTGTACGTGAAGATCTATGCCTTGCAGGTTTGTGTGCTGCTGCCGCTGTCGTTCTGGTTGACGCGGACCTATGGCGTGCAGGGCGCCGTGGTGGCGACCATTGGAACGGCGCTCGGATTGCTGCCATTGAACGCGACGCTGGTCGCGCGTGCGCTCGGCGTGAGCGCCCGGCAATTGGCGGCCACCGTGTGGCGGCCGCTGTTGGCGGCGGCGGTCATGTACGCCGTGACGGTGCTGGCGCAGCCGTCGATCGACGCGGCGACGCTGACGGCGGGCCGCAGCCTGATGCTGCTCGCGGTGTACGTACCTCTGGGCGCGGCAACCTATATCGCGGTCGAGCTCTCGGCCTGGCTCCTGTGCGGCCGGCCGTCCGGTGCCGAGACCATGCTCGTCGGGCAGGCGGCGGCCTATTGGCGGCGAATGACGGGGCGCGCGGAGGTGTCGTAAGCCAGGAAGCTCGAGCAGCGCTGGACCGGGAACTGGTGAGCGGCATCGCATGGACCGCGGTGTTGCGCTGGTCGGCGCAGATCATCAGCTGGATCGCGACCGCGGTCGCGGCGCGGCTGCTCGCACCGGCCGACTACGGCGTCATGTCGATGGCGATGCTCGCGGTCGGCCTGGTGCGGATGGTCGACGATATCGGGCTCGACGCCGTCCTGGTGCAGGACCGCGGCATCGCCGGCGATCCGCAGGCGCGCCTCGCGGGCCTCGCCATCCTGATCGGGGCGAGCGCATCGGCAGGCATGGCGTTGCTCGCGCAGCCGATCGCGGCGTTCTTCAGGGAGCCGGAAGTCGCCGTTGTCGTCAGCGTGCTGGGAACCCTGACTTTGATCGAGGCGCTTCAGGTCATACCGCGCGCCGCCCTGCAGCGAGCGCTCGAGTACCGGCGCCTCGCCTGGGCGCAGTTCATGCAGGTCGTCGCGACCCAAAGCGTGCTGATCCTGGGCGCTTATCTCGGCTGGCGCCACTGGGCCCTGGTGTCCAGCACGCTCGTCGGCGCCGGGGTCGTGACGCTGCTCCTGATCGCCTGGCATCCCTATGCCGTGCGCTGGCCCCGGGGCGTGATGAAGCTCACCACGCCGCTCGCGCAGGGCGGACGCATCCTCGTCTCGCGCGTCGCGTGGTACGTGTACACGTCGGCGGACCAGACTGTCGTCGGCCGCCTGCTGGGAAAGGACGCGCTCGGGGCGTACTCGTTTGCGACCACGTTCTCGACCACCATCTCGCAGGAGATCTCCTCGGTGGTGATCCGGGTGGTTCCCGGCGTGTTCTCGTCGGTCCAGGACCGGCGGGAGGAGCTGCGGCGCTACTTCCTCATCCTCACGGAGCTGCTGGCGTACCTCACATTGCCGGTGTCGTTCGGCCTGGCGGTCACGGCGGACCTCGTGGTGCGGATCGTCCTGGGACCGCAGTGGGATGCCGTCGTCGTGCCGCTGCAGATCCTCTGCTTCTATGCGGCCTTCGTCTCCTGCCAGGTGCTTAACGTGCACGTGCTGTTGTGGACGGGACAGTTCCGCGCAAACATGTGGCTGAACGTGCTGGCGGCGGTCGTGCTGCCCATCGCCTTCTATGTGGGGGCGCAGCAAGGGCCGCAGCAAGGACTTCAGGGCGTGGCGTGGGCCTGGGTCATCGCCTTCCCGCTGGTGAACGTTCCGGCCTTCCTGATCGCGTTCCGCACGATCCAGATCGGGCTCGGAGCCTGGGTGAACGCGATCTGGCCCGCTCTGGCCGCCTGTCTCGCCATGTCCGGCACGGTGCTCGCGCTGCGCGCCGCCATGCCGGGCAGCCTGCCGACCCCGGTGGCGGCCGCCTGCAGCGTGGCAGCAGGCGGCGCGGTGTATGCAGCGGTGCTTTGGTTGTTCTTCCGCCGGCGGGTGCTGGCGGTCGTGGACTTCCTGCGTTTGATCCGCGCGACGGCTTAGGCCGGCCAGAGAAGCTGGCGGCATTCCCGCAGCAGCTCCGAGCGGTCCCAGGCTGCTCGCCTGGCAAGGAATCCCAGCAGCCTGAGCTTGGCGCCGAGCCGCAGCGGGCTGTGGAAGAGGCGGTGCACCAGTCCCCAGTGGTATTTCCACGTCGCGAAACGGATCCTGCGGGTTGCGCCGCTCGACACCAGCTTGACCTGGTGCGATTCGGACTTGCGGTCCCAGCTCGAGCAATCCTCGTGGAAGCGGCGGAAGTACTGATACTTCGGCAGCTCCAGGATCTTCCCGTGAAGGCTGAGCTCGGCGAGGAAAACGGAATCCGCGGGCGGCTGCTTCATGAGGGGAAGCGTGGCCCGGACCGCGTCGGTGCGCATGACTCCCATCAGCTGGTTGACGAGGCCGAGCTCGGTCAGCACGCGCTTGAAGCGCTCGGCCGGGTCGTCGTCCATCAGCTGGAAAGTCTTTTCGTAGCGCCGGATCTCCCGGCCGTCCTCGTCGACCAGCACCGCCCTGGGGTGGCAGAGGACCAGGGCCGGGTCGCGTTGCATCTCGCCCATCGCGTCGGCCAGCATCGCGGGGGCCCAGAAGTCGTCGGCGCTCGCCAGCTTGACGTACGGCGTGCGGACCAGCCGAAGCAGCAGGTTGAAGTTGCCGTACAGCCCGATGTTCACCAGATTGCGGTGGTAGCGGACCCTGGGATCGGCCCGTGCGTAGCGCTCGCAGATCTGCTGTGTGCCGTCGCTCGAGGCGTTGTCGCTGATCAGCAGGACGAAGTCGCGGTAGGTCTGCGAAAGCAGCGAATCGAGGCACTGGGCCAGGAAACGCTCGCCGTTGTAGACCGGCACGCCGATGGTGACGAGAGCCTGGTCGGGTTCCATCAGGCCGATTCCTTTGCCGGCGCGCTGCGCTCCAGCCACGCCTCGCGCCAGAACACGAGGTCGTGCTGCGGACAGAAGCCCAGCACCTCGCCGGAGGCATCGACCCCGTCCAGGACGATGCACGGGGTCTTCATCGGCCGCATGCGCCCGTTGGCATCGTCGATGATCCGGTCGACTCGGGCGAGCACCTTGAAGTGCTGCCGGGTGTGTTTCAGCATGTCCCGGTCGAACCACAGCCCGCGGTTCTTGCCGACCCGGTCCAGGGTCTCGAAAATCCGCTCGGGCTCGCGAACCCGGACCACTTCTCCGGGCTGGAGGTTGAGATCCGTGCGCAGCGTGACGGCGCTGGAGCTCGGCCGGTTCGCAGGGAAGCCGACGCCGCCCCGCAGGCGTTGAGCGAGGTTGAACAGCCGGGTCAGCATGGCGACGGCAAACGCGGCCAGCGTGACGTTGCCGCCGATCAGGGGGCGCAGGTCCTGTCGCGGATCCCGCGGGTTCATCCTGCTCGAAGCCCGCACCAGCTCGGTGAACTGGCAGACGTACCTCTTGTCGTTCCCAGCGGCTTCTTTGACGACTGTAGGTGCGAGACGCGGTCCGGAACGTCCGACGCTGGCTGCCGCAGCCGGCGCATCCGCCGCGGTGAGCCAGGCGGTCTTCCAGAGCAGGTAGCAGCGCGCCTGGCAGCCGTCGTGCGCGCTCCCGTCGCAACGCAAGCCGGCGACCAGCACGGCATCCTTCATGCGACGCAGGTCCTTGCGGCCGCCGTAGTCGTAGATCTTGTCGACGTAGCGGAACACCGTGCCGGTGGTGCCGCAATACTTCGCCATCTCGGGCATGAACGGCAGCCCGTCGAGGCAGCCATGCGCATCGAGCGTCGCGGCTATTTCTTCCAGCGAGCGGATCCGGACAAGCTCTCCGACGCCCGGCGCGGGCGCTCCGAGCCAGCGCCGGATCCGCGGGAACATGACGCTGCTGGATCGGCCCGCCCGACGCAGCAAAGCGGCTTCCGAGCGGGCCGAGTTGAGGGCGAGGAACAGGTCCTGTTCCCCCCGTTCGCGGCTCGAATGGCGGAAGGCGGCGAGGACGCCGCCGAGCGCGACAAGCAGCAGAGTCAAGCCGGCGATCCATCCCAGCGACGCGAGCAGGAAAACGAGCGGCGCCGGAGCGATCGCGGGCGCGAACCTCTGGCCAAGGTACGCCGCCGCAATGAGCGCCAGGCACGCCAGCAACGAGGCAACGGCGGTTTTCCTGTAGCTCGCTATGGCCTCTTGCACCAGCAGCCTCAGGGCCGTATCCCTGCAACCGATTTCACCGGCGCGCGCTCCCAGGCATTGGCATCCTGGGCTTCGAATCGCGGCGCCGCGCTGTCGCTCACCGCGGGCTTCGCCTCGGCCGGCTTCCAGACTTCCCAGGGCGTGGTGCCGAGGTGGTACATGTCGGTGAGCTCCTGGTGCTCCTTGAAAGTGTCCATGCACCAGAAGTGGTCGGAGGGGTAGCCGATGATCTTGTTCTCCGCGATCAGCCTCTGGAACGGCTCCACCACCAGCTCTTCGCCCGGCCTCATGTAGTTGAAGATCTCTTTCCGGAAGACGAAGAAGCCGGCGTTGATCCGGATATCGGATTTGCGCACGCTCTGGATGCTGCGCACGGAATTGTCCGGCCCGAGCTCCGCGACATGGAAGCTCTGGGACGGCTTCGCGCACAGGAAGCTGGCGACCTTTCCGCTTTTCACCAGGCCGTCCACCATCTCGGGAAGCGGCGAATCGGTGAGCCCGTCCGAGTAGTTGGCCAGGAACATCTCCTCGCCGGCGAGATACTTCTCGACCGCCTTGAGGCGCTGGCCGATGTTCGCCCGCAGGCCGGTGTCGACGAACGTGATCTTCCAGTCGGCGATGTCGTTGCGCTCGAGATGGATGTCGCGGCCGCCGTTGCTCATGGTGAAATCGTTGGACAGGTACTCCTTGTAGTTCAGGAAATAATCCTTGATCGTGTCGGCCTTGTAGCCGAGACACAGGATGAAGTCCTTGTGGCCGTAATGGGCGTAGTACTTCATCACGTACCAGAGGATCGGCCGGTATCCGATCTTGACGAGCGGTTTCGGGATGTGCTCGGTCAGCTCACCCAGCCGCGTTCCCAGGCCGCCGCAGAACAGTACCACCTTCATTGGACTGCGCTCCTTTCGGCGACAACCTCGCGCGCGGTGCGGGCCGGCGCGCCCCAGGCCCACTCGAGATTGGCATCCAGCAATCCCTTCTCGCGCAGCTCCTTGAGCACCATCAGCCGCATGTACTTGGAGTTGCGGAAATTGGAGTCGCTGAATCCCATCGCTTCCAGCCCGACCTTCAGCTCGCGGATCGTGGTTGCGAGGTCGACCTGCGGCTGGTGGCGCGGAGCGAGCTCGCGGTACAGCGCGAAGTCCACGCGGTAGGAGCGGCTGTCCTGCGGCGCCTTGTGGTTGATGGAAACGGCGACGCCGGGGACGATCTGGGCGACCGCCTCGGCGAGATCCTTCACCTGGTAGTTCCATTCGTCGCTGCCCGCATTGACGGCGATGAACGCGCCCGACGCGGTATCGCGGCCGATGGCCCAGTCGAACGCCGCCGCCATGTCGCGGATGTGGATCAGCGGCCGCCACGGCGTGCCGTCGCTCAGGATGGTGATGTTCTTCGAGCTGACGGCGCACGCCACGAAATCGTTGACCACCAGGTCGAGCCGCAGGCGATCGCTCATGCCGCAGGCGGTCGCGAACCGCAGGCAGGTGACGCTGAAGCCGCGGTCCGCGAGCTTCTCGAGGTCGACCTCGGTGCGGATCTTCGACTTGGCGTAGGCGGTGAGCGGGTTCAGCGGCGAGGTCTCGCTTCGCGGCGTATCGTCCGCGAGCCCGTAGACGCTGCAGCTCGAGGCGAACACGAAGCGCTTGACGCCGGCGGCCTTGGCCTGGCGGGCGAGCTCGACGCTGGCCCGGTAGTTGATGTCGTAGGTGACTTCCTCGAACGTCTTGCCCATCGGATCGTTCGAGATCGCGGCGAGGTGCACGATCGCGTCGACGCCGCGCAGCAGCTCCGCAGGGAATCTGCGCACGTCGGCGAAATACTGAACGTCGGCGCGGCATTCGGGAAGGATGTCGGCGTTGGTGAGGCAGTGCGCGAAATAGCCCTTGTCCAGGCCGATCAGCGTCGCCCGCGGATAGGACTGTCGCAGCCGCCGCAAGACCGAGGGGCCGATGTAGCCGCAGTTGCCGGTGACTAGGATCTTCATGTTGTTCGTTTCCCCCTTTGTTCGTTCATGCGGTGGTTCAGGCCGTGGCCGGCTCGTGCTCGCGCTGCAAGTGCTCCTCGAGCCAGCGCTCGCCGCGGAAGTGCCGGTATTGCTCGGCGCGCAGCTGGTCGGCGATGCGGCCCTTGGGCAGCTCGACGTCGTCGTAGGTGAGCACCTCATCCTTGCGGATCGCGCGCTTCAGCCTGCAGCCCTCGACCAGCCCTTCCGGCAGATAGCGCATCGCGCTCATCTCGTCGGCATTCACTGCCTCGCCGTAGGTCGTGTACATCCCGTATTCGTCCAGCACCTCGCCGGCGGCGAGATCGCGCTTCGCCACCGCGCACACCTCGACGACCGGCCCCGCGAGCGGCGGCGCGATGTTGTCGCCGAAGAGCACCACCCGGGCGATCGCGTTGGGCGTTTCGAAGTGCACCAGGTGGTAAGGAACCCAGAACGGATAGAGCGGCCCTTCGCCCATCTTGTAAAGATTGAGGTAGTGGCGCTGCTTCGGATCGGCGTGCTCGGCGAGGACGAAGATCTTCACCCCGGCGGGGCCCACCGTGTAGTCGACGACGCCGCCCAGCGCACGCAGCTCTTCGAGATCGTAGAGCTTGGCGATGTCCATGATGGAGCCGTCGTACTTCAACCCGCGGGACATCCCGCGCGAGCGCACCTTGAAGTTCGTGGCATTGGCGACGATGGACTGCTCGAAGCTGATTTTCGAGCCGTCGGCGAAAGAGGTCACCATGGCCGCGTTCTGGCCCCAGCGCTCCGCCCATCCCTGCTGGGTGGTCGGATTGCGATACGGATCCTGCAGGCCTTTCACGTTGCCGATCACGCGCGGAATGAGCCCGAGGCCCTTGACCCAGCGGTAGAGGTTCATCTGCAGGCCGGGCTCGTCCCCCTCGCAGGCCGACAGGATGACGTTGTGCTTGCGCGCATGGACCTGCAGGATGGGTCCGATGGTGGCGTCCACCTCGGCGTTCATCATCACCACCGGCTTGCCGTGCTTGTAGGCCTCGAGAATCACGCGGGCGCCGAACTCGACCGAGCCCGTGACGTCGACGATCACGTCGATCTCGCCCGAGCGGCACATCATGAACGGGTCCTCGGCGACCGCCGGCGTGCCGTCGCGGATCGCCTGGTCGAGCTGGGACTGCGTTTCGGCCATCAAGATGTTGCTGAGGCCGGAATATTGGAAGACATGCCTCGCGCGCTCCGGGCGCCGGTTGTAGACGGCGGCCATGCGCATTCCGGGAACGCTGTGGGTGATCTGATTCGTCAGTCCCTGGCCCATGAAGCCGGCGCCGACCATGCCGACGCGGATGGGCTTGCCCGACTGGCTGCGGGCCTTCAATGCGTTGTCGACCAGGATCATCGCGTCCCCCTACACGTTCGCGGTTTCGGTCTCGCGCAGGCTCATCCTGCGCTTGAGCTCGGGCTCGATGGCGGCGAGCAACGGCCACCCCGCGTCCTTGGGCGACATTTCGCCGACCGGAAGGGGCCAGGCCAGCCCGAGCCGCGGGTCGTTGTACATCAGGCCGCCTTCGACGCCGGGCGTGTAGAACTCGCCCACCTGGTAGCTCGTCTCGGTGTTGTCCTCGAGCACCTGGTAGCCGTGCGCAAACCGCTCCGGAACGTAGAGCGCCCGGTGGTTGTCGGCCGAAAGCTCGACCGAGATGTGCTGGAGATAGGTGGGGCTCTCGGGACGCAGGTCGACGATGATGTCGAGGATCGAGCCGCGCGTCGCCCTCACCAGCTTGGTCTCGGCAGCGGGCGGATACTGGAAGTGCATGCCGCGCAGCGTGCTCCTGTATTTGTTGAACGCGATGTTGGCCTGCGCGATCAGCGGTTTCAGCCCGTGGTCGGCGAACTCCCGCTGGCAGAAAGAGCGGGCGAAGAAGCCGCGGTTGTCCTCGCGACGCTCGATGTCGATGATGAAGGCGCCCTTGAGCTTGGTTTCGGTGAAGATCATTGGGTGGTTGCCGTCTGTTGGATCTGGTCAAAGGGGTTGAGGCGAAGCTTTCTTCCGTAGAATGCCTCGGCAAAGCCCTCGGGCGCGTTGCACTCGATGCCGCGCAGCCTGGCGATCGCCTCGAACGTGTCGCGCGAGAACCAGGTCTTGCTCGCCTGGCTCGGAAAGCATTCGGTCACGACGTCGCACTTGCGCCGCAGCTCCGCACGGGTGAGCGGGATGAAGACGTTGGGCACGCCAAGGTCGCCGTCGAATTTCGGGATCTCGTATTCCAGGACGAGGTGGTTGCGGAAGGCGTTCCAGGTCAGCTCGTTGGTCACCCGATGGTCCTGATGCAAGTCGTTGCGGAAATGGGTGAACACCACGTCGGGCTTGAGCGCCTTCAGGCCCTCGAAGTAGTCCTTCAGCTCGGCGAAGCACGACGGAAAGTAGCTGCCGCGAAATTCCTCGACGTGAACGTCGTACTCCCGGGCGCCGTGCAGCAGGCGCTCGGCCGCCGCGCGCGTTTCGGCCGCGCGCTCGGCGTCGGAGCTGAGCGTGACCCAGACGAATCTCGCCTTCGGATAGCGGCGGGCGAGCTGCATCACGGTGCCTCCGCAGCCGATCTCGATGTCGTCGCAATGCGCGCCGAGATAGAGGATCGTGGGCGCGGTGCTGGCGTCGAACTGGAGCTGGACCATCGTCGTTATCAACTTAGTCGCCGCCCCTGAAGCCGCGGCATGACCCCCCGGGAAATAGCCGGATGATTATGCCAGCCGGACTTCGCTCAAAGCCTTAGCCCGAAGTAGCTAAGCCCCTCGTTTCTTAAGAACTTTTTACCAGCTGGGGGACGTCCTCGAGCACCTGCAGCAAGGTGCCCGGGCTGACCGGCTTGAGGAGGTGGAGGGCGAAGCCGGCCTTCTTCGAGCGCTCCTTGTCTTCGTCCTTGCCGTAGGCGGTCACGGCGATCAGCCGCGCCGCCGAGGTCTCGGGGTTCTTGCGCAGCGCCCGGGCGAGCGAGAAGCCGTCCGAATCGGGCAAGCCGATGTCGCACAGGATGACGTCGGGCCGCATGCTCCTTGCCGTATCGAGGCCTTCCTTCGCGGTCTCCGCGACGGTGACGGTGTAGCCGCAGAGCTCGAGCAGCCGCCGCAGCGATTCGGCCGAATCGCGGTTGTCCTCCACCACGAGCACGCGCAGGTGCTTGTTGGGCTCGACGGCGGGGATTTCCGGGCGCGAAGGCTTGCGCGATTCCAGCAGCTCGAGGCGGCCCCGGAAGGCGCTCAGCTCGTTCGCGATCTGGAGGCGAACGGCGTGCACGCCGTGCAGGTCGCCGATCGCGATGCCGTAATGCCCGTCGTCGGAGTAGAGCAGCATCGCGAGGCTCTTCACCCCGCGAATGGCGACGCGACTTTCCACGTCGTTCACCGCATCGACGGCCGCGTTGCACAGCCCCTGCGCCCGCGCCAGCGCGCCGGCATTGCTCGTCCCGCCGTGCTCCTGGATGAACAGGGCTAGGAGCGCGGCGTGCACGGCGTACGCCTTATCGAGATCGTGGACGGCCATGGACAAGCGCGAACAGTACAGGCAAAGCGTGCGCCAGTCCAAGTGACACGACAACCTCACGCGCTCGTGTAGCCGGCCGTCGACACGCGTGTAGTCCTTGGCGCCTGACCGTGTAATGCCTCCAGCAAAAAAAGAGGCGGGAGCGTTACGCTCTCCGCCTCTTTCGTTTTGGACTTGATTAGCTAGTACTTGGACGCCTTGCCGCTCGAGCCGGTCGAGCCGCTCGAGGCGCCGGACGAGGAGGGTGACGAAGCGCCGCTCGAGCTGGACGGCGACGAGGCGCTCGCGCCGCTCGAGGATTTCGTGGAGCCGGTCGAGGCGGAGCCGGAGCTCTCGCTCACGCCGAGGGCGGCCAGGGTTTTCTGGTCAAGCTTGCCCGAGGCCTGAATGCCTTTGGACTGCTGGTACTCCTTTACCGCGGCCTGGGTCTTCGGACCCAGCTTGCCGTCGGCGGGGCCGCTGTCCATGCCGGCGGAGCTCAGTTTCTCCTGAGCCTGCTTCACCACGTCGGGGCTCTGGCTGCTCTGCGCCGACTGGCTGCCCTGCGAAGATTGGCTGCCCTGCGCCTGGGCCTGGTCGCTTTGCCCTTGCGACTGCTGCTGGTTGCCCGCGGCGATCGCGCTGAACGAAACTGCGGCTGCGCTTGCGAGAAGCAAATATGAAAGCTTCCTGATCATTGAATCCTTTCCGTTGGTAAGGTTTCAGGATCCCTCTTTGCGGGGTTAGGCCCATACCGCTGCAAGGCACGTTCCGGCACATCCAACGGAGCGCGCGCGGGAACAGGTGTTGCAGGTCAGCTCTCATGATGACCAAGGAAAATCTCGGCCGGTGGCTCGTTGTCGGCTTCGTGAGCGGGGCGGTCTCCGTGCTCCTATTCCATCAAGTAATCGCCGCGCTGCTTCACGCGATCGGCATCACGCCGCGCGCGCCCTACTCGATGCAGCCCACGCAACCACTGGGGGTTGCGCAGCTCTGGTCGATCGTGTTCTGGGGCGGCGTCTGGGGCGTGGTGCTCGCCGTGGCCCTTCGAAAGTTCGCCGATAGCGCGCTCGTGATAGCGGCGACGATCTTCGGCGCGCTCTTCCCCTCGCTTGTGGCGTGGACCCTGGTCGCTTCGATGAAAGGTCAGCCGCTCTTCGGCGGCGGCGCGCCCAAGGCTTTGATGGTGGGGCTGCTCGTCAACGCGGCGTGGGGACTTGGGACCGGTACGGGGCTCGCGCTCTTCGGCCGGCGCCGATGGAAATTACACACCACCTGACCCTGTAAGAATTTCCGCCCGTTGCACGATATGCAGCGGGCGCACCCTATAGGCTCACTCACAGCAGGGGCGTCTGCTGATGGAAGGCGAGCTTCCACCGTCTTCCATCGTGCACGTAGGCGCTGCTCGCGCGGGCGCGATACGGCTTGGGCTCGCCGGCGCGACGCGCAGTCGCCTTGTAGGTCACCAGCGCGGCGCCGCTCGAGAGCTCCATGACACGATGCTCCTCGAGCGCCACATCGCTCCAGCGCGATGCGCCCGCAAGGGAAGACAGGATTTCATCCTTGACCTGCACGCCGGCCGGATCCGGAAACACCAGCATCGCGGCATCGGCGAGGTTGCTGTCATGGTAGTCCGCGCTTTTCAGCCAAAACTGCTCCTCGAGCGCGAACAGCAGATCTTCCAGTCTCTGGGGCATGGCCACCTCCGAAAAGAGGATTGACCATGCGGCGCGCAGGAAAATCCCGCTCGGCTCAGCCGAGATTGAGCGCGAGCCGGATGCGGTTTCTTCCGTAGAGGTAGGCGTATTCGCGCGAGGCGGCGAGCTTGCGCGTGAGGAGCACGCCCAGGCCGCCGATCTTACGCATTTTGACGGTCATGTCGGGCGGCGCGTCGGGCGGGGCGCCATAGGGATTGAAGGGCGGTGCAGCATCCTCGTAAGTGAGGCTCACGTTGGCGCCCGCGATGCTCAAGGTCAGCCAGACCGGCGAATCGCTGTCACCGCGGTGCCCGTGGCGCACGGTATTCGTGAACAATTCCTCAAGCACGAGGTTCAGGCGCAGGCACTGGTCGCCGCCGAGACCGGCGTCGGCGCAGAAGCGCTCGAGGAATTCACGCAGCGCCCGCAGCCGGTCGATGCGGGCGAGAAACATGGCGGTTCGTGAGAGCGCGGGCATTGTGCACGCTTGTATGTTGACCCCCATTATAGAATTTGGGGCGTAGGGCGTAGTGGGAACCGGACCTAAGGGAGGCTCCGATGCGCTGGATACTTGCAGTGGCCGCCGCGGCGTTGATGGGCTCCGCGGCATATGCGCAGGACGTCGGGCAGATCAAGAACGCGAAAGGCACGGTGCACGTCGAGCGCGAAGGCAAGCGCATTCCGGCGAGCGCCGGGATGCCGGTGCGCAGCTCCGATACGCTCGTCACCGGCGCCGACGGCTCGGTCGGCGTGACCTTCCTCGACAACACCATGGTGTCGGCCGGGCCCTCGACCGTGTTCGCGATCGAGAGCTACCGGTTCGACAGCACTACGCACGACGGGCAGTTCGACGCCTCGCTCAAGAAGGGCTCGCTCGCCGTGGTGTCGGGCAAGATGGTCAAGCAGACGCCGGGATCGATGCGCGTGCGCACCCCTTCGAGCGTGATGGGCGTTCGCGGAACCGAGTTCCTCGTGCGCGTCGACTGACGTGGCGGTCGCGCTCGTCGGCGCCGCCCTGGCGCTGTTCCTGCTTTTCCCAGCGACAAAGGAAATGGTGGTGGTCGTGCCGAGCGCCGACGGTCACGTCGGCATGGTCGTGGTGGAGCGCGGCGACGACCGGGTCATCCTGAACGAGGCCTACGCCACGAGCCGCGTCACCTCGGACGGCCAGATTCACCTCGAAAAGCTCGAGCCGAAAGAGGCCGAGGCCCAGGTCGTCGCGTCGACTTCCGGCGCAGCCTCGGAGGTGCAGCGGCCGCAGCTGGAGCGCGTCGCCGTGTCGCTGCCGATGTTCCACGATGCGATCGCGGCGCTGCCGCCGCGGCCGGTTTCGTTCCTGCTCTATTTCGTCACGGGGACGGACGACCTGACCGATGCCTCCAAGCTCGAGCTCGGGCGCATGCTCGAGGAGCTGCGCCGGCGCGAGGTCGCCGATATCGTGGTGATCGGGCACACCGACCGCGTCGGCAACGAGCAGGCGAACGACGAGCTCTCGCTTGCCCGCGCCGAGCGCGTCAAGGCCGAATTCGTCGCCCAGGGCATCGCCTCTGCCGAGCGCATCCGCGCCGCCGGCCGCGGCGAGCGCGAGCCGGTCGTGCCGACCGAGAACGACGTCGACGAGCCGCTCAACCGGCGGGTGGAAATCAACGTACGTTAGTTAGTTCCAGCGCAGCGCCAGCAGCGTCAGGTCGTCCGAGGCCGGCGCCTCGCCCACGAAGCGCTGCACGTCTTCGATCACCGCCAGGTTGGTCTCGAGCGGCGCCGTGCCGGCCGGCAGCGAGGCGAGCAGCCGCTCCAGCCGCTCGTGGCCGTAGAGCTCGCCGCGCTCGTTCATCGCCTCGGTGACCCCGTCGGTGAGCGCGCAGAGCACGTCGCCGCGGGCGAGGCGCACCGACTGCGTGGTGAACGAGAACGCGCCCGGCACGCCGACCGGCGGCCGGGGCGCGGTCGGCAGCCGGTGAACGCCCGAGGCGCCGCGCAGGTACGGCGGCTCGTGCCCGGCATTGCAATAGGCGAGCTCGCCCGTGTCGAGCTCGAGCGCGGCGGCGAACACCGTGACGAAGAACGTTTCGGGGTTGTCGCGGGTGATTTCCTGCGCCGCGCGGCGCAGCGCCGCCGCCGGCTCCGCGCCCGCGTTCACGACGGCGGCCTTGATGGTCGCCTTGCACAGCGCCATGAAGAGCGCGGCCGGCATGCCTTTGCCCGAGACGTCGGCCACGACGAAGAAAAGGTGCCGCTCGTCCAGCTTGAAGCAGTCGTAGAAGTCGCCGCCCACGCTGCGCGCGGGCTGCACCAGCGCGCGCAGGGCGAAGCGCTGCTCGGCGTCGAATACCGCGGTGTCGGGAAGGAGGCCCATCTGGATGCGCCGCGCCGCCTCGAGCTCGCCGGCGGCGCGCGCCGCCGCCTCACGCAGCTCGCGGCGCTGCCGGTCGGCCTCCGAGAGCGTCGCGGCGAGAAGCACGGCGAAAGCGACGACGAGGCCGAAAGCGGGCCACGCGGCGTCTAGCAGCAGGCCGCGGGAAAAGGCCCACAAGCCCGCGGCAAAGAACGCCACGAGCAGCGCGCCGGTGGTGGCGACCGAGAAATGCACGCGCGAGGAAGGCACCAGCCAGATCAGGACGCCGGCGCCGGCGGCGAGCAGCGCGAGCTCGAGCCAGCGCGCCCAGTCTGGCCGCACCAGGAAGGTGCCGTCGAAGATCTGCTCGATGAGCTGCGCGTGCAGCTCCACGCCGGGAACCTGCTCGCCGAGCGGCGTCGCCTTGTAGTCGAGCAGCCCGACTCCCGTGACGCCCAGCAGCACGAGCTTCGCGCGCAGGAGCTCGGGGTCGGCGTCGCCGGCGAGGAGCTGCGAGGCCGACACGAAGCGCGTCTGGTCGTGCAGGCTGTAGCGCAGCCACATCGAGCCGTCGCGCTGCACCGGCACCGAAGCGCCGGCGAACTCCACGCGCAGCAGGCCGTCGCCCGCGTCGCTCAGCGAGAATTGGCGCGCGCCTGTACCCACGCGCCAGAGCTCGAGCGCGAGCGCCGGCACCAGCGTGTCGCCGACGCGCGCGACAAGCGGCACGCGCCGCACCAGGCGCTCGGGCACGTCCACGCTGATGAGGCCGCGCCCCGCGGCCGCGCGATCGATCTCCGGCACGCTCGCGAGGAGCTTCCCGTACTCGCGCAGCGGCGGCGAGCCCTGCGGCTCGCGCTCCTCCAGGCCGGCCACGGCGAGGACCACCTTATGGTCCTGGATCGCCAGCGCGAGCCAGGCGTCGTTGCTCGGCAGCCGCTCCAGGCGCTGCGCCAGCTCGTCGGGCAGCGGCACCAGGCGCGACACCTCGGCGGGCGAAAAGCGGTCGGGCTCGGGGAACAGGAGATCGAAGCCGATCGCCGCGGGCTCGTGCTCGGCGATGCGCGTAGCGAGCTCGGCGACGAGGGTGCGCGGCCAGGGCCACTGGCCGTACTCGGCGAGCGTCGCCTCGTCGATCTCGACGATGGTCGCCGGGGCGCTGCGCCGCTCGCGCGGCAGCAGGCGCTGGTAGGAGTCGAACAGCGCCTCGCGCACCGCCTGGACGGGACCGGGCGACCATCCGACGAGCGCTAGCAGCAGGACGACGAGCGCGGCGGCGGCGACGCGCGCGCGGGTCAGAGCTCGATCTCCATCCCGTCGTAGGCCGCGGTCACCTCGAGCCCGCCTCCCTGGCGGGTGAGCTCCTCCAGCCGGCGCGCGTCGCGAAGGATGCGGCGGATCGCGCTGTCATCGTTCGCCGGCTCGTGGTGGAAGAGCGCGAGCTTCTTCACCTGGGCCATCTGGCAGAGCTCCACGCCTACGACGTTGCTCGAGTGGCCCCAGTCGGCCTTCACCGAGACCGCCTCGGCGAGCGAGTACATCGCGTCGAAGATGACGAGGTCGGCGCCGCGGAAGAACTCGACGATGCGCTGGGTCTCGCGGATGTCGTCGAGCTTGTGCTCGGAGTCGGTGCTGTAGACGAAGCTCTTGCCGTCGCGCTCGAAGCGAAAGCCGTACGAGTCGCCCGAATGGAACTGCGGCGCGGGCGTGACCTCGACGCCCGCCACCTCCTGGGTCACGCCCGGGACGAGAGGCACGAATTCGATGGTCGCGGTGAGGTGCGCGAACGGCACCGGGAAGGAGGGCGGCTCCTGCTGGCGGCGAAGCGCCTGCTCCAGGTCGCTGTGGCACCCGTAGATGCGCAGGCGCGTTCCGGGGACGTAGGCCGGCCCGAAGAAGGGAAAGCCCATGATGTGGTCCCAGTGCATGTGCGACATGAAGATGTTGACCACCGCGGGCCGGCCCGACTGGCGCGCGAGCACGTGCGCGCCGAACGGGCGGGCGCCGCTGCCCATGTCGCAGACGAAGTACTGGTCGCTCCCGGTCTCGAACTCCACGCACGAGGAATGGCCGCCGAAGGTG
>Ga0075425_100000892_pt1 | contig 28640 bp, 24 predicted proteins | sample SoiMethybrSBSTD4_FD_75300 | JGI IMG/M metagenome (GOLD analysis project Ga0075425, IMG submission 75300) | Bulk soil microbial communities from a Populus tree surrounding site in Tennessee, USA - Soil MetaG P. TD hybrid SBSTD4 | ecosystem: Environmental > Terrestrial > Soil > Tree plantation...
CGCATGCGCTGCTGCATGTCGGCGACTTCCGGCTGCGTCTGCGCGCTCCCCTGCGCTGGATTCATCATCGAGAAGATCGCGCCGGTGACCGTCACCATGATGGCGGTCGACACGAGCAACTCGATGAGTGTGTAGCCGGCTTCTGAAGAGCGACGGTCGCGAAGGACGGACGTCATTGTGCTTTCCTCGTCCGCACCGTCACGATGAGCGCGTCGCCCGCCATGCGTGTGCGCGTAAACTGCGACTCGACGCGCGCCTGTTCGTTGGTAACGGGCGAGACGAGCACTTGAATCACGAGCGTGTTGTTTGGATTGGTCGGCAGCGGCTGAATCGACCATCGCCGGATGTAGACCGCGGTCTGTGGCGGAGTCGATCCTGTACCGACCCAGCCGCCGGCACCATCAAGGAAATCCACAAAGCCATTGGTGTTCTGTTCAAGCGAATCGGATGGTGACGGATTCAGACCCGACCCGTCGTGGGTCGGTGGTGTCACCGTCAGGTTCGTGGTCGTATCCGAGACCGGAAGCCCCTGACCTGCCGTGTCGAATCCCCAGGTCAGGCCTCGGAGCTGTTCCAGCTTCTGTTCCGCCATGGCGGTGGTCGATGTCGCGCCTTTGGCGATGACGTTCGCCCGCGTCGAGAGCGCAAAGAGCTGCGCGACGCCGAGCGACACGGCCGTCAGCAGGCCCATTGCCACGAGCACCTCGATGAGGCTGAATCCGCGGCTATTTGAGTTGAATCTTGCCCGCATTGTTAACCGTCACAGTCTTCGATTTGCTGTTTCGCGTGATGGTGATCGTCACCGGCGTCGCAATGACGGTAGGGACGCCGCTGATGACTTCCGACGCAGTTCCATCCGGGCTGAACTGAAGGACCGAATTGCTTACCGTCGCGCCGTTCGGCAGCACTCGAACCGGTCCATCGAAGTTCGGGCGCGTCCCGATGTCGTCGTCTGGCGGCGGAAACGGATACGCCGTCGTGCACCGATTGGTCGCGTTGTCGGCGGCCGTGCCGAGCACTTCGACGCTTCGGATGTACCCGGCCGTCGGGCAATTGAGCCGCACGCGAATCAGGCGGTTCGAATTGACCGCCTTCAATCGCGCGTCCTGCATCTCGCGCTCGACAAGCCGCGACGCTTCACTCAACTTGATGCTTTGCGTCAGGTCCTTCATGACCGGCAACCCGATGACGGCGAGGACGGCGATCATCGAGACCACCATCAGCATCTCCACCACGGTGAAGCCACGAGCGTTACGAGAGCGGAAAATCATCGGTAACCCCCTGTTGAGCAATAGGGCTGCCACCAAGGGTTATGTCGCTGAGCGGCTTAAGGTAAGTGGCTATTTCTACAGTGTTTATTCGGCAGGTTCAGGGGTTTTGAAGAGTCCTGGCGCGCAGAATGTTGTGCAGTTCTGGCACGGCCCTAACATTTCTGGTCAGACCGGCTTTTTCAGGCCGTGCGAAGGGGCAAAGTGACCGTCAAACAGGCCCCTCCGCCCTCGGCGTTGGCTGCGACCACGCGCCCGTTGTGGGTCACGATGATCTTCTGCACCAGCGCCAGCCCGAGGCCGGTTCCCCGTGCCTTGGTCGTGAAAAATGGCCTGAAAATACGCTCGGCAAGTGCGGGATCGACCCCTGGGCCATTGTCGGACACGCTCACGCGCAGGGTGGCGGGCCCATCGTTCCCACCTTCCACGACGATTCGAGGCGAAACGGGGCATGCCTCGAGCGCGTTGCGGCACAAGTTGCTGAAGGCCTGGCGCAGCAGCACTTCGTCCCCCTCCACAACGCCGAAGTGGCCTTTGACGAGGACCTCTCCACCGCGCGCCGTCGCTTCCGGCCGGATCTCGTCGGCGGCTTTTTCGGCCAGCACGCCGACATCAACGGGGGCAAGAATCAGTTCGGCAGGTTTGGCGAAGTTGAGGAAGTTGGTCACAACCTGCCCCAACTCCTCGGTTTCTTCGCGGATCCCCTGAACGTACGGTTTGAAATCCGCGGGCAGTCGTTCGAGATCGAGCAAACGACTATACCCGTGGATCGTGGCCAAACCGTTTCTGAACTCGTGGGCGATGCCGGCGGTCAGTTCACCGAGCCGAGCGAGGCTGTCTTTGAGGCGAAGCTGGTCTTCGAGATCAGCGATCTCGCTCAAGTCCGTAAACAGGCAGATAGCGCCGTGCTCATGGCCGCTCTCATCCCGGATGGGTGAAACCGTAATGCCCAAATGCGACGCGCCATTGCCGGGACGCTCCATCTTGACCGCGCGACGCACGATCGGTCTGCGTGCGACCAGGCATTCCTGAATGACGTCGGCCAGCGGCGACGAATCGGCAAGCACCTCACGGTAGTCGCGCATCAACTCGGAATCCGCGAGACCAAGCAGTTGCTGACCGGCGGGGTTGAGCGTGCGGACGATGCCTTCCTGACTGACCACGAGCAGCCCGGACGTGAGGCTGGCGATAATTTCGCCGCTCAATCGCTCCGAGGCCTCAGCCCGCGCCTGCATCGCGCGCCCCTGCGTCCGCATCTTCTGGAGCGCTTCTTCCATGGCCGCGGCCATGAACGCCGTTTCGGCGCCGCCTTCGCGCGCGGCGCGGGTTGCCGTCCGCGCGGCGGCAAAGAACTTACTCACCGCGAACGCGAGGATGCCGGCGAGGGCTGCGACGATCGCGGTGAGAAGCAGAAGAAGAGTGCCGGCTTTTGTCATGCGATTCCGTCAATGTTCAATGTTTAATGCTCAATGTCCAATGGTTCGCGACATTGAACATTGAACATTCGACATTGAACATTGAACATTAGTAGAGACCCACATACCAACTCACGATCGCCTCACCCGCCAGCGACGCGACGAGGGCACCAAGGGCGAGGAACGTTCCGTACGGCAACGCGTATTTCATCCCACCCTTTCGTATTGCGATCACGACGAGGCCAATCATCGAGCCAGTGATCGAGGAAAGAACGAGTGTAACCAGCACGAGCTTCCACCCGAGAAACGCGCCGATCATGGCCAGCATCTTGACGTCGCCGCCGCCCATGCCTTCCTGTCCGGAATAGCGGAAGTACGCCTCACCAATCAGCCAGAGCACGCCGCCGCCTACCAGCACGCCGATCAGCGCATCGATGATGCCCGGTGGAAGCACGGTACTCGCGATCAGGCCGACGGCAACACCTGGGAGCGTGATCGCATTGGGCAACAAATGGTGCTCGAAATCGATCGCAAACAGGACGACCATCGCGCACGCGAAGACGAGTCTCGGAATGAGAAGCGCGGTCCAGCCAAACACGGCACCGTGAACCACGAATAGCAACATCGTGACGAGCTCGACGATCGGATACCGGATGGAAATCCTGCTCCGGCACTTGCGGCAGCGGCCTCCGAGGATTGCGTAGCTCACCACCGGAATGTTGTCGAACCATCGCAGTCGATACTCACAGTGAGGACATCGCGACGGCGGGGAATTCAGCGACTGCTCGCGCGGAAGCCGGTGAATGCAGACGTTCAGGAAACTTCCCACCGCAAGCCCGACGACGGCGAGCAGCGCGATCTGCCACGGATCGAGATTCACTGAAGCGGCCGTGGCTCCTCCGGCATCGGAGAGAGCGGTGACTGCTCGGACACCCGCACCCGTCCCGTCACAGGATCGAGGACGTAAGGCATGCCGACCGGATCGACCGGCTGGCCTGGCAGTCCGGCTCGTTTCATGAGTCCGCTCCAGGTGTGCGGCTCACCGCTCGCAGGCGGATACTTCTGAACGATCGCCTGGAGGTGGTCGATCTGATCGAGCGCCTGAAGCTGCAGGAGCGAACGTTCCGCGCTCCGCCGCAACCAGGCCTCTTCAGACTTTGCGATCTGCTGCCACAGGAAGCGGGCCGCCGCGCGATCGTTTCCACGGACGAGCATCGAAGCCGCGAGCGGCGTCAGCCAGTTCGGCGCATTCGGTTGCGCCGCCGCGCGCTGAAACCACACCGCAGCCGACTGGTAATCGCGAAGACGCCAGTAATACACGAAGCCGATGTCATGGTAATACTGCCACTTGTGCGGCATCACCGTGATCGCCTTGCGAAGCAGGGCTACCGATTGTTCGGGACGGCCTGGGCCGCCCGGATACGCTTCGCTCAGGAAGATCGCACCAAACCGGTACGCAATATTGAAGTACGGATCCAGCGTCGTCGTCAGATCGAGAAGCGGATAAAGCAATGTGTATTTCGTCTGAGCTGTCGGACCCGAGAGGCGATCCCCACCGTAGTGCTGAATGGCCCGGATCCAGTAGACATCGGCGAGCACCGCGTCGAATGAGAGCGCGATCCGCTGGAGCGCGGGACCTGAGGTGACGTACAGGATCTGTTCTCGTTGGGGATCGTCGCGCGGATACCAGCGGTCGCGAGCGATCTGGATGGAGATCGCCGCGGCAAATGCGACACCAGCCATCACCGCGATCCCGAGATCCTTTTGCCGCATCACTTGAAATCCCGGCGCGAGAAGATGAAGGTCGAGACGAGCAGCAACGCGGCGACGTAAGCGAGACCGTACAGCGCGGTGCTCCCGAGATAACCGAAGGTGACCGGTAAGCCGTGGACCACTTCGGTTTTCACATCAAAGGCAGACAGATCCGGCAAGATGTGGTACGCGCCGCGCGCGAGCCGCGCCGCCGTCTTCGAACTGACGACGCGCTCGAAGTTCTTCAGATCCGAATTGAAATGGCCGGCGACGTAAAGGCCGAAGGTCATCGCCGCGGACAGAATCGGGCTCGAAAACGTCGAGAAAAACAGGGCGATCGCGGTCACCAGCATCAGTTCGATGAAGATCAGGAAGATCGCCTTCAGCAGCGCGGGGTCGATGCCCGGGGCATCCCAGCCGGCGCGAATGGTCGGCGGCTCGGTCCAGACCATGTAGCCCAGAATCACGTAGACCGCGACGGCCATCACACTGACGTTCACCGCCAGCGTCAGCACGAGTCCGGCATACTTGCCGATAATGAATTGAGCGCGGCTGACTGGTTTCGACAACAGCGCGTAAATGCTGCGACGCTCGACCTCTTTCGACACGAGCCCGATGCCGATGAAGATCGCGATGAACAGGCCGAAGACCGACGTCGCCGCAAGTCCGAGGTCCTTGATGATCTTGACGTCCTGCCCGGCGGTGAGCTGCCCGATCAGATATGACGAGCCGATGAGGAGAACCGCGAAGAGGACGAGGTTATAAGGCACCCGGTCACGGACGGACTCGCGGAACACGTTCACCGCAACCACCCTAACGGCTCGCACGGGTCTCCTCGGCGTGTGGCGCGCGCGCGCCAGTCCCCATCTCGGCGACACGTTTCATGAAGAAATCTTCGAGGGTGTCTCGCATGGGATTGAGTGACACGAGCGAGGCCCCGGCCGCCGTCAGTTCCGCGAGGATCCGATCCGGCGGCTGATCGAGAGAGAGTTCGAGTGAATAGCGGCCAGGCGAGATCTCGGTTGCGCGCCGTATGGCGGGCTTGACTCTCGATACCAGGTCCGGCGACGCGCCCGACATCACCAGTTCCCACCCGTGTACCTGAAACGCCAGGATATCTGCGAGCGCACCCGATGCTGCGAGCCGTCCACCAGCGACCACGGCAACTCGCCGGCAAAGCGCCTCCGCGTCAGCAAGGATGTGAGAGCTGAAGAACACCGTCCGTCCCTGATCGCGCAATTCGAGGATCAGTTGCCGAACATCTCGACGTCCTAACGGATCGAGTCCCGACATGGGCTCGTCGAGAAAGACGACTTCGGGGTCGTTGAGCAGCGCCTGCGCGATGCCGACGCGCTGGATCATGCCCTTGGAGAATTTGCGAAGTTGAAGCCGGCGCTCGGCGCCGATTCCGACGCGATCGAGAAGTCCCGACACGCGCTTGCGCCGGTCGGGCCCCGAGTAGCCAAAGAGTTCCCCGAAGTACCCAAGCAGCTCCTCGGCCGTGAGGTAATCGTAGAAAGAGGGATTCTCGGGGAGGTAGCCGATCCGCCGGCGCGTGGTGATGTCGCCGACTGGACGCCCGAGAATCTCGGCTCGACCTGACGTCGGAAAAATCAGCTGCATCAGCAGCTTCAGCGTGGTCGTCTTTCCGGCCCCGTTCGGGCCGAGAAAACCGAACACTTCGCCGCTCTCGATGTCGAGCGTCAAGCGATCGAGCGCCCGATACGAGCGCCGCCGCCAGAACCCGATTGCGTAGTCTTTGGTAAGTTCCTCGATTCGAATCGCAGAAGGCATGGCCGCTAACGGTCAAGCTACTTCGAACGCTGCAACTCCACGTCAATCAACGCCGCGAGCAAAACCGGGTCGACCGTGCCCGCCGGCAGCTTCTTGTTGTCGAGCACGATCGTCGGCGTCGATGTCACGCCAACCGTGCCGCCAAGATTCGCATCAGCCCGCACCTCTTTCAATGCGTCGGCATAAGCCGCGTTGAAATCTGGAACGCCACCGATATCGTGCGCGGCGGCACGCACGCCCGAGGGCGTCAGTTTGTCCTGATTATCGAACAACCAGTCGGTCATCTTCTCGGCCTTGCCGGTCTGGCGCGCGAGTACCACTGCGGCCGCGGCTTCGCAGGCGGCACTGTGGCTGCCACCCGGCGCGTACGCATTGCATTCCCCTTCAAGCGGAAAATGCTTGAGGACGAAGCGAACCTGCGAGGCGGCGTACTTTGCCGCGATCGGCTTGTACGCGTCGTGGGCGGCGCGGCAGTGCGGACACTGAAAATCGCTGAAGATCACAACCATCACCTTCGCGCCGTCCATCGGAATTGGCGACTCGAGCTTCGGCTGGAGGTCCCACCAATTCGTCAGATCAGCGCGTTCCTTTTCGGTGAGCACCCGCGGCGGGGCTGGCGCGCCGTGCGCCGCCTGCTCTCCCGGGAACGCGGCAATGACCGTTCCGGCGCCGGCGACGAAGAGCAGCGCGAGAACCAGGGCGCTTGGGCTGGAAATGAGTGCGCGGACATCGCGCGGAATACGGCGCGGCAGCGTGGTCATAGGAAAACTTGTGGCTCCTCCGGAGACGATGAAGATGGCGGCAACCGAGACGTAGGTCGCCGCGCACAGCATGCAGAAGACTTTCAGCTGCACGTATGACGCCCAGCCAAGATAAAGAATAAACGCGAGACCAATAGTGGAGATCGCGAAAATGTAGGCCGGCATGGCGTCGCGGACTGTCGAACCTGCGCGCCCGCCAACACCGGCGAGCAGCAGAACGAGCGTGAAGAAAAACACGCCAAACAGCGCAACCGGCACACCGAACAGGCTGCCATAGGGACTCAGGTAGGCCTGCGTGCAGTTGACGCTTGCGTTGACGTCGCAGAAGCTCGCGTAGCTGGGATTGGTCAGCAGCTGATAGTGCACGTAGCTCGACGTCGAAGCCGCACCGAGTCCAAGCGTGGCAAAGGCCAACAGCAGCGCGCGACTCAGTTTGCTCATGCTCAGAGGCTCAGTTTACCATTTCCGCGCCATGGGACGGCGCGCCCCGCTCGGGCATCTCGGGCGCAAACGTCTTGTCCGGATCCTCGTACACCACACGATCGGTGTTCGTTGCAAAGAATCGGCGGCCGGAAATACCAGCCTGGACTGGATCGGCCGTCACCTGATACGACTCAACGGGAGTACCTCCGGTGCACGTCAGCCCCGTATCGGTGACTGCAGTCCCTGCCATTGTGAATTGATAGCCACCCTTCGTGACGGGGTCGACGCCGAGGTCTGGACTGAGAAACGCCTGGCCTGTCGTCGGCATCGGTGCAGCAAGGCTGGCAAGAGTCGGAGCGTAGCGCTGATTCCCACACAACTGCGCGAAGGTGAATTGCGCCTGGTTGATGGCCTGCAGCGTCGAGATCGCGCTCACCTCTCCGGCGCGGATTCGCGCGCCTCTGTAAATCGCCATCGACACGGACAACAAGATGGCAACGATTGCGAGGACGATCAGCAACTCGATGAGGGTGAAACCCGATGAACGATGGAGGCGTGACACGCTTCTTGTTCAGTCTCGATGGTGTGTAGGGTCCGGGATCCGATCCGGGGTCCGGGATCCGGGTCCGGGATCCGGGGTCCGGATCACGTGCGGCTCGTCCGGCGATACTACCGCGACGGCGCCGGATTACGGATCCCCGTCAACGGATCCCGGACACCGGCATTCTTGGTTCGGGCCGTCAAAATAAAAACAGGGATGCCGGTATACCCGGCATCCCTGTCCATAACCCAAGGGTTCGAAGCTTACTGAATCGGGGTGCCGCCGCCGCCGGGGGCCATCTGCGCTTCTGTCGGCGCGACACCGGTCGCGTCGAAGAAGATCGTGCCCGCCGCGTTGGACGAGAAGCCGCGGTTGCCGGTCGTGCCGACGGTCACCGGAACTGACGTCGCATAGAAGTCGGTCTGCGTCGCCGTGCCGTTGCAATCGTTCGGGCCGGCCGCACCGGTCGCCGAAACCGCGAGCAGAACGTTGTAGCCGCTCTTCACGACCGGGCTCGGCAGCGTCGGGTCGCCGAGGTCGGGAGAGATGAAGCCCTGCGCGCTGCCCGGGCACGGAGCACCAAGCACCTTCAGGTCCGTCGAGTAGCCGCCCTGACCTGCCGCTGACGAGTAGCTCGCATTCGCCGTGTTGATGGCGCGGAGCGACCCGATGGCAGACGACTCGTTACCCGACATGCGGGCGCGAAGCAGCCCGGGAACCGCGATCGCCGCGATGATGCCGATGATCGCCACGACGATCAGCAGCTCGATGAGCGTGAAACCCTTCTGGTTACGAACTTTCATGACTCACTCCTCACTAGAAAAATCGATGGCCGCATGGACTGTTGTTAGGTGTCGGCCCACAGTGCAGCCCAGCGGCCGACGCCCCGGCTTTCAGCAACGGCGATGCCAGCCCAGCAGAGTACCTCCCCCGGAGACCTTAAGGCCTACAGGGTCTTGAAGTTATGACTGTCGATCGGGGTGGCTTGGACGGGAAAATCTATTGACAATTTTGGGCCCGGCGACAGTTTTTGTCAACCTCGAGTGGCGTTAAGTGTCAACCGGAGTTGGCTCCTGGCTGTCAGCTTCCGGCTTCTGGCTTCTGGCTCCTGGCTTCTAGCTCCTAGCTCTTGGCCGCCAAGTTCGCCGCCCAGCAGCCAGCAACTAGTAGCCAGTAGCCAACAGCCAGCCAGCGGCCAGCAGCCAGCAGCCAGCAGCCAGCAGCCAGCAGCCAGCAGCCAGCAGCCAAAACTACTTCAGGTTGTACTTCTTCGTGTAATACCGAAACGATCTGAAGCTCATCCCCAGGAGCTCGGCGGCTTTGACTTTCACGCCGCCGGCGCGCCGGAGGGCCTCAGCGATGTATTCCCGCTCGATTCCCTGCACATGCCTTTCGAGATCAAACCCCGCATCCGGGAATGGCTCGGTTGGAGCGGCAGACACTTCGGCGACGTGGTGGTTCAACTGCTCAGGTAGGCTGTCGGGAAGGATGGTTGGCGTTCGCTCCAGGGCAACCGCTCGTTCGATCGCATTTTCGAGCTCGCGGATATTCCCTGGCCACACGTATTGAGTCAGGAGTGCCATCGCCGCCCCGGAAATACCGGAGACCGGCTTTCGCATCTGTTGGGCAAATCGGGCCATGAAATGCTCGGCGAGCAGCGGGATATCCTCCTGCCGCTCGCGAAGCGGCGGCACCCGCATCGGGATCACGTTGATGCGATAGAAGAGATCCTCGCGGAAAGAGCCCTCGGCGACCATCTTCGTGAGATCTCGATTGGTGGCGGCGAGAATGCGGATGTCGGCATCGATTTCCTCGGTGCCGCCGAGACGGCGGAACTTTCGTTCCTGCAAGACGCGGAGCAGCTTGACCTGCACCACCGGGCTCATCTCGCCGATCTCATCCAGGAAAATCGTGCCCTTTTCGGCGACTTCGATCAGACCTTTCTTGTTGCTGTCGGCTCCCGTAAACGACCCGCGCATGTGGCCGAAGAGTTCCGAATCGAGGAGCGTTTCCGACAACGCGCCGCAATTCACCGCCACGAATGGACGCTCGCGCCGCGGTGAGTTGACGTGAATCGCGCGGGCGATGAGCTCCTTCCCTGTCCCTGATTCGCCGGTGATCAGGACGGTGCTGTTGGTCGCGGCGATCGTCTCAATCAATTGGAACAGCGCCACCATCGGCGAACTGGTCCCGATGATGTTCGAGAACTGATGCGAGGTGTGCAACGCGCGCTTGAGCAGCACGTTTTCCTGTTGAAGACGCCGGCGCTCGAGCTCGCGGCCGACACGGACCCGCAATTCTGCCGCGGTGTCCTTCGATTTCGTGACGTAGTCGGCGGCCCCAAGCCGCAGGGCTTCGACAGCCGTCTCGGTCGTGGCAAACGCCGTCATGACGATGCTCACGATATCGGGGGCAATGCGTTTCGCTTCGCGCAGGAGATCGACGCCGTTCATCTGCGGCATGCGAATGTCGGTGATCAGAATATCGACCCGCTCGCGCTTCAGCAGTTCGAGTCCTGCCGCCCCGTCCTCGGCGATGAGCACGTCGTACCCATCGCGCCGAAGGACGATCGACAGCAGCTCACGCATCGATCGCTCATCGTCGACGACCAGCACACGCGCAGCCGAGTCAGTGATCTTCGCCGCGGTTTTCTGGACTTCGATCGTCATTTTTACTCCGAGGGGCTGCGCCCCTCGGACTCCCCTTCACGCTCTCTCGCGCGTCCTTCATATACCTGCCTCGCCGTAGCCCCGGTCGATCACGGGTGCGAAGGCGGGTCAGTTCAACATCGCAGGAGCATCATTGGTCTCGGGTGTGGTCAGCGGCAGAGTCACTTCGACGCGCGTGCCAACGCCGCGCTGAGAGGTCACGTGCACCTCACCGCCGTAGTCGCTTACGATGCGGTGGACGATGGCGAGGCCAAGCCCTGTGCCCCGCTCGAATCCGCCGCGAAACGGCTGAAAGATGCCGTCCAGCTCCTCGGGTGCAATGCCGACACCCTGATCTTCGACGCGAATGAGCATGTCGCCCGGCGAACTCGCGTCCGCTTGACGGCACGAGACCGATAACTTGAGGGCGCCGCCGTTCGGCATCGCCCGAAGCCCATTGCTCGCAAGGTTCCACATCACCTGGCGGATCTGGTTCGCATCGGCGACGTACCAAACTGGATCGGGAGGAACATCGACCTCGATCTGATGCCCGTCCATCAGCTCGGCATTGTTCTGGAGCAACGTGGCGGTGTCGGTGACGATCTGGCGGACGTCTATGCGGCTCGTGCTTTGACGCTGCGGCCGCGCATATGAGAGAAAGCTCCGAATCGTCTCGTTCAGCCGATCGGATTCACGCAGCACGATGTCCATGAGCTGCGACTGCTCTTCGGTGAGCGGAAGCTCCTGCCGCAGAATCGAAATCGAGCCGGACATCGATGCCAATGGATTGCGGATTTCATGGGCGATGCCGGCTGCCATCTCACCGACTGCCGCGAGCCGTTGCTGGACGCGCGCCTCGCGCTCCCGCTTGCGCGACTCGGTGACGTCCTGGAACGTGAACAGAAATCCGGTCTCTCCGCGGGGCGTATAGAGCAGCGCCGTGCTGAGACCGAGTTCGATCGTGCCGTAGCCGGTGCGGGTGAACTCGATTTCGACGCGCGGCAGCCGGGGCCGGCCCTCTCTCGGTCCAAACATCTCATTGGCCAACGCGTCCGGCATCTGCAAGACGTCGACAATGGAGCGCCCCGTGGCATCCGCGGCCGTGATGCCCGTGATCGATTCGGCGGCCCGATTGAAGGTCAGGACGCGTCCGTCCATGTCGGTCGTCGCGAGTCCGCTCATGAGGCTGTCGATAATGTGCTGGCTGAACGCCTGCAGATCTTCGAGCTGGTTGGACGTCGCCGCGAGACGCTCGTCGGCTCGACGCGCGCTTTCGGCCAGGTATCCACTCAGCAGCGCGACCGCCAGGAAGCCAAAGACATTGAGGCCAACGGTGAAGACGGCCATCCGAAACGCAGGCAGGAGATCGTGATCGAGGACCCCCGGCAGAACGCCGCCGTAATACTGCGCGAGCACCAGGCCGCTGTACAGAATTGAACTCAGCGCGGCCACCATCATCCCGCCGCGGCGCGATTGAATCGTGCTGGCGGCAATGATCGGCAGTGTGTAGAGCGAGGAGAAATAGCTGGAGACGCCGTTGGTGATGTAGACAATTGCCGACACGATCACCGCGTCGCATCCGAGCTGGACGTCGACGAGCCACCGGTGCTTCTCGGAGTACTTCAGGGCGAGCGCGTATACCGCAGTCAGCGCGTACGTGATTCCAATCAGAACGAAGAACGGATCGATCGGAAACGCGCCCGGGAATTTCAGCCGAACGAGCAGCGCCGAGCCAAGCAGCAGCGTAATGACCGCCGCGCGGCCGGTCATCAGCCAGACAAGCTTGGCTCTCAATGTATGCATCTCAGCTACCAGCTGCCAGCTGCCAGCTCCCAGCTGGAAGCTGGAAGCCGGAAGCCGGAAGCTTTACGTCAGCTTGCTGATCAAATCGAAGATCGGCAGATACATCGCGATGACGATGCCACCGACGATGACGCCGAGGAACGCAATCATCACCGGCTCCATCAGTGTCAACAGTCCGGCGACGGCGGTGTCGACTTCTTCTTCGTAGAAGTCGGCAATCTTGCTGAGCATCGCGTCGAGCGCACCCGTCGTCTCGCCGACGTTGATCATCTGCACCACCATCGAGGGAAACACGTTCGTCTCGCGCAGCGGCGAGGAAATCGTTTCGCCGCGCTCGATGCTGGCTCGCGTCGTCATCACCGCGTCTTCGACGATGGCGTTCCCCGCGGTCTTGGCGGTGATGTCGAGGCCGTCCAGGATCGGGACCCCCGAAGCGAGCAGCGTCGACAGCGTGCGGCAGAACCTCGCGACGGCGACCTTGCGAAGGATGTTGCCGAGGATCGGCGTCTTCAGCAACAGCCCATCAATCATGTGGCGCCCGTTGTTGGTCCCGTAGTAATTCTTCAACGCGTAGCCGAGCAGACCGAGCAGGATGATGCCGATCCAGCCGTAGCTCACGAGCATGTCGCTCGCGGCAATAACGAAGCGTGTCGGGAACGGCAACTGCGCGCCGAGGCCGGCGAACAGGCTGGCGAACGTCGGGATGACCTTCCACAGGATCGCCGCGACCACGACACCGGCGATGACGATGACCGCGACGGGATAGATCATCGCGGACTTCACTTCGCTCTTCAGCTTGACGTTCTTTTCAATGTAGACGGCGAGACGCTTGAGAATCGTGTCGAGAATACCGCCCGCTTCGCCGGCCGCAATCATGTTCGAGAAGAGGGGATCGAAGGTCTTCGGATGCTTCTTCATCGCGTCGGCGAGCGCGGCACCGGATTCCACGTCTTCCCGCACTTTCAGGATGACGGCCGCAAAATTTTTGTGCGGCTCCTGTTTGCCCAGAATCTCCAGACACTGCACGAGCGGCAGGCCGGCGTCGATCATGACGGAGAACTGCCGGGTGAAAATCGCGAGGTTCTTCGCCGGGACCGACTTTCCCCCCTTGGGGCCGGCCGGCTTGGCCGCCTTGGCGATTTTGGCCGCCTTTGCGGCGTCGATCCGCGTGACCATGATCTGCTCGCGCCGAAGGGCGGCGACGGCTGCATCCATCGTGTCGGCGACTCGTTCACCCGTCACCGTCTGTCCCGCGCGCGTGCGTCCCGAGTATGCGAATGTAGGCATACAAAAAAGCTCCCAGCTCCCAGTTGCCAGCTACCAGCTCTTGAACCTCGCTTCTCAGCTCCTGAACTTCCAGCTGGAAGCTGGAAGCCGGAAGCCGGAAGCGCGTGAACTATCTCGTCCCTGTTCTCGGAATATTGGCTCCGGGCCGCGACATGCCGGCGCCTGGTACGACGCCGGCGCCGCGGCTAATCATCTGTTCCAGTTCATCCTTCAGCGACGAGGCTCCGATCGCCGTTTCGAGTGTGATCAGACGCTTCTGATAAAGAGTCGCCAGCGACTGATTCATCGTCTGCATCCCGAACTTCTCCTGCCCGGTCTGCATCGTCGAGTAGATCTGATGCACTTTGTCATCGCGGATCAGATTGCGGATCGCGGGGGTGGGAATGAGCACTTCGAGCGACATCACGCGGCCTTGACCGTCAGCCCTGGGCATCAGCGCCTGACAGACGATGCCTTCGAGCACGAGCGAGAGCTGCGTCCGGATCTGTCCCTGTTGATGGGCCGGAAAGACATCGATGATGCGGTTGATCGTCTGCGCCGCCGAGTTGGTGTGCAGCGTCGCGAACGTGAGGTGACCGGTCTCGGCGATCCTGAGCGCCGATTCGATCGTTTCGAGATCGCGCAACTCGCCGATGAGGACGATGTCGGGATCTTCTCGCAGCGCGGCGCGGAGTGCAGCCGCAAACCCGTGGGTGTCGCTGTGCACTTCGCGCTGGTTGACCAGGCAGCTCTTGTGCTGATGGATGTACTCGATTGGGTCTTCGATGGTCAGGATGTGTTCGCTCCGCTCGGTGTTGATCTTGTCGATCATCGCCGCGAGCGTCGTCGACTTGCCGCTGCCGGTCGGGCCGGTGACGAGGACGAGACCACGCGGTCGATCGGCGAGGGTGGCCAGAACAGGGGGCAGCATGAGCTCGTCGAAGCCCTTGATTTTTTCCGGAATCACGCGATAGACCGCCGCGACCGCGCCGCGCTGGTTGAACACGTTGCAACGGAAACGGGCAAGGCCGCGAATGCCGAATGAAAAGTCGAGTTCGAGCGTTTCCTCGAATCGCTTCTTCTGAGCATCGGTGAGGACGCTATATGCCAGTCCTTTGGTTTCCGCCGGACCGAGCGGCGGCAAGTCGAGCATCTGCAATTTGCCGTGCACCCGGATCTGCGGCGGCGTCTGCGTCGTGAGATGGAGGTCCGATCCGTTGACTTCGACAAGTGTCTGAAGAAGTTCAGGTAATGTGGCCATGTGTCAGCTTCCAGCTCCCAGCTACCAGCAGCTCAATCCGCAATCGACAATCTCAATCGACAGTCGACACTCACAAAAATCCGCAATCACCAATCAGCAATCAGCACTTACTTCACGGTTTCCCTCGCGACTTCCTCGATCGTGGTGACCCCGTCCATCACCTTGTAGAGGCCGCTCCGGCGAAGCGTGATCATTCCTTCTTCGACCGCCTTTCGCCGGAGTTCGAGACCCGAGGCGCCGACGAGAATCAGTTCGCGGAGCTCCTCTCCGATTTCCATGACTTCGTACAGACCCACCCGTCCCTTGTAGCCGGTGTTGTTGCACTTCTCGCAGCCGGTGCCCTTCTTCGGAATCACTTTGTTCGCTTCTTCCTGCGTAAAGCCGGCTTCCACCAGGGCCTGCGGTGCGTGCGGCTCGTCGGTCTTGCAGTTTGAACAGATGCGGCGCACCAGGCGCTGCGCACAAATCAAGTTGACCGAACTCGCCACCAGAAACGGTTCAATCCCCATGTTCATCAAGCGGTTGATCGTGCTCGGTGCGTCGTTGGTGTGGAGCGTGGAGAGCACGAGGTGGCCCGTGAGGGCGGCCTTGACCGCAATTTCAGCGGTCTCGAAGTCGCGGATCTCGCCGACGAGAATGATGTTGGGGTCCTGGCGGAGAAACGATCGCAACGCGGCGGCAAAGTTCAATCCGATGTTTTCGCGAACCTGAACCTGATTGACGCCGACGAGATTGAACTCGACCGGGTCTTCGGCGGTCATGATGTTCGTTTCCGGCGTGTTGATCTTCGAGATCGACGAATACAGGGTGTTGGTCTTCCCGCTTCCGGTGGGCCCGGTGACGAGCACCATGCCCCATGGCTTGGCGATGGCGACTTCCAGCTTCTTCAGCGACAGCGGCTCGAAGCCAAGCTTCGTCATGTCGAGCATCAACTTGTCTTTATCGAGCAAACGCAGCACGATCTTTTCGCCGAAGAGCGTCGGCAGGCAGGAGACGCGGAAATCAATTTCCTTGGTCCCGTTGTCGGCGGCAAAGCGGATCTTGATGCGGCCGTCCTGCGGCAACCGCTTCTCGGCGATGTCGAGCTTCGCCATGATCTTGAGGCGCGACGTGATCGCATCGCGAAACTTCATCGGCGGCGCCATCACGTTGTAGAGGATTCCGTCGATACGGAACCGGACGCGGAATTCCTTTTCGTACGGCTCGATATGGATGTCGCTTGCACCTTTCTGAATGGAGGACATCAGCATCAGGTTCACGAGGCGGATGATTGGCGCCTCGCCACCCTGTTTTTCGAGCGAGGCAACATCAATCTGGTCGAGCTCCTCGAGGACTTCCACATCGTCGTCGACGATCGCCGTCGTTTCTTCGAGCGCCTTGGTGACGAAATCGAGGGAGGCGGCGGTGGAAATCGGCTCGGTGGCAGCCTGGTTGCTCGCGGTCTCCCGCTGCGTGCGTCCGCCGCCAGGCGCGTAATAGCGCGCGATCGCATCGACGACGGCGGTTTCGGAGGCGACGACCGGTTCGACGTTGTACCCCGTCATGAACTTGATGTCGTCCATGGCGAAGACGTTGGTCGGATCCGTCATCGCGATCGTGAGCGTGGCTCCGGATCGACTCAGCGGGATGATTTGATATTTGTGCGCGGTCTCGCCGGGTATCAACTTGATGATCCCGGGGTCGATCTCGAACTGGGTCAGGTTGATGGAAGGGACGCCGTACTGCTTGCTCAGCAGCGCGGTGATTTCTTCGTCCTTGACGAAGCCGAGCTTGACGAGGTTGTACCCGAGTTTTCCCCCGTTGGTCTTCTGATAGGACAGCGCTTCCTGCAACTGCGCAGGGGTGATGCGCTTCTCCTTCAGCAATAGATCGCCAATACGGACGGGCATCGTTCAGATTCTCGACTTCGGTCCGCGCGCAGGCCTCGGCCACAGTCGGGGCGCAGCTCTGGATTTATTTTGGCTGGGGAGTCAGCATTAGCTCATGAGCTGACACTTTTTGTCAAGAACAATTGCGACGCGCGGAAAGGAAAAGGGAAAAGTCGAGAAAGGGTGTTTAGAGAACTTGACCTGACTTAGTAGACAACTCTGGCTGCGATCCCCCATCCTCGGTCTGCGTTCTCACCGCCCCATGTCGCCTGGCCGTCTATGAACATGGCGGCCCGGACCGCGTAGCTTCCGCCAGCCGACGCACTCGGCCGGGCTTTTCCGGTTGTGTTCACGCGGAACCCGCTACGGACGAAGATGCTGCGAGTGAGGCGCCCCTCCGTCCCTGCCGCAAAACTGCGGACAGGCGCCTCGACGGGACCATTCTCCGTGAGATCGAAGTCGCTCGCCACCGACCAGCCCTCGGCGACGCTGACCGCCACTCCCGCCCGCATCTGCCGGTGAAGACGCATGGTGTCGGAAGTACCAGTGATTGTGAAGGACGGCTCGGTCAGATTGCGAACCGTGAACCCGAGTTTCAGTCGGCCGCCACCCGCCATCACCCCCAGGTCGGCATCGAACTTATCCGTCCCTTCAGTGGCCAAAGCAGCCGCATCGTCCAGGCGTTCGTCCCGGCTGCCGTCTGGAACGATCGAAGAAGCAATGTCGCCGTGAACAACCTTGAGTGTGGTTCCTAACGCGACCCCCTGAAAGAGGGACTGGACCACTGTTATCCCTGTATGGTACGCGGTCAGTTTGTTGAGGCGGACAACTCGAACCGGGGTCTCTCCTCCTTGTGGAAAGCGGAACAACATCGTTCCGGCCGGTGTCACTGAATTCGAGCGGAGCTGATAATGAGTGAATCCAAGGACGGGCGCGCCGAGGGCAATGAGTGACGCCCTGTCCTGACGGCTCGGGTCGTCCAGGCTGCCTGGCTCCAGGTCAGTGACGCTGCGATCTACCACCAGAGAAAACATGTGGCCTAACGCCAGCCCTGCGGGGTTCCAGTATGTGGCGGACGAATCGTCAGCGACGGCAACAAAGGCACCCCCCATCCCGGCAGCTCGAGTGCCCACGATCTCAAACGGCTGAGCGGCCGCTGGATTGGCTGTTGCCACGAAAGCCAGCATCATGAGCAGGCTCGGGAGGCGAATCGACATCAGGTGAGCTTATCGTACCGGCGGTTGTGCCGGGTCACGCCATTCATCCCTAAACGCAACAAGTTGCAGGGGGTTGTCCGACGGCCTTCGCGAAACCTCAGAACACATTTTTTCGTATTCAAAATGCTAGAATCATTCGTCCCCGTCCGGCCATTTCGGTCGCGGGCGAACCTCCAACTATTTATATGCCCAACGCAACCGTCCAGACTGGGGCAGGCCCTGCCCCAAAGAGTCTCCCTGCGCGTTTTATCGGGATTATTACGTCACCGCGGGAGACCTTCGAATCGGTCGTCGCGCATCCGAAGTGGTTCGGGATGCTCGCCGTTGCCGCGCTCGGCATGGGACTGCTTTTTGCGGGATTTCTGTTCACAAAGACCGGTCAGGACGCATGGCTCGACGCGGCGATCAACGGGCCCTTCTCGCGCAACGTCAGCGAGCAGCAGATCCAGGGAATGCAACGGATCGCGCCGTTCATAGCGTATTTCGCTCTGGTCCAGTTTGTGGTCGTTCTCCCGGTCGTCGCGGTACTCCTATCCGGAATTCTGTACGCGGTGTTCAACGCGATGATGGGAGGAAACGCGACATTCAAACAGGTTTTGGCGGTCGTTGTACACGGCGGGCCGATCAGCATTCTGTCGGCAGTATTCACGGTGCCGCTGAACTATTTCCGCGGAACGATGTCGAGCGCGACCAACCTCGGGGTGTTCCTGCCGATGTTGCCGGAACAATCGTTTCTCGCACACTTCCTGGGAGTGATTGACATCTTCCTGGTGTGGCAGCTGGTCGTGATCTCGATTGGGTTAGCGGTCCTGTACCGCCGCCGGACGCAGCCGATCGCAACGGCGCTGCTGGTTGTTTACGCCATCATTGCGTTGATCATCGCGGTCGTTCGAGGTGGAAGCGGAGCATGAGTGGGAAAAAGAAAATCCTGATCGGCGTCGGGTTCGTCGTCGTACTGGGCGGCGTCGCGTACGCCAATGTGAAATTCAAGCGCAAGGCGGGAATCGAGGTCACGACCGAGGCCATCAAGAAGCGGCGTCTCGAAGCGATCGTCAATGCGTCGGGCAAGATCCAGCCGAAGCGCGACGTGAACATCAGCGCCGACACCATGGGCCGCGTCACCGATCTCGCCGTCGACGAGGGCTATCGCGTCACCAAGGGGCAGTTCCTGCTGCAAATCGATCCGCGCAATCTCCGAACCGCCGTGCAACGCACCGAGGCGTCGCTGCAGGCCTCGAAGTCGCAGGTCGAACAGTTGCGCGTATCGATCGAGAGCGCGAAGGTCGCGCTCAAGCAGGCCGAGGACGCCTACACGCGTCAGCAGAACCTCTGGAAGGGCGGCTTGACGACGCGGGAGACGCTCGAGCGCGCTGAGAATGACTTCAAGCTGCGCCAGGCGGATCTGCGATCGCAGGAGCAGCAGCTCAAGACGCAGGAACTGCGCATGCAGTCGGAAAGCGCCACCGCGGAGAGCGCCCGGTACGACCTCAGCAAGGTGCGTATCGAGTCGCCGATCGCCGGCATTGTGACGCGCCGGAATATCGAAGAGGGTGAAACCGTCGTCATCGGGACGATGAACAATGCGGGAACGGTGCTTCTCACCATCGCGGACATGTCGGTCATTCAGGCGGAAGTCGAAGTCGACGAGACCGACATCCCGACCGTGAAGATCGGGCAGCCGGCAAAGGTCACGATTGATGCGCTCCCAGGGCAGACGTTTACCGGAAAGGTCACCGAGATTGGGAACAGTCCGATCCAGACCGGCACCGGCCAACAATCGTCGACGCAAGCCACCAACTTCAAGGTTGTCGTGACACTGGACAAAGAGATAGCGGAGGTGCGTCCCGGATTCACCTGCACCGCCGAGATTACGACCGCGGTCCGCGACAACACGATCTCGGTGCCGATTCAGGCGACGACTGTCCGTGAAGTCGTCATCGACGACAAGGGCAACGTCGTGCAGCCACCGGAGAACGAGAAGCGTCCGTCACGCCCGAGTGCGATCCCGCCGGCGCAGGCAGCGGAGCTGAAGCCAGGCCAGAGCCGCAAGGAGCTCGAAGGCGTGTTCATCGTCCAGAACGACAAGGCGGTCTTCAACCCGGTCAAAACCGGCATCGCGGGTGAAAAGTATTTCGAAGTCTTGTCGGGGCTGAAGGAAGGCGATTCGGTCATTACCGGTCCATTCGCCTCGGTGCGATCGATCGCCGATGGCGCCGCCGTCAAGCTTAGTACAGCGCCAGCGGCCACGGAATCGAAGTCGACGAAATGAACCAGTTCTACGAAGCGGCGGTGATCGCGCTCGGCGCGATCTGGGCGAACAAGCTGCGATCGTTTCTGACCGTGCTCGGAAACATCGTCGCGGTGACCTCGATCATCGCCGTCGTCTCGCTGGTTCAGGGCATGAACGGCTACGTCACCAACGCGATCCTGTCGGGCGTCGGTGCCGACAACTTCACGATTCAGCGGATGCCGATCGTGCGCACCGAAGCCGACGAGGAGCGGGTGCGCAACAACCCGCGCATCACGCTCGACGAAGCGGCAGCGCTTCGGAAGTACAGCGACAACGTCGGAGCGGTCGCAGCCCAGACACAATCACGCAGCACGGCGTCGTTCGGCAGCGAAACCATCGATGGCGTGCAGGTCCAGGGCGTCTCGAGGGATTACGTCTACTTTGGCACCTTCAACGCCGAGCGCGGGCGGCTGGTCAGCCCGGCGGAAATCGACGCGAATCGCCCCGTCGCCGTGCTCGGGTGGGACGTCGCCGACAAGTTGTTCGGCCTGATCGATCCCATCGACAAGGTCATCAAGATCGGGAGCCTGCATTTCCGGGTCGTCGGCGTCAGCGAGAAGAAGGGATCGTTCCTGGGCAACTCGCAGGACAACTTCGCGATCATCCCGCTCAGCGTCTTCAGGAAGATGTTCGGCTCCCGTTTCTTCGGCATGCAGTTGCTGGTGAAGCCGAAGAATCCGGACCTCGTCAAGGTGGCGATGGACGATGCGACGATCGCCATGCGGATTCAGCGGCGGCTGCGGCCGAACGAGCCGGATAACTTCGGCATGTTCACGTCCGACACGTTCCTCGACATTTATCACACCGCCACCAACGGCATCTTCGCCGTGCTCATCGGCGTCGTCGCACTCTCGCTCGTGGTCGGCGGCATCGTCATCATGAACATCATGCTGATGGTGGTCAGCGAGCGGACTCGGGAAATCGGTCTGCGCAAGGCGCTCGGCGCGCGGCGACGCGATATCGTCTGGCAGATCCTCACCGAGTCGGTCACGCTCTCGACGTTCGGCGGCTTCATCGGCACGGGCCTCGGGTTCATCGCCGCGATCATCGTCAGCAAGCTGACGCCGCTTCCGGCGGCGGTGCAAATGTGGTCGGTTGCCATCGGCATCGGCATCACTGCGTTCGTCGGGTTGTTCTTCGGGTTGTATCCAGCAATGCGGGCGGCGCGGTTGGATCCGATCGAAGCGTTGCGGCGTGAATAGTGGTGGCTGCCGGCTTTCGGCTCCCGGCTGCTAGAAGTGCTTTCGCCGATTCAAGGATTCAAGGACTAGCGATTCAGGATCAGTGATTCAGGATCAGTGATCAGCGATTAAGGATTCAGTGGCAAGGATCAGAACCGGCCTATTACGCGAGATCGTGACGATGTCGTGGGACACCCTGCGGACGAGCAAGATGCGCTCGGCGCTGACGGTGCTCGGCGTCGTGATCGGCATCACGTCGATTGTCGGCATGACGTCACTGATTCGCGGGTTCGACAACTCGCTGCGCGATGCCATCGGCCAGCTCGGTCCGAACACGATCATGGTGCAGAAGTGGGGAGCCATCAGCTTCGCGTCCGGGAAAAGCTTCCTCGAAGTCGCGCGCCGGCCGAACCTGTCCAAGGAGGATGCGAACGCGATCGGGCGGGACTGTCCATCGGTTGCACTCATCGACGTGTGGTTGGGTGTCTACGGGAATAGCCAGTCGCGTATTTACTACGGTCACGAGAAGACGAAGCAACTCGGGATTCTCGGCGCCACCGAGAACTGGGCGGCGGTGAACTCGGCCAAGCTCGAATTCGGTCGATTGTTCCTGCCTTCCGAAGTCGATCACCGCCGCCAAGTGGTCGTCCTCGGCAATAGTCCGTGGCAGTCGCTGTTCCCGAACATCGATCCGATCGGCAAGACCGTACGCATCAGCGGGAACGAGTTCACGGTCATCGGTGTATTCGGCAAACGTCCGAGCCCGGGCGGCTTTTCTAGCGGCGCCGACGACTTCGCCGTCATTCCTTTCACGGCCCACGAGAAGTTCTACGGGAAGGTGCTCAAGGGCTCGGCAAAAATCTCCGCGAGCAGCTTCAACCCCGCGGTGTTCCGCACCGCGATGATCGCAGTCGTCCCACGCGAAGGCATGCGGGAACAGGCGATGCGCGAAGTCGAAGCGGTCATGCGGATTCGCCACAAGCTCAATCTCGATCAGCCGAACGACTTCGATATCGTCACGCAGGATGCCGTGCTGAAAGTGTGGGATCAGATCAGCAGCGCGACGTTCCTGGCGCTGATCGTGATTTCATCGATCGCGCTGATGGTCGGCGGCATCGGCGTCATGGCGATCATGATGATTTCCGTGACCGAGCGCACACGAGAAATCGGCGTCCGCAAAGCGCTTGGCGCCCGCCGCCGAGAGATCCTCTGGCAGTTTCTGATCGAGGCTGCGTTTTTGACCTCCGCCGGCGGCGTCCTGGGGATCGTTTTCGGCAGCAGCATCGGCCTGATCGTCCACTGGGCGTCGGGCTTCCCTGTTTCCCTCCCCTGGTGGTCCTTCGCCATAGGGATTGGGTTCTCGGCGAGCGTCGGGATTTTCTTTGGTTTATTCCCCGCAATCAAAGCCGCCAGGCTCGATCCGATCGAAGCCCTCAGATACGAGTAGTTTTCAGTTTCCAGTTCTGTAGAGCGGGATCCGCGATGCGGGATCGGCCCAAAGGGCCGCCTACACGTCTGAAGGATCGTTCTTCACTTCCAGGGCAGCGATGCCGCTGCGAGCCGTTGCAAAATCTGCTGAGCGACACGCGAAATGAAAGCGTATGACCTCCCCTGTCACAGCTCCTTCTTAGACTGGCCATCGGAGGCCGATCCATGGGAGAACCGTCAATTACCTGCCCGTCCTGCGGCAAGAAGATTCCTCTCACTCGCGCGTTGCGCACGGAGATCGAGGCGTCGGTCAAAGAGGAATACGAGCGCCGGCTGACCGATGAAGTCGAGCGCGCGCGCAAGCAAGCGAGCAAAGAGACGGAGAAGAAGGCCGCTCAGGAACTCGCGGCGCTGAAGGAAGAACTGGATACGCAGGCCAGAGATCTCGAACGTGCTCGACAAACCGAACTCGCGCTGCGAAAACGGGAGCGGGACCTCGAACGCAAGCAGCAGGACCTCGAGCTCACCATCGCCAGGAGACTCGACGACGAACGCAATCGCGTTGTCGCGGAAACGGAGACCCGACTGGCAGAACAGCATCGGTTGAAAGATCTCGAGAAGGAGCGGCAGCTCGCGGACATGCGCCGCCAGATCGATGATCTCAAGCGCAAAGCGAATCAGGGATCGCAGCAACTGCAAGGAGAAGCCGGCGAGGACGAACTCGAGTCGATCCTCCGCGCGACATTCCCGTGGGACGACGTCGCAGCGGTGCCCCAGGGAATTCGTGGAGCAGACCTGCATCAGACCGTCGTCGATCCACGCGGCAGCCGATGCGGAGCGATTCTGTGGGAATGCAAGAACGCGAAGAACTGGAGCGAGGGCTGGATCGCGAAGTTGAAGGAGGATCAACGGACGCTTCGCGCCGATGTCGCCATTCTCGTGACCGCCAGCCTGCCGAAAGGCTGCACCCATTTCACGATTATCGAAGGGGTCGTCGTCGCGAACTTTGCGTGTGCGGCGGCCGTCGCGTCGCTCGTTCGTGCGCAATTGCTGCAACTCGCCCAGACGCGGTCAGCCGTCGTCAACAAGGATCAGAAACTCGAGCTCCTCTATCGATATTTGTCAGGCATCGAGTTTCGCCAGCGTGTCGAGGCAGTCGTCGAAGCATTTGAGAAGATGCGCGACGATCTGGATCAAGAGCGGCGGGCAGCAGAGCGCCAGTGGGCGAAGCGACTCAAGCAAATCGAGTCGGTCACGTTCAATATCGCTGGTATGTATGGCGACTTGCAGGGACTGTTGCCGGCGCTTCCATCGATCGCCAGCTTGGAGTTGCCGGAGCCGGAAAGTGAGCTAGCCTGAACAGCTTCCAGCTACCAGCTCCCAGCTCCCAGCTTCCAGCTTCCAGCGCCCAGCGCCCAGCGCCCAGCGCCCAACATATATAACTCAGCATTTCCCTTGCACAGCTGAACCTCCAAACAAAGGAGGTCCAATGCAGGACTATCGAAATCTTCACGTGTGGCAGAAAGCGCACCAAACGGCACTCGGAACGTACGCAAGTTCTGCCTACCTACAAAAGCCAGATGCCTGGCCGCTGCGCGATCAGATATTGAGGGCTGCTATATCAATCCCCTCAAATATCGCCGAAGGCACCGGGCGAGGCTCAGATCCCGATTTCCGAAGATTCCTGTGGCATTCCTTGGGTTCCTGTAATGAACTTGAGTATGATTTGCTTCTTGCCCGAGATCTCCGGTTCCTGCCGGTGGAGTTGCACGGGAAGCTCACCGGACAGGTGGAAGAAGTCCGACGGATGCTATCGGGTTTGGTCCAACAGCTGAAATAACGTTGCTGATCGCTACTGAACGCCAGGACAGCGCCAACTCGTGCCAGAGAGCTGGAAGTGACCAGAAGCTGGAAGCTGGCCGCTGGAAGCTGGTAGCTGACAGCCGACTGCAGTCCTCGGAGGCGCTCCATCATGAAGGTTTATGACGCCCCTGCCATCAGAAACATCGCCGTTGTCGGCCATAGCGGCGCCGGCAAGACGCAGCTAGTCTCAGCGCTGCTCTTTGATACCGGCGCGGTGAACCGATTCGGCCGCGTGGACGACGGCACCACGGTGACCGATTACGACGACGAGGAGATCGCGCGGAAGCATACGCTCGCGTGCAGCCTCGCTTACGTCGAATGGAACAAGCACAAGATCAATCTGATCGATACGCCGGGCATGGCGAACTTTCTCAGCGATGCGCGCGCGGCGCTGCGCGTCTCCGACGGCGCGCTGGTGGTCGTCGATGCCGTCGCGGGCGTCCAGGTGTCAACCGAGAAAGTGTGGGAAGCGGCGGCCGAGCTCGAGGTTCCGCGGATCGTCGTCCTGAACCGCCTCGACCGCGAGCGCGCAAGCCTCGACCGCGCGCTCGAGTCGCTGCACACCGTGTTCGGACGCGCGGTGGTGCCGGTGCAGTTGCCGATCGGGCAGGAGAAAACATTTCGCGGCGTGATCGATCTGATCGGCATGAAAGCGTGGACGTTTGCCACCGACGGCAGCGGCAAGCCAACCGAAGGCGCGATTCCTGCCGATCTCGAAGGCGCGGCGCAGGCGGCGCGCGAGGCGCTCATCGAAATGGTGGCCGAAGCAGACGACGCGCTGATGGAGAAGTTTTTCGAAGCGGGCACGCTGACGCAGGACGAACTGCTGGCGGGTCTGAAGCGCGGCATCGCGGCGAGCCGGGTGTTCCCGGTGCTGTGTGCGTCGGCAATCGCGAACGTCGGCGCCCAGCCGCTCCTCGATGCGCTCATCTCCTACGTACCGTCGCCCGCCGAAAGTCCGCTGAAGGCCAGGAAGGCGAAATCGGACGATGAGGTTCGCGTCGATGCGAAGTCGGACGGTCCGACGGCCGCCTTCATCTGGAAGACTGTCGCCGACCCGTTTGCGGGACGCATCAGCATGTTCCGCGTCGTATCGGGAACGCTCAAATCCGATTCAACCGTGCACAACGTCACGAAGGACCTGGCTGAGCGCCTCGGCCATCTCGTCCTGCTGCAGGGCAAGACGCAGACGGCGGTTCCGGAAATCAAGGCCGGAGACATCGGCGCCGTCGCGAAATTGAAGGAGAGTCTGACCAATGAGCTGCTGGCGGACAAGTCGGTGAGCTTTGCCATACCCGGGACGAAGTTTCCGGAGCCGGTCATCTCGTACGCGATCGAGCCAAAGAGCCGCGGCGACGAAGAAAAAATCAGCACCGCCCTCCATCGTCTGCAGGAAGAGGATCCGACGATCAATTACTCGCGCGATGCGCAGACCAAGGAGCTCCTGCTCGCCGGCCAGGGACAATCGCATATCGAGGTGACGGTTGCAAAGCTGAAGCGGCGATTCGGTGTCGAGGTCAACTTGAAGCTGCCGCGCATTCCGTACCGCGAAACGATCACCGCGTCGACCGAGGCGCACGGCCGTCACAAGAAACAGACCGGCGGCCACGGACAGTTCGGCGACTGCAAGGTGAAATTCGAGCCGTTGCCGCGCGGCAGCGAGTTCGAATTCGTCGACGACATTTTCGGCGGCGCGATTCCGCGTCAGTTCGTGCCGGCGGTCGAGAAGGGCATCCAGGACGCGCGGCTGCGCGGGTTCCTTGCCGGCTATCCAATGGTCGATTTCCGGGCGACCGTCTACGACGGATCCTTTCATCAGGTCGATTCGAACGAGTTGTCGTTCAAGATGGCCGGATCGCTGGCGTTCAAGGATGGCATGTCACGGGCACGGCCGACGCTGCTCGAACCGGTGATGGATGTCGAGGTCTACGCGCCGAGTGACTATGCTGGCGATCTGATGGGGGACTTGAACGGCCGGCGCGGACGAATCGGAGGAATGGATTCTCGTGGCGCCTCGACGATCATCAGGGCGAAGGTGCCGATGTCGGAAATGCTCACCTACGAGCAGCACCTGACGTCAGCAACCGGCGGACGCGGCTCGTATCACATGGAGTTCTCGCACTACGAAGAAGTGCCGTCGCACCTGCACGGCAAGATCATCGCCGCGGCGAAGGCGGAGCGAGGGCACGAGGCGACTGAGGAAGTCTGAAATTGCTGAATGCTGAATGCTGATTTTCGATTGAAAAGCAAAAGGGCGGCCTGAGGCCGCCCTTTTTCAATCAGCAATCACACTTCAGCAATCAGAAATTTACGATCCGCCCGCTTTCCGCGGCGTGGTGGTCTTGGCGGCTTTACCGCGCGTATCCGTGCGGCCGCCTTTCCCCCGGCTCTCGTTCTTGGGGCGCCCGGGCTTCGCTTGCTTGTCCGCGCCCTGCTCCCCCTCTTCGGTAGTTTCCGCTTTCTTGCCGCGCAGCCGCTCGGCCGCGGCGCGCAAGCGGCCGCCGACACCCTGCGGTTTGGCCTTCGCCGCCGCTTCGGTTTTCTCCGCTTCCGCGTTCGGATTGAACTCGCTGCCGACCAGCTCGATCTGGGCGACTTCGGCGCTGTCGCCGCGGCGATAGCCGACGCGAAGGATGCGCGTGTAACCGCCCGGCCGAGTTTCGAACCGCGGCGCGATCGTGTCGAACAGCTTCCCGACGACATCGCGATCCTGGATGTCTCGGAGCACGAGCCGTCGCGCGTGGAGCGACTTGCCGTTGGTTTCGCCGGCGGCAATGCCCCGCTTCGCGATCGTAATCAGCCGCTCGACGAACGGCCGAAGCTCTTTGGCTTTGGGAATGGTGGTCTCGATCCGCTCGTGGCGGATGAGCGCCTCGGCCTGGTTCCGGAGCAGCGCGATCCGATGCTCCGTCACGCGGCCAAGTTTTCGGTGACTGACTCTGTGACGCATTGTTCTGATCCTTGCCGTTATCCGGGATCCGGGATGCGGGATCCGGCATGCGCAAAGCCATGATGACTCGGCTCTGAGCTTTCCGGATCACAGATCCCGGACAACGGATCCCGACGTCGCTTCCGCCGTCAGGCGGAAGCACATTAGTCTTGCGCTTGCGCGGTCGGCTGATCGAGACGCATGCCCAGGCTCAGGCCCATGCCGGCCAGGATCTCCTTGATCTCGTTCAGCGACTTGCGGCCAAAGTTCTTCGTCTTCAGCATCTCGCCTTCGGTCTTCTGCACCAGCTCGCGAATCGTACGGATGTTCGCGTTCTTCAGGCAGTTGTACGACCGAACCGAGAGCTCGAGTTCCTCGACGCTCTTGTCGAGATTTTCGTTGAGGGCCGCGCGCGGCGCATCCGCCGCCGCATCCTGCTGCAAATCGCCCACGTCTTCGAGATTGATGAAGATGTTCAGGTGATCGCGGATCAACTTCGCCGAGAGCGAGATCGCATCACGCGGCGTGACCGATCCGTTGGTCCAGACATCGACCGTCAGCTTGTCGTAGTCGGTCGTCTGTCCGAGGCGGGCAGCCTCGACCAGGTAGTTCACCTTCTTGATCGGCGAATGGACCGAATCGATCGGGATCCAGCCGATGCCCAGATCCTCGTCAAAGTTCTTGTCGGCCGAGACGTAGCCGCGGCCGCGCTTCACGCGCATCTCCATGTGGAGCTTGCCGTTGTCGGCCACCGTCGCAATATGCGCATCGGGCTCGAGGATCTCGACATCGGCATCGGTTTCGATGTCGCGAGCCTTGACCTCGCCCGGCTTGTCGATCCGGAGGTAGAGCGTCTTGGTCGTATCGACGTGCATCTTCAGCGGTACCTGCTTCAGATTCAGGATGATGTCGGTTGCGTCCTCGACGACCCC
>Ga0075425_100000893_pt1 | contig 28630 bp, 26 predicted proteins | sample SoiMethybrSBSTD4_FD_75300 | JGI IMG/M metagenome (GOLD analysis project Ga0075425, IMG submission 75300) | Bulk soil microbial communities from a Populus tree surrounding site in Tennessee, USA - Soil MetaG P. TD hybrid SBSTD4 | ecosystem: Environmental > Terrestrial > Soil > Tree plantation...
TGCTGCCGCACCTGGAGAAGCGGCTACGTACGACGTCCTGATAAAAAACGTGCGCCTGGTGCGCCCTGGGGAGAAGGCGCCGCGCGCGGCGGACATTGCGATAACGGGCGAGAAGTTCGCCCGCATTGCTTCCGGCATTCCCTCGAGCGAGGCGAAGCAGACCTATGAGGGTAAAAATAGGCTGGCCTTTCCCGGCGTCGTCGACGCGCACATGCACACCGGGATCTACTCGCCGCTCGCCGAGGACGCGCTGAGCGAGAGCAAGGCCGCGGCGCAGGGCGGCGTCACCTCGAGCCTGAACTACTTCCGCAGCGGCCAGTACTACCTCAACAAGGGCGGGCCTTACCGCGATTTCTTCCCCGAGGTGCTGGCGACATCGAAGGGGCGGTTCCACGTCGACTACGGCTACCACCTCGCGCCGATGGACTCGACGCACATCGCCGAGATCCCGGAGCTGGTGGACAAGCACGGCGTGAGCTCGTTCAAGATCTTCATGTTCTACGGCTCGCACGGCCTGCACGGCCGCTCGGATGCGCAGCGCGAGTTCCTGATGATCGGACCGGAGGATCGCTACGACTACGCGCACTTCGAGTTCGTGATGCGCGGCGTGCAGGCGGCGCGCGAGCGCTTCCCGAGGAAGGCCGCGCAGATCAGTCTCTCGCTCCACTGCGAGACGGCCGAGATCATGACCGCGTACACGCGAATCATCGAATCTGAAAACAAGCTCTCCGGTCTGGAGGCTTACCACGCCTCGCGCCCGCCCCACTCCGAAGGCCTGGCGGTGTTCATCGCCGCCTACCTCGCGAGCGAGACGGCGCTGCCGACGATCAACCTGCTGCACTTGTCCTCGAGGAAAGCCCTGGACGCAGCGCTGCAGATGGCGCAGGTGTTCCCGCACATCGACTTCCGCCGCGAGGTGACGATCGGCCACCTGGTCCTCGACGTAACGTCCAGGGCAGGCGTGCTGGCCAAGGTCAACCCCCCGATCCGGCCGCGCGAGGACGTCGAGTACCTGTGGCAGCAGCTTCTCGCCGGCAGGATCGACTGGGTGGTGAGCGACCATGCCTGCTGCCGGCACGAGACCAAGGCGGCGAAGCACGCGCTCGGCAACATCTGGCTCGCCAAGTCGGGCTTCGGCGGCACCGAGTATCTGCTGCCCGCGCTCGTCTCCGAGGGCGCGAAGCGCGGGCTGTCCATGAACCGCATCGCCGAGCTCGTGAGCCGAAACCCGGCGCAGCGCTTCGGCCTGAATTCCAAGGGCGATGTCGCCGAAGGCCTGGACGCCGATCTCGTGCTGGTCGACCCGCGCGAGTCGTGGACGATCCGGGCCAAGGACTCGGCCTCGACCCAAGGCTATACGCCGTTCGAGGGCATCGAGCTCTCGGCGCGCGTGAAAGCGACCTTCCTGCGCGGCGAGCTCGTGTGCGAGAACGGCAACGTGGTCGGCCAGCCGCGTGGCAAATACCTCCATCGACCCACCTCATGAGATACGTAGCCATCTTCGACGACAACAGCGACTGCGAGTGGATCCGCAAGCAGCACGCACAGCAGCACTTCGACTACCTGGGTGCGCACCGCGACAAGATCTGCCTCGCCGGCGGACTGCGCGAATCGCCCGACGCTTGGTACTGTGGCGGCCTCTGGATCCTCGAGACCGCGTCGCGCGAAGAGGCCGTGCGGCTGATCGAAGGCGATCCGTACTTCACGCTCGGCCTGCGCAAGGGCTATCGCCTGCTCGTGTGGGGAAAGGCGCCTTGCTACGACGCCGTAACGCTGTGACTGGAATCCGCGATGGCTTCGTCGGCACGGTCGGCAACACGCCCCTCGTCAAGCTGATCGGTCCCTCGCGCGAGACCGGCTGCGAGATCCTCGGCAAGGCCGAGTTCCTCAATCCCGGCGGCTCGGTGAAGGACCGCGCCGCGCTCTACATGATCCTCGATGCCGAGAAGCGCGGCGCGCTCAAGCCCGGCGGCCTGATCGTCGAGGGCACCGCGGGCAACACCGGCATCGGCCTCGCGCTGGTCGGCAACGCGCGCGGCTACCGCACGCTGATCGTGATCCCCGAAACGCAGAGCCAGGAGAAGAAGGACATGCTCAGGCTTTGCGGCGCCGAGCTGCGCGAGGTGCCGGCGGTGCCGTACAAGGACCCGAACAACTACGTCCACGTGTCGGAGCGCCTGGCGAAAGAGGTGGGCGGCTTCTGGGCGAACCAGTGGGACAACACGGCCAACGGCGACGGCCACTATCGCTCGACCGGCCCCGAGATCTGGGCGCAGACCGGCGGCAAGCTCGACGGCTTCACGTGCGCGATCGGCACCGGCGGGACGCTCGCCGGCGTGAGCCGGTTCCTGAAGGAGAAGAACAGGAAGATCCGCATCGCCGCCGCGGACCCCATGGGCGCGGCGATGTACCACTGGTTCAAGCACGGTGAGTTGAAGAGCGAGGGCACGTCGATCACCGAAGGCATCGGCCTCGGCCGCGTGACGAAGAACGTCGCCGGCGCGGTGGTCGACGACGCGTATCAGATCCCCGATGCCGAGGCGCTGCCCCTCATCTTCGAGCTCGCGCGGAAGGAAGGCCTGATCCTCGGCGGCTCGAGCGGCATCAACGTCGCCGGCGCGATCCGCCTCGCGCGCGACCTCGGGCCAGGCCATACGGTCGTGACCATCCTCGCCGACTCGGGCACGCGCTATCAGTCCAAGCTCTTCAGCCCCTCGTTCCTGAAGTCGAAGGGCCTGCCGGTGCCGGACTGGCTCTAGGCGCCCTCGACGATCACCATGTGGAAGTCGGCGGCGCCCAGGCGATGCTTGCGCGCCTCCTGGTACTCGGGGGAGTTATAGAACCTCTTCGCCGCCTCGACGTCCGGAAATTCGCTCACCACGATGCGCTCGAACGGAATGTCGCCTTCCAGGGCGGTCTTCTTGCCGCCCCGCACCAGGAACCGGCTGCCATGCTTGGCGTTGGCCGGCCCGGCCCGTTTCGCATATTCCTGGTATTTCTGCGCATCCTTGATGTTGACCATTGCGATGATATAGGCGGGCATCGAAGCTCCTTACGAATGGGGAGAAAGCATGGATCTGCAGCTGAAGGGTAAATCAGTCCTGGTCACCGGCGGCTCCAAAGGCATCGGCTTCGCGTGCGCCAAGGCCTTCGCGGCCGAAGGCTGCAAGGTGCACCTGGCTTCCCGGGACAAGGATCGTCTCTCCAGCGCAGCGCGCGGCCTGGGCGGAGACGTGAAAACGCACTCGGTCGATTTGCGCGACGGCGCAGCGCTAAGGCAGCTGGCGAAGGACTGCGGCGACGTCGACATCCTCGTCAATAACGCAGGCGACATCCCCGGCGGCACGATCGAGATCATCGACGAGGCGAAGTGGCGCCACGCTTGGGAGCTCAAGGTGTTCGGCTTCATCAACCTGACGCGCGAGATCTACCCGAAGATGAAGGCGCGCAAGAGCGGCGTGATCGTCAACGTGATCGGCATGGCGGCCGAGCACCCCAGCTTCGAGTACGTCTGCGGCGCGACGGCAAACGCCGGACTGGCGAGCTTCAGCAAGGCGCTCGGCAAGGGCTACGCGCAGAACGGCGTGCGCGTCCTCGGCGTGCACCCGCCCTCCACCCGCACCGACCGCATCATCACGCTGATGAAGGCGCAGGCGAAGGCGAAGTTCGGCGACGAGGGCCGCTACAACGAGCTGATGGGCAACGTGATCGAGCCCGAGCAGGTCGGCGACACCGTCGCCTTCCTCGCCTCGCCCCGCGCCGGGCAGCTCTCCGGCATCGTGCTCAACCTCGGCGCGTGAGGACTAGCGGGACGAATCCGCCGGGACGTCCTCTTCCGGCTTGTCGTTGCAGCGCGTGGCGGTCTTGCCCTTGCCGACCGCCACCGTAAAGCAGCGCCGGTTCGGGTTCTGTTCTTCTCCGTCCGCGGCCGGCTTGGGCGGCTCCGGGGTTTGGGCGGCCGGCGTGGGGGGCGGCGGCCGCGAGGCGGATCCCGCAGGGGCGCGGTAGGCCGGGCTGACGTTGATGCGCTCCGGGACTTCGCCGACGTCCTTGAGCCCGAGCTCGCTGCATTTCGTGCCGGTGTAGGTGATCTTCCCTCGGGCGTCGGCGCACTTGAACAACTGCGCGCCGGCGACACCCGGCAGCAACGCGGCGAACGCGAAGATGATCGCTTTCATCAGTGCTTCGGCGGAGGACGCTTCTCGATGAAGGCGTCCATGCCCTCGCGCCCTTCCTTGTGCGCGAAGCTCGACGAGATGACGCCCGAGGCGACCTCGTAGGCCTTGGCGAGCGGCATTTCGATCTGCTGGTAGAAGGCGCGCTTGCCGGCGGCGAGCGTGGCGGGAGGCTTCTCCGCCAGCTTTCTCGCGAGCTGGTGGGTTTCCGCGGCGAGGTCCTTTGCAGGCACGACCTTGTTCACCAGCCCCCACTCCATCGCGCGGCGCGCGTCGATCGGGTCGCCGGTGAGCAGCATCTCGAGCGCGTGCTTGCGCTGCAGGTTGCGGCCGATGGCGACGCCGGGCGTGGAGCAGAAGAAGCCCCAGGTGACGCCGCTGGTGACGAACCTGGCTTCCTCCGAGGCGATGGCGAGGTCGCACTGCGCGACGAGCTGGCAGCCGGCCGCGGCCGCGGCGCCCTGCACGCGCGCGATCACGGGCTGCGGCAGCATCGGGATGGTCTGCATCATGCGGCTGCACTGCGCGAAGAGCGCCTCGATCCTCGGCAGCTCCCTGAGCGCCTTGATCTCCTTCAGGTCGTGGCCCGCCGAGAAGCCCCGGCCGGTCGCGGCGAGGACCACCACGCGCACGCGCGAATCGGACGAGATCGCGTCGAAGGCCTCCTGCAGCGCCTCGAGCATCTCGCCCGTCAGCAGGTTCATCTGCTGCGGCCGGTTCATGGTCAGCGTGCAGACGCCGTCGCGGTCCTCGCGCAGCAGGATAGATTCGTCGGCCCTGGGGATGGCGCTCATGTGTCTATCGCGGTCGTCGACCGCGCCTTTTCGCGCAGCACGAACTTCTGGATCTTGCCGGTCGAGGTCTTGGGCAGCTCGCCGAACACCACCGCGCGCGGCGCCTTGAACTTCGCAAGCTGGGTGCGGCAGAACTCGATCAGCTCCCTGTCGGTCACCCGGGCGCCGGATTTTAGCTCGACAAAGGCGCAAGGCGTCTCGCCCCACTTCTCGTCGGGCATCGCGACCACCGCCGCGGCGAGCACCGCCGGGTGGCGGTAGAGCGCGTCCTCGACTTCCAGCGACGAGATGTTCTCGCCGCCCGAGATGATGATGTCCTTGGAGCGATCGCGGATCTTGATGTAGCCGTCGGGCTGCATCACCGCCAGGTCGCCTGAATGGAACCAGCCGCCGCGGAACGCTTCCTCGCTCGCCTTCGGGTTCTTCAGGTAGCCCTTCATGGTGATGTTGCCGCGGAACATGATCTCGCCCATGGTCTCGCCATCGGCCGGCACGGGCTCCATGGTCTCCGGGTCCATCACCGTCAGGCCTTCCTCGACGTGGTAGCGCACGCCCTGGCGGCCGTTGAGGCGCACCTGCTCGGCGAGCGGCAGCTTTTCCCACTCCGGATGCTTCGAGCACACCGTCGCCGGGCCGTAGACCTCGGTGAGGCCGTAGACGTGCGTGAGGTCGAAGCCCATCTCCTCCATGCCTTCGATCATCGAGGCCGGCGGCGCCGCGGCTGCGACCAGGGCGCTCACCTGGTGGTCGATGCCCCGCTTCATCTCCTCCGGCGCATTGATCAGCATCTGATGCACGATCGGCGCGCCGCAGTAATGGCTGACCCTGTGCTTCTTGATGAGCTCGAAGACCGGCCCAGCCTCGACTTTGCGCAGGCAGACGCTCGTCCCGGCATTCGCGGCCATCGTCCACGGGAAGCACCAGCCGTTGCAGTGGAACATCGGCAGCGTCCACAGGTAGACCGAGTGGTGCGGCATGCCCCAGACCAGGATGTTGCCCACCCCGTTCAGGTACGCGCCGCGATGGTGGTAAACCACGCCCTTCGGATTGCCGGTGGTGCCGGAGGTGTAGTTGAGCGAAATCGCCTCCCACTCGTCCTCGGGCCAGCGCCAGGCGAAGTCAGGATTGCCTTCCGCCAGAAGCTCCTCGTAGGTGAGCTTGCCCAGGCGCTTGCCGCCGCCGAACTCGGCATCTTCGGCATCCACGACCGTGATCGGCTTCTTCAGCAGCCTGAGCGCCGCCTCGACGGTCGGGGCGAACTCCTTGTCGGCGACGAGCAGCCGCGCCTCGCCGTGCTCGAGCATGAAGGCGATCGCCTCGGGGTCGAGGCGCGTGTTGAGCGTGTTGAGCACCGCGCCCGTCATCGCCACGCCGAAGTGCATCTCGTACATCGGCGGCGTGTTGGGCAGCATGGCGGCCACGGTGTGGCCGACGCCGATGCCGCGCTTCGCCAGCGCGCTCGCCAGGCGGCGGCAGCGCGCGTAGGTCTCGCTCCATGTGTAGCGCTGCGCGCCGTGGATGACAGAGACGCGCCTGGGATAGACGTAGGCGGCTCGCTCCAGGAATGAAAGCGGCGTGAGGGGCGCGTAGTTCGCCGCGTTCTTTTCAAGATTTCGCTCGAAAATGCCGCCCGCCATGGTCCAAGTATAGCTGCCCGGCGATTGATGATTCACACGCTGGAGCTTGGAATGGAGGCATGGAGACCATCCGGCTGTGGCTGCTGGCCATCGTTGCCAGCGGCGGAGGCAATGCGACGTTCAGGACGATCCGCGACGTCGTCATCATCATCGCGCTCTCGCTTCTCCTGGCGGCCTTCGCCGGCCAGATCGCCACGCCGGCGGCGTGGCTGCCCTTCGGCCTCTCGCTCTCTGCGCTCGGCGTCGCGCTGATGTGCGCCAACCGCCTGCGCCTGCTCGAGTTCAAGCCCGAGGTGCTGTGCGGCGACGTGATCCTGCCGCGCCACAGTCGCATCGGCGGCGAGGTCAAGTTCCTGCTGCCGCTGCACTTCACCAACTCCGGCTCGGCGGGCGGCGTCGTGCAATGGGTCGCGCTGCGCGTCACGATCGACGGCGATCCGCAGCACTCGGTGCTCTTCAGCCCGGTGGCGGAGGTCGACATGCAGCGCTTCCTCCAGTCCAAGCGCCGCCTCGACGAGCAGAACAGCGCCGACCCCTTCATCGGCTTCCCGCTCGAGGGCAAGCGCGCGCTGGCCAAGTTCGTGCTCTTCGACCTCGCCGAGCGCGGCCGCATGCAGCCGCTGAAGCTGCGGCCGGGCCGCTACACCTTCGAGCTGTTCGTGAAGACCTCGGCGCACAAGGGCCCGAAGCTCGAGCGCGCCTTCGAGCACACCCTCACGGCCAAGCACGTCGAGGAATTCGCCGCCGACGCGCCCATCTACCTGATCGACTACCAGATCACCCTGCCCGCGGCTCGCCGCGAGATGGGCGGCGCCGAGTGGATGCCCCGCGGCGCCCCGCGCTACTCCAACTAATTCGGGGTCAGGCTCGTAATTAGTTCGCCAGCAGCTTCCGCCAGAGGCTCGGGCCCTTGGCGTCCTTTTCCATGGCGTCGAGGTAGGCCTCGTGGAGCTGGACCTCGTCCGGCAGGGCACGAACCACAATGAGGTTGGAAAAGTCGACCTGCATCAGGGCGGCGGCGGCCGCAGCCTCGGCGGGGGTCTCGAGCTCCATCACCAGGCTCTCCTGGCCGCGGGTCATGGCGAGGTAGCACTCGGCCAATAGCCGGGCGTCGAGCAGCGCGCCGTGCAGGGTGCGGTTGGCGTTGTCGACGAAGTAGCGCTCGCAAAGGGCGTCGAGTGAATTCTTGCGCCCGGGGTGCAGCTCGCGCGCCTGCTCCAGGGTATCGGTGATGCTCGCGACGTGGTCCCGGAGCTTGCCGAGGCCGGCGCGCTTGAGCTCCAGGTCGAGGAACTCGACGTCGAATTCGGCGTTGTGGATGATCAGCTCGGCGCCGGCGACGAAGTCGAGGAACTCCTTCGCCACGTCGGCGAACTTCGGCCTGACCATCAGGTCCTCGCGCGTCAGGCCGTGGACGCGCGTGGCGCCCAGGTCGACCTCGCGCTCGGGGTTCAGGTAGGTGTGGAACTGCCGATCGGCGATCCGGCGGGACAGGATCTCGATGCAGCCGATCTCGATGATCCGGTCGCCGAGCTTGGCGTTGAGGCCGGTGGTTTCGGTGTCAAGCACTACCTGCCGGCTGGTCATTTTTCGGTATCCCCTTGTTAGCCAGGGCGTCCGCCCGCTCGTTTTCAGGGTGTCCTGCGTGTCCCTTCACCCAATGCCACTCTACCTGATGTTTCGCCGCGAGCGCGTCGAGCTCTTTCCAGAGGTCGATGTTCTTGACGTCTTTCTTGTCGGCGGTGCGCCAGTTGCGGCGCTTCCACGAGTGGATCCAGCTCGAGATGCCTTTCTGCACGTACTGCGAGTCGGTGTAGAGGCGCACGCGGCTCGATTTCTTCAGCGCCTCGAGCGCGCGGATGACCGCCATGAGCTCCATGCGGTTGTTGGTGGTCGCCGCCTCGCCGCCCCAGAGCTCCCTCTCCTTTCCCTTGTAGCGCAGCACCGCGCCCCAGCCGCCCGGGCCGGGATTGCCCCGGCAGGCGCCGTCGCTGTAGACCTCCACGACGTCATCGCTCATGGTTCTTCTGCGTGCGGTGCGTCACCGGCGCGAGCGAGCGGCGCCGCGCCCGCTCCATTCGCCAGGCCGGGGTGATGAGGCGCATGCCGTGGACGCGCTTGACCGCGCGCACCACGTAGAGCCCGCCGAGGAGCGGCCACCAGCGCGCGCCGGCCTTGTCCATGAAGGCGAAGCGGTCGAGCCAGTTCTGCTGCCGGAAAGGCGGCGCGTAGACGCCGAACTTGCCGCCGTTCAGCTCGAAGCCGAGCACGCGCAGCCAGTCGCGCAGCCGAAGCAGGCCGATGAAGTGGGCGTCCCAGGGGCAGCCCGACTTGTCCATGAAGGGCACGAGCTGGCGCAGCCGCCAGAGCGAGGCGGTGTTGAATCCGGAGATCACGACCTGCCCTTCGGGCATCAGCACCCGCTCGGCCTCGCGCAGCACCTCGTGCGGGTTGGGGTGGAACTCGAGCACGTGCGGCAATGCGAGCAGGTCGACGCTCTGCGATTCGAGCGGCAGCTGCAGCGGGTCGGCGGCGACCGTCGCGCCGGGCTCGATAGCCACCGAAATGCGGAACTGGATGCGGTTCTGTCGCAGGAAATCGACTTCGGGTAGGCCGACCTGTACTGCCCTGAAACCGAACACGTCATCAACGGCGCTGTCAAACTGTGCAAGCTCCCATCCGAGGACGTACGCGCCTTGTGGCGTACCGAACCACCCGGAAAGCGAGGAGCGCTCGCCGTTATACTTCTGCGCGCCGTTTTGCAGGAAGGATTGACGCACGATGCAGAAGATAGGGCCGGTAGACGTTATCCCGGTTCGCGCGTTTAAGGACAACTATGTCTGGACGCTGCGCCACGCCCAGCACGCCGCCGTCGTCGATCCTGGCGAGGCAGCGCCGGTGCTCGACTATCTCCGGCGCGAGAAACTGGAGCTCTGCGCCATCCTCGCCACGCACCACCACCCCGACCACGTCGGCGGCATCGCCGAGCTGCTCGAGAGCCGCGAGGTCCCGGTCTACGGGCCGCGCGGAGAGCCGATCGCCACGATGACGCGCCCGGTCTCCGAAGGCGACCAGGTGAATATCCCCGAGCTTGGCGCGAGCTTCTCCGTGCTCAGCATCCCGGGGCACACGCGCGCGCATGTCGCCTATTATGGGGCAGGCTCGCTTTTCTGCGGCGACACGCTGTTCGCCTGCGGCTGCGGGCGCCTGTTCGAAGGCACCGCCGAGCAGATGTACCGCTCGCTGGAGAAGCTGCGCGCGTTGCCCGACGACACCAAGGTCTACTGCGGGCACGAATACACGCTCGCCAACATCGGCTTCGCCAAGGCGGTCGAACCGGAGAACAAGGCACTGCGCACGCGCGAGGAGCGCGACCGCAAGCTGCGCGATGCGGGCAAGCCCACCGTGCCGAGCACGCTCGGCGAAGAGAAGGCCACCAACCCGTTCCTGCGCTGCCTCGAGCCGGCGGTGGTCGAGTCGGCCAACAAGTATCTCGGCGCCCGCGTCGCCGACCCGGTGCGCGTGTTCGCCGCGATCCGCGACTGGAAGAACCGCTTCTGATGCGCCGCGGCCTCCTCCTCCTGCTGCTCGTCGCGGGCTGCGCCTCGCAGCCCAAAGTGACGGGCACGCCGGAAGGTCCGCAGCCGGGCGCGCAAAGCCAAGCGAGCGACGCCGGCGTCAGCACGCCCGCCGCTCCGGCGGCGCAGGCGCCGATCCCGCTCGCCAAGGCGCAGCCCTTCGAGGGCGAGCACGCGGCGATGAAGCCAAAGCCGCCCGTCGCCACCATCGACCGCACCGTGCCTCCCGAGGACCTGTGGCAGCGCATCCGCCAGGGCTTCCAGATCCCGGACCTCGACAACGCGCTGGTGCGCGAGAAGATGTCCTACTACGCCGCGCGGCCCGAGTACCTGCAGCGCGTCTTCGACCGCTCGAAGCTCTACCTCTTCCACATCGTCGACGAGCTCGAGAAGCGCGGCATGCCCACCGAGATCGCGCTCCTGCCGATGATCGAAAGCGCGTTCAATCCCATGGCCTACTCGCGCGCCCACGCCTCGGGCCTCTGGCAGTTCATCCCCGGCACCGGCAAGCGCTTCGAGCTGCAGCAGAACTGGTGGTACGACGGCCGGCGCGACATCGTCGACTCCACCACCGCGGCGCTCGACTACCTGCAATACCTCTACGAGATGCACGGCGACTGGCAGCTCGCCCTCGCCTCCTACAACTGGGGCGAGAACGCGGTGGCGCGCGCCATCGCCAAGAACAAGGCCGCCGGCCGGCCGACCGACTACATGCACCTGTCGATGCCGCTCGAGACGCGGCACTACCTGCCCAAGCTCCAGGCGATGAAGAACATCATCTCCAACCCCGAGCCGCTCGGCATCACCCTCGACCCGATCCCGAACCAGCCCTATTTCGCGACCTACACTCGCCTGGTCGACATCGACGTGCAGCTCGCCGCGCAGCTCGCGGAGATGCCCGTCGACCAGTTCATCGCCTTGAACCCCGGCTTCAGCCGGCCGCTGATCCGCGCCTCGGTCACGCCGCGCATCGTGCTGCCCGCCGACAAGGTCGAGGTGTTCCACGACAACCTCTCCAAGCTCGACCAGAAAGAGCTCGTCTCCTGGAAGAGCTACTACCCGAAGAAGGGCGACAGCTTCGAGTCGATCGCCAAGAAGCACGGCATGACCGTCGCGCAGCTCAGGGAAGTGAACGGCATCTCGCCGCGCGCCAAGAGCCCGCCCAGCCTGATGGTCGTGCCCGAGAGCAAGAGCGCGGCGGTCGGCATGACCCGCCTGCCGATCATGTACGCGCCGCCGATCCCGATCACCTACCGGCGCGTCTACCACACCGTCAAGCCCGGCGAGACCCTCCCCTCCATCGCGCGCAAGTTCGGCGTCGCCATGGAAGACATGAAGCGCTGGAACCCCAAGGGCGCCGTCGTCGGCCAGCGCGTCACCATGGAAGTACGCTCCACCGCCAGGCCCAAGGCCAAGGGCAAGCCCCGCCAGGCCGTCAAGGGCAAGCCGAAGAAGACCGCGAGTTAGGCCATGCCGGCTTCGACCAGCCGGCGCGTGTAATCGGACTTGGACCGGCTCAGAACCTCGTCGAGCGAGCCGGACTCGACGATCTTGCTGTCCTTCATCACCATCACCCGGTGCGCCATGGCACGGATGACCTCGATGTCGTGCGTGACGAGGATGTAGCTCAGGCCGTACTTCTTCTGCAGCGAAGCGAGGAGCTCGAGCACCTGCTTCTGGATGGTGACGTCGAGCGCGCTGGTGGGCTCGTCGAGGACGACCACCTTGGGGTTGACGATCAGGGCGCGGGCGATGGCGATGCGCTGGCGCTGTCCGCCGGAGAATTCGTGCGGGTAGCGGCCGAGGAGCGATTCGGCGTGGCCGCCCTCGGTGAGGCCGACGTCATATAGGGCCTGGACGATCCGGGCCCGGCGCGCGGCGGCGTCGAGGCCGGGCTCGTGGATCTCGAGGCCCTCGCCGACGATCTGCTCGACCGTCAGCCGCGGCGAGAGCGACGAGAGCGGGTCCTGGAAAACGACCTGGATGTCGCGGCGCAGCCGGCGCTTGCCGGCACGGTCGGCGTCGGCCCATTGCCTGTCGCCGATGCGGATTTCGCCCTCGGCGTTCATCAGGCCGAGGACCGCCAGGGCGAGCGTGGTCTTGCCCGAGCCCGATTCGCCGATGATGCCCAGGGTCTCGCCCGGAGCGAGGGTGAAGTCGACCGATTCGACCGCGACGAACCTGCCGCTCCTGAACCAGCCGCGGAACCCGGGAAGGCTCGTGGGGTACGTGACGCGCACCCGGCGGGCCGAAACAATCTTGCCCGCGCCCGCTCTCCCTACTTCCCTGGAAGGACGACTATTCACCAGCTTCTGGGTATAGGGGTGCTGCGGCCGGCCGATGATCTGCGCGGTCGCGCCCTGCTCGACCAGGATGCCTTTTTCCATCACCGCCACGCGGTCGGCGAAGCGGCGCACGAGGTTCAGGTCGTGGGTGATGAGGAGCAGCGCGAGGCCGGCCTCTGCACGCAGCCGCTCGAGGAGCTCGAGGATCTGCAGGCGGATGGTTACGTCGAGCGCGGTGGTCGGCTCGTCGGCGATGAGGAGCTTCGGGTTGCAGGCGAGCGCCATCGCGATCATGGCGCGCTGTCGCTGGCCGCCGGAAAGCTGGTGCGGGTAGCTGTGGGCGCGGCGCTCGGGCTCGTCGATGCCGACGCGGCGCATCGCCTCGACCGCCTCTTTCCATGCCGCCGCGCCGTGCAGCTCGGTATGCAGCACCAGCGATTCGACGATCTGGTCGCCGACCGTGTAGATCGGGTTCAGCGCCGTCATCGGCTCCTGGAAGATCACCGCGATGTCGCGGCCGCGGAGCTGGTGCAGCTCGTCCGCCGGCATGGTCAGCACCTCCTTCCCCTGGAACAGGATCGAGCCGCTCAGGCGGGCGGATTCGATGAGGCGCAGCGTCGAGAGCGCGGTGACCGTCTTGCCAGAGGCCGACTCGCCCACCAGCGCGAGCTTCTCGCCGGCGTCGAGGGCGAACGAGACGCGCTCGACCACGCGGCGCTGGCCGAAGTCGACGCACAGGTCCCTGATCTCGAGGAGGCTCACTTGCGCGACTCGGTTTCCTCGCTGGCAAGCACCTTGCGCGGGTCGAGAGCATCTCTCAAGGCATCCCCGATCAACACGAGCAGCAGGAGCGTGACCACTAACACGCTGAAAGTGCCGACCGCGAGCCACCAGGAGTCCAGGTTGTTCTTCGCCTGGTTGATGAGCTCGCCGAAGCTTGGGGTTCCAGGCGGCATGCCGAGGCCGAGGAAGTCGAGGCTGGTCAGGAGACCGATCGCGCCGACCATCTCGAAGGGCGCCAGCGTTACAACCGGCGTCAGACTGTTCGGCAGGATGTGGTGCCACATGATGCGTCGATTGCTCTGGCCGAGAGCCCGGGCGGCGCGTACGTAGTCGAGCGTCCGGTTCTTCAGGAACTCGGCACGCACGTAGGCGGCAATGCCCAGCCAGTTAAAAACAGAGATCAAAATGACGAGCAGAGCAAAACTCGGTGAGAAGAGAGACGCGAAAATGATCAACATGTAGAGCATTGGCATCGCGCCCCAGATCTCCTTCCCTCTCTCCATGGTGATGTCGGTCCAGCCGGCGAAATAGCCCTGGATTGCCCCGTAGAGAACGCCCAGGGCGGTGCAGGCCGCGGCGACGATCAGCGCGAAGACGACGGAAAGCCGGAAGCTGTACAGGAGCACCGCGAGCAGATCGCGCCCGCGGTCATCGGTTCCGAGAAGATTGGCTCGCGTGGGCCGCGCCGGGCTGGGATCCCTTACGAAGTAATTGATCGTGCTGTGGTGATACGGATTCAGCGGGAAGATCGCGAGATTCCCGGGTTTCCTAAGGTTGTCCCTGATCAGCGGATCAAGATAATCCGTCGGCGTGGGGAAGTCGCCGCCGAAGGTTGTTTCAGGCAGCGTCTGGAATATCGGGAAATACCAGTGGCCCTCGTAGCGCGCGACCAGCGGCTTGTCGTTCGACAGCACTTCGGCCAGCAGGCTGACCGAGAACAGTGCCGCGAAGATGACAAGACTCGCGTAGCCGAGGCGGTTGCTCTTGAACCGCCGCCATGCCCGGCGGCCGGGACTTTCGTGGACGACTGCGGCAGGAACCGCGGCGGGAACGGCAATCGTGGACATGTCAGTCGAAATACCGGACGCGCGGGTCGGCCCAGACGTAGCCCAGGTCGCGCACCAGTTGGGTGAGCAGCCCTATGAGGGTGAATACGAAGAGGTTGGCGAACACCACCGGATAGTCGCGGCGTATGACGGATTCGTACGAAAGCAGGCCGAGCCCGTCGAGAGAAAACAGCGTCTCGATCAGCAACGCTCCGCTGAAGAATGCTCCGATGAAGGCGGCGGGGAAGCCGGTCATGATGGGAATCAGCGCATTGCGGAAAACATGGCGCCAGAGAACCCGACGCTCGGCCACGCCCTTGGCACGCGCCGTCATTACATATTGCTTGCGGATTTCCTCCAGTACGGAGTTCTTCACCAGCAAGGTGATCACCGCGAATCCGCCGACCACCATCGCAGTGATCGGCAGCGTGATGTGCCAAAGATAGTCGGTGATTTTGCCAAGCAAGGTGAGCTGGTCCCAGCTGGTCGACACCAGGCCTCGGAGCGGAAACCACTGCACGAACGAGCCGCCGGCGAAATAGACAAGCAGTACGACACCGAGCACGAATGGCGGGATCGAGTAGCCGAGCAGCACGAGGAAGGTGGTCGCGGTATCGAATGGCGTGCCGGCGCGCACGGCCTTAGCGATTCCCAGCGGCACCGAGATTAGATACGTCAGGAGAAACGTCCACATGCCGAGGCTGATCGACACAGGAAGCTTTTCCTTGATCAGCTCGGCGACGTCCTTGTTCTGAAAGAAGCTCTTGCCCAGGTCGAGGCGCAGGAATTGTCCAAGCATCCGCACGAAGCGCTCAGGCGCAGGCTTGTCGAAGCCATACAGCTTCTTGATTTCTTCGACCTTCGCCGCATCCACGCCTTGGCGGCCGCGGTAGCCGCCGGTGCCCGGCGCGGCGGCGGCAGCAGGAGCGCCCCCGGCCTCGAGGCCTCCCTCCCGCCCTTGCAGTTGGGACACCAATTGCTCCACCGGTCCGCCGGGGACGAACTGCACCACGACGAACGTAATCAGCATGACGCCGAGCACCGTCGGGATCATGAGCAGGAGACGTTTAAGGACGTAGGACCACATACCGCTCCTCTATTGCCTTCGCCACCAAGTGGTAATCACCCAATCCTCCGCCTGGTAATACAACGGCATGACGGCGGGGTGCTCGAACTTTCCGGCGCGGTAGGAGACGCGGTACGTGCTCGAGAACCACTGCGGTATGACGTAGTAGCCGTGCCGCAACACACGGTCTAGGGCGCGCAACCGCGCCACGAGCTCTGGACGGGTCCTGGAGGAGACGGCGAGATTAACGAGCGCGTCGACCGCCGGGTCCTTGACCCCGATCAGATTTCCCGAGCCCTCGGTGTCCGCGGATTGTGATCCCCACCGGTCGAGAAGCTCCGCGCCGGGCGCTTCCCTGCCCGGCACCCTGACGGTAAATAGATCGAAGTCGAAGACGTCGAGCCGCTTCTGGATCAACGCGAAGTCAGCCCTACGGTACTGACCCTCGATGCCGAGCCTGGCGAGCGCCTGAAAGTACGGGATCACCAGCCGCTCGGCGCCTGAGCTATCGAGATACTCCAGGGTGAACGCTTCGCCTTTCGCGTTGCGCAGCGCGCCGTCGCGGTAGGTCCAGCCGGCCGCCTCCAGCAGATCGCGCGCCTTGCGCAGGTTGCCACGCAGGCTGTTGGGCGGATCGGTCGACGGCGGCAGCGGCACCGGATCGGTAAAGACCTTTTCCGGCAGCGGCTTCCCAAGAGACTTCAGCACCTTGAGCTCGTCCCCCCCGGGAAGACCCGTGGCCTCGAAGTCGCTGTTGTTGAAGAAGCCGCGGACGCGCTCGTACGAGTTATACATGAGCTGACGGTTCATCCACTCGAAGTCGAAAGCCAGGCCAAGCGCCTGCCGCACGCGCGGATCCTTGAATTTCTCCCGCCGCGTGTTGATCAGAAAGCCCTGGAAATCGCCGGCATTCTTGAAACGCCATTCGGCCTTGATCAGCTCGCCGGAGTCGAACTTCTTGCCGACGTAGGTGCGTGCCCATTCGCGCGCCGAGAAGGTGCGCAGGTAGTCGAATTCGCCCGCCTTGAAGGCCTCGGTCTGCGAAGTGTTGTCCTTGTAGACCTTGTATGTGATGCGGTCGAAGTTGGATGTTCCACGCCGCACGTTGAGATTCCAGCCCCAGTAGTCGACGCGCCGCTCGTAGGTGATGTCCCGGCCGAAGTTCAACCGGCCTATCTTGTAGGGTCCGCTGGCAATCGGATAGTCCATGATGACCTGGTCGAACGGCTTGCCATTTCCCCAAGCGCGGCTGAAAACCGGCAATCCGCCGACCATGAGAGGCAACTCGGCGTTCGCGTACGCAAACTCGAAGCGCACGGTGCGCGGCTCGATGACCACGGCGCGCTTCACCGCGGCGAATATGACCCGGTACTGCGGCGCGGCCTGCTTGCTCATCAGCGTGTCGAAGCTGTGCTTGACGTCGGCGGCCATCACCGGCGTGCCGTCGTTGAAGCGCGCGGCAGGATTCAGGCGGAAGGTGGCCGACAGGCCGTCGGGGGCGACGCTCACGTCCTCGGCGAGCAGCCCGTAGGCGGTGGTCGGCTCGTCCATCGTGCCGGTGAGCAGGCTCTCGAAGAGGAGGCCGTTACCCGGCGGCGCGGTGCCCTTCAGCGTGAACGGGTTGTATTTGTCGAAGTTGGTGATGCGCAGCGGCGGCACCAGGTCGATCGCGCCGCCCTTGGGCGCGTCGGGGTTGACCCACTCGAAATGGTGGAACCCCGGCGGATACTTGATGTCGCCGAACTGCGCGTAGGCATGCGCGGCGACGGCGAGGACCAGGGCGAGCTTCATCGCGGGATCGAGGCGAGGAGCGCCCGCGTGTAGGGATGCTTCGGCTCGGCGTAGATCTCGTCCGCGCCGGCCATCTCCACGATCTCGCCGTCCTTCATCACCATGACCTCGTCGGCCATGTACTTCACTACCGCGAGGTCGTGGGAGATGAAGAGGTAGCTCATTGCGTATTCGTCCTGCAGATCCTGCAGCAGGTTCAACAGCTGCGCCTGGATGGAGACGTCGAGCGCCGACACGGCCTCGTCGCACACCAGCAGATCGGGCCTGAGCGTCAGCGCGCGCGCGATGGCGATGCGCTGGCGCTGGCCGCCCGAGAACTCGTGAGGGTACTTGAAGAGCGCATCCGCCGTCAGTCCGACCTTGGCGAGCAGCTCGATCGCCAGGCCGCGGCGCTCGGCCTCGCCGCCGCCCAGGCCGTGGATGCGCATCGGCTCGGTGAGCGTCTGGCCGATGCTGAAGCGCGGATTGAGCGACGCGTAGGGGTTCTGGAACACGACTTGCAGCCGGCGCTTGAACGCGAGCCGGGGCACGCGAAAAGCGTCCTCGCCCTGCAGGCGCAGCTCGCCCCCCGACGCCTCGTGCAGCCGCGCGACCAGCAGGCCGAGGGTGGTCTTGCCCGACCCCGACTCCCCGACCAGTCCCAGGGTCTTTCCCTTGAGCACGCGAAAGCTGGCGCCCTTCACCGCCTCGACGCCGTCGAAGCGCTTCCTGAGCCCGCGCGCCTCCAGGAGTATTTCGTCATCGCGGCGCTTCCTCGGCCGGCGCGGCCGATCGAGCCGCGGCCGCAGGTCGAGCAGCATGCGGGTGTAGTCGTCGCGCGGGGCGGCGAAGACCTGCTTGGCGGAACCCTGCTCGCGGATCTCGCCCGCGCGCATCACCACCACCTCGTCGGCGATGCTGCCGGCGAGCGAGAGATCGTGGGTGATGAAGAGCATCGACATGCGCCGCCGGCGCTTGAGCTCCGCGAGGAGCTCGAGGATCTGCTTCTGCACCGTGACGTCGAGCGCGCTGGTCGGCTCGTCGGCGATCAGGAGCTGAGGCTCGCAGGCGATCGCCATGGCGATCATCGCGCGCTGCTGCTCGCCGCCCGAGAGCTGGAAGGGATAGCGGCCAAGCTTCGCCGCCGGGTCGGCGAGGCCCACCTCCTGCAGGAGCTCGAGCGTGCGCTCGCGCGCCGCACGGCGCGCGAGCCCGCGGTGCTCGCGCAGCGCTTCCGCGACCTGGAAACCGACGCTGAACACCGGGTTGAGCGAGCTCATCGGCTCCTGGAACACCATCGAGATCTCGCTGCCCCGCAGATTGCGCATCTGCTTCTTCGAGGCCGTGAGAAGGTCCATGCCCCGATAGAGCACCCGCCCTCCGGCGCGCGCGTTGGGCGGCAGGAGCCGCATGATCGAAAGGGCGCTCACCGACTTGCCGCTGCCCGACTCGCCCACCAGCGCCACCGTCGCGTGCTCGGGGATGTCGAAGGTCACGCCCTTCACCGCCTCGACCGGGCCGAAGCCGACGCGCAGCTCGCGGATCGAGACCATCATTCGAGCCTCGGGTCGAGCGCGTCGCGCACCGAGTCGGTGAACAGGCTGAAGGCGGTGACGGCGAGCGCCATGGCGATGGTCGCGGCGGTGATCTGCCACCACATGCCGAGGATCAGCTCGCTCGGCGCCTCCGCCAGCATGCTGCCCCACGACACCGTGTCGATGCCGACGCCGAAGCCGAGGAAGCTCAGGATCACCTCGGACTTGATGAACAGCACCACGTGCAGCGAGAGCTGCACCAGCACCACGTGGCTCACATTGGGCAGGATGTGGGCGAACATGCGCCGCGCGTCGGAGGCGCCGATCGAGTCGGCGGCGAGCACGTATTCGCGCACCTTGTGCTTGAGGTACTCCGCGCGCACCAGGCGGAAGATGCCCGTCCAGCCGGTGAGCCCGAGGATCAGGATCACCGTGCTCACGCCCTTCTGCCCCAGCACCGCCGCGATCGCCAGCACCAGCAGCAGATACGGGATGGCGGTGAATACGCTGTAGAGCCAGTTGAAGAAGTCGTCGACCCAGCCGCCGCGGTAGCCGGCGAAGGCGCCAAACAGCGTTCCCAGGAACGCCGCCAGCGCCGCGGACGCGAGGCCGACGACCAGCGAAGTCTCCGTGCCCTTGACCGCCTTCTGCAGCACGTCGCGCCCCCACTTGTCGGCGCCGAAGGCGAGCGAGGTCGCCCGCTTCTCGGTCGGCGAGGCGCCCGCGAGCCCCGCGCGGATCTCGGCCAGCTCGGGCGCGAGCGGATCGCGGATGCCATAGTCGTTGCGGGAAACATCGGAAGGACCGGCCAGCCCCGCTTTCTGCTCGGCGGGATTCGGTTTCACGAAGCGAGGCGGCGCGTAGCTCACACCGACCTCCTTCCCCCAGTCGCGCGCCACCCAGCCGGCCGCCGACGCCGCTGCGATCGCAATGAAGACGACCACTACGATGGCCGAGGCGATGCCGACGCGGTCGCGCAGGAAGCGCTGCCAGGCGAGGAGCCAGAGGCTCACTTGAGCTGCACGCGCGGGTCGAGCGCGCGGTAAAGCAGGTCTGCCGTCAAGTTCATCACCATCGTCGCGATGGCGACGTATACGGTCACGGCCTTGATCACCGGGAAGTCGCTGCGCTCGACCGCGAGGATCACCTCGCGGCCGATGCCCGGGATCGAGAAGAAGCGCTCGATCAGGAAAGCGCCGGCAAGCAGGCCCGGCAGCTGGATCAATACATTGGTGGCGACCGGGATCGCCGCGTTGCGCAGCACGTGCAGCCAGAGCACTCTGCCCTCGCCCAGGCCCTTGGCGCGCGCGGTGCGCACGTAGTCCTGGCCGATCTCGTCGAGGAAGAACGTGCGGTAGAGGCGGATATCCGGCGCGAGCGAGACCACCACTCCCACCACGATCGGCAGCACCGCGTAGCGGGTCAGGTTCTCGCCCAGCGTACTGCCCCAGCCTTGCACCGGGAACCAGGCGAGCTGGTAGCCGAGCACGTACTGGAAGACCAGGATGTAGACCAGGATGCTGATCGACTGCCCGACGGTGCAGCCGATCATCGCCGCGCGGTCGGTGAGCGAGCCGCGGTAATAGGCGACCAGCATCGCGACGGCCAACGACAGCAAAGTGCTCGCGAGCAGGAGCGGAATAAGCACGGTCAGCGAAGGCCCCAACCGGGTGGCAAAGATCTGCGAGACGCGCTCGTTGGTCGACCAGCTCGCGCCGAAATCCGCCGTGGCCACCTGCTTGACGAAGATCCAGAGCTGCACCCAGTAGGGCTGGTCGACGCCGATCTGCCGGCGGATGTTCTCGATCGCCTCGGGGCTCGCGATCTTGCCGGCGAGCATGTAGGCGGGATCGCCGCCGACCCAGTTGAAGAGGAAGAAGACGAGCAGGATCACGCCGGCGAGCGTGGGGACGAACTGCCACAGTCGCCTAACGAGGTAGCTCAAGATCGATGTAAAGCCATTCCTGGTGCATCACCGGGTGCTTGTGGAAGCCCTGCACCCGCGGCTGCAGCAGCACGTTGCGGTAGCGGCTGTCGGTGAGGAGCCAGACAGTGTCGGTCTCCATCAGGCGCGCCATCTCGTGGTAGAGCCGGTCGCGCGCGGGGCCTTGCGGCAGCAGGCGCGACCTCTCGTAGCGCTTGTCGTACTCGGCCGACTTGTAGCAGGCGTTGTTGCTCTGGCCGGAGTTGGGCCCGTAGAGGAGCTGCATGAAGTTGTCGCCGTCGGGGTAGTCGGCGATCCACGCCGAGTGCTTCACCATCAGGCGGCACTGGTTCTCGAGCTTGAGCAGCTCCGGGAACCGGTCCTTGTGGATCTCGAGGCGCACGCCGATCGAGTCGAGCGCGCGCTTCATCAGCTCGTCGAACTGGCGGTCGCGCTCGGTCGGCATCGACGAGTAGCGGATGACGAGCGGCTCGCCGCCGGGCATGCGCCGGAACCCGTCCGCTCCGCGCCGGTAGCCGAACCTGTCGAGCAGCGCGTTGGCCGCACGCGGGTCGTGCGGGATCGCGGAGCGGTAGTCGGGATCGTGCCCGGCGACGCCGGGAGGGATCGGGTACTGCGCGCGCACCGCCTGCCCCTTGCGGATGATGCGGATCTGGTCGTCGACGCTGTAGGACATGGCGATCGCGCGGCGCAGCGCGATCTTCTCCTTCGCCAGGCCGCCGACCGTCTTGTCCTGCATGTTGAAGTAGAGATAGATGATCTCGGGATCGACGCTGCGGTCGAGCTGGATGCCCCGCGCGGCGAACTCGGGCCTGAGCTTTCCGTCCTCCGTGATGAACGCCGAGGCCACCTCGGAGAGCTGGTATTCCATGTCGCTCTCGCCGCGCTGGAAGGCGAGCCAGCGGCTCTGCGTCTCCTCCATGATGCTGACCTCGACGCCGCCGATCTTCGGCAGGCGCTCGCCCTCGCGCGTAACCTCGCGGAAGCCGGGATTCGCCTCGAGGACGATTTTCGATGAGCGCACGTAGCGCTTGAGGCGGAACGGCCCGCTGCCCACCGGATGCGCGGCCGACTCGTCTCCATAGTGCTCGATCGCCTCGCGCGCCACGGCGCCGGCGAGCGGAAACGCGAGCACGTGGGCGAAGTTGAAATCGGTGCGCTTGAGGCGGATGACGATCGTCTGGCGATCCGGGGTCTCGATCCCGGCGATGCCCTCGAAGAGGAACGCGTAGGGCGAGCGGTTCTTCGGATCGAGGAAGCGGCGCAGCGAATAGGCGTAGTCGAGCGCAGTGAGCTCGCGCCGCGCGCCCTTGAATGCCGCATCCTCCGCGAAGTAAATGCCGCGCCTGACCTGCAGCGTGTAGGTGCGGCCGCCGTCGGTGATGCGCGGCAGCGCGACCGCGGTGTTCGGCACCAGCGTCGCGGGCCGCGCGAGGTAATCGTAGGTGAGCAGCGGATCGAAGATCGCCTCGATCACCGTGCCCGAGTAGTAGTCGGAGACCTTCGCCGGATCGAAGCCGGTCTCCGCGGCCTGGAAGGTGACGCGCAGGATCTTCGCGGGATCGGCGGCCTGCGCTCCGGAGATCGCCAATGCCAAGAGCAGGCCGAGGGCTCGCACGCGCGGAAAGTATAATCGCGCGATGCCCATCCTCGCCGGCAAGAAGATCCTCGTCACCGGCCTGCTCTCGAACCGCTCGATCGCCTTCGGCATCGCCAAGGTCGCGCGCCGCGAGGGCGCCGAGATCGCGCTCACCTACCAGAACGAGCGCTTCAAGGACCGCGCCAGCGACATGGGCAAGGAGCTCGGCGCGGCGATCGCCCTGCCCTGCGACGTCACCAGCGATGCGGAGATAGCCGGGCTATTCGAGCAATTGAAGTCCCGCTGGAGTCATTTCGACGGCGTAGTCCATGCGCTTGCCTTCGCTCCGCGCGAGGCGATCGCGGGCGACTTCCTCGACGGCATGAGCCGCGAGGGGTTCCGCCAGGCGCACGACATCTCGGCCTACAGCTTCCCCGCGCTCGCAAAGGCGGCGCTGCCCATGCTCAACAAGAACTCGGCGCTGTTGACCCTTACCTACCTCGGCGCGGAGCGCGTGGTGCCTAACTACAACACCATGGGCCTCGCCAAGGCGAGCCTGGAAGCGTCGGTGCGCTACCTGGCGTCGAGCCTCGGGCCGAAGGGCATCCGGGTGAACGGCATCTCGGCAGGGCCGATCAAGACCCTCGCCGCCGCGGGCATCGGCGGCTTCGGCAAGATCCTCAAGTTCGTCGAGGAGCACGCGCCCCTGCGGCGCAACGTGACGATCGAGGACGTAGGCAACGCGGCGGCTTTCCTGCTCTCGGACCTGGCCGCCGCGGTGACCGGCGAGATCCTCTACGTCGATTCCGGATTCAGCCACGTGGTGGCCGGGATCGGCGCCGCTACTTCTTCTCCAGATTAGCGGTGTTGATGGTGATGTCGGCGCGGCCCTTCAGGCTCGCCACGTACGCCTCGTAGTCCGCGGCGCCGAGCATGCCGGCGACCCGCTGCGCGTACTCCTTCTCGTCGCCGCCCGGCGGCACGTCGATGACCCTGGTGATGCGCAGGATGACGTAGCCGGTGTTGGGGACCGCCACGCCGATATACGCGGGCAGCTTCGACACGTCGGCCGCCACCACGCGGCGCAGCAGGTCGACCGGCATGCCCTGCGCATCGCGGCGCGACACCTGCTTCGCCGCGCCGAAGGTCACCGGGTTCTCGCCCTTTTTTAGCGCCGCGAGCTTCGCCTCGCCGTCCTTCTGCGCCGCGGCCACGGCCTCGCGCCGCTTCAGGAACTCGAGGATGTCGTTCTTCACCTCCTCGAACTTGCGCTGCGCCTCGGGCTGGTGCTCGACGACGCGCGCCGCGACCAGCGTGTTCGGCGCGACCTCGATCGCGTCGGTATTGCGGTGGTTCTTGACGGCGTCGGTCGAGAACAGCGCCGCGAGCAGCTTCGGGTTGTCGAGCGCGCCGAGCTCCTGGCGGCCGGACTTGGCCACCCAGCCGGTGCTCTGGATCTGCAGCTTGAAGCGCTCGGCGGCAGGCTTCAGGCTGTCGGACTGCTCGTAGACCATGTTGCCGAACGCCTCGGCCGACTCGGCATACTTCTTCGCGCCCTTCTGCTTGCCGAGGTCGGCGGCGATCTCCTTGCGCACTTCGTCGAAAGGACGGTTCTTCGCCTCCTGCACCCCGGTGAGCCGTATGACATGGAAGCCGAACTCGCTCTGCGCGATGCGCAGCTCGCCCTGCTTCATCGAGAACACCGCGTCCTCGAAGGGCTTGACCATCGCGCCGCGGGCGAACCAGCCCAGGTCACCGCCCTTCTCGGCCGAGCCGGAGTCCTGCGATTCTTTCTTCGCCAGCGCGGCGAAGCCGGCCGGGTTTTTCTTCAATTCACTTACGATCTTTTCGGCCTGCTCCCTGGTCTTGACCAGGATGTGGCTCGCGCGCCGCTGCTCCTCGACGCGGTACTGCGCCGCGCGCGCCTCGTAGGCCTTGCGGATCTCGTCGTCGCTCACCGCTTCCTGGCGCGCGAGGCTCTCGGCCGAGAGCACGACGTACTCGGCGCGCACGCGCTCGGGCGAGCGGAAGTCGGCCGGGTTCGCGTCGTAGTAGGCCTTGGCCGCGGCGTCGTCGACCTTGACCTGCGGCAGGAACTGGGCCGCCGAGATGCGCGCTTCCGACACCTCGCGCTTCTGGGATTCCAGCGCGGCCATGCGCGCCGCGGCGGTGCGCGAGGCGATCGCGGTCTCGCCGACCGAGCCGGCAAGGCGCGCGATCGGCAGCTGTCCCTGCAGCTCGGCGACGTTGCGCTGGTCGGTGATGCCGCGGCTCGCGAGGTAGGACGAGTAGCGCGCCGCGGAGAACTGGCCGTTCTCCTGGAACTCGGGCGCGGTGGTGATCGCCTCGATCACCGCCTCGCGGCTCGTCAGCACGTTGCGCTTCGCCGCTTCGGTCGCCACCAGGCGCTGCGCGACGATCTGCTCGAGCACCGCGCGGCGCGCCTCGGGGTTGTCGAGCGCCGCCGGGTCGATCTGGCCGCGGAACATGCGCGCGAGCTGCTCCTGCTGGTTGCGCAGGGTCTCGGAGAACTCGCGCTGCGAGATGTCCGAGCCGTTGACGCTCGCCACCGTGTCGCGGCCGCCCGCATAGCGCGTGTAGGACTCGATGCCCCAGGTGGCGAAGGTGATCGCGATCAGCCCGAGGAAGATCTGCAGGATGCGCTTGTTGCGCTGGACGAAATCGAACATGCTGGGGCGGTGATTCTACGACAGCTGGCACTGCTTGCCGCCGTCGCCGGGCTCGCCGCCTGCGCGCATGACCCGACGCTCGCCGGCGCGATCTGGGACACACGCGCCGGCACCTTCGTTCCCGAAACCCTGCTCCTCGCGCGCGCGGCCGCCGCGCAGCACGTCATCCTCGGCGAAATCCACGACAACCCGGAGCACCATCGCCTGCAGCTCAGGGTTCTCGAGAGATTGGGCCGGCGCGTCCTGGCCATGGAGCAGTTCGACAGCGAGCACCAGGCCGCCATCGACGCCGCTCCAAGAAATGCTGAAGCACTCGCCGATGCGGGGCATTTCGACCGCAAGGGCTGGGACTGGCTGCTCTACAAGCCGCTGGTCGAGTTGGCCCTCAAGCGCGGCTGGCCGATCGTCGCTGCCAACCTCTCGCGCGCCGAGGCGCGCGCAATCGTGGCCGATCCTTCGCGCTCCGGCCTGCCGCCCGCGCCATCGGTAGAACGCGCCATCGAGCGTGACATTATCGGGGGGCACTGCGGCCAAACGCCGGAGGCGAAACGGCTCGCCGGCATGGTCGCCGCGCAGCGCGCGCGCGATGCGCGCATGGCTTCCATGCTGAAGGCCCCAAGCGTGCTGATCGCCGGCCGCGGCCACGCGCGACGCGACCGCGGGGTGCCGCTCTACCTCGGCGGCGACGATGTGCTTGCCATCGGTTTCACCGAAGTCGATGCCGGAAATGCATCGCCTGCCGGTTATGATGCGGGAAGTTTCGACTACGTATGGTTCACGCCGCGCGCCGTGCGCAACGACCCATGCTTGTGAGGCTCCTCGCGCTCGTGGCCTGCATCCTGGCTTCGTCGACGGCGATCGGCGGCGCACAGGTGCGCTTCGTCGCGAGCGACGACTTCAACCTGCCGCCGAAAGCAGACGCCGCTTCCGTTGCAGTTGTCCAGGAGCGGCCTGCGCGCGCCTATGTGATTCTGGGCACCTGGCAAGGCGTGGGAGACTCGTATATGCGGGAGAGCGACCTGCTCGGGCTCGCCAGGCAGAAGGCCGCCGAGCTCGGCGCCGATTTCGTGCTGATCACCAAAGCCGACACGCAGACCGGCCGCCGCTTCGGGCCGAGCGGGCCTTCCGGTTTCGATCTGCGCGGGGGCGGCTCGGTGGGCAGCGCGCCGGTCATGAGCGCGGCATTCGGCGTGTTCGCGAAAGCCTGGCTCGGCGTGGCCTTCATGGATCCCGGTCCCCGGTCGACGCGGCGCTTCGTCAAGGGATTCAACCCGGCGAGCAAAGCCGAGGCCGCAGGCCTAAGGGTCGGCGACGAGGTGCTGGAAATCGACGGCAGATGGGCGAGCGACCGCCGAGACATGCAGAAATTCCTGCTGGAGAACGCGCCCGGACAAGTGGTGAAGCTCCTCGTGCGGCGCGGCGACGAGCGCCTGACCTTCGAGGTGCCGCTGATTCCGAACGACTGAGGAGGAAAGTGGCGGAGCGGACGGGACTCGAACCCGCGACCCCCGGCGTGACAGGCCGGTATTCTAACCAACTGAACTACCGCTCCTTCTGGTGGGTGCTGTAGGGGTCGAACCTACGACATTCGCCTTGTAAGGGCGACGCTCTACCGCTGAGCTAAGCACCCCGCACTACACCCGCGAAGGGGCGTCATTCTATCAGTTGATCGCGTCCTTCAGGGCCTTGCCGGCGCGGAACTTCGGCAGCTTCGCGGCTTTGATCTCCACCGCGGCTCCGGTGCGCGGATTGCGCCCGGTGCGCGCGTTGCGCATTGCCGCGTAGAAGGTGCCGAAGCCGACCAGCGTCACGTCCTCGCCTTTGCGCAGGCACGTCTTCACCGCGTTTACGAGCGAATCAACCGAGCGCTCGGCCGCGGACTTCGAGATCTCCGCGGCTTGTGCGATCTGCTCGATCAGGTCGGCTTTATTCACTCAGTGCGTCGTGACCGCTCCGGTCTGGTCGTCGGGCTTGGGCGGCATCGGCGCCGACTCATCGGGATCAGGCAGCGCGTCGGGCTGGCGCTCGAGCGCAATCTCCAGCACCTTGTCGATCCACTTCACCGGCACGATCTCGAGCTTGTTCTTGATGTTGTCCGGGATCTCGACCAGGTCCTTCACGTTCTCTTCCGGGATCAGCACCGTCTTGATGCCGCCGCGGTGCGCCGCGAGCAGCTTCTCCTTCAGGCCGCCGATCTGCAGCACTTCGCCGCGCAGCGTGATCTCGCCGGTCATGGCGACATCCGACCTCACCGGGATGCCGGCCAGCACCGAGGTCATCGCGGTGACGATGCCGATTCCCGCGCTCGGGCCGTCCTTGGGCGTCGCGCCCTCGGGCAGGTGAATGTGAATGTCGTTCTTCTGGTAGAAGTCCTCTTTCACCCCCAGACGCCTGGAGCGCGCGCGCACTACCGAGAGCGCGGCCTGGATTGATTCCTGCATCACGTCGCCCAGCTTGCCGGTGGTGATGGTCTTGCCCTTGCCGGGCATCGTCACCGCCTCGATGGTGAGCAGCTCGCCGCCGACCTCGGTCCACGCCAGGCCGGTCACCTGTCCGACCTGGTTCTGCTTCTCGGCCATGCCGAACGTGTAGCGGCGCACGCCGAGGAACTTGTCTAGGTTCTTGGGCGAGACGGTAATGCGGTGCGGCTTTGCCGAATCTTCCTTTCCTTCGGTTTTCTTCTCGGTGAGGAGCTGCTTCACCGCCTTGCGGCAGATCTTGGAAACTTCACGCTCCAATGCCCTCACTCCGGCCTCTCGCGTGTAGTAGCGCACGATGTCGCGGATCGCCGCCTCGGACACGGAGAGCTCGCCATCCTTGATGCCGTTGTTCTTCATCTGCTTCGGCAGCAGGTACTTGACGGCGATGTTCATCTTCTCGTCCTCGGTGTAGCCCGAGAGACGGATGACTTCCATGCGGTCGAGCAGCGCCGGCGGAATGTTGAGCGTGTTCGCCGTGGCGACGAACATCACCTCCGACAGGTCGTACTCGACCTCGATGTAGTGGTCGGTGAAGGTGTGGTTCTGCTCCGGGTCGAGCACCTCGAGCAGCGCCGAGGAGGGGTCGCCGCGCCAGTCCATGCCCATCTTGTCGACTTCGTCGAGCAGGAACAGCGGGTTCTTCACCTGCACCTTGGACATGTTCTGCAGGATTTTCCCCGGCATCGAGCCGATGTAGGTCCTGCGGTGGCCGCGGATCTCGGCCTCGTCGCGCACGCCGCCGAGCGACATGCGCACGAACTTGCGGTTGGTGGCCCTCGCAATCGACTGGCCGAGAGAGGTCTTGCCCACGCCGGGCGCGCCGACCAGGCAGAGGATCGGCGCCTTCATCTTGTCGACGCGCGTCTGCACCGCGAGGTACTCGACGATGCGCTCCTTCACTTTCTCCAGTCCGTAGTGATCCTTGTCCAGGATCTCCTGCGCCTGGCTGATGTCCTTGGAGATCTTCGACTTCTTGCGCCACGGCAGGTTGACCAGCGTGTCGATGTAGTTGCGCACCACGGTCGCCTCGGCCGACATCGGCGACATCAGCTTCAGCTTCTTCAGCTCCGCCTCGGCCTTCTTGCGCGCGTCCTTGGGCATGTGCGCGCGCTTGATGCGCTTCTCCATCTCCTCGAGGTCGGCGCCCTCCTCGCCCTCGCCGAGCTCCTTCTGGATCGCCTTCACCTGCTCGTTGAGGTAGTACTCGCGCTGGCTCTTCTCCATCTGGCGCTTGACGCGCCCGCGGATGCGCTTCTCGACCTGGAGG
>Ga0075425_100000894_pt1 | contig 28604 bp, 22 predicted proteins | sample SoiMethybrSBSTD4_FD_75300 | JGI IMG/M metagenome (GOLD analysis project Ga0075425, IMG submission 75300) | Bulk soil microbial communities from a Populus tree surrounding site in Tennessee, USA - Soil MetaG P. TD hybrid SBSTD4 | ecosystem: Environmental > Terrestrial > Soil > Tree plantation...
CACGTGCTCTTGCACAAGCTCTTGCAGCTCTACCAGGCGACGTCCAACTGGCCGAAGATGATCGAGTCGCTGCAGACGATCGCCGAGCTCGAATCGAACCCCGAGCGCAAGTCGAAATACATCTACACGATGGCGCAGATCTACCGCGACAAGGAAGAGGATTACGATCGCGCGGTCGAATGCTTCAACGAAACGCTCGATCTCAATCCGTTCTTCCTCGAAGCCTTCGAGCGCATCAACAAGATCCTGACGCAGAAGAAGGACTGGAAGCAGCTCGAGCGCGCGTTCCGAAAGATGCTCCATCGCGTGGCGGGCAAGGGGAACGCCGACCTCGAGTACAACCTCTGGCACAATCTTGGTCTCATCTACCGAGACCGGCTTGGCGATCTGTCGCCCGGCATCGAAGCCTTCAAGATGGCCTCTCGTCTCAAGCCGGACGAGGTCGTCGAACGCCAGATCCTGGCCGAGCTCTACGAGTCGACCGATCAGATCGATCTCGCCATCGAGGAGCAACAGGCCATCCTCGCGAAAGACGCGCTGCGCGTCGACCCCTACCGCGCGCTCTACCGTCTCTACGTCCGACAGCAGCAGTACGATCCCGCCTGGTGCATGTGCCAAGCGCTTGCATTCCTCGGCAAGGCCGACGAGGAGGAGCACAAGTTCTACGAGGATTATCGCGCCAAGGGCATGCTGCAGGTCAAGAGTCGCCTCGACAACGAGCTCTGGATCAAGAACCTGTTTCACCCCGACGAGAACATTTACATCGGCAAAATCTTCGAGATGCTCGCGGCCGCGGCACTCATGGCAAAGATCCAGCAGCTGAAGAATACGAAGCAGCTGCCGGTGCTCGACAAGCGCTTCAAGCAAGATCCAGCAACATCGACCGTGACGTTTGCCAAGACGTTCGGCTGGGCGGCGCAGGTTCTGGCGGTCCCCTGTCCCGAGCTCTACGTTCGAAACGACGTTCCCGGGGCGCTCGCGGCCGTTCCCATCGCGCCGCCGGCGTCGGTCGCCGGTCAGAGCGTGCTCACCGGCTTCTCACCGCAAGAGCTGACGTTCATCGTCGGCAAGCACCTCTCCTATTACCGCGGCGAGCACTACATCAAGCATCTCTTTCCGACGGTGCCCGAGCTGACGATGCTGCTTTTCGCGGGGATGAAGATGGTGCATCCCGACACGCCTGTGCCGGGGGAGATGACGGCGCAAGTGAAATCGACGGCCGCCGAGCTCGCGAAGTTCATGCAGCCCATTCACATCGAGGGCCTGCGGCTGGTCGTCCGCAAGTTCATCGAAGACGGCGCGAAGGCGAACATCAAGCGCTGGAGCCAGAGCGTCGAGCTCACCGCGTGCCGCACGGGCCTCCTCCTTTGCGGCGATCTCGAGATTGCGCGCAAGATCATCGGCGCCGAGCCACAGGCGCCCGGCGACCTGCCGCCCCAGGACAAGCTGAAAGAGCTCGTCGTTTTCTCCGTCTCGACCCAGTACTTCGGCCTACGAAAGGCGCTCGGCATCGCCATCGGTTGAATCGGTGGGGAAATCCGAAAGGCGTCTACGGCGACGGCGCTCGGACCCACGTCGCGCCGACGATGGTTCCGTTCAGGTGATTGGGTCCGCTCTCGGAGGCCGCGCTGCCGATCCCTTCGTCTAGATGCCAGAGGGCGATGGTATCCGGGTCGACGCTGAGACGATGCTCGGGGACGAACTCGGTCGGGTAGCGATCGCGGCTCGACATGCGCACTTCGGCGATGAACCCCTGGATGGGGGGCCACCATCGTTCACCGAGCGTTGGATCGATCGGCTGTTCGGTCCGCGACGTAGCCCCGATGAACAGCGGCGCGTCGGGATTCGCGATCCGATCGGTCCCTCTGGCCGTCGCCCATCGCGCACCGTCCACGTAGAGCTTGAGCGCGCCCGCACCGTAAGAGGACGCGAGGTGATGCCAGACGCCAGCCGCCGGCCGCATGCTGGTGTATGTCGTGATCCAGAGACCAGGTCTGACGAAGCCCCAGGTCGCCAGCGTGTGCGAAGGGACGGGTTCGTCGATGGGCAGCTCGGCTCTCGAAAGGATCTCCGGGGTACCGAATGTGAGCTCTATGTCCCCCACCGTCGAGAGCCAACGGTTGAAGACGCCGTGCCCACCCGAGTAGCTGTCGATCAGCACCCATGCCTCGATCGTGAAGTCCTGTGGCAGGTCGAGCCAAGGAGAGCTCGGTATCTCGACGCGGTCGTACGGGCCCACGAACGCGAGAGCCCATGTCTGACCGGAGCAGGCCACGTCGGAGGCGCAGCCGCCGTCTTGGCCCGCGGCGGAGGCGTTGTCACCCGGTAGGATCTGAACGGACACTTCGCTCGAGCACGCCGATAGAAAGCAGGCGAACCATGCGCCGGCCCCCCTGCGCGTCGACCGAACCACCGGCGCCGTCATCGTGCCTGTGATTGGCGCGCTTTTACGCGGGCCAGCGCGGCGAGCGCATCGGGCCGGAGCGGCGACTGCGGATGTCGCGACAGCAGAAGCTCGAACGAAGCAGCAGCACCCGCGAGATCGCCTTTTCTTTCGGACGCCAACCCCGACCGCAAGAGTTGCATCTCCTGATCGAGCGTTCCCGATGCCGCCGTGATTGGCTCGGGTGCACGTCGCAACGAGGGCCCGGGTAAGGTCCGTTCCTTCGGGATCGTCTCGTCGGTGCTTTTCGGCTCGGCGATGGTCGTCGAGGGTGGCCGGGGGGACCCTTCGGCCGGCGGGGGGCTCGTCCATGCTTGTGACGCAGTGAGCGTCGCCTCGTCCGACCCGTGCTGCACGACGACCACGCCTTCTTCGACGCGAACGGTGGTTTTCGGCCTCGCTCCGTCCAAAACCACTTCGACGCTGAACACGGTTCCGCGCACGACCACGCGCGCGTCCGGCGTGGAAACGGAGAACGTCTCTTTCGGAGCGAGGTGGGGCACGCGGCAACGAAGAGCCCCTTCGGACAACCGCACCGCGCTGGACCCGGCCTGAAGATCGGCAAGCGCGACTCGCGTGCCCCCCAACACATCGACCTCGAGGCCGCTCGGGGCCTTGATATGCGCTTCGCCATCCGACGCCGTCGCGAGGTCGCCGTCGGCCGGCACGCTCGCGGACTGACCCCGGGAGATGCGCCTCGGGACAGGACCAAGCAACGTCACCTCGCCGGCGATCGCGGTGACGCTGAGAGACGGATCGGATATCGCGACCTGCTTCGCCCTCTTGCGTAGGCTTGCTACCCCAACCATCGCAACGAACCCGGCGGCCACCGCCAACAGCCCGAGCCCGCGTCCCAAACGAGCCCGCTCGCGAGATGCGCTCTTCGCGCTCGCACTCATCCGCGCCAGCACCCGATCCCGATCGATCTCGACGAGGCGGCCAGCCTCGGACAGATCCTCGCGCAGCGGAGCCAAAAGGTCGTCGACCCGCGGATCTCGGCTCATCGCGTTTCACCGGTGCGGCGCTTCGCCCTTCGCAAAAGATCCTGACGTGCGCGCGATAGCCGCTTCTGGGCAGCGGCGACCGTGACGCCGGTGGCGTTCGCCGTCTCCACGAGATCGTGCCCGAGCACGTCGTGCAACAGAAGCGTCTGGGCCTGTTCCGGGTTCATCCGCGCCAGGGCTCCCTGAACCCACACGAGCTCGTGACGAGCTTCGAGCTGGCGTTCGAGGCTCGGTACAGCCGCCGATCCCGAGCCGTTGCGGCTCGCATGCTCGCCGGGAAACAGACGTCGTTCACGGATCTTCACCCGAAGCGCATCGAGTGCGACATGAGCTGTGATGGCCCCCGCCCATCCGGACAGACTCGACACCGGCGTCGCGCGGTCGTGCGGAAGCGTGCGAACGATACGTTCGAACGTCGTCTGGACGAGATCGTCGTAGTCGGCGGCAGGATCGCGCAAGATCTTCTGCAGCGTGCGGATGACCAGGGGGAAAAGTGCGTCGTAGAGCGCGGCGTTCGCCCAACGTTCCCCCCGGATGACCCCCCGAAGGATCTCGGCGTGGGATCGCGAAGGAGCGATCTCCGCCTCGCCCGCCAGCAGGGGGGCGCCCTCGGACACTCGCGCACGCATGGGTGCAGCCTAACATGGGACGTACCAGTACGGTCGTTCGAGCCTGGCAAAGCAGGACATGTTTTCTAGGCTTTCGGGCGCGAGCGCCTAGTCAACTATGCGGATGCCCGCGGCCAGCCCGACGCCGACCAGCGGCTCGCGTCCGACCTTCGCGTCCAAAAAGGTGATGTCGACCGATGGGCGTAGTGCGCTCACCTCGGCGCCCAGAACGAGTCCGAGGCCGCCCCAGACACGCAGCGCGACGTTCGCGCCGAGCCTACCGCCGAAGCGGTTCTGCCCGGAGCTCGCCTCGTGTCCGGTCGCGACGTTCCTGCCGGCGATGAACATCCGCTCGAAAACGAGCTCTCCGATGAGCTCGGCCGAAACGGACCTGTTGTTGCCGATACGTGCGCCGACGCCCCCAGAGGCGGACAACCAGGAAAGATCGAGCTCCCCGGGACGCTCTGTGTAATGCAGCGAGAACTCACCGATCACGCTCGGCGAGCGCGGCAGTCCCACGAAACCGCGGACGAGACCCCCGACGCGATACGCGCCACGGTCGAGTCCAGGCCCGACGATGATCGCAAGATCGAATCCCCACGGCGCTCTCCTCCGCACCGGCGTAGCGAAGCGAGGTTCCGTCGGATGTGTGCTGGTCGACGCCGCATCGGGCGAATCGCGCGCGGCGACCAGAGCGGCGATGACCACGCCGGCCGAGGCCCACCGGCTCTCGCGTCGGTCGTTCTCGGAGAACGTCAGGTCCCTCGTTTCGACGACCACTCCGATGGCCGATCGGTCGCGCAGCTCGATGCGCAACCTCGAACCCTCCGCATCTTCCGAACGAACGATCGCGTACCAGGCAACGACGCTCGACGCTTTCAGATCCTTGGCGATGGGGCAGCGTGAAGCTCCCACCGCCGCCTCGCAGCTCGACGAAATGATTGCGGCGATTCCGGCAGCTTCGCCGGGCACGTCGATGGCGATGGCTACGTTCAGCATGACCTTGCGCGGTGCTACCGAACGCGACTCATAGCACGGGAGGTCGAGCTCGCGCCGGCATCGCGGTCGAATGAACGCAACCGTGGCGGGTGAGGGGCCGATGAACTTCCACGATGGTGGGTTCCGACGAGAGCAGTGGTGAAGAGCCGAGGCAGAGCACGGAGACCACGCTCGAGATCGCCGGCGAGAAGCCATGTGCGACTTGGAACGTCGAGGGGGGCTCGTCTTGCGCGCCGTCGATACGAACGGTAGGTGAGGGCGAGACCGTCGTCATCGGCAGTGGCCGGAGCGCGGGGGTTCGGGTGTTCGATCCGGCGGTCAGCTCCTGCCACTGCGCGCTCAGCGTCGAACGGGGCGAGCTCAACATCCGCGACCTCGGGTCAAAAAATGGGCTCTTCGTCGGCGGCGCTCGCGTCGAGAGCGCACGGCTCGGCCCGGGGTCGAGCTTCGTGCTCGGCCGAGTGGTCATGAGCTGCACCCAAAGCGTGCGACAGCTGCACGCGCTGCACGCCGACGGCCCCTCGTTGCCGGGGGTCGTCGGTTCGTCGCTCGCGATGCGGCGTGTGGTCGGCGAGGTGCGCCGCGTTGCCGATCTCAAGGGACCCGTCCTTTTGCGCGGCGAAACGGGCTCGGGCAAGGACGTGCTGGCCCGCGCGATGCACGCCCTCGGGTCGCGACGAACGCGCCCTTTCGTTCCGCTCAACGTGGGCACGCTGCCACGTGAGCTCGCCGACTCGGAGCTTTTCGGGCACGAGCGAGGCGCCTACACCGGGGCGCATGGATCGCGCGACGGGGCGTTTGCTCAAGCTCACGGCGGCACGCTCTTCCTCGATGAGATAGCCGAGCTATCGACGGACTTGCAGGTCAAACTGCTGCGGGTTCTCGAGGACGGAGAGGTTCGTCCCCTCGGCGGGCGTGGGCGTCGCACGGTGGATGTCCGGATCGTCAGCGCGACCTGGGCGCCGCTGCACCAGCGGGTCGCCGAAGGGCTGTTTCGGCAGGACCTCTACCAGCGTCTCGCGGTTTTCGTGATCGACGTTCCCCCTCTTCGCGAACGACGGACGGATCTTCCTGCCCTCGCGGCCCGTCTTCTCCACGACATCGCGAATGAGGTCGGTCCTCGCGAGCTCAGCTCGGCGGCACTCGCCAAGCTCGCCGGCTACGGTTGGCCCGGCAACGTCCGCGAGCTTCGCAACGTCCTCTACCGAGCGGCGCTCGCCAGCTCGGGCCGACTCATCGGCGGTGGCGACATTGCCGCAAGCCTCGACGTATCTCCCGCTCCCCAGCGAGCCTCGATCTCCGCCGAGCAGGCTCGCGCGGTCGTCGCCGGTCAAGGGGGCAACGTGAGTGCGGCGGCGCGACAGCTCGGGGTTGCGCGGTCCACGCTCCGCGATTGGCTCGAACGGTAGCGCCCTCGCGGTGCGCGAGCTGCTAGCCTGCCACGCATGCGGTGGCTCGGCGTTGCGTGCGTCGTCTTGGGCGTGTCGTGTCGCCCGCGGGTCGCACGCCCGCCGGGCGACGCCGGCGGCGATGCGAACGATTCCTCTGCCGGTGAGTTGGCTCGCGCGCCCCGGTTTTCGCGACCGGTCGCTGCGCTTCGCGTGAATGGTGCGACCGCCGTCGTGGCAAGGGATCGAGCGACGGCGCTCCTCACGTTCACGAAATTCGGCGACGACCATCGCGCAGCGGCGGCGGTGCCTCTGCCGGCGGGGCTCGACGAGCCCGAGCTCCTCGGTTCGTCGTTCGACCTCGGACTCTTGGCGCGCGCGACCGCGGACGCCGCCGACGGTCGTGCGCTGCTGCGCATTTCCCTTGCCGGCGACGCCGGCAGCGGCCGAACCGAGGCCGCGACGGTGGGGAGCGCGGCCTGTTCGACGGCCGACGGCGTCTACTCGCTCTCACGCGAAGCGACGGGTTGGAGAGGCTCGTTCTTCCCGCTCACCGAAGTGGCCGCCGATAAAGAAGGCCCTCTTTTGGCCGGTCGCGCGCAGGCGACGATCGTGTGCGGTCAGCATCGTGCGTTCGTCGTATTGAGCGCCGCGGGGGAGCTGCGCGCCGCTGCGTGGACGCCGAGCGCGCACGAGGTTCATCCGGTCGATCTTCCCAAGCCACCGTCGTCTGGTGCGGAAGAAGATACGCTCATGGCGGCGATGGGCGACAAACTCGTCATCGCGAAGCTCGAACGATCGACGCTTCACACGCTCGTTTGGCCGGACGAGGGGTCCGACTGGCGAAGGGCGGAAGCCGCGGGACTTCAAGGTCTAGCGCTCGAAGCACTCGAGCCGGGTCAGGGGCAGCTCGGTCTGCTTTTCGTTCGCACGACGGCGAGGGCGAAGGGGTGCCCGCGGACCGATGTCGCTGACGCAGTCGCCGAAGTGGCGCTCGTCGATGCAGTTTCCGGCCAATTCGTCCATGCTCCTGAATCGGTCGAGACGTGGCGATGCGGCGCAGAGCCCGGCCCATTCTTCTCCGGCTGGGCCGACGGCAACTTCCTCGTCGCCTGGCCGCGAGGCGCCGACGCGGCCTGTGTCCGAGCGGGGGTGCGGCGCGGAGGACTCGGATACGCCGAGGTCGATCGGCAAACGGGGCGCGCGCATGTCGGCCGCGTCATGCGGCCCGCCGAAACGATCGTCGAGGCTGGCTGCGACGCGATGAAGTGCTATGCCGTCGCCTTGACCCGCGGTGCTGACGCCTGTGGAGCGGCCGACGGTCCCGATTCCGGTCGGCTAGAAATCATTTCGTATCCGCCCTGACCGATAGCTAGAATGATCCCACCACTGCGAGCCCCGTCTGACCAGGGCCGATCACCGGCAACACGACGGCTTGAAACGAGGGAGCCCTGCGGCTCGACGACGTGCTCTTGCCGGAGGTCACCAGGTACGCAGTAAGCGTCGCAACGAAGCCCACGCCGGCGAGAACGAAGCCGGCGGTGGCATACGTGCGATCCTTCTTGCGCTTGTCGAGGTTGTCGCTGAGAAGCGAACACGCTTGCGTGAACTCATCGACCTCGGCGTCCCTCTGATCCTTCGGCGCGTTCGCGAGGCTCGACTCCGGCGCCTCGACTCTCGCGCGAGGGTCGACGCAGATGCTCATGCTGGCGACGTTGATGCGCGCCGCTTCGTCCTCGATTTGCGAAGCGACCCTGTCCGCGTTGTCGGATGCCTTGGTGGCCGCAAGTACGAAGCCCGTCCCCACGCCGACACCGATCACCGTTGCCGCGACCCCCGCGACGCCCACGCCATTGTGGCCGAGCCAAGTGAAGAAAGGCTCCCGGCCTTGGGTGGAGACTTGCACGCTTGCTTCGCTTGCCGGCGGTGCAGTCTCTCGGGGGGCTTCCGGAGCGGGCTTCTCTTGCGTCTCGGGCGGCGGTGGGGGCGCGGCGGTGGGGGCGCTGGGCGGAGGCGGCGGAGGAGGAGCGGCGGCAGCCCCACCCCCCTCGAGCGACAGCGTTGCGTTGGAAGATCTGCCGACCTGGACGCCGACAGTCGCGCTGGCGGAGCGCGCGCCCAACTTGGCTTCGACGATGTGCGTGCCGGGCGTCGCGTCCACCGCTTCTGGCAAGGGCGATTGTCCAACCACTTCGCCATCGACCAGCACTTCTGCCCCCGACGCGACCGAGACATGGATTCGTCCGAGCTTCGTTCGCGCGGTGGCCAGCGCCTTCTCGGCCTCTGCGCGCTCGGCAGCGGTCGCGTTCGGGCTCTCGCGCAGGTAAGTCGAGAAGTGTCGCGCGGCCTCGAGAGGGTGCCCGCTTCGAATCTCGCTTTGCGCCAGATTGAGAAGCACGGCAGGGTGGTGCTTGAGGGCGTAGGCTTGAACGAATGCAGCCCGCGCTTCCTCGTAGCGTTTCTGGTCGAAGAACTTCACCCCTTCCTGGAACCTGCGCCGGGCCATTTCGGTAATGGCGTCTTTGTCCTGGGCTTGCGCGGGAGGAACGGAGGTAGCGAGGCAGACTGCGGCGAAAAGCAGAGTGGCGAGGCAAGCGCGTGTTCTCATCGGTCCTCAGTATTCAGCCATGTGTGGTGGACGGGACCACGAGATCTCGGGCGCCGCGCGTCGCGGAGCAGTAAAGGGCGAAAGGAAGAATCTCCGGACACGCGGCGGCTCAAAACGGAACGTCGCGCACGATACCACCACTCGGTTTGTTTGGAGTCGCCGGCTTTGGCGCGGGGGCGGGGCGCACGGGTTCTTTGCGCTGAGGTGCCGCAGGACGAGCGGCCGCCGTATCCCGGGTTTTGCCAGGTGTGGCATTATCTTCTGATGCTGGACTTGTCCCGGTTGCTTTCGGGTTCGCTTGCTCGCGGGTTCGCGCTGGCGGCTCTTGGGCCACCGGGGCTGGCGCAGGCACGGCGGCGGCGGGCGTCGGCGCCGGGGGCGGGGGCGGAGGCGGGGACGAGACGGTCGGGATCGGCACAGTGGGCGCTACCTGGACCGGGGTTGCCACGGGGGGCGGGGCGGCGACCGGAGGCGGCGTCACCGGGCTGACCGTCATCACAGGCGGCGGAGCCGGCACGTTCGTGCTCGGTGCGAGCATCGTGTAAGCGCCGATTGCGCCTGCGGCAGCGATGAGCACGCCGACGACGACCGGAGCCCTGCTCGAACGCTTGAGCGGAATGACGTCGTCTTCGAAGTCGCTGGAGAGGTCGCCCCCCGCTTCCATCGCAAATGCCGGTCGCGCAGCAGCAGCGATACCGCCGGGCGGCTCCGGTTGAGCCTGATCCGCGAGGACGACCGAGGGGAGGGAGGTCTCGCCCTTGGGGCCTGCCTCGGAACTATGCGGCGTAACGGCGGGGACGGCCACGGCGTAAGCATTGGGCGCTTGTCCGGAGGAGGGAGCGCTGGGTGGCGACGAGTCACTGGGGGATGGGGGGGCGAGGCCGAGAACCGTGCGAGCGTGCTTCGCTCTTGCGGCAGCCCGGCTGCTCGGACTCGAGCTTGGCGCCGCGGTCGGCGGGGGACCCCCGACTGGAGCGGCTGCTATGGGGGGACGCGGCGCGGGCGCCTGAATGGGAGAGGTCGAAGCAGGCTGCGGTGCAAGCGCCTGGGGCGGCCCAAAGGTGCCTGGAACTGAAACGACGGGTGCCGTGAACACCGCGGCTTGTGCCGACCCCGGTGCTTGATGGGGCCCAGATGGAGGTGCGGCGGGCGCCGGGGGCGGAGGGATTTCGACCCCCTTGGCGGGGGCCGCGAAGGGAGCCTGGTCGAGCTCCCACGAGGGCTTGAGTCGTTCGGAGAGCCGTTCGGCCTCTTCGGGCGAGAGATCGCCATTTTGGGGGGCCCGATTTTCGCTCACATTCGCACCTTTTGTAGTCTACGAGTACCACGCAGCGGAATATTGAGCAAAGTCAGTAGCAAGCGCCGCCCCGGAAGCCTTCAGGTTCCGAATTGGGAGATCAGGCGATCGTCGAAGTCATCCGCCACCTGGCCGACGGTGATGACGAGATCTTCGAACTCTTCGTAGTCGAGCGCGGAGAGACGGCGCAGAGCGCGCAGTACGACTTTGTCGCGCGGTCCATCGATGGCGAACGCGGCGTCCTGCGTTGCGACGAACGACATGTCGAGCAGCGTGCGATAGAACGACTCGCGTCCCGTTATCGGCACGTCCATCACCGGCGCGAAAATCATGAGGACGCCTTGACGCTCGAGGACGTTGATGCCGACCGTTACCGATCCCCGCTGCAGATCGGCGTGTCCCGCGTCATCGAGCTCGACCGGCGCAACCTTCGCGAGCTCTGTCAGCCTCGCCAGGTAGCGATTGACCATGGTGCGGGCGTCCTTGAAGTTTTCGCCGGTAAAGCGATCTTGGTAGATAGGATCGTTGGTATGGCCCAGTGACACGTCGAACCTCGCGCGACCATCGTAGCCCAGGGCGCTGCCTCGTTGCGAGCTTCGTCGTCGTGCTCGTCTGCTTGGCCCTAAATGGCTGTAAACGCGATGGTTCCAGTCGCTCGCTCCCGTCGTCCGGCGCGCCGGCTCCCGTGGACAGCGCGCCGAGCGAAGCGCTCATCGCCGAGCTCGAGGCGCGGGCGCGCCCGAGACTCCAACCAGCCGCGGACCTACCGACCCGCGCCGAGATCGTCGCGCTCGCAGACGAGCTCGCCATCGCCGCCTCGCGGGTCGCGTCGCCAACGAGCGATTTTCGTCTTTCGCACCTTGCAGCCGAGCTGCGTCTGCGCATGTGGCGAGTGGGGCATGCGGAGGCCGACGCTCGAGAAGCCATCGAGCTTTTCCGAGCCGCATCGAAGAGCGCGCTCGCCGCGGACGCGACGGACGAGTCGTGTCGGGACGCACTGGCCCGCGCGATCGTTGCCGCCGAGCTCGCGCGCGCGCCGTCCGTTCTCTACCGCGACGTTTACACGCTCTCCAAGCTTTTCGATGGAGCGGCGTGTGAAGCGGTCTTTGCGGGCGTGCTGAAAACGGTGGAGGCCTACCGGCCGTCGAGCGAAGAACTCGCCGCGCTCGAAACCGAGACACTGAAGCAGAAAGCCGAAGCTTCGATGGGGGCGACCCCCCGCGCCCACGTCGTTTCGTCCGATGCCTCCGGCGTCGTGCTGACCCCGCCCGAGGCGGCCGTCGGTCCGGCGGTGAAAGTCGTCGCCATCCAGCCCTACGGCTCCAAAGATCGCGCGCGCGTCGTCGTCACGCTGAGCGGTCCGACGAGCTACCGCGTCGGCGAGCTGGCTGGTCCGCGTCTTTTCGTCGATCTCGAGAGAACCGAGCCGTCACGTCACCGAGAGATCGCGGTCGGAGGTCTCGTCGAGACGGTAAGGCAGGCGGCCCGCAAAGAGGCAGCGCGCGGCGACGCGGCGACTCGCATCGTCCTCGACCTGTCGACCCAAGCGTACCGCCGCATCTTCTACCTTCCCGAACCTTTTCGAGTCATCATCGATGTCGCAACGCACCCGCCCGAGAAAGCGAGCTTCGCGCCGGGAGCTGCGCGTGGGGTTTCGCGCATCGCACTCGACGCCGGCCACGGCGGCAGTGACTCGGGAGCCGTTGGTCCATCGGGGCTGCGCGAAAAAGACGTGACGCTCGACATCGCGCACCTCGCAGCCCCCGTGCTTTCGCGCGAACTCGGGATTCTGACGCTTCTTACCCGTGACGACGACCGGGCGGTCCCGCTCGACGAGCGAGCCGCACGAGCGAACGCGTTTCACGCCGACCTGTTCGTTTCGATCCACTGCAACGCTTCCGAGAGCGGCGTGCCACACGGCGTGATGAGCTTCGTACTCGACACCACGCGAGACGAGGTGGCAGCCAAGATAGCTGCGAGAGAGAATGCAACGTCGCTTGCTGCGAGCTCGCAGGTTGCGTCGATCGCCTCGGGTCTCCGGCTGGCCGAGACCGGGACGCGCTCGATGCGCTTCGCCGAGCTGATTCAACGGTCGACGATGGCTTCGCTCGCCGGACGATTCGGCGACGCGAGCGATCAGGGGGTGAAGACTGCCGGATTCTTCGTGTTGCTCGGGGCCGAGATGCCGAGCGTCTTGTTCGAGACGTCTTTCATCTCGAATCCGGCGGAAGAAAAGCGTCTGGCGACGGCCGACTACCGCCAGAAGCTCGCCGACGGAATCGTCAACGCCGTACGCGCTTACCGCGAAGGGCGCTGACTCATTGCTACGCGCGGTCGACGGCCGTGAGCCGCTCGATCGCCTCGCGCAAGGCGGCAACGTCACCTTTCGGGACGAAGTCGCTGGCGCCCGCCTCGAGGACGGCCCGCCTCTTGTCGAGTTGCGCCGAGAAGACGACGGTTCGGATCTTGGAAGTGACCTCGAATGCCGCGAGCCGCTCGAGGCACCGCATGCCGTCGAGCCCTCTCATCTGGACGTCGACGATGATGGCGTCGGGCTCGAGCTTACCGACGGCCACCAGCGCGTCGAAGGGGTCTTGAAAGGTCGTCACCTCGAAGCGCCTGCCGAGAGCGCGCCGGATCGAAGCGAGTACGTGCGGATCGTCATCGAGGGCCACGACTCTCGGTTTCCCGCTCCGCAGGAGGTCCGGCACCGGGTAGCCGTACTTGCGCAGAAACTCCAAAACGTCACCTCGCCGGAATCGAAGGTGTCGCCCCGGCGTCCGAAAGTGGCGGATCTCGCCCTTGTCGGCCCAGTTGTGAATGGTCTTGAGGTCGACGTGGCAGAAATGGGCGAACTCGCTCGCGGTGAAGAGCTCGCGTGTGCCGCCATCGCGCGCAAGGCGAAGGCGAATCTCTGGATTTTCCATATTTTCGGCTTTCATCGGTTGTCCTTCTCTTATCCAATCCTGGGCAGTTTGCAAGTTTTCCTGAGGGCGTACGGGTGGTTGCCCGGTTTTGGGCCGGGGCTGTAGGCCCGTCGTCGTTGGGTCCGAAATCCGCCATGTGGGTGACAGGTCGCATTGACGCAAGCTGTGCGGGTGCTTAACCTTCCTCGCTCATTTCGCCGGGCCGAGCCCTCTCGAAAAGGCGGCCCGCGTCGCGAGTGCGCCCGAACCAGGAACTCCCATGAACAAGGCTCAGCTGAAGAAATTCCGCGCGCTTCTCGAAGAGAAGAGAGACGAAATCGTCAAGAAGGCAAAGCAGACCCTCGACGAGGACATGACGCTCGACGCGAACGATCTACCGGACGAGATGGACCTTGCTTCGAGCGAATACCTCCAGTCATTCACCTTCCGGCTGCGCGGCCGCGAAAAGTCGTTCCTGGACAAGATCACCAAGGCGCTCGCCAAGATCGAAGACGGTACGTTCGGCACTTGCGAAGAGTGCGGCGAGGACATCTCGATCAAGCGCCTCGAAGCGCGCCCGGAGACGACACTTTGCATCCGCTGCAAGGAGGACCAAGAGCGGATGGAAAAAGACTACGGCTGACCCGCTCCCCCGGCCACCGAGACAGGTCGAGGGACTAGAGTCGCTCCTCGAACGCCCTTCGGTGTTCGCTGCCAACACTCGGCGCCGGAGTGCGCCGCAGGGGTGGGGCCCCATTCCGGACTTGCTCCGGTGGGGCGGGGGCGGCGCCCCCGCAGGGTAAGAGATAGGGCCGAGCGGCAAAAGCCGCTGCCGCGAAGCGGCTTCCTCAGAAATACTTTTCGTATTTCTGAGGAACGGCACTAGTGGGCGCGCGATGCGGCCTTGCGGGTTCGTGAGGGAGGTGCCGCAGCCGAGTGAGCCGATTCGAGCACCGGCTGAAGGTACTTCGCCGTGTGGGAGTCGCTCACGCGTACGATTTCCTCGGGCGTGCCTTGCGCGACGAGCTCCCCCCCTCGCTCTCCGCCTTCCGGCCCGAGATCGATGACCCAGTCGGCACAGGCGACGACGTCGAGGTTGTGCTCGACGATGACGACGGTGTTGCCCGCGTCCCGCAAGCCGGCGAGGGCCACGGTCAAGAGCTCGATGTCCGAGAAATGCAGTCCGGTCGTCGGCTCGTCGAGCACGTAGAGCGTTCGTCCGGTGGCTTTGCGCGCGAGCTCGCGCGCGAGCTTCACGCGTTGGGCCTCACCTCCAGAAAGAGTCGTGGCGGGCTGGCCTAGGGCGATGTAACCGAGGCCGACGCGGCAGAGGGCGGCCAACCGCTCACGCACGCGCGGGATGGTCTCGAAGATCTCGATGGCCTGGGTGGCGGTGAGATCGAGCGAGTCGGCGATCGACAGGCCGCGATAAAGCACCTCGAGGGTCTCGCGGTTGTAGCGCCGTCCTTGGCAGGCTTCGCAGGTCACGAAGACGTCGGGCAAAAAGTGCATCTCGACGCGCAGCACACCGTCTCCCTGGCATGCCTCGCAGCGCCCCCCCTTGACGTTGAACGAGAATCGTCCCGCCTTGTAGCCGCGGGCCCGCGATTCGGGCAACCCGGCGTAGAGCTCGCGCAAGAGAGAGAACACGCCGGTGTACGTCGCGGGGTTCGATCGCGGTGTGCGGCCAATGGGCGCCTGATCGATCGACACGACTTTGTCGATGTGCTCGAGTCCCTCGATGCCCTCGCACGGCCCGACGGCCCCGCCGGCTCCATAGAGAGTCGCGCGGGCGGCGGGCAAGAGGGTGTCGACGATGAGGCTCGATTTTCCCGAACCCGAGACGCCGGTGACGCAGGTCATCAGGCCGATGGGGATTTCGACGCTCACGTCGCGAAGGTTGTGGGCCTTCGCGCCCACGAGGCGGATCGCGCGGCCGTCGCGCTTCTTGCGCTTCGCCGGAATCGGTATTTTCTTTTCGCCGGACAGGTAGGGGCCGGTGACCGACGTGGGGGAGGCGATGATCGCGGAAGGCGGGCCCTCTGCCACGATGTTGCCGCCACGGGCGCCTGCGCCGGGCCCCATGTCGACGATGTGGTCGGCGGACATAATCGCGTCGCGGTCGTGCTCGACCACGATGACGCTGTTGCCGATGTCGACCAAGCGCCGGAGGGCCTGCAGAAGTCTCGTGTTGTCGCGCGCGTGGAGACCGACCGACGGCTCGTCAAGCACGTACAAGACGCCGACCAGCGCCGCGCCGATCTGGGTTGCCAGCCGGATGCGCTGCCCTTCGCCGCCCGAGAGCGTCTGGGCCGAGCGGTCGAGCGTCAAATAGTCGAGGCCGACATCGATGAGGAATCCGAGTCGCGCGACCACCGAACGCAGGAGCGGTTCGGCGATGGCGCGCTCTCGACCCTTGAGGCTGCTCGTGGGGGCGAGTAGCTCCTCGAGGAACGTTCGAACGTGGCGAAGCGCGAGCGTGCCGATCTCGGAGATGTTCTTTTCGCCGAGCTTGATGGCGAGCGCCTCGGGGCGCAGGCGCCGGCCGAGACATGCGTCGCAGGTGCGCGTGACGGCGAATCGCCCGAGGTCGTCGTCGACGATGGCTCCTTCGTCGAGATCGGGATCGGTGACGTCGGCGTCGCCGTCGCCCTGGCCCGAATCGCCCTCGGCGTTGAGACGTCGCTCGAGCCGCACGACGATGCCGTCGTAAGCGGCGCCCGCCCTCTTCCCGCGTGAGTGGCCGGGCTGGCCGAAAAGGATGACTTGCCTGGCGGGCTCGGGTAGCTCGCTCCACGGCTTGTCGGCGCTGATGCCGAGCACCTGCACGGCGCGCGCGACCTCGGCGGCGAGCGCGGGTGAACCGCGGCGCCCCCACGCGAGGACCGCGCCTTCGCGGAGCGTGCGACCGGCGTCGGGCACGACGCGTGTCGGGTCGATCTTCGTGCGCGACCCGATGCCGTCGCAGGCCGGGCATGCGCCGTGTGGGCCGTTGAAAGAGAACATTCGCGGTTCGATCGGAGGCAGCGAGATGCCGCAATCGATGCACGCGAACCGCTCGCTCATCCAGATGGGCTCTCCCCCTTCGCCCGGGTCGATCAGAAGGCGCCCCTCGCCGATCTTGAGAGCAAGCTCGACCGAGTCCGTGACGCGGCCCTTCAGGCCGTCTTTGAGAACGACGCGATCGACCACCACGTCGAGATCGTGCGCGCGCGCCCGATCGAGGACGAGCTCGTCGCCGAGGTCGACCACCTGTCCGTCGACCCGCGCGCGCACGAAGCCCTCGCGTCGCAGGCGATCGAATTCGAGCTTGAGCTCTCCCTTTCGTGCGCGAACGATGGGTGCGAGCATGGTGAGGCGGGCACCCTCGCCCATCTCGAGGATGTGATCGACGATCTGCTGCACGGTCTGGGCTTCGATGCGCTTGCCGCATTTGGGGCAATGTGGAACTCCCACTCGCGCGAAGAGCAGTCGCAAGTAATCGGCGATCTCCGTGACCGTTCCCACGGTCGATCGCGGGCTCTTGGCGAGCGCTCGCTGTTCGATGGCGATTGCGGGCGAGAGGCCCTCGATGTTGTCCACGTCCGGTTTGGCGAGCTGCTCGAGGAACTGTCGAGCGTAGGCGGACAGCGACTCGACGTACCGCCGCTGTCCCTCGGCGTAGATGGTGTCGAATGCGAGCGAGGACTTGCCCGAGCCGCTCGGTCCGGTGACCACGATGAGCCGGTTGCGGGGCAGCTCGCAACTGACGTTGCGAAGGTTGTGCTGGCGCGCGCCGCGAACGATGAGCCGGTCCATCTTCTAGCGTACCTGGATCCTGGTCCGAATAGCACAGCGGACGGGTAGCGTCCGCTATTATGAGGATAGCGCCACCATCACGATCGATCTGGCGGCGAGAAGCTGGCAGAGTGGTCATGTCGGCGGCAGTTCGAATCGGTTACGGCCTGTGCTCACCTCACTCGCTCAACTTCTTCCAATGGTGGTGGCCCTATTGCCGCTCGGAGCTCCCTTGCCGGCGTGGCTCGCCATCGATCTCGCGCCGCTCGTAGCGCTCGAGCTCGTCTCTCGACTGCCCGAGCCCTGCCGGCCCGGCATGGTGCTGGTCGACGGCAGTTATTGTCCCGCTTACGGATACGAATGCCAGAACGACACGGGAACCGCGGAGTCGGTCCGATGCGCAGAGTACGCCAGGCGAAGCAATTGCTCGACCCTGCTCGAGCCAAAGCGCTTCTGTATCGACCGACATGAATGGCCGAATCTCGTCGGCGAAAACCCACGCGTGTACGTCTCGTGGTACCAAGCCAAGGAGCTTTGCTGGACGGTCGGTAAGCGCCTCTGCCGTCGAAGCGAGTGGGTGCTCGCATGCGAGGGACCGAAGCGCCTGCCGTATCCTTACGGCTTCATCCGCCAGCCGAGCCCGTGCAACATCGATCGCGGCTCGGTCGCGCTCGATGTCGACGCAATGCTGAATCCGGACACGCGCGAAGCCGAGCTCTTGCGGCTCTGGCAAGCCGATCCCATCGGCTCGCATCCGGCGTGCGTCAGCCCTTTCGGAGCCTACGACATGAGCGGCAACGTCGATGAGTGGACCGACAACCAGGGCGATGATCCCACTGCGATCGGCGTCTCGACGTTGAACGGCGGCTACTGGGGCCCGGTGCGCGACACGTGCCGTCTCACGACCCACGCCCACGGCCCTACGTTCCGCTTCTACCAAGTCGGGTTTCGCTGCTGCTCGGACGCTGTCGACGGGATCGAAACGCCGCCCATCGTGATGCACTCGGGCGGCGCACGCTGACAGCGCGATCTCGCGCGCGCAGGCGGTGCGCGCCGAGTAACACGCTCGACCCCGCAGCTTCATCTGCGCCCACGCTCACACGGACGCCGTTTGCATCAACGAATGGATCGAAAAGCGGCCATCCTACGTCTTATGGAAAGAAACGTTCACCATGGCTTGTGTCATCAAGTTTGGCAAATGAAGCGGGAAATTTGACCTTTTCGCCGCGCGACCCCATCTGACAATCCTAGGATGTATTTACGTCTTGGCCTCGACCCGAGAATTTTTTTGCCGCTCCTCATGCTGGGCGGCCTCGCCACGTCGCTGGCTCTCTCGGCAGAGGGGCGCGGCAGGCGGGGCGGCGACCTAGGCGCGAGCGCTCCCGTCGCCGTAACGGGCAAGTCCGCGGAAACGCTGCCCGCGTTGCTCGATCCCGCCGCGCCTCTCGTGCCGCACCGGGCCACCCTACCGCCGAACCCGTGGCCGGTTTCCACCTACCAGGGCCCAGCCGGAGCGCTTTCCCCGCCACCGAATTCGGTCGCTACCGGGGACGCGACCCCGTCCGCCACTGCCCCTGATCGGGAGGAGGTACCCGAATCGTGCGCGGACGGTATGGTTCTGGTGGAAGGCGACTTTTGCTCCAACCTGGGGCACGTCTGTCTCAAGAGTCTCGACGGGCTCGTCGAGCGCTGCGCAGAGTACGCGGCTCCCCCGATCTGCGACGGGCCGATTCAGAAAAAGCGCTTCTGTATCGACCGTTTCGAATACCCGAACATGGAGGGCGTGCGGCCGGTGGTGATGGTCAGCTGGCACGAGGCCAACGTGGCGTGCGAAGCCGAAGGCAAGCGGCTGTGCACGAGCAGCGAGTGGACGCTGGCATGCGAGGGGAGCGAACGAGTGCCCTACCCCTACGGCTACACCCGTGACAGCACGGCCTGCAACATCGATCGCCCCAACCTCGAGGTCGATAGCCAGGCGCTGCTCCGGCCCAGGGCCATCGCTTCCGAAGTCGCCCGGCTCGATCAGAGGGTCCCGAGCGGCCAAATGAGCCGCTGCAAAAGCCCCTACGGCGTGCAGGACATGACCGGCAACGTCGACGAATGGGTCACGAACGAGCGGCATTTCGGCCCGGCCCCCGCCGATGGTAGCGACAGACCCTTCATTTCCGCTCTCAAAGGCGGCTACTGGGGGCCGGTGCGCAACCGATGCCGAGCGACCACGACGGCGCACGATGAATGGTTTCGGTACTACGACGTCGGGTTCCGCTGCTGCGCGAATGCGCCCTGAAAGGTTGGACCGGGTAGCGGGCCGCCAGGATCTCGAGGTGGACGAATCCAACCCCTTCCCCCGGAGGGCCTCTTCGACTAGGTTTCCCGCCGTGGTCGCCCCGGCCGAACACGCTATTTCTCGAACTGTCCTTCAACGCGATACCCAGTTTGCCCGGGCCTATAGCTCAATCGGTCAGAGCCCCCGGCTCATAACCGGGCCGTTCCTGGTTCGAACCCAGGTGGGCCCACCCCTCTTGCCGGACAGGTTCTTCGGCGCTTGCCGGACGACGCTGCGAAGTCCCTGGCGAGGGACAGGTTCTTCGGCGCATGATTAGAAGGAGATTCCACGTTTGAGCCTCAGGGACCAGATCGTTAGCCTCGAAGCCCTTGCTGCAATTGATGCCGACCTACGGCGCCTGGAAGATCAGCTTACGGAAGAACGCGCCACTCTCGCGAACCTGAAGAGCGAGCTTCGCAAACTCGACGAAAAATTGGTGATCGATCGAGCGAGCCTTTCCGAGATGGAAAAGACGCGCAACGAGCTCACCACCGAGGTGCGCCAGATGACCACGCAGATCGAGCGGTCGCGCGAAAAGCTTTCCCGCTCGCGCAACGAGCGCGAAGCGAACGCCGCCCAGCGCGAACTCGAAGAGCTGCGCAAGCTACAGCGCGACCGCGAAGACGAGATCAACAAGCTCGCGACGCTGATCGAACTGGCCAGGAAGACCATCGAGGACACCGAATCGGCGCAGAAGAAAATCGCCGAAGAACTGGGAGGGCGCGAGTCCGACATCTCGAAGAAGCTTTCCGAGGCGGTCCAGGAACGTGACGCGAAATTGGTCGAACGCGGGCGGCTCGCATCGGCCGTGCAGCCGATGACCCTGCGCCGCTACGAGCAAGTTCGAAAGCGCAAGGGCAATGCCATTGCGAAGACGATCGATGGCACTTGTCTCTCGTGTCACATGCGTCTTCCGCCAATGCTCTTCCAGAAGCTCATGCGGGGCGATGCGTTCGAGCAGTGTCCGAGCTGCGCGCGCATCCTCTACTACGAGGCGCCCGCGGACGAGCACCAGGGGGGGACGAGCTGAAGAGCTGCCCCACCTGCCGTCGGCTGTACCCCGACGACGCCGGTTTCTGTCCGGTCGACGGCGTGGAGCTGCAACGCTCTACCGACGTTCCCGTAGCGGGGACCGACGCTGATCCACGCGTCGGATCCATGGTCTGCATGCGCTACCAAGTACGCCGGGTCGTAGCCGACGGGGGGATGGGGCGCGTGTACGAGGCCCTCGACATGAGGGATAAGAAGGGGGTCGCGGTCAAGGTGCTACACGCCGACGTGGCGCGCGACACCATTGCCGTCGAGCGCTTCAAGCGCGAATTCGAGGTCTCCAAGCTTTTGCCGCACGACCACATCGTCGACGTCAGGGACTTTCAAGAGACCGACGACAAGAGCTATGCGCTCGTCATGGAGTTCCTCGACGGCGAGGAGCTGAGGATGGTGCTGAAGCGCGAGAAGCGCCTGATGCCCGAGCGCGTCGTTCGGATGCTGAGCCAAGCGGCGATCGGGCTCGACGAAGCGCACCGGCGGCAGCTCGTGCACCGCGATCTCAAGCCGGACAACCTGTTTCTTTGCGGCACGCGCGATGGCGACATCTTGAAGCTGCTCGACTTCGGATCGGTGAAGGACAAATCGTCGTCCGCAAAAAAACTCACCGTCGTCGGCACGACGATCGGCTCGCCCTACTACATGGCGCCGGAGCAAGCGCAGGGTCTCGAGACGCTCGATGCGCGCGCCGACGTGTGGGCGCTCGCCGCCATCTCCTACGAATGTCTCACCGGGACCGTCCCATTTCAGGGCATCAACGGTCCCAGCATTCTGCTGGCGATTCTGACGAAGGATCCCGTGCCGCCGACGCTGGCAGGCAAGGACAGTCCGGTTCCGATTCCACCTACGGTCGACAATTTGATGGAAGTCGCGCTCGCCAAAAATCCGAACATCCGGATACGCACCGTGGGAGAGCTCGCCGACGGATTCGGGCGCGCGTACGGCCTTTCGGGCGATCACCTCTCTTGGGCCTACACCCCGGAAGCCGTTTTGCGCCAAACGATCCAGGCCGAGCTGCCGCGGATGCTCGCTGCGAAGCCGGCGGCACCGATGCCGATCGGTGCGATGGGCGACCCGTTCGCCGCGCCGACCGCTCCTATCGGACACGCACAAGGGTATCCGGGAGGCGGGGCCGTGCCCAGGACCGTGCCCGACGACGACGACTTCGTCATGGGTGTGCCGAGGGCGAGCCCTCGCTGGCTCGTGCCCGCGATCATCGGAGCCTTGGCGGTGATCGTCGGTGTGGTCGGGGCGGTCGCGTTCCTCCGTTGAAAAAAGGGGCAAGGTGGCCGACCCGCGGGCGCCGTGATAATCCTTTGTCCCATGCAAGAGCGTCTTGGCGCGATCCTCCTGGTCACGCTGATCGGGGCCGGATCGGGGTGCAGCAAGGTGAGCGAGGCGTCCGCCGATCGCGACAAACGAGAGGCGCCGGCGGCGGGACCCGCGCGTCCATCGCTCGAAAACGCGAACTACCGCGCCGAGATAAAAAGCTCGGGTGCGTGCCGGAAAGACAACACCTGTAGCGTCGAGGTCCTCGTCGAAGCCAAAGGCGAGTACCACATCAACGACAAGTACCCCTACAGGTTCAAACTGGAGGACCCTCCTCCCCAGGGCATCAAGTACCCGAAACCGGTCGTGGGAAAAGAAGACGGTACGATGGACCAGCGCAAGGTGGTGCTGAAGGTGCCATTCATCTCCGAGGCTTCGGGTGACAAAAGGGTCGGGGGCACGTTGTCCTTGAGCGTCTGCTCGGCGGCCAACTGCCTGATGGACAAGCAGCCACTCGAAGTAACGGTGAAGGTCGAGTAGTGAGCGTGGATCCGGGGGAACGCGCTCTCACGCAGCTCGAGAAAATCGCCACCACGGTCGAGAGCCGCTTCCGAGAGGGGCGGCGCGTCCTGTCCTTTCAGGAGTACCTCGAGCTTTTCGCGACCGATCCGGCCCGTTTCGCGCGCGACGCTGCGCGGTACATGCGCGATATGTTCGACTTCTACGGGACCACGCAAATCGAAAGACCCTGGGGGTCTCTCATGCGCTACAAGCTCTTCGATCTTCCGTGGGAGTCGGAGGGAAACCGTCGAGACGCGCTGGTCGGACAAGAGGAGGTTCAGGGCGAAATCTACCGCGTCTTGTCGAACTTCGCCCAAGAGGGAAGGCCGAACAAGCTCATCCTTTTGCACGGCCCGAACGGCTCGAGCAAATCGACGGTGGCCTCGTGCCTGATGCGCGCGCTCGAGCATTACTCGAGCACCGACGAGGGCGCTCTCTACCGGTTTCACTGGGTCTTTCCCAGCCAGAAGACCATCCGCGGGTCCATCGGGTTCGGCGGACCGCGCGCCTCGGGTGCGGTCGGTTCGAGCTACGCGCATCTCGACGAGGACCAGATCGATGCGCGGCTCTTCATCGAGATTCGCGACCACCCGCTCTTTCTTTTGCCCGTGCCGCAGCGGCGGCAGCTGCTCGACGACCTCTACCCGAAAGGGGACAGGTTGCAGAGGCCGCCCGATTGGCTGATCCGCGGCAGGCTTTCGCACAAGAGCCAGCAGGTCTACGAGGCCCTTCTCTCGAGCTACAAAGGTTCCCTCGGCGAAGTCTTGCGACACGTGCAAGTCGAGCGCTACTTCATCTCGCAGCGTTACCGAACCGGCGCCGTCACCATCGGCCCACAGATGTCCGTCGATGCCGGTGAACGGCAGATCACCGCCGACAGATCGGTGGCGGCGCTCCCCACCTCGCTCAAGGCAACGACGCTGTTCGAAGCGTACGGCGAGCTCATCGAGGCTGCGGGCGGGCTTCTCGAGTTCAGCGATCTTTTGAAACGGCCGCTCGACGCCTTCAAGTATCTGCAAATATCGATCGAGACGGGCGAAGTCGCGCTGCAGCAGCAGAGCGTGCAGCTCAATTGCGTGATGATGGGGAGCGCCAACGAGGTGCACCTCGGCGCCTTCCGCGAGCATCCCGAGTTTGCGAGCTTTCGAGGGCGGCTCGAGATGGTGCGCGCGCCTTACCTTCGCAGCTTTCTCGAGGAGAAGGCCATCTACGACGCGCAAATCGCGCCGCAAGTGCAGCGTCACGTGGCGCCGCACGCGACTGAAATCGCGGCGATGTTCGCGGCGCTGACGCGCATGCGAAAGCCGAACCCCGACCGCTACCCGCGCTTTCTTGCTTCGGTCGTGAGCTCGCTTACGGCGCTGGAAAAGATGGATCTGTTCGCCTGGGGGGTGCCGCCGGAGCGGCTCGACCCGGAGGCGCAAAAGCTGCTCAAGGCGAACATCGCCGAGATTTACCGCGAGAGCGACATCTACCCAATCTACGAAGGGCGGATCGGCGCGAGCCCGCGCGAGATGCGGACGGTGCTTCTCGATGCGGGTCAGAGCAAGATCTACAAGTGCTTGTCACCCCTCTCGGTGCTCGCGGAGCTCGACGAGCTCTGCGAGCGGGTCGCCGAGTACGAGTGGCTGCAGGAAGAGCAGCTCGCCGGCGGCTACCACGACCACAAGGCTTTCCGCGAGGCCGTGCGAGGACGGTTGCTCGACGCGTGGGAAGGGGAGATGCGCGTCGCCAGCGGGCTCGTTTCCGAATCGCAGTACGGCGAGCTCTTCGATCGGTACGTGGCGCACGTCAGTGTCTGGGTGAAAAAGGAGAAGGTCCGTAACCGCGTCACCGGAGCGTACGAAGATCCGGACGAGCGCATGATGGGCGAGGTCGAAACTCTGCTCGGCGTGAAGGGCGATCCGGCGGACTACCGGCGCGGCCTCATCTCCGCCATTGCGGCTTGGGCCATCGATCATCCGGACGCGAAGCTCGACAACGCGCTCGTCTTCGGGATGCACACGAAGAAATTGAGAGATGCCGTGTTCGCCGAGCGCCGCCAGCAGATCGCACACCTCGCGCGCGACATCATGCTCGTGCTCTCGGAGCAGTCGGCCGGTATGACCGGAGAGCAGAAGAGCGTGGCCCGAGCGGCGGCCGAACGCTTGAAGCAGGTCTACGGCTACTGTGACGAGTGCGCCCGCGACACCGCATCCTCGCTCGTCCGCTGGCGTTATGCCGAGCTCGTCAATTGACGACATCCTCCCTTCCCGGGTGATCCGGCTTTATCCTCCGATGCTCGTCGACTCGCACTGTCATCTGGATCGAGCCTACCTTCCGGACGGGCCAGGCGACGTGCTCGCGCGGGCGGAGGCAGCCGGGGTGGGGGCATTCGTTTGCATCGGCGTGGGGCGCGATCTCGGGGCGGCCCGGGCCGCGGTAGAGTTGGCGGACGCGCGGGCGAACGTGTTCGCGACGGTCGGCGTTCATCCGCACGATGCCGCGACGACGAGCGATGCCGATGTCGACGAGCTTTCCCGCCTGGCGAAGCACCCGCGCGTCGTCGCCGTCGGCGAAGTGGGCCTCGACTTTCACTACGATCATTCGCCGCGCGACGTTCAAGAGCGAACGTTCCGACGCATGATCGCCTTGGCGCGCGAGATAAGAAAGCCGCTCGTGATCCACACGCGCAGCGCCCCCGGCCCCACGCTTGCCATCCTCGAAGAGGAGAACGCTCGCGACGTGGGGGGCATCATCCATTGCTTCTCCGAAGATCGACCCTTCGCCGAGCGGGCGCTGTCGATCGATTTCGATCTCTCCTTCTCTGGCATTCTTACGTTCAAGAACGCCGAGCCCATCCGTGATGCGGCGCGCTACGCCCCTGCCAGTCGCATCTTGATCGAAACCGACAGCCCGTTTCTCGCGCCGGTGCCATTGAGGGGCAAGAAGTGCGAGCCTGCCTACATCGTCCACACGGCGCGGTATCTGGCCGAGATCCGTGGCGCCACGTCCGAGGCGATTGCGGCGCAAACGACGGCCAATGTCGTGCGAAGGCTGCTACTTGCGTCGGCTCCCCCTGCGGCGCAGGATAAAAGGGAGGTGTTTTTCGGGTGACCGGTCGCTCCCCCGTCCCCCGCCGGGGACTTCGCAGCGTCGTCGGGGACTTCCCAGAGTCTTTCGACCTGCCCAGTTCACAGCTGGTCGGCGCAGGATCGATCGTGGCGTCGCTGCTCGCGCACGTGCTGCTCGTCGGAGGGGGGGCTTACCTGTTTTCTGCGAGGTTCGCTCAGGGATCTGCGAGGCCACTGACGGCATCGGAGTCGGGCGAAGTTGCCGTCGAGGTTGCTGCAGTCGATCCACCTCCGTTTCGCGGTGGTCCGGCGCTCGGCGAGATTTCGGACGACGCGCCCCTGTTCACCGACCCGGTGGCGCCGGGCGGTGGGGAACCGCTCGCACGTCCGGACATGGACCGGAGAGGCCGCGGGGGTTCGACGCGCGCCGAGAGTCCCGCGCTGAACCTGGCCGACCGTGACGATGGCATCACGCTGTCGAGCGAGGTCACGAGCCGGATCGATCGCGATCAGATCCAGCGCCTCGAGACTTCGAAAGACCGCGCCTCGGAAGACGATCGGCGCTCGACGACGAGCCCCATGGATCTCGTGTTCCTCGCGACCGGATCGGGGCACGTTGCCGAGCGGCGTCCTTCGGCGCGCGCCAACCCGAGCCGCGGCGCGCTGAGCGCTCCGCCAGCGGGCGTCCTCGGTGGGCTGATCGGCGCGACACCCATGGAGCAGGGGGAGCTCGAGCCACAACGTGAACGAGGAGGCGACCGCGCAGGCTCGCCCCACGCCTCGCCCGGCACCGGTCTCCTCGGTGCTGCCCCGGGCAGAGATCACCGCGTCTCGGCGGAGATTGCGTTGGGACGGCCGCTCGTGGCGAAAGCTGCGCCGTCGATTCCGGCGGACCAGTCGGGGCGCGCTCGCGACACGGTCGACAGCGAACAAGAGGTCGCTGCGACTGTGCAGTCGCTCGTCCATGCGAGCACGGCGGGGGGCGTTTCCGGCACGGGACCAGGCGGCGAGGAGGGTGACGCTCCGATCGGTTCGGGAGGCTCGTCGGGCCCTGGCTCGCGCGCGGCGCCGTTCGGAGGAGGGGAGGGGCCCTTCGTCGGTTGGTCGGAATTCGATCCGCGGATCTCGGCCTACCGGCGAAGCGTCCGCGCGAAGATCGAGCCCCTTTGGGAAAACGCCTTTCCAAAGTCGGCTGCCCTCGAGGGCAAGCAGGGGCGCGCCATCGTCTCTTTCGTGATCTACAGCGATGGTCGCGTCGACGACGTGAGCGTCGCGCGCGCGAGCGGCGTCCCAGAGTTCGACGAGAACGTGAAGCTTGCGGTCCTGCGCGCGGCGCCATTCGGCCCATTCCCGCCGAGCATTCCCGCCCCCTCGATGCGCTGGCGCATCACGTTCGACATGAACAACCCCGTCGTCCGCTAGGATGTCCGGTGGATGGTTATGGCACCAATGGTGCCGGAGGAGGGAATCGAACCCCCGACCCGGCGCGTATGAAACGCCTGCTCTAGCCGACTGAGCTACTCCGGCAAAACTCTGTGAAATCGCTCGACAAGCGGCCCTGGACAATGCCCGCCCGACCCCTGCCTGTCAAGCGATGGCGCTCCAACCTTCAGCATCAAGAGGGGGGCTTGGTGTGGTGTTACTCGGCGCGGGCCTTCGGCCCCGCCTGCGAAGTGTTACTCGGCGCGGGCCTTCGGCCCCGCCTGCGGCTGCGCGCGGCTTTGCCAGGAGTTCATCGCGACGACGAAGACGACGCAGAGCGGCGTCGCGAACGTGAGTCCGAGCACACCGAACAGACCACCGAAGACGAGCTGCGCGGCCAAGGTGTAAGCCGGCGGAAAACTCACCGCCTGACGAGCAATGAGCGGCGTCAAAACGTATCCCTCGACGATGTGCACGCCGAGATAAAGAAGCAGGACCCAGACCAGCTGCAGGGGTCCCAACGTCAGCGCGAGCAGCGCCGCGGGAACAGCGGACACGATCGCGCCGAGGTATTCGACGAACGTCAAGAGCCCCGCCACGATGCCGAGGCCGAGCGCGACCGGAACACCGAGGAGCCAAAGACCGATCCCCGAGAAGACGCCCACGAACGCCATCGCAACCATGCGGCCGACCAACCAACGTCCGAGCGCATCGCCCACTTCGCCCATCACGCGGTCGACACGATCCCGCTTGTGCGCGGGCGCGAGAGCTACGACCGGGCGCGTATAGCTCCCTGGTGACAGAGAGCCGTAGAGGCCGATGAAAAAAACGACGACGACTCCGCCGAGCAGTACAGTCAGGGTGACGACGACGTCGGTAGCACCGGAGACGACGCTGCTCGGTTCTGGCCGGAGGTTCGCCGCGGTCGGGGGGTCGAAGAATTCGCGCGTCCAGCCGGGCAGGTGCTGCAAGCGGTGGAGGATTCGATGCGCCGTCATCGGCATGCGTGATGACAAGAGCCGCACCTGCTCGACGATGTCCGGCCCGACGGCGCAAACCACGAGCGCGCTCGTGGCGAGCACGGCAAGCCAAACGGCCGCGGCCGCCGCCCAAAAGCGAAGCCCCGTCTTCGACGAGAGCCACGCGCTCGGCATTCGAACCAAGAGAGCGAGAAGAACACCCGCGAAGATCACGAAGGGAACTTCTGGAGCCAAGGCGAAGACGACGACCACGAAGGCCGCGACGGCCGTTGCAATGACCAGCAGCACGGGGCGGGCGAGATCGGGTGCGGAGCGCTCGCGTTCCATTCTCTCGTTTGTTTAGGCTGCTCGACGGGTCGCATCGATCCGTCGCCAGCCCCGTGCTCTTTTGGACTGTAGGTGGAGAGCCCCCTACCCACTCCACCTGGCAGGCGCGGTCTTGCCCTTCTTTCTGGGTCGATTGAAATTCGGCGGATGCACCTTGCACCCTCAGCGGAATAGGTTATAGTAAGACTGTAATTGAGACCGGTTTTCCCGTCTCCTCATCCGCCCCCACAGGAGGACTACCCGTGGCAATCGAGCTTCCCGCCGTCCGAATCCTCATCGTCGACGATGATCGAGCCATCTGCGACTACATGCAGACCCTTCTCGAACGCGACGGATACCAAGTCAAAACGCTAAGCGATCCGACCCAGGTCGAGACCGAAATTCGCCAGGGGGGCTACCACCTGCTGATCTTGGACCTGATGATGCCGAACTTGGATGGCATCGAGGTGCTCAAGCGGATCCGGGAGATCGACACGGACCTCGCCGTCGTCATCTTCACCGGCTACCCGAACCTCGAGTCGGCCGTCGCGTCGATGAAGCTCGACGCCGTCGACTACATCAAGAAGCCCTTCAACGTCGACGAATTCCG
>Ga0075425_100000895_pt1 | contig 28603 bp, 24 predicted proteins | sample SoiMethybrSBSTD4_FD_75300 | JGI IMG/M metagenome (GOLD analysis project Ga0075425, IMG submission 75300) | Bulk soil microbial communities from a Populus tree surrounding site in Tennessee, USA - Soil MetaG P. TD hybrid SBSTD4 | ecosystem: Environmental > Terrestrial > Soil > Tree plantation...
CGGCGTGCAAGCTTACGGCAGCACTTAGACTCTATATTGCGGCGGCGTCTGTTTGCGTGTGAGTAGAATGCCTCCTGATTTGCAGGAGGCATTTTGCTGTCTGTATTGTTCTATCCGCTGCTACACCCACGGAAGCAGGAGTCCATGACGAAATCTTCGCGATTCTTGCAGTTGAGTCTCTTATGGCTGAGCTTATGTCTTCCTTGCTGCCTTTTCGTGCAGGCCGCATCTTCTCCCGATGATCGTCAGATTACCGATCCCAAGTCGGTTACGTCTGAATCCAATTCGGCCGCACACCCGGTTCCAATAGAAGATCTCTATTACACGCGCACTGTCTTTGGCTCTGCATGGTCGCCGGATGGCAAGCAAGTCTCTTTCACTACCGATATGTCCGGACGGCTCAATATATGGAAAGTAAACGCTTCGGGTGGATGGCCGCTCCAGCTTACCCAGTCCGATGATCGTCAGTACAGTGCAACCTGGTCACCCGATGGTAAATGGATCGTCTACCAGCAGGACGCAGGCGGAAACGAGCTCTGGGATTTGTATGCCGTGCCCAGCGATGGCGGAACTCCGGTGAATCTGACCAACACACCTGAGGTCCGTGAGGAGAGCCCGCTATGGTCGCGCGATGGTAAGACCGTCGCTGTGAACGTCAAGCCAAAAGAGTCGACAAACTATGACATCGCTCTTTTGGACTGGAGCACCAGGAAATTACACAAGCTGAGCAATGAAACCACCAAGAGCTACTCCTGGGGCGCGGTGGCCTGGAGTCCTGACAGCAAGACTCTGTACGCAAATCGTGCCGAGATAAGCGGAACTCCGGAATCTGAGATTTACTCCATCGACGTAACGACCGGCAAGCTGGAAAATCTGACGCCGCATCAGGGAAAAGTTCTCTACGCCGCGTCTTCTCTCTCGCCGGATGGCGCTACTCTGCTGATCACCACGAATCAGAAAGACGGTTACCAAAACGTCGGCCTGCTCGACATCGCTTCGAAAAAGATAACTTGGGCCACTGATACAAAGTGGGAAGCCAGCTCAGAACATTTCTCTCCTGACGGCAAATCCTTCACCTATGAGATCAACGCGGATGGACAAATCGAAGCCTACCTTGCTGACCGCGCGACTATGCATGCGGAAAAAATTGACCTGCCACCAGGTTTGAACTACTTCTCCGGCAATCCCACTGCGTTTTCGCCAACCGGTGATGGTGTGTTGATCAATCACCAGAGCTCCACTCACCCGGGAGATATTTGGGTGTACGACTTAAAGTCCCGCCACCCGGAGCAGCTGACCTTTTCCGCCATAGCCAGCCTTGAAACCACGCCCTTGCCAGCTTCGCAAATCGTCCACTACAAGGCTTTCGATGGAAAAACAATCAGCGCCCTCATGTGGGTCCCCTTTAACCTCAAGCGGGACGGACGTAATCCGGCCCTTGTGCTTCCTCACGGCGGACCAACCGGGCAGATGATTGATTACTGGAACACCGAGGTCGCTGCATTGGTATCGCGTGGTTATGTCTGCATCGCGCCCAATGTACGAGGTTCCACTGGGTATGGTCTGGAGTTTCAGAAAGCGAACTACAAGGATCTCGGCGGAGGCGACTTGCAGGATGAAGTCTATGCCGCCAAGTTCCTGGAGGCGACCGGCTACGTAGATCCCAAGAAGATTGGCATCACTGGCGGCTCCTATGGCGGCTACATGACCCTGATGGCGGTCGGCAAAACCCCGGACGTCTGGGCCGCGGGAGTGGAGTTGTTTGGAATCATCAACTGGTTCACCATGCTTCAGCACGAAGATGCATTGCTGCAGGAATACGAAAAGAGTCTGATGGGTGATCCTGAGAAAGACCGCAAGGTTTACGAAGCGGCCTCGCCGATTATGTATCTCCACAACGCGAAGGCGCCACTATTGGTGCTGCAGGGCGACAACGATCCGCGCGTTCCAAAAGAGGAGGCGCAACAGGTAGTTGATCTGCTCAAGAAAGACGGCAAGACTGTGGATGTGCACTATTACCCTAATGAAGGCCACGGTTTTGAAAAGCGCGAAAATCGCATTGACTCGATTCGCCTCACGGTCGAATGGTTCGACATGTATTTGAAGACCAAGCGATAGACGTGTCTCACTCCAACCCAATCGTCGTGGTCGGAGGCGGTCCCGCTGGCGCGCTGGCCGCCGCAAATCTCGCCCGCGCGGGACGCGAAGTCGTCCTTTTTGACGAGAAGCTTGCCTGGGAGAAGCCGTGCGGTGGCGGCATCACGCATAAAGCTCTGGAGCAGTGGCCGTTCTTGGCTGGCACAGAGGTCCAGCGGAATTGGATCAACCAATGCGAACTGATTGCTCCCTCTGGGCGAAGTGTCAAGTTTGATCTCGACCGGCCCCTTGCGATCTTCTCCCGACAGGTGCTTAACGGTTTGCTCTTGCAACGGGCTCGTCAAGCTGGCGCCGAGGTGGTGCAGAGACGAGTGGTCGGTATCGAAAAGCAGGGGAACGGCTGGCGCGTCAGTTCACAAACTGACATCGTGAATACAGCCTGCGTCATCCTCGCCGCAGGAGCGAGGAGCGGGTTTCGTAAGCAGTTATCGCAGCCTTTTGCTCCCGGGGATCTAATGGCCACCGCCGGCTATTACATTCCCGGCAGAAGCAACTTGATGCAGATCCGATTTCTGCCCGGTCTCTACGGTTACGTGTGGCTCTTTCCTCGAGCTGATCATCTCGCCGCAGGAATTTGCGGCAAACTGCAAAGTCAGACCACGGCAGCCCTGCGTACGTTGCTGGAAGAATGCTTGCGCGAACAAGAGATCGATTTTCGCAGCGGCACATTTTACTCGCATGTCCTGCCCTCGCTCTCTGCTGCTGCCTTCCGCCAAACTACCGTAAGCGGCAACGGTTGGGCCATGATCGGCGATGTGGCTGGTCTGGTTGATCCGATCACCGGCGAGGGTCTGTACTACGCACTGCGATCGGCAGACCTGCTCTCTCAAGCCCTGATAGCAGAACGGCCTCATGCCTACTCAACGCTGCTGAGAAATGAGATCCTTTCTGAACTCGAGACCGCTGCCGGTGTGGCTAACAGGTTTTACAACGGTCGCTGGATGGGCCAACCGGTTTTGGAGCGCATGATTCAGTTCACCACCAAAAGCGCCGGATTTCGCCGCGTGATGAGCGACATGTTTGCCGGTACCCAGAGTTATCGCGCTTTGCGCCCTCGTCTGTACCGCAGCTTGCCAGCCATGTTGGCGGAGATTCTGCGGAATATCCGGCGCTCACCCGGAACCAGAAACCACACAAGATTCCAACCTCGAACTGCACATTCCAGTTAAAAAGCTCCTCAAGTCGAAGCCCCGCGCTGCCGATGATGAAATCAGGCCCGTGAACCCTATGCCTGGGCAGCAGCAATACAGCGTGGGCATTCCCCCGATCGACGCTCAACACAAACGACTCTCTGCGCTTTTGGATCAACTCCAAGCCAAGATGGGGGAGGAGCCGACGACGACGATCAAGCAAACACAGACGCGCTGGCGAAAATTCTCGCCGAACTGCTCAGCTACACGAAAGCGCACTTCGAGGGCGCAGAAGAGTTCCTGGAAAAGAAGCGATATCCGGATCTTGCCGCCCACAGACTTGAGCACGAGCGTCTCACAACCCATGTCGTCCGTTTCCAGGAGGACTTCGCCGCCGGCCGGAAAACAATCTACCTAGAGCTCCTGAATTTTCCTCCGCTACTGGTGGTCAAATCACATCCTTCAGACCGACAAGCAGTACAGCGCATTTCTGGGCTTCAGTACACCCACTCGATTGACTCATTCCGAGTAAGGATTACCAAGGGCAGTGTTCTTCTGAGAGTCCACTCACAGGCAGACAACCGATATGATTCGGGATTATGGCTGCAGCAGGAACCGCAAAAGCTGCATCACCCGGAAGTGCAATGGCGGCAAAACGCCTCACGAAAGTTCTCACCGAGCTTCGCGGAGTGCAGAAGCTCCTAGCTTCCGGGGAACGCCTGGATCCCCGTATTCTCACCGATTTTCGCGACGCTCTGAACCACGTCCGCAACACTGCCTGGTCCGCCCACCAGTACATTACCCTGCAGGGTACGGAGCAGGGCTCAACGAACGTACTTACAGTATTGGCCTGCGAACGTGTTCGCGCCGCCTACCAGCTCTGTCAAGCCCTCCAGGCGGATTTGAAAAGCGACGACGTCAAATTCCAGCCCGGTCAGCTCGTTCAGCTTTGCCTGGCGGCAAAGGCTTTGATCGAGACGCTGGGTAGCGTCATCGGCAAGCTTGATTAACGCCCAGCCTTTCTTTATACAGCCCTCAGTTGTAGCCGCTTGGTAGACATAACTCGCTACATTCCTGCCGTGTGCAGCAACTAGGCTTGCAAACGCATCTGATTATCTATCGGTCATATATCATCAACCTGGCAGACAAAGTACTCCAGCAATCCGCGGATGTTAGAGTAGGGCCGGAAGCTATGGCGTTGAACCATAGTACGGGTTTCGTTGCGCGACACCGCTGGCTGATATTAGCGGGGGGCGTCGTTGCCGCAGTCGTGCTGCTCGGCTCATTCATGTCAAGAGGTGATGCCCTCCTCGTCCGCGGTGCTCCGGTTGAGCGCAGCACCATTCGCAGCATTGTTTCAACCAACGGAAAGATCGAGCCTGTGCAAAATTTTGAGGTTCATGCGCCGGTGGGAACCACGGTGAAGCGGCTGCTGGTCAAAGAAGGAGACCGCGTCCAGAAAGGTCAGCTGCTGGTCCAATTGAATGATGCTGAAGCGCGCAGCCAGGCAGCCAAAGCTTTGTCTCAAGTACGGGGATCGCAGGCCGATATTAGCGCTATCGAGAGCGGCGGTAGCCGTGAAGAGGTGCTCACCACTGAAGCTCAATTAGCCAAAGCGCACACTGTGCGCGATGCCGCACAGCGAAATTTGGAAGCTCTGCGGCGTCTGGAGCAAAAGGGTGCCGCTTCTTCAGGTGAGGTGAAGCAGGCACAAAATGAATTGGCGGCGGCGGACGCAGACTTGAGGCTTTTGCAGCAGAAGCAGAAAGACCGGTATTCCCGCCCCGAAATCGCCAAGGTCGAAGCCCAGCGGTCGGAAGCCGAAAGCACGTATGCTGCCGCTGAAAATGTACTCAGCCAGCTGAATATCCGTGCTCTCTTTGACGGCGTTGTCTATTCACTGCCGGTCCGGCAAGGGGCCTACGTAAATCCGGGAGACATGGTTGTGCAGGAGGCTGATCTTTCCAAGGTTGTAGTTCGCGCCTTCGTAGACGAGCCTGACGTGGGCCGACTCGCGCGCGGAGAAAAGATCGAACTCACCTGGGATGCGATCCCCGGGCGGATCTGGCAAGGATCCGTCGACACCGTCCCTGCTGCGGTGAAACTGCGGGGTACGCGTAACGTCGGGGAAATCACTTGCGTGGTCGAAAACAGCGATTTGAAACTTCTCCCCAATATTAACGTAGGCGTGACGATTGTAGCTGCGGAGCATCCGAATGCGCTGACGGTTCCTCGGGAAGCCGTGCGAATGGATGACAGCAAGACGTACGTATACGAAATTGTGAATAACGAATTGCGGCGACGTGACATCCAACCTGGTATATCAAACTTGACTCGGGTAGAAGTGAGTAGTGGCATCGCTTCGAATGCATTGCTGGCGCTCACGGCAATCAACGGCAAACCGTTGCGCGAAGGAACAGCCGTCAAAGTGGCGCACTAGACATGGCAGGTTTGAGCACAATTTGGAAAGCCACAGCGTCCGCGGCACTGATCTTTACATCTCTGCTGTGGGGGGCTGATTCAGCGCCAGTGCTGCTGGCGTCGGGAAGAATCGATGAAGCAATCGCCGCGTTGCGTCGCGAGATCAGCACGTCGCCCAACGACGGAGCGGCCTACAACCTTCTCTGCCGCGCATACTACTCCCTGGGAGAGTGGGACCGCGGCATCTCTGCATGTGAGAGAGCGGTTTCACTTGAGCCGGACAACGGCAACTATCACCTCTGGCTGGGGCGGGTTTACGGCGAAAAGGCGGACGCCTCAAGCTTTTTTACCGCGGCAGGGTTGGCAAAAAAAGTGCGGAACGAGCTTGAACGTGCTGTGCAGCTGAATCCCAGCAGCGCAGAAGCCCGTAAAGATCTGGCCGAGTTCTATCTGGAGGCTCCCGGGATTGTTGGCGGTGGCCAGGACAAAGCTCGCGCTCAAGCCGCTACGCTTGCCAAGTTAGACGCGGTCAAGTCGCATTGGGTCGCAGGACGCATTGCGGAGAAAAAGAAGGATTCCGCGACCGCAGAGAGAGAGTATCGGGCGGCTGTTGACATCAGTCACGGCAGCGCAGAGTCCTGGCTCGGCCTAGCATTGTTTTATCGCCATGTAGGACGTTTCAACGAAATGGAAGACGCGATCAGCCATATTGCCGCAGCGCGCGTGAACGATCCTGTAGTGCTGATGGATGCTTCTCAGACTTTGATCGGTGCCGGACGGAATTTTCCGCTCGCCGTTCAGTTGCTCCGTCAATATCTATCCTTGAGTGCGAGCGCTGAAGAGGCCCCAGTCTTCAAGGCGCACTATTTGCTGGGAAGCGTCTTCGAAAAACAAGGCGATAAGCAGACAGCAGCTCAGGAATATCGCGCCTCTCTCTCTCTGGCCAAAGGATTCTCACGCGCGCAGCAAGCATTGAATCGAGTGAGCCGCTAAGTAAAACTCCGTAGACTCTCATTTACAATCCACTCCATCTCCAAGTCCTCCTCAAGGTGAGCCAATGAAACGTGTGTCCTGTGATCTTTCTGGCGCTTTGATTTCCTTGTTCGCTGTTTCTCTTCTGCTCGGTTGCCCGCGACTCTCCGCCGAGCCTCTGCCTCTGAAACGCGCGGTTGAGCTTGCCCTGGGCCACAGCACGACAGCGGTTTCTGCCGAGATCGACCAGCGTCGGGCATTCGCCTCTTATCACGAGGCGCGCAATCAATACCTGCCGACGGTAGTGGTAGGCGCGGGCCTAGGCGCATCCTGGGGCTTTCCCTTGAGCTTAGAGGGGGCTGCGCCCTCGATCTTCAACGTGAATGCCCAATCCGCACTGCTCAACCCCGCACTCCGCGATTTCGTGCGTGCCGCCAAGACGGAATGGCAGGCCAGTTCCATTCAGACCAAGGATCAGCGCAATCAGGTCATCCAGGATACCGTCCTCAACTATGCCGAACTGAACAAGTGGGAAACGTCGCTAGGTCGCCTGCAGGAGGAACACGCTAACGCCCTCAAGATGGAACAGGTAGTGAACGAACGCATTCAGGAAGGAATTGACAGTGCACTGATGCGCAACAAAGCTCAACTCACGACGGCTCGTCTACGGCTCCGACTGGCACAGACCCAGGGCGCTATTGACGTGCTCAGAAACCGGCTTTCGCACTTGACGGGATTGCCGGCTTCATCGATTGCCACCGTCTCTGACTCAATTCCCGCGCTGCCACAAGGTAAAGAAGAAGAGAACGTGGTCACCAAGGCGTTGCAGGCGAGCGAAAGTATTCAGGTGGCGGAAAGGCATGTCGAGGCCCTGAGCCTGCGTGCACGGGGGGAGCATCGCGCGCTGCTGCCGATGGTCGACTTCGCCACCCAGTATGCGGTTCTGTCGAAGTACAATAATTATTCTGAGTTCTACAAGTCTTTTGAACGTCACAACGCAACCGTGGGTGTGGCCATTCGCTTTCCTTTCCTCAATCCCACCCAACACGCCCACGCTGAGGCCGCCGATGCAGAAGCCTTGAAGGCGCGGAAAAACGCAGATGCCACCAGGAATCAGGTTTCTGACGAGACCCTAAGATTGCAGCGTTCCGTCGAGCAGCTTGCAGCTGCGCAGCAGGTGGCCAGCCTCGAATATCAGATTGCGCAATCGAATGTTGAATCGCAGAAGGTCCGCATGGATGCGGGCAGGGCAAATATTCACGACTTGCAAGATGCGCGTGATCAGGCCAACGAACGCTACAACGGGTTACAGGATTCGAATTTTGAGCTGGAGCGGGCCCAGATTGCTCTCTTGCGAGCCACTGGAGAGCTGGCAAATTGGTTAGGGGTAAACAAATAACTATCCCCTTATCGGCCCTGACCTTTAGCGGTTGAACGGAAAACTGTCAGGCTAGTTCGTTGTCGCAAGACTTCTTTGCTGATGGTTGTGACTTGGTGGATGTCGCGGAAAAAGTGGACGATGTTCTCCGGGCGGGTGAGCAAGGGCAGGTGGCCCAGGATGACGATACGATCGAAACAGTGGTATCCAAAGCCAGCAGGCTGCCAAACAGCTTTGCAAAGGTCTCCATCGGTCCCCTCCTTTGACTTTGCTTCGCAACAAAATCATCGGACAAAAGACCGATGGAGATCAAAATTTCAAATATGTTTGGGTAGGCTTAGGATTGCAGTTCACCTTTACCGGATCGCCTTCACGAACATGCAGGTTATGTCGTCGTGCTGCGGGGTCTCGCCCACGAAGGCGTCCACGTCGCTCATCACTCGGCGCAGCAGTTCTTGCGGAGTGATGTGCACCCCGCCTTGCAACAGTTGAACCAGCCGCTGCTCGCCGTATTCCTGATTGCGCTCGTTCAGAGCCTCAACCAAGCCATCGGTAAAAGTCAGCAGCCAGTCTCCAGGCTGAAGCGTGACTTCGCCGGATTCATAGCGGCCCTCGTCGCGAATTCCCAAAGGCAGTCCACCCTGCGTCAAAGGCTCGACCAACCCGGAGTTGTGGCGCAGAACTGGCGGGTTATGGCCGGCATTGATGTAGGTAAGCGCGTGGCTCTGAGGATCGAATTCAGCCAAAAAAGCAGTTGTAAAGCGCAGGCCACTCTGGCTGTTGCTGCAGGCGTAGTGATTCATGCCCGCGACCAGTTCGGGCAGTGTGCAGGAGGTAGCGGCCAAGGTGCGCAAGCTGGCCTGAAAGGTGGCCATCAGGAGAGCCGCCGGGATGCTTTTTCCCGCAACATCAGCGACCGCCAGGATGAAATGCTGCGGCGTATCCAAAGAGGCTGAGCGCGGAAAAACGTCGTAATAGTCACCCGCGACGGTGTTGGCCGCTCGCGTGGCAAAAGCAATCGCCATCCCGGGAACTTCCGGCGGAGATGGCGGCAAAAGCCACTTCTGAATATCGCGCGCAATTTCGAGATCGCGCTTCATGACCACGCGATCCGCAACCTCCAGCATCAGCACCAGAAAAAGCAATGCGCCGCCAAAGAAACGGAAATCGAACTCCACTACTTCAACCTCGCCCGCCTTACCGTGATAGCTGAAGCCCCCCGCGGGAAAAAGCAGCAGCGCCACTCCCACAAGAAGCAGTACCCGGCGCGCCGGGGTCAGCTTGCCCAGGATGGCCCACGCGAACTCCTGCGCTGTGTTCCAGAAGTTGTGGCGTCTGGTTTCCTCAGGCGCTCCTGCCCTAAAATCGCGCGAGTACAAGCGGTAACTCGATTGCGCATCCCGCTTGAACTGCGACCAGAGCTGATTCAGCGCCAAACCTTCTGTTACACGATTCCAGAATTCCTTCAGGTGCAATACGAATGACGGACGACGGCCACTTGTCCTTTGCGCTGGAGGGACGGCAAACGGACGCGGTGGAGAGCTGACCGCTGGGGGGGGCTTGGGGACAGTTGGAGGCTGTGATGGCATTCCCGTCTGCAGATTATAGTGGAGACCCGGTCCTGCAATTTCAAGACCGCGAACCTACGCGGATCAGCGCGGATTCAGAGCCAACGATTGCATGTCTCTGTGGAATTAGATTTAGAGTCCGCGAAATCCGCGTTCATTCCCGCGATAGAAGTTTTAGACTTTTAGAACAGCCTTAACTGAGCTTCAGGACTTGGCAGCTCGCTCTTGCGATCACCCCGAGTCTCTCCTTTGTGGATCCCGTACTTCTGCCTTAAGCGCCCAATGAGCTGTGAAATACGCTGATGATAGGTCTTGGGCAGGAAAGCTCGATCTTTATAGCGATCTCGATAGCTGTGGACCAGCTCCGGGAATTCCTTTTCCAGAAAGGGCAGAAACACGGCCGCCGAGCACGGTTTCAGGAAAAGCGGGTTGGCGAAGATGTGTTTGCCCCCCGCTTCAGCCGTGGCGCGAACCAAAGCTTCCAGGTCCGCAGGCGAATCGGTGATGCCGGGAAGCACGGGCGCGCAATTCACCCCGGCAGGAACGCCCGCGCGGTTCAGTTCGCGCACAGCCTCTAGCCTCAGGTCCGGACGCGGCGCGCGCGGCTCCAGCAGCCTGGCCAGATTCACATTCAAGGTTGTAATCGTGACGCTGATCCACAGGCTGCTCTTCTCGGCGACCGTTCGCAGCAAGTTCAGGTCTCGCAGTACCAGGTTGGATTTGGTTACCAACCCGAGCTCCAGTCCCTCATGGCGTGCAAATTCTTCGAGAATAGCCCGCGTCACCTCGAAGCGGCGCTCAGCCGGCTGGTAAGGATCGGTCGCCGTCCCGATGGCGATCTCTTCTCCGCCCTTCACTTTACGCAGTTCCTGGCGCAGCAGATCCGCGGCATGCTGCTTCACATAGATCTTTTGTTCGAAGTCGAGTGCGTGCCGCATTTCCATGAACTCGTGGGTATAGCGGGCGTAGCAGTACTTGCAGGCGAATTCGCAGCCACGGTACGGGTTGATGGTCCATGTGAAGGGCATGCGCGGGACCGTGCAGCGATTCAGAAGAGACCGGACCGGCAAAGTGAAATATTCCACTTTGTGACCCTCACGTAAAAACTCTCCATTAGCTGCCAGACGGGCGATCCCCACAAGTCTGGGTCCGGATTCGGGGAGTAAAGGAAGGCTGGCCATGAGCTCGCGTATTCGTGTTTTGTTCGCCTATACTAGGCGAGGTAAGGCGGATTGTCAACCCACCCGCAAGCGGGGGAACCTGGCCAGTTCTGATTACCTTCTTCCGTGCTTTTGACCCAGTTGGTTACAATAGCGTTCGTTCCTGTACTGAACCAGCACCGCCGGTACCAGTGTCGCCGCCGTACTCCAAGGGCAAAAGCAGCTTGAACGATTCAAATCACAATTCAGATTTCGCCGCGAGGGTGTATTGGCGAGTCGAAGGTAGCCTGCTGGACCGCAGCACGATTCGGCCCATCGGGTTCTTTGCCTGGAACGCGCAGACTTTTCTGGGGCGCTGGGTGCGCCGCGGGCTGGTATTCCTGATGGCGCTGCTTAGGCCGTTACTCTATGCAGGTAGCCGCGTCTTCGCCACCCGCCTGGTGCATACCGTATTGCGGGGAGTGAGCCACGACCGGCTGGACCTGCTGGGCGAGGAGTACTTCAAGTACAAGTTGCAGCCATATCTTAAAGCCGAGGGATTGCGGAAGCTTAGATTTGTGTTGAGTTCCGGGGCAGAAGTTGTCCTGGTCAGCCAGGGACTGGATCACGTGGTGCGGCCCCTGGCCCACTATCTCGGTGTGAAATCGATCATTGCCAACCGGCTGGAGTTCCGCGACGGCATTGCAACCGGGCGCCTGCTGGAGCCGGTGATCCCTCCGCGAGAAATCTTTGCCCTCATTCGCGGTGGCGTCGGCGGCAAGCAGCCCGCCAACAAAATGTCGGCCGATCTGGGATTGAGAAACTCCGTCGATTTGCAGCCGGCCACGGTGGCGGCGTCCCGTGCAACCGTCGTCTTGAAACGCCCGATTGTGCATTTTGCGGGCAACCGTCTTCCACGCCCGCTCTCCGTCCGCAAGACGCTGGCCGGCAAACAGGTTCTGCTGATCGGAGTCACAGGTTTTATCGGTAAGGTCTGGCTTGTAAACACCCTCATGGACCTGCCGGAGATTGGAACCATATATCTGCTGATCCGGGCGCAAAAGTCGAATCCGGCGCAAACACGGTTTGACCGCCTGGTGGAGGAGTCACCGGTTTTCGATCCACTTTACCGGCGATACGGGTCCAAGCTCGCTGACTTTTTACGGCAACGCCTTCAGATTATTGAGGGCGATGTCTGCAAACCGGGTTTGGGGTTGAATGCGGAAATTTCAAACCTGCTGCGCGAAAAGCTCGACCTTGTCATCAACAGCTCCGGGTTGACCGATTTCAATCCTGATCTCCGCGACGCCCTCTCCACCAACGTGGATGCGGTGCTGAACATCCTGGACTTTCTGCGCCAATCCGATCATGCCGGCCTGCTGCATCTTTCTACCTGCTATGTGGCGGGCGGCCGGGATGGCCGCATAAGCGAGAAGCCTAAGCCGAACTACACGCCTAACCATGTGCCGGATTTTGACGCGGAGCGGGAACGGGCAGCCCTGCATGAGTTGATCGCGCGGGCCGAACAGGAATCGCGTGGCCCAGATGTCACCAAGGAACTGCTGCGACAAGCGCTTGCGCGAGAGCATGCCGCTAAAGACTTGCGCGGAACAGCCCTGGAAAATCAGATCCGAAAGAACCGTATTCGCTGGATGCGAAATTACCTGACCGAAGCCGGAAACAGGCGCGCTAAGGAATTGGGTTGGCCCAACACCTATACTTTTACAAAGAGTCTGGCGGAGTCCCTGATCCTCAAACGAGGAGATGGATTGCCCATCGCCGTAGTGCGGCCTTCCATCGTGGAAACCGCGATCGACAAGCCGTTCCGCGGTTGGAACGAAGGCATCAACACCTCGGCTTCGCTCTCGTACCTGTTAGGAACCAGTTTCCGCCAGCTTCCGTCGAATCAGCGCAAGCGGCTGGACATCATTCCCGTCGACCAGGTGTGTCGCGGAATGACTCTGATCGCGGCGGCGATTGTAGAACGCCGCCATCAGCCGCTCTACCAGCTTGCGACATCGGTCAGTAATCCATGTGATATGCGGCGCTCGATTGAACTCACCTCGCTGGCGCATCGCAAACACTATCGCGCCCAGGAAGGCCTCGAATACTGGTTGCGCTTGCGGCTGGATGCGATTCCGGTCTCCAAAGCGCGCTACAACCGAATGTCCGCCCCGGCGCAGAAAGCGATCGTTCAATCCATTCAACGCATCATGGCTCCGCTGCCGCTGAAGAAGATTCCGCTGGCGAAGGCAGAGCGCAATCTGGAAAAAGTTGAGAAACTGATTGAGCTGTTCGAACCCTTTATCCTGCGGAATGAGCATGACTTCGTGGCCGACAACGTTGCGGCACTCTCATACACGCTGGTCGAACAGGAGAAGGCCGACTTCGCCTATGACACCAGTTCCATCGACTGGTGGGAGTATTGGATCAACATCCATATTCCCGCTCTACGGAAGTGGACGTATCCTTTGATTGAGGGACGCCCGCTCGAAGCGCGTCCGGCTCGCAACTTCCAACTGGCCCCCGCCGAGAATAATGCCCTGGCGGTCAAAACCGGCACCAACGGAGCAACGTGGCGATATTCCTGACCGGCGGCACCGGATACATTGGCGCCCACGTCGCCGCCAACCTGCTGGATCAGCACGGCGCATCCTTGAATCTGCTGGTGCGCGCCCGCGATCCCGAGGACGCCGGCCTGCGTCTCTGGCAGGCCCTGCAGCTGCATTTCGACTTTCCGCGCTTCTACGAATACCTACAGACCCGGCTCAGGGTGTTTTGCGGTGATCTGACCGAGCCGCAGTTTGGCTTGTCGCGCGATGACTATGATCGGCTGACACATACGACGGATTCAGTTGTCCACTGCGCTGCCTCGCTCAACCGCAAATCGGAGAAGAGCTGTCTGAATGTGAATTTGCGCGGCACGTTGGAAGTACTGCTGTTGGCGCAGAAATCAAATTACTATCACGGCCTGCGCCGCTTTAGCCATGTCAGCACGGTGGCAGTCGCGGGCAAGCGGCAGGATGAGGTTGTAGTGGAAGACAGGGCCATCGATTGGGAGCGCTCCGACTACGATCCCTACGCGCGCACAAAAAAGTTCTGTGAGCACATGATCCGGCAGCTGTTGCCAGAAACTCCACTCACCATCTTTCGACCAAGTATTGTGCTGGGTGACAGCCGCTACGCAGAGACCACGCAGTTTGACATGGTGAAGGCATTCGTTTTTCTGGCGGGACTGCCGGTCTTGCCCTTCCGCTCACGCGATAAAGTCGATATCGTGAATGTGGATTTTGTCGCCGATGCCATCGCGACTCTGCACCAGAAAGACAATCCGCAGTACGACACCTATCATCTTTCTTCCGGCAAAGATTCCCAGACCTTCCGCCAGCTAACCGCCAGTCTGGCGGCCGCTCAGAACAAACGTGGCCCCATCTTCCTGCCCTTTCTGGAGAAGCCCTTTACCGCAACCGTCGACTTGCTGGCCAGGCGGCGCAGCGAACTCGGCTACGGTGCTTCACTCATGAGGGTTTTCATGCCCTACCTGGTCTGGAACACGGTCTTCGATAACCGGCGGGTGATGACCGAACTGGGGCGCAAGCCTGTGCCGTTCTCGCAATACAGCTATCCGCTGCTCAAACTCAGCCGCGAAACGAACTTCACCTATTCGTACCGCAGCTGGCCCACCCAGGCGGGAGGCTCCGCCGCATGATGGACTTCGTCCTCGAGGCCTGGGTAGCCAGCCGCATCGAAGGCGCAAAACTGAGCTGGATGCTCGGAGCAGGGAAGCCCTGGCAGCCGGGAGAGAAGCTCAAATTGTTGTTTGCCGGTTACAACGGTGCGCGCAACACGGGCTCGGACGTTCGCGTTGAAGAGATGCTTCGCCAGATTCGCCACATTCTGGGCGAAGAAAAAGTCGCGCTCAGCGTCATGAGCCAGAACTTCAAGTTCAGTGATGGATACTTCGGTGGCACCGAGCAAGTTCATCTGCCGGATATCTTTCCTCCATTTCTGGCGGATGAAGTTCCGAAACATCATGGCGTGGTCGCCTGTGAAGGCTCCATGTTCAAAAGCAAGTTTGCCAACGCGCTGACCACAATGATGATCGGCTCGCTGGGCCTGGCAGCCGCGCAGAACAAGCTTTCCGTCGGATACGGCGCCGAGGCCGGCCACATGGATCCGATGATCGCCAAAATGTGCGCGCGCTATTGCAGGCAGTCGCTGATCATTACCCGAAACGAAGAGTCGCGCACACTTCTGCGCGAGTTGGGCGTGCCCACCGAACTAGGCACAGATACCGCCTGGACCTTCAAGCCGCGTCCTGCCGAATTCGCTCAAAGCATTCTGCGCAAAGTAGGCTGGGATGGCAGCGCGCCGGTGCTGGTAGTGTGCCCCATCAATCCATTCGAGTGGCCGGTCAAGGCCTCGGTGGCAAAGTATGCGCTGCGCGGCCTCACTGGCGCCTACAAAGACAGTCACTATCGCTCCGTGTACTTTCACAACTCGGGTCCCGCCGCCGGCCGCGCCCTCGAACACTATTTAACTTCGATTGCAAATGCCGTCGCCGCGTTCCGCAAGCAGCACAACCTGTTTGTAATTCTAGTAGCCACGGAACGCCTCGATGCCCGTCCGGCACGTCGAATCTCGGAGAAACTGGGCGGTGTTCCAGTCCTGACCTCCGACGATTACAACATGTACGAGTTGGTCAGCATTCTTCGCGCTTGCCACATGATGGTGTCTTCGCGCTACCACGGCATCGTGACTTCCATGCCGGCGCTGGTGGCCTCCGCCGGAATCACCATGGACGAGCGCATCCGCAACCTGATGCGCGAGCGCGGACATGAGGATCTGTTGATGAACGTAGACGACCCCGACCTCGAGCCCCGGCTCCTGGCCGCCATGGATAAACTCTGCCGCGAGCGCGAGGCAATTGCGGACGCGATTGCCCGCACTGTGGTGCGCAACCTGAAAGTGATGGCGCGCATGGGCATCTATTTTGAAGAAGAGGTGCAGCGCCGGTATCCGGATTTTCCCACCCGTCGCGGCGAATGGAGCTGGGAGGATTATTTGCCGCCGGTCAGCCCAGGATTGCGGCATTTGATGGAAGCCTACGCGTGACCAGTCGTAGCGCGACCTCATGAGTTTCTTGCACGACATCTTCGCCCAGCTCTGCTCCTCCGCGGACACACCCGTGCTGCAGGAGGCCGGTGCTCGCCCAGTCACGGCCAGCGCACTGCTGGATTTGGTACGCACGGCGCGAAGTTTTCTTGTCGAGAAAGGTCTCAAAAAAGGCGACCGCTGCCCCCTGCTCGCGCACAACAGCATCCACTGGATCGCCACAAATCTGGCGATCATGGCCGAAGGTATGATCGCCGTCCCGCTGTACGCGCGTCAGTCAGCGGCCGAGCTGGTCGGCATGATGAAAGATTGCGCTCCATGCCTGATCTGCTCTGGTGACGCCGCCTTGCGCGACGCCATCACGCAGCATTGGCCGGATGCCCCTCAGCAGTTTCTATTCAACGAGATTTTTTCCGCCGCCGGCAAAGCTGAACTGGAATGCCTGCAGGTGACCGACTCTGATCCAGTCACCATCCTCTACACCTCCGGAACGTCAGGCGAACCCAAAGGCGTGGTGCTGACCGCCGCGAACATCGGCTATATGCTTGGCTGTACGTCGAGTCGGCTGCATTCGCTGATGCAAGGCCAGAAAGGTCAGGATCGGGTCTTCCATTATCTCCCGTTCTGCTTCGCGGGTTCATGGATCATGCTTCTGACCTGCCTTCTGCGCCGCAACCTGCTGATCCTGAACACCGACCTGACAAACATCGCGGAGCAGATGCGCGCCGCCGCGCCGGACTACTTTCTGAACGTTCCCGCACTGCTGGAGCGCACGCGAAAAGCGGTAGACGGACAGCTCTGGAAGACCGGCGGAATTGTGTTAGGAATCTACAGCCGAGCCAAATCGGCGTGGATGCGCACACGCGAAGGAAAACGGAGTCTCGGAGATCGCGTATGGTTGAGTTTGGCGGACGCGGCTGTCTTTCCGGCCATCCGCAAGAAGATGATTGGATCGAATCTGAAGGCTCTGATCTGCGGTTCGGCGCCGCTCAGCGTCGAGACCCAACTCTTTTTCATGATGCTGGGAATCCCTGTCCTGCAGGTTTATGGTCTCACGGAAACGACTGCAATTTGCACCATGGATGATCCCAGTCACGTTGCGCCCGGGCACGTGGGACCGGCGATACCCGGAGTAGAAATGAGGCTCGGCGAGAATCAGGAGATCGTGGTTCGTGGTCCAAATATTTTCGCCGGATACTGGAACCGCCCAGCGGAGACTGCGAAGGTTCTTCGGGAAGACTGGTTCCATACCGGCGACCAGGGAGAAGTGAACGCAGCAGGGAACTGGCGCATCGCCGGACGCATCAAGAATCTTATCGTCCTCGGCTCGGGTCACAATGTCGCACCGGAGCCGATCGAAGAAATGCTGCTCGAGCGCCTTCCGGGCGCTCAGCAGGTTGTGATCGTGGGCAACGGCCGAGGCTATCTTTCGGCAATCGTGACCGGAGACGTAACAGCCGACCGCGTGCAGAGCGCGCTCGAGGAGGTGAATTCGCAGCTGCCGCACTATCGCCAGGTGCGCGCCTATCATCTGCACCCGGAGCCATTTTCGATCGACAACGGCCTACTGACCGCTAATGGCAAACTGAAGCGCGACGCCATCGCCGAGCGCCTGAGCTCCGCGATCGAAGGGATGTATCCAGTGAAGCAGGCAGTCTAGGTTTTTCGGTCCTCTGTGTACCTCCGTGCCCCTGTGGTCATGTCTTAAAGCGGTGGGTGCCGGCAGAAAGTGGTTTGAAGCACGATGACTCACGGACAAGCGATATCGTGGCAATTGGCCGATGGCGTCATCGAACTCGCCCTGCACCGCGAGCCGGGCAATGAAATCGGCTCGCTGACACTCGAAGAGCTCGAGCAATTCGTCAAAGTGCTCAAAGGCCTGCAACGCAAAGCCCATGCACTCATCATCCACAGCACCGTCAAATCCGGCTTTTGTGCCGGAGCCGATCTGCGCGAGCTCTACCAGCGTTCGCAGCAGATGCAAAAAAGTGCCGCCGCCGCCGGTGTCCGCGATTTCCTTGACCGCATTCACCGCGTGCTGAACGCCATCGACGCCGCCCCGCTCACGACCATTGCCGCAGTGCATGGCGTAACCTTCGGCGGCGGTTTCGAGCTGGCCCTGGTTTGCGACCTGATCATCGCCAACAAAATGGCACGCTTCTGCTTTCCCGAGCTGCGCCTGGGATTGATTCCCGGATTCGGCGGCATCCCGCGTCTGAAACGCGATTTGGGCAACGCAGTAGTCCGCGATCTGCTACTGACCGGCCGCAGCATCAATGCAACCAAAGCCCAGCAGATCGGCTTAGTCAGTCAGGTCGTGGCCGAAGGCGAGGCGCTGCGCGCAGCACGTGCCACGGCGGCGCAATTGGTCAAGTTTGAGCGCCGCACAGCAGCAGCCGCAAAGCAGTTCATCAAGCCCATTCCTTACGAGGAACTGCGCCGCGAAATCGATATCTTTTGCGATCTCTTCACGCAACCAGCCGTCGAAGCTGGCCTGAAGAAGTTCGTCGAGAGCGCCGATCTACAGCCCTATTTGCCCTGACGCTCTTGCAGACATTCTCCGACGATGTCATCCTGAGCCGAGCGCAGCGAAGGCGAAGGATCTATGCATTTACGCTGCCGCTTCAACTGCTATGAAAACATCAGATCAAACTTTGAACGAAATTCTCACCCTCGCCGCCACCCACTTCAAGGTGCCACGCGAGGAGCTCACTCCCGACGATGACTTCTTCAAGACACTCAAAATCGACAGCCTGCAGGCGCTCGACCTGCTCACCCGCCTGGAACATCATTTCAACATCGAGCTGCCCGATTACGAACTGCAGGGCGTTTCCGATTTCCGCACGCTGGCCAGCCGAATTCAGGCGAGATTGTAGAATCTAAGGAAATCGAAGCACGCAGCTTCCAGATGCTCACCCTCGATCAATACCATTCCCTCGGCGCAGCATTACGTGATGCTCTCGACCGCTTCGCCAACGAAACCTGCCTGATCGAATCCGACCGCGAACGCGAGCGCACCCGCCTGACATACTCAGACTTCAAAGAGCTCGCCTTGCCGCTCGCGCGCGCTTTCGAAGATGAGGATTTTGCGCCGGGGGACCGTGCCGCCGTCATCATGACCAATCAGTCCAAGTGGCTGATCTCCGCCTACGCGATCTTTCACTGTGGAGGCGTGCTCGTTCCCCTCGACTACAAGCTCAGCGCCAGTGAACAACTGCAGCTGCTCGCGCACTCGAAGTCCAAGTTTCTGATCATCGAGTACTACCTTTGGCGTGCCCTCAGGCAAGCGCCCGAATTCAAGAATCACAAACTGCAAAAAGTCCTGCTTACGGAAGCTCCATTGGGCGCCGAACTGGGCCAGGCTACCCGCTGGGAAGAATTCCGCCGCAAAGGCGACCCGCTGTTCGTTGCCAGAAAGCGCGAAGACGTCGCCTGCATCGTCTACTCCTCCGGCACCGGCGGACGTCCCAAAGGCTGCGTGCTCACCCACGAGAATTACCTTGAGCAGTGCAAAGCCCTGACCGCCTGGTATCCGTTCTGGCCGGGCGTGCGCTACCTGAGCATTCTTCCTACCAACCATGCCATCGACTTCATGGTTGGCTTCATCGGGCCATTCGTTTGCGGCGCCTGTGTAGTGCATCTGCGAACCCTGCGCCCGGAGTTCGTGCGTGACGCATTCGTGCGCTACCGAATCACCTATATGAGCCTGGTCCCGATGGTGCTTAAGAACCTGGAGCGCGGGCTAAAAGCCAAATTTGACGAACTCCCCCGCGCGAAGCGCTTTCTACTCGACCGCATGATTGCTCTCAACAGATTCTTCACTCGTTGGAGGCCGGACGTCCGCCTCAGCCGCATGCTCCTGCCGCAGGTGCACAAAGCATTCGGCGGAGAGCTGCGCGCCTTGTTCACCGGCGGCGCTTTCATGGAACCTTCAACTCTGCAGTTTTTTTATGATCTCGGCATCCCGGTAGCCAACGGCTACGGACTTACCGAAGCCGGCACCGCTCTCACACTGAATGATTTCAAACCATTCCGCGCTGATACCGTCGGCAAGCCGCTGCCCGGAGTCGAGCTACGCGTTCTGAATCCCGACGCGGATGGCATCGGCGAAGTGGCCGCCCACAGCAAGACCGTAATGTCGCATTACCTCGATGATCCCCAACTGACGGCCGAAACCATCGTTGACGCCTGGCTGCTCACCGGCGACCTCGGCCGCTTTGATCTCACCGGTCACCTGCAACTGTTCGGCCGCAAGAAGAACATGATCGTCACCCAAGGCGGCAAAAACATTTATCCGGAGGATATCGAAAACACCTTTGACGGTTTGCCCATGAAGGAATACTGCGTCGTCGCCGCGAACTATATCTGGCCAGCCAAAGCGCTAGGTGACGAAAACCTGATCCTCGTCTTGCATCTGGAGCCCGGACATGAAATCACGGATATCCTCACCCATGACATAGAAAGCCGCAACCGTCGCCTCCCCGATTACAAGCGCGTGAACGGTTATGTTGTCTGGGAAAAAGATTTTCCCCGCACCGCGTCGATGAAGATCAAGCGCGCCGATCTCGCGCAGGAGATCAGCCGAACCCTAGGCCGCGCTGCTGTAGTGGAACTCTACCCCGCGCAGGTAAAACAAGAGGTGTGAACGAAAAATTCCTGGCAGTCATCAATCCGGCCGCCGGAGGCAAGCGCTGCGGCAAGCTCGTTCAGCCGGTGATCGAGCGGCTGCGTGCGGGCGGTATGGAGATAGATGCAGTCGAAACTTCCTCCCAGGGTCACGCCATGGAACTCACACGCACAGCCTATACAAAAGGCTACCGCCGCTTCATCGCTGTGGGAGGAGACGGCACCGCTTACGAAGTGGTGAATGGCCTCTTTCCCGGCGCTGCCGAACCTCCAACCCTGGCTTTTCTTCCTCTCGGCACCGGCAATTCCTTCCTGCGCGACTTCAGCGATCGTGGCGTAGAGTTCGCCATCGAAGCGCTGCTCGCCCACCGTTCGCAACCTTGTGACGTCCTGCGCCTCACCCACAAAGATGGCGTCGTCCACTACATCAATCTGCTCAGCATGGGCTTTTCCGCAGATGTCGCCACCATGCGTGCCCGCCGCTTCAGCCGTTGGGGAGAGTTGGGCTACCAGCTATCGATTTTCATTTGCCTGCTGCGCTTCCGCCGGCGCCCGTTTCCCTTGCGCGTGGATGGAGAAGAGAACATCGATCGCCGTTCCTGCCTCTTCCTGACGTTCAGCAACAGCAAATTTACCGGCGGCACCATGATGATCGCTCCCAAAGCTGACATCAACGATGGCCTGATCGAATACGTGCGCTGGGGGCCGATCGGACGCCTCGGTCTGATCCGCAATCTCCCGACTCTTTATGACGGCACTCATATCAATCACCCTCTTGCCGAACGGAGATCGGCACATCGCATCGATTTTCACCTCGAGCACCCAGTCGATGTCATGATCGATGGCGAAGTGCTCACCCTGCACTGCCAGTCTCTCGAGGTCATGTCTTCTGCGCTCGACGTCGTGGTATAAGAAAAACTTCAATGTCCCACCAGGGGAAGAAACGAAAGGCGCAGCGCGAACAGCAGCAATCCAGTTCATGGCTGCGAAAGCTGTTGTATGCAGTGCTGATCATTGCTGCCTTTGCTGCATCGTATTATCTCGGACTAAGAAAACGAACCAGCCGCCTCGATGCTTTCGCCCAGTGTCTTACGAGTAAGCAATTGAAGATGTATGGCGCCTACTGGTGTCCGCACTGCGCCGAACAGAAGGAAACGTTCGGCGCCGCTTTTCGCTACGTTCCTTACATCGAGTGCGGTATCAAGGGCTCGCGCGATGAAGCTCCCGTGTGCGCACAAGCCGGCGTGAAGCATTTCCCCACCTGGCAGTTTCCGGATGGCGAACGCCGCGAAGGTGCGCTTTCCCTCCAAACTTTGAGCCAGAAGAGCGGCTGTCCGCTTCCATGACCCCCCTGCGCCGCAAGCTCTCGCTCGCGGTGGCATTGCTATCGCTCGCCGGAATCGTGGTCTCCTCGGTTTCGCTCTACCAGCACATGAGCAGTTCGAAGACTTCCTACTGTGATTTCGGAGAGAGCTTCAACTGCGACATCGTCAACCGCAGCACCTATTCGACCGTAGCAGGCATTCCAGTGGCCCTGATCGGAATCTTCGGCTATCTGACCCTGCTGACGCTCACAACAGTCTTCCGCATTAAACCCGAGACGCCGGCCATCTTGTTCGTCCTATCGCTTGCCGGGTTGGCGTTTGCCATCTATCTCACCTATATCGAAGCAGTCGTGCTGGCGACATGGTGCATCTTGTGCCTGTCTTCGCTGGCCGTCATTTTTACGATCACCGTACTCTCATCGTTTTTGATGTTGCACACGAGGCGGGGAGCGGATCTAACGCGCTGAATCGGGTGCTGGTACCTGGTAGCTCTCCACTCGCGGTGGCGATTCGTCCGTAAACAACCGCCATACCTTTCGGTCACGAAAATATTCCAGCAATTCCTGATTTTGCTCGTTCCCCATGTCGCGTGCCCACACCACCGGCGCTGAATCAATATCTGCGCCGTTGTACACCCATTCATCATTGAGATCATGGGTCGGCCCATAAACAACGATCACCAGATGCCGCGCCGAAGAATTCTCTAGCTTGTGGAGAAGAGAAGCGCGCTCCCGATTTCCTCGCGGCCACGCCGGTTCGATCTGCACATGCGCAGCCACGGCAGCCACTCGTAACACCACCACCGCAAACGCCACGATTACGACAGCTCGCACCAGCGAAGCTCCGATCCGCGTGTCCCGCCTCCAAGGACGCAGATGTCGCATGCACTGTATCAGCACGACGTAGCACAATACGGTGCCGGCGGCGGCATAGTGCGGGGACGTCCAGGTCTCGACCATAATCCCCAGCAGGAGCACCGCGCCGGCCGCGAACGCAAATCGCATCTTCCGATCCCGCACCGCACCTGAAAACGCAATCAGCGGAATCGTCAACATCGGACCAAGATAGAAGCTGCACAACACCCATATGGTTTTCGCCGTGTGCCTGAGAAATCCGGAAGCTGTGCGGCTCTCCTGATATTCGCGCAATTCCCGTTCGGCGAATTCGCGAATGACCGCATGCCGGAAAACCGGCTGGGGTCCAGGTGCCTGCCACAAGAACAACGGCGCACGCGAATAACTCGCGCTGTACACCTGATATGCCATGCGGAACGGGCTCCCTGTCACGCGGCAATAGTAATAACCAGTGGCGATGGCTGCCACTAGAAGAACAATCATCAGAGGCAGAATCATGCGACGCATCGCGATGCCCAACCGCTGACGCCAGAGCCACACACTGAGGTCAGCAGCCACTACCAGACCCAACAGCAAACCCTCATAAGGACGGCTGTTCGCAAGCACGGCCAGGCCGAGCGCCATCCAGACAGCATCGCGCACCCGAACCGAGCGCTTGATTCGCGCCAACCCGCCAATGACCAGCGCGCCTCCCAGCGCGACAATTGACGCCGCCCAGTACCCATTCATCCAATAGCTGAGAATCCCCAGACGAAGCGCCGCCAGAATGCCCCCGAGCAACGCCCATGCGGGAGGAAGCCACCCTTGCAAGGCCCAGCACAGCGCCGAGCACATCACCGTCGTGATCAGCAGTTGTCCAATCCACGGAAATCCGACCCGCTGTCCGAGCGCTAAAACCAACCCTTGCGCCGGCGGGTACTTCGACATGTAGGTGGGTTGCTGAATGACATGAAAGGTCTCGAAGTGAACCCACAGCGGGTGAGTCGGGTTCGTGATCCTTCCGTGAGCAAATGTGTCCGCAGCCAGCAGATAACTGAACTCATCGTGCCAGCGCGGTTCAGGAACACCCAGCAAAGGAATCAGAGTGACGCGCAAAACCAGAACGAACAGCCCGACTAGAACAATGGAAAGAGTCTTCCGATGTCCTGTTTTGAAAAAGAATCTTTCGAACGAAACCTCTCGGCCAGCCCGATTGCGCCGCGCCAGAACCAGCACCACCACCGCGACCGTCAGAATCGCTTCGATGACCTGCAGCAGTCCCGGCGCAAGGCGCGTATAGATTCCGCCCATCGTTAGCGGATTCTCGACGGATGGTTACACATTGTCAATTCTGCGCGACAATGATTGCGCGCCAATTTTTCTTAACCCGAAGTTGCACCAGGGTTTCCTCCGTGAACCTCTGTGCCCTCTGTGGTTAATCTCCGACTTCCGCAGCAAGCCCAATCACCAGGGCCAAAAAATAGCGGCCTCACGCCTGACTCTCCCTTACCGATTGCGCCCACACCCAAGTTTGGCCACAATAATCGAAACCGGCATCCCATGCGAATTCTGCGAATCCTTGTCTGGCTCGCAATAGCAGGTCTAGGCGCTCTGGCGCTTGCCACCATCGCTCTGCGCCGCGGCGAATCCATCAACGCCATGTGGCTCGTAGTCGCCGCTGTCTGCACCTATGCCGTTGGCTACCGCTTCTACAGCAAATTCATTGCTGCCAAGGTGCTGGTGCTCGATGCGCAGCGCGCCACTCCCGCAGAACGTCTGGAGAACGGACGCGACTTCGTCCCCACAAACAAGTGGGTGGTCTTCGGACACCACTTCGCCGCCATCGCCGGCCCCGGACCGCTCGTCGGCCCCGTGCTCGCCGCGCAATTCGGCTATCTGCCCGGCACGCTCTGGATCCTGGCGGGAGCCGTGTTCGGCGGCTGCGTCCAGGACTTCGTAATCCTCCTCTTCTCCGTCCGCCGCGACGGCAAGTCGCTCACCGAAATCGCCCGCGAAGAAATTGGCCGCGTCGGCGGACTCGTAGCCTACGCCGCAATTATCGGCATCATCGTCATTCTTCTCGGCGTTTGCGCGTTGGTCGTCGTCAATGCTCTGAAGGCGAGCCCGTGGGGAACGTTCACAATCGCAATGACGATGCCCATCGCTATGCTGATGGGCATCTACCTGCGCCGCCTGCGCCCCGGTAAGGTGCTGGAAACATCCGTGCTTGGTTTCGTTTTGGTCCTACTCGCGATCTGGGGCGGACAATGGGCGTCGCAAAATCCGGAGATCGGAAAATGGTTCACCTTTAGCGCGCCAACGCTGGCGATTTTGATCATCCTCTACGGATTTGCGGCTTCCGCGTTACCAGTCTGGCTGCTGCTGGCGCCCCGCGACTACCTGAGCACGTTCGTAAAGTTGGGCACGATCGCCATGCTGGCCATCGGCATCGTCGGCCTGCGGCCCACGCTGCACATGCCTGCGCTCACTCGCTTCATCGACGGCTCCGGCCCGGTGTTCGCGGGAAAGATCTTTCCATTCGCATTTATCACCATCGCCTGCGGCGCCATCAGCGGATTTCATTCTCTCATCTCAAGCGGCACCACTCCCAAGCTGATCCGCCGCGAACCGGAAGCCCGCATGATCGGCTACGGGGCGATGATGGCCGAATCCCTGGTCGCCATCATGGCAACGATTGCGGCCTGCGTGCTGCAGCCCGGCACCTATTTCGCGATTAACAGTCCGGCCGGAATCGTCGGCCAGGCTCCGGAAGCCGCGGCTGCAACCATCCGCAGTTGGGGATTTCCCGTCAGCGCTCGAGAAATGCATTCATTGGCCCAGGCCGTCGGTGAGCAGACGCTCTACAACCGCACCGGCGGCGCACCCGCGTTTGCCGTCGGCATGGCACACATCTTCTCGAACAGCCTGGGCGGACAGGCAGTCATGGCCCTCTGGTATCACTTCGCCATCATGTTCGAGGCGCTGTTCATTCTCACCGTGCTCGACGCCGGCACCCGCGTCGGACGCTTCATGATCCAGGACGCCCTCGGACACGTGTGGAAGCCGCTCGGCCGTACCAGTTCCTATCCCAGCATTCTCACGACCAGCGCGCTGATCGTCCTGGCCTGGGGATATTTCTTGTGGCAAGGGGTCAGAGATCCCCTCGGCGGAATCAACTCCCTCTGGCCGCTGTTTGGAATCTCCAACCAGTTGCTGGCCACCGTTGCTCTGTGCGTCGCCACGACCATCATTATCAAGATGGGGAAGGCCCGCTACGCGCTGGTCACGCTTGCGCCTCTGGCCTGGCTCGTTTCCGTCACCTTCACGGCCTCCTGGCAGAAGATGTTCGATCCCAACCCGCGAATCGGCTTTCTCGCCCATGCCCGGCAACTCGCAGCAGGCGGCGCCACTGGTACAAACGCGCGACTCCTCTTCAACGATCGTATGGATACGGTCGTGACCGGCATCCTGATCACGATGGTAAGCCTCATCTTGATCGAATCGTCTTTGGAGTGGGCGCGTGTGATCTCCGGCCGCAAGGAGGCTCGAGTGAAAGAAAGCCCGTTCGTGGCAACGCAATTCGCAACCGAGGAGCAGGCATGAAAGTCGTAGCAGGAAGTCTCCGACTCCTCATCTGCACTTTACGTGAAATCTTCGACGAATCAGCCTACGAACGATTTCTGCTTCGCCATAAACTAAGCCGCTGCCCAGCCACCTACGCGCAATTCTTGCGCGAACAGGAACTCACTAAGGCACGTCGCCCCCGCTGCTGCTGAGGTAAACTCTCCGCCATGCGCGCACTGGGAATCGACTGCGGCACCGAATGCACTGGCTTCGGCGTGGTGGAACTTTGCGGCCAGGAACTGCGTTGCCTGGCTTCCGGTGCGATTAAGCTCTCTCCCCGCCATCCACTGCCGCGTCGTCTAGTGACGATATTCGACCATCTTAGAGAAATCATCCGTGAGCACCAACCGGACGACGTCGCGATCGAAGACGTGTTCTATGCCGCGAACGCAAAATCCGCGCTTAAGCTCGGACAGGTGAGAGGAGTCGCCATGCTGGCCGCATCCTCCGCCGGATTGGAAGTCGCAGAATACTCACCCCTGTCGATCAAGTCGGCCGTGGTGGGTTACGGCAGAGCCGAGAAGCAGCAAGTACAGCACATGGTCGCGCGACTGCTGAACCTGGATGCAATCCCCGAGCCCGCAGACGTCGCCGACGCTCTGGCGATCGCCATCTGCCATCTCCACACATCGGGCACACTCCGTCGGCAACACGCGGCTGGCGAGTAAGTTCCCATCAACATGAAGAAACTCCTGTTGTCGCTCTGCGTCGTGGCAGCAATGCTGGGGATTCATTCAGCCGCACCAGAGTCCTCGTACGAGCAGCCTTGGCGGCCCCGGTATCACTTTACCCCGCCCTGGAATTTCATGAACGACCCCAACGGCACGGTCTTTTACGAGGGCGAGTATCACCTCTTTTACCAATACAACCCCGAAGGCAATGTGTGGGGCCACATGAGCTGGGGGCACGCCGTCAGCCGCGACATGGTGCACTGGCAGAATCTGCCGGTTGCTCTCCATGAAGCTCCCGATGAGTACATGGTGTATTCCGGAAGCGCGGTCGTCGACTGGAACAACACCAACGGCCTGTGCCGGAGTTCCGGCACGCAAGATCACTCATGCCTGGTTGCCATCTACACCGCAGCGCATAAAGAACGGCAGAATCAGAACATCGCCTTCAGCAACGACCGTGGTCGCACTTGGACAAACTACTCTGGCAATCCTGTCGCTGACCTCGATGCACCCGACTTTCGCGACCCGAATGTGTTCTGGTACGAGCTGCAACAAAAGTGGGTCATGGTCGCCGCGCTCGCAGATCAAAGAATGGTGGTGATCCTTGACTCGCCGGACCTCAAACACTGGACCAAGCGTTCTACATTCGGTCCGGCAGGAGATAGCGCCGGACAATGGGAGTGCCCAGGTCTGATTGAGCTGCCCGTCGAAGGCGCAAACGAGAAACGATGGGTGCTGCTCATCAATCGTAATCCGGGAGCGCCGGCGGGTGGAACCGGAGTACGGTACCTGATCGGCAAGTTTGATGGAAGCAGATTCACCACCGCAGGTCCGGATGCTCCGCCACTTTGGGCCGATTGGGGCAAGGACTTTTATGCTACGAACACCTGGAATGACATGCCCCAAAGCGATGGCCGGCGTGTGTGGATCGGCTGGTTCAGCAATTGGCAGTATGCGAACAGCGAGCCAACCGTGCTGTGGCGCGGTGCGCAGTCCATTCCACGCTCGCTGACTCTGCGCCGCTACGCTGATGGCTTGCGACTTGTGCAGAGCCCGATCCGGGAGCTGCAGAGCCTCCGGCACCAGAGGCTCAATCTCGGGAACCTCAGTGTCGCGGAGGCGAATCGGGAGATTCGCAAAGGTGGATTGAAGGGCGAAGTCTATGAGCTCGAAGTTGAATTGCAGGCCGGCCAGGCCGACGAGATTGGCCTCCGGCTTCGCAAGCGCAAAGATGAAGAGACGTTAGTGGGTTTTGACGCTGTTCATGCCGAGGTTTTCATCGATCGCACACATTCGGGCGAGGTCTCGTTCAGCAAAGACTTTCCAGGACGTCATACCGCCAAGCTACACAAGAACTCGACCGTCAAGCTCCACGTGTTCGTAGACCGATCAAGCGTAGAGCTATTTGCAAACGACGGCGAGCGCGTGCTGTCAGACCGCATCTATCCTCATCGGGACAGTGATGGAATCGAACTTTATGCCGCAGGGACCGGCGGGAGAATCATATCTCTGAAGTTGTGGCAATTGGACTCGATCTGGAAGTAGGGCCCCCGCTGGACAGCATGAGTTTTTGCAACTATCGACTCGGGGAAGATCCGGTTTCACCTCACTTTCCGCTTCCCCGGCAGCCCTGCCGGATTTTCA
>Ga0075425_100000896_pt1 | contig 28593 bp, 21 predicted proteins | sample SoiMethybrSBSTD4_FD_75300 | JGI IMG/M metagenome (GOLD analysis project Ga0075425, IMG submission 75300) | Bulk soil microbial communities from a Populus tree surrounding site in Tennessee, USA - Soil MetaG P. TD hybrid SBSTD4 | ecosystem: Environmental > Terrestrial > Soil > Tree plantation...
GCTCTTCGAACACGAACGGCTCGCCGCCGTAGTCGAGAATCGCCAGCGTGCCCCAGAGGATCTTGTCGGTTCGCTGGAACCAGGTCGGGCACGGTTCTTCCCAGATCGGATCGACCGGGCCGCCGGCATAGGCGATCTCCGGATGCCGGTCGAAGGTCTCGGCCAGCGTTGCCAGCCAGTCCCGATCGACCCGTACGTCGTCGTCGATGAACGCGGCGATCGGCCCCGACGTTCGCGCGAGGCCGGTGTTCATCGCGTACGATTTCCCCTGCCGCGGCTCGAACACGTAACGTAACCGTGTCGGAAACGTAAGCGCCGCGTTGCGAACGACCTCGCGGGTGTCGTCTGTCGAGTTGTTGTCGATGACGACGACGCTCCAGTGAACCGTTTCTGGAACCACCATGGCGGCGAGCGACAACAGTGTCTCGGCCAGATACGGCGCGCGGTTCCACGTGCAAATCAAAACGTCTACCTCGGTGTACTGAGTCATTCCTCACCCACTGAATGCCGCCGCGCATGCCGACAAGTGGCGGAGTTCATCGAGAATTCATCCGCGACGCGGCCCCGATCGCCTGTGCCGCAAGCGCAATACCGTAGCGATTCCTAAGGGCACCTCAGCACGCCTCTTGCTTCGAGGACCGCGTGCTCGATCGCCGCGCCTCCGCCGCCGCCAACCTGATCGCCGGGACCGTCACCCGCTACGTGGTGCTCGCGCTGAACATCGCGGTTGGCGTGGTGCTGATGCCCTTCACGGTCAGACATCTCGGGCAGACGCAGTACGGGCTGTGGATGCTCGTCGCCTCGCTGACCACCTACTTCCAGCTGCTCGACCTCGGATATGGAAACGGCGTCGTGCGGCACCTGGTCGACGCCGATCGACGCGGCGACATGGCGGAAGTCAATCGCATCGCCAGCACGTTCGTCTGCGTGTATGCGGCGATTGGCGTCGTCGCCGTCGTGGCGATCGCCGCGACGGCCGGCTTCGTCGTGCCGCGCTTTCCGCACCTCGCGCCGGCGCAGGTTCGCGTCGCGCAGATGCTGCTCGCGATTCTCGGCGCCCGCGTCGCGATCGGATTCCCGCTCACCGTCTTCGGCGCGGTGACGAACGCGCGGCAGGGATTCGTGGTGAACAACCTCGTCGCCGGCGGCATTGTCGTGGTCAGCGCGGTGGCGACGTATCTCGTGCTCGAAAGCGGACGCGGCCTGCTGACGCTCGTCGCGACGACGACGGCGATCAATCTGCTCGGCTATGCCGGCTATGCGTGGATCGCGTACCGGATCATGCCGCGCCTGCGGCTCCGCGCGGCGTCGTTCAGCGTCTCGCGCTGGCGCGACGTCACCAGCTTCAGCGTCTACCTGTTCGTGATCAACGTTGCCGGGCAGGTCAGCTTCAACGTCGATAACATCGTCATCGGCGCGGCGCTGGGCCCGGCGTCGGTCGCGGTCTACGCGATTGCGCTTCGTCTCGCCGAGTACCAGCGACGGTTGTGCGACCAGTTCAGCGGGATGCTGTTTCCGGTGGCGATGGCCTTCGGCGCCGACGGCGACCGCGCCGCGTTGCGGCGGACGCTGGTTGACGGCAACCGGATCGCCATGGTTCTGGTCGCCGGCGCCTCGGTCTGCCTGATCGGATTCAGTGGACCGTTGATCGGCCGCTGGATGGGACCGGCGTTCGCGGGCAGCGTGCTGCCGTTCAACGTCCTCGCCATTGCCGGCATGATCGTCGTCAGCCAGGCGGCATCATCGAACGTTCTGATCGCCGTCGGCCGTCACCGGCTCGTGACCTGGATCTGGCTGGCCGAATCGGCCGCCAACCTGGCGTTGAGCCTGGTGTTGATCCGTGCGATCGGCCTGCCGGGCGTCGCCATCGGCACCCTGGTGCCGCTGGTGTTCGGGCACCTCTTCGTGATGCTCGCTGCCGCCTGCGGCGCCGTCGGCATCACCGTCGGCCGTTGTGTCTACGACACGATGCGTCCGGCCGCGGTCGCGGCGGCGATCGCCTCGGGCGTGTGCTTGTTCGTGCGATGGATCCGGCCGCCGCTTTCGGCAACCGCCGTGATCATCGAAGCGGCAATCGTCGGAGGTGTCTACGTCGCATCGCTGGCGACAGTCGGTTTCGACGAGGAGACGCGGCGCGCGTACGTCGCGCGCGGCCGCGATGCCGCAGCGTCGGTGCTCGCCGGATTGGAACGTGTCAACGGCAGGCGGGCAACGAACGTCGAGCCCGAAGGCCCGCTCTCGTCGAGGGTGATCGTGCCCTGATGGCTTTCGGCAATCCACCGCGCAATCGGCAGCCCGAGCCCGGCGCCGTCGGTGTTGCTGCGCGCGGCATCGAGACGGACGAACCGTTCGAAGATCCGCTCACGCTCCGACGGCGGGATCCCGCCGCCGGTGTCCGACACCGCGATCTCGGCACACCGACCGGCGGCGCGCAGCGAGAGGCGAACGCGGCCACCCTCCGGCGTGTGCTTGAGGGCGTTCTCGAGCAGGTTCATCGCGAGTTGACGGACCAGCGCATCGTCGGCCTGGGCGACGACCTGCTCCTGGATGCTGGTCTCGAGCGCCACGCCTTTCGCCGACGCGAGGACGCGCGCCGCGCCGGCGCATTCTTCGAGCACTTCGTCGATGAAGCAGGTCTTTAGCAGCAGCGGGTATCCGGCCGCATCCGCGCGCGCCAGCACGAACATGTCGTCGACCAGTCGACCGAGCCGCCGCGTCTGCGCCAGGACGATGGCGAGCGCGTCGCGGTATTCGTCCTCGTCGCGATGCGGCTGCGACAGCGTGACGTCCGCGGCCGTCCGCGCCGCAGACACCGGCGTGCGCAGCTCGTGCGACGCGTCGGCCATGAACTGGCGCTGCGTCGCCACGCCGGCCGCGATTCGATCGAGCAGGTGGTTGAAGGCGCGGCGCAGCTGGCCGATTTCATCGTTGCCATCGCCGCCGGAGAGCCGCGCGTCGAGCGACTCCAGGGTGATTCGCTCCGCCTGCCCGCTCATCTCGCGGACCGGCCGCAGCGCGCGCGACGCCGCCCACCAGCAGACGATCGCCGAGAAGATCAATGCGGCCGGGGTGACGAGCAGGACCATGCGCTCGAGCAGGTGCTGCTCGTGAATCCGCAGATACTCCGACGCGGCAACGAAGACGACGAAAGACCCCTCGGGTGTCTCCTCGCGCTCAATGCGCACGCGCCACGGGACGGCGTCCTGCATCACGGTCGCGGTCTGCAGGCGGGCCGCGCGCGCCGGCATGTTCTCGGCCCGAAAGCCACGCCAGCGTGCCGCAACCGGTTGTCCGTCGCCGTCGAGAATCGCGATCGTCCGATTCGGCACGTTGAAGTCTTGCCGCGTTTTTCGCGCCGCGGCCGCGATTCCCGTGCCGCGTAAGAGTTCGCCCCGCATCGACGTCGACACCGCTGTTGCCAGGGTCGTCAGCTCGTCGTCGAATTGTGACCGGCTGATGCGTTTCTCCAGGACCAGCAGGCTGGCGCTGAACCCGACGATGACCAGCGCCAGGACGGCCACGTACCAGATCGTCAGGCGTGCACGAATCGAAATCATCATGCCGGCACCGCCGGCTCGATCAGCAACTGGTAGCCTTCGCCGCGCCGCGCGCGAATCAGCGACGGCTCGCCGGGAACGTCGATCTTTCTCCTGAGGCGCTGGACGTAGACGTCGATGACATTCGACAGCGGGTCGTACGAATTGTCCCAGACGTGGCGCGCGATGTCGGGGCGGCTGATGACCTGCCCCTGACGGCGCATCAGGTGCTCGAGCAGCGCAAACTCGCGGGCGGTCAGCGGCACGGGCTCGCCGCCGATGAACAACTCGCGCGTGCGGGTGTCGATCGTCAGCCGCCCGGCGCAAATGCGATCCGGCGCCACCGGCACGCTGCGGCGGCGCACGAGCGCGCGAATTCTCGCGAGCAGTTCCCCGAAGTCGAACGGTTTCGTTACGTAGTCGTCGGCGCCGCTATCAAGCCCGGCAATGCGCGCGTCGACGCCGTCACGAGCCGTCAGCATCAGGACCGGAACATGTTTGCCGCAGGCGCGCACGTCGCGGCACACGTCAAGGCCGTTGCGTCCAGGGAGCATCACATCGAGCACGACGATGTCGTAATCGGCGTCGGTCAGGCGCTCGGTGGCGGCAACGCCGTCGTGGACGACGTCCACGGCGTAGGCGTGTTCGCGCAAGCCTTTCGCCAGAAACCGCGCCGTCGCCCGCTCGTCTTCGACGAGAAGCACGCGCATCACGCCGAACGCGTGCAAGAGCCGTGCGGTCCGCAGCCGCGATAAGAAAATCGTGATGGTCTGGCGGCGACGAGCCACTACTTGCAAATACGAAATTGGCTACAGCGGCGGCGGTGCTTTTGGATGGAGTTCGCCCTGGTGACACGTAAAGCACGAGATACGGCCGAGCCGTGACGATCCCTCGTCGGGTTTGTAGTCCGGGAAGAACTGCTGGTTGATCGTCTTGGTCATCTCGAGCATCCGCCGCGCGACCGCCTTGCGCGGGTTGGTTTCGCTCGCGAAATTGCCGCGCGTGTGGCAGGTGCCGCACGACGCGCCGAGCGCCTGCGTCATGCGCTGCATCTCCGCCTCGAACTCCGGCACGGTGAGCCCGGTCAACACCTTCACGGTCGGCGCATCGACGACGGCGGGAGCGGGTGGAGGCTGAATGAATGCGACGGCGAAAAGACACGCGGCCAGTTTCATAGGGAGAGTATAGGATCGCGCCCATGGCCAGCTATGCGTTTCGCCTCAATGGACGTGCGGTGTCGGCCGAGTCGTGGGATCCCGCGCAGCCGCTGCTGTACGTGCTGCGGAACACGTTCAGCCTCCGCGGCGTGAAGTTCGGCTGCGGCCTGGGTCAATGCGGCGCCTGCACGGTCATGCTCGATGGCAAAGCCGTGCGTTCGTGCCAGACCCGGATCGATCGCGCGGCCGGGCATACCGTCACGACGATTGAGGGACTCGGCACAGTGGCGGCGCCGCATCGCGTGCAGGCGGCGTTTGTCGCCGAGCAGGCCGCGCAGTGCGGCTACTGCACGAACGGCATGGTCATGACCGCCGCCGCACTTCTCGCGCAAACCGCGGCGCCAAGCGACGAGCAGGTGAAACAGGGCCTGGCGGGCAACTTGTGCCGGTGCGGCACCTACACGCGGATTGTGCGCGCCGTCGCGCGCGCCTCGCGGGCGTAAGCGGGAGGACATGATGACGATTGCACGTCGTGACCTTCTGAAAGCCGGCGGCGCGGTGATCGTGAGCTTTGCGGCTCTACGCTCGGCGAAAGCCTTCGCGCTTCATGGCGACGAGGACGGCGTCGGGCTGCGAGGCGCCGACGGCAAGCCGGTCGATCCGGCGAGCGTCGACAGCTTCCTTGCCTTTCACCGCGACGGAACGGTCACGGTGTACACCGGCAAGGTCGACGTCGGTACCGGTCTTCGCGTCGCCATCGCGCAGATGGCGGCCGAGGAACTTGGCATCTCGGCGCGACAAATCACCCTCGTCGACGGCGACACCGGACTCTGCCCCGACCAGGGCGGCACCGGCGGCAGCACCGGTCTGACGCGCGGCGGCGCCGACGTCCGGCAGGCCGCGGCCACGGCGCGGCAGGCCCTGATCGCGCTCGGTGCGACCCGGTTGAACCGCGTGGCCAGCGATCTGACGATCGCAGACGGTGAGGTCCGTCCGCGGAATGGCGGCGCAGGCGTCGCCATCGCGTCGTTGATTGGCGACAAGCGCCTCGCGATTGCGGTCGATCCGAAAGCGCCGCTGCGCGATCCGGCGAGCTACACCTCGGTTGGTCAGCCGATCCCGCGTCCTGATGTGCCGGCGAAATGCACCGGACGCCACGTCTACGTGCACGACTTCGCCCTGCCCGGGATGCTGCACGCGCGGGTGATTCGGCCGCCGTCGCTCGGTGCGACGCTGGTGTCGGTCGACGAGGCGTCGGTCCGCGGAATTCCCGATGTTGGCGTCGTGCGGGCCGGCGGCAGTTTTCTCGCCGTGGTCTCGGCCGACGAATGGGCGGTGGTTCGCGCGGCGGCGGAGTTGAAGGCCACCTGGAGCGACGCGCGAACACTGCCCGGCAGCGAAGGTCTCGAACGCTGGACGCGCAGCGCCGCCATCGAGCGCGATCAAGCTGTCGTGACGCGCGGCGATGCGCCGACGGCGATCGCCGGCGCCGCCAAAACGCTCGCGGCGACCTACTTCTGGCCATTCCAGAGCCACGCGTCGCTCGGCCCATGCTGCGCCGTGGCCGACATCAAGGGCGACGGTGGCACGGTCTGGTCGTCGTCGCAGGGCACGCACGGGCTGCGCGCCAATTTGTCGAAGGTGTTCGGCCTCAATCCGGCAAAGGTACGGGTGGTTTTTCTCGACGGCTCGGGATCGTACGGCACCAACGGCGGCGATCACGTCGCGGCCGACGCGGTCCTGCTCTCGAAGACGATCGCGAAGCCGGTCCGCGTGCAGTGGTCGCGCCAGGACGAAACGGCGTGGGATCCGAAGGGGCCGCAGCAACTGCTCGACCTCCGCGCCGGTCTCGACGGCAACGGCGCGATCGTCGGGTGGGACACCGAGATGTGGCTGCCGTCGCAAGCCCCCGGGGCGCGGGCACTGCTCGCCGCCGACGCCGCCGGCCTCGCGCAGGAGCACGGCCAGGGCGCCGGCGCGATCACCCAGAACGGCGATCCGCCGTACGCCTGCGCCAACGCACGCGTCCTCGTGCACTGGGTCAAGGAGACGCCGCTGCAGTTGTCGAACCTGCGCGCGCCCGGCAAGATCGCGAACGTGTTCGCGGTCGAGAGTTTCACCGACGAACTCGCCGCCGCGGCAAACGCCGATCCGATCGCGTTCCGGCTGGCGCGCCTCACGGACCCGCGCGCGATCGAGGTGATCCGCCGGACCGCGGAACGCTTCGACTGGGACACGCGGCCGTCGCCGCGCCGACAGCGTCAGTCCGGCGGTGCGCTCATCGGGCGGGGCCTCGCCTACATGCGCTACAAACAGGCGGAGAACTACGTCGCGATGGCGATGGAGGTTGGCGTCGATCCGCAAAGCGGCCGCATTGCCGTATCACGTGTGGTCTGCGCGCACGACTGCGGCCTCGTCGTCAATCCGGATGCGCTGAAGAATCAGATCGAGGGATGCATCGTGCAGACGTTGAGCCGCGCGCTGCACGAACAGGTGACCTTCGATCGGGCCCGGGTGACGAGCGTCGATTGGGCAAGCTACCCGATTCTCCGCGCCACCGGGTCGCCGGCGATCGACGTAATCCTGATCGACCGCCGCGATCAACCGCTGCTCGGCGCCGGAGAGGCGGCGACCGCACCGGTCGCCGCGGCGCTCGCCAATGCGGTGTTCGACGCGACTGGCGTGCGGCTCAGAACGGTGCCCTTCACGGCCGACCGCGTCAAAGCGGCAATTTCGCGCTCGTCAACCGACGTCGCGGCGAAGCTTCGTTAGCGAACGATCGTCGTGTCGTTCTTCTCGCGGCCCGGCGACGCCGACAGGTAGCGCTGAGGCGACAGGACGATCTGATCGAGCGCGAGGCCGTCTTCGCGAACCTGGATGCGCAGCCGCTGCGTACCTGTCGTCCTGAAGAACACGGTCGGCCCTGAGATGCCGGCACCGTAGCGAGGGTCCCGGTGCCCCCGCTCGCGTCAAACGACTGTTGTGCGGATGACAGCGTGACGCTACGCCGGTGGCGGCACGAACGCGGCCTGCGTCACCGCGACCGTCGTGCCGGCGATGATCAAGCTCCCGCTTCGCTGCGGGCCGGAGTTCGCCTGCACGCTGAACGACACGGTGCCGTTGCCGTTGCCCGATCCCGGGTCGGTAATCGTGATCCACGGCGTCGGGGTCGTCGCCGTCCATGTGCAGCCCGCTGCCGCGGTCACCGTGACCGAGTCTGACCCGACGGCCGCAGGCTCACTGGCCGACGTCGGCGACAGCGAGACGCTGCAGGACGGCGTGGTTCCCGTCTCCGTCAGTCTGGTGTTGTCATTCAGCCGTGCGCCGGGCGACGCCGTGAAATAGGTGTCGGGGCTCAGGACGATCTGGTCGATCTCCGGCCCATCCTCACGCTGCTGGATCCGCAGCGTGTGCGTGCTGCTGGTGCTGCCGGCAAAGTATATCGGGTTGCCTGGCACGCCCCACCCATTGTCGGTCCAGCCCCAGGCGACCGGCGCCGCGCCGGCGCTGCCGTTCTGCAGGACGAACTCGGCAGAACTCGTCGAACCGATTCGCAACGTCGCCGTCGTCGACGTACTGGCGGTGACCGTGTCACTGAACTGGATGTGGATCGAGTCGTTCGACGTCGAGTCGCCACCCGCCTTCATCCGGACCCAGATGTGATAGCCGACGCCGCCGAATGCGTCGAACGGGATTTCGACGTAGCTCGCCGGCGTCTGGATCGCCGGCCCCTGGGCGATCTTCGCCTGCCCGAGGTCCGGATTCACCAGGGCGCTGCCGCCGGCGGCCGACGCGTCGGCGAGCACCTGCCACCGCGTGCCGGTGATCGTTCCTCTCGACGCGTACAGCACGATGGTCCTCACGCCTGCTGGCGCTTGCGCCGCCTGCGATACCGTCAGCGTCTTGCCGGCGATCGTCAGCGTGGCGCTGCGCGCAGTGCCGGTATTCTGCGCGACGGTGAACGTCACTGTTCCATTGCCGCTGCCGCTGGCGCCGCCGGTGATGCTGAGCCACGACGGCGCACTCGACGTCGCCGTCCAGCCGCAGCCGGTTGCAGTCGTGACGTCCACCGAATCGCTACTACCGGCTGCAACGGCGGTCGTCGTCGTCTTCGACAGCGCGAAGCTGCACGACGGCGTGCCGGTGGAGTCGTTCATCGATCCTTCCGGCAGAATCGTCGCGTCGTTGGTGTGCGGTCCCGGTGCGGCCGTGAAGTACGTCGTCGGGCTGATCACGATCTGATCGATGAATGGACCATCTTCGCGCTGCTGGATGCGCAGCGTCTGTGTACCGGTCGTGCCGAAGTAGATCGGGTCGCCGGGCGTTCCCCAGCCGTTGTCGGCCCAGCCCCAGCCGACGTTCGCTCCGCCGCTCGGCCCGTCCTGCAGGACGAACTCCGCAGACGAGCCCGTGCCGATCTTCATCGTCGTCGTCGTCGACCCCGGTCCAGTGACCGCGTTGCTGAACTGAATGTGGATCGAGTCGTTCAACGACGAGTTGTTCTGCGCCTTCATGCGCACCCACACGTGGTACGGCGTGTTCGCCATCGCGCTGAAGGTCTTCTCGACGTAGCTGGCCGGCGCCGCGAGCGCGGGCGCCACTTTGGCCTGCGCGAGATCAGGGTTCCACAACGCCGTGCCGCCGGCCGCGCTCGTGTCGGCTGATGTCTGCCAGCGCGCCGTGCCCGAAACCGTCGTAATCGTTCCCTTCGACGCGTACAGCACCTGCGTCGTCGCATTCGGATCGGGCGGCGGCGGTGGCGGCGGCGGCGGCGGATACGCGCACGGCAACGGCCCGCCGTAGTTGGTCGCGGCCGGGTCGAGACACTTGTTGCTCGGCGTCGGATCCGGCAGCGTCGGCGTTCGCCAGGCGACGGTCTCGGTCGAGCCCGGGTGCGAGTTGTGCCACTTGCGGTCGAAGATCGCGTACAGGTCGGCGAATGTCTGGTCGTTGACCGGATCGCCCTTCAGCCTGTCGGTGAAGATATTCGCTTCGAGCTGGTTGTCGTCCGATGCGTCGGACCAGTTGGACGTGCCGAACACGACGACATGCTGCCCGTGAAACCAGACCGTCTTCTGATGGTTGAGACCAAGATGGTTGCGCATCCGTATTTCGATCGTCCCCGGGTACTGTTGTGCGGCGGCGACCAACCGATCCATCTGCACCTTGTTGCCGGGGCGCGCGGTGTTCGCGTACTCGTTCGGCTCGAGATACATGCGGATGCGGATCCCGCGCGACGCGGCACGAATGAGCGCGTCGACGGGACGGGCCATCGTGATCCGGTAGATATCGACGTCGATCCAACCGCCGACCGGTTCGGCATCGATGAGCGGCACCAGGCGATCCTGGTAGCTGTCCTTCGGCGGGAAGTTGAGCCGCGGGTCGATCGGGTTGGTTGAGTAATTACGGACGAGCGTCGGCGGCACGTTCGCGTAGCTGGCGTACTCCTTCGTGTTGGTCCAGATGTTGTCGAACATCGTCATGAACGACGGAACGAGCGCTTCCGAGAAATAGATGACCTCGTCCTCGTAGTCGTTGTACGGATCCTGCGGGACGAATGCGGTGGGGCTGAAGTTTGCGCCCGACCATTCGACGACACCCTGCCCGGCGAAGATCATCAACTTCCAGTGGCAGATGTCGCCCGCGATCCGTTTGCGCATCGGGATACCGGCGGCGGAGAGCTTGTCGAGCTCGGGTCCGTTGGCCGGGTAGGTCGCGTTGGCGCGCGGGTCCATGATGATTCGCATCGGCACGCCGCGCTTTTTCGCGTTGACCAGCGCGGTGACGAAGCGGTCATCTTTGAAGAACCAGACGCCGACGTCGATGCCCTGCGTTTCTTTGTTGATCAAATCGATGAGCGGCGTGCGGCAGTTCTCGACCGAAGCGTCGCAGAGTCGTTCGGCTGCCTGAGCGGTGGAGGCCAGCGAGAATGACGCTGCCGTAAACAGCAGCGCTGTCAGCGCGCGGTTGATCATGATCGCAATCGTTTCCTTGTGGTTTCTACCGAGTCGCGCGAAGCTCGTCGACGCGTACGCATCAGGCGTCGCCGACGTACGCAATGCGCACGCCAGCGACTGACGTAAACGGACTCGATCGTCGCGGATTCAGCTCAGTTGTGTTGTGCTACAGAGCGGCGGATTCAGCGCCGAGATGTGCGTGCGTCAATGGGTGAGCCCGTACACCAGATAATTCACACCAAGCTTGTACGCTTCGTTGGTGTCGTCGATCGGCCGCAGGCCCGTGCCCGACCATTCCCAGTACTGCGAGATGTCGGTGTTGTAGTTGACGATCATCATCAGCCGCTTCGACGGGTCGTTGTCTTCGTAAACGCCGCGGAAGACCGGGTGGCCGGCGTTGTAGGCCTGAGGCACGATATCGAGATCGGTGATCTCGAAGAACGAGTGGAAGATCGGGTGGGATGCCTGCATTTCGTAGAAGCGAACGCCGGGCAGCACCCGCTTCATGTTGTCCTCGAACGGCTGCCAGCCGGGGCTGCCGAAATCGCCGTACTGCTTGAAATCGTCGACGATGACGAAACCGCCCTTCTGCATGTAGGCGCGCAGCGCCGCCGCTTCGCGGTCGCTCAGTTCCCACCAACTGACCTCGATGATATATGCGATCGGGTAGAGGAAAAGTTGCGGATCATCCAGGGTAATTGTGTTGATCGATTCCTGCGCGCCGATGAAGCTGACCTCGTTCATGATGCGCATCAGGTTCTGCTCCGCCATCGGGTACCCGTGCGCCCAGGCCGGCAGGCCGCGGTACCAGTATCCGCCCGGTCCGGTTTCGTAGCGGACGCGCACGAAGGTGAATCGCCCGTCGTACGCGACGTTGGCGCCGGGCACGAACCCGCGCACGCGCCGACCGCCGAACCCGAAGCCGCCGAAGCGGTCCTGTGCGAACGCGCCGGCGGCGAGCAGCGCAAAGACCACGGCGACCACGGCGAGGCGTCGGCCCATCAGTATCCGAGACGCAGCGACCCATCCTTGGCGCCGGTCACCGTCCCCGAGGTGAGCCATTCGAGCGACGCGCGGAACATCAGCAGCCGGTTCTTCTCCCACATCGCGTTGTGCGACGAACACGCGAGGTCGACGAAGACCTTCTGCGGCGCGCCGAGGTCGGCGAACAACTCGCGGACGCGATCGGGTGCCACCTGCTTGTCGTGCTGACCGGTGATCATCAGCGTCGGCGTCTGCATCTTCGCCACCATTGCGGCGTTCCATCCCCAGGTTGCGGTCTGCGGCGCGCGGCGCACACCGCTGCCCCACGTGGCGCCGACCGGATCGGAGGCGAGCATCTGCGACCACACGGCGTCGCCGACCACCGGATCGTACTGCGCCGGACAACCGACCTGGCGATCCCAGTTCACGTAGAACTCGTCGCGCGACTGCGTGTTCATTGGGACGCCTTCGGGCGGCACTTTGGCGGGCGGCGCGGCCGCGGCGCCGCGGTTGTACGCCGGCGCGAGCAGCACCAGTTTCTGAACTTTCTCCGGATGCTGCGCCGCATAGCCGCCCGCGCGCGGCCCGCCGAGCGACCACGCCAGCAGGCTGACGCGATCGACGTGACGCAGCGAGCGGATGTAGTCGACGACGCCGTCGATGTCGTTCCAGTCCGAGGCGATCGTGGTCAGCGCGTGGCCGTAGCCGGCTGCACACGGAGCCTTGACAAACGGCGCCTGGCGCTCCTTGGCGAGGTTGCACGGATCGTTCATCGCCGGCGGGCGGAAGGAGCGGCCGTAGCCGGTGGTGTCCATCGCGAACACGTCGAAGCCGGCGCGGGCGAGAAACGCCATCCAGCTGTAGTCCGGCTGCGGCACGTCGAAGGCGACCTCCGCCGGTGTGCCGGCGCCGTGGACGAACAGCGCGACGCGATCGCCGGCGCCGCCGCGCAGCGCCGCGCCCGCGAGAACGCGCTCACGCGCGTAGATCGGCACCTCCTGCCCGGCAATCGCCGGGACCGTCGATTTCACGCGCACGTAGTGATCGATCGTCAGGACGCGGTCGCTGTCGTCGCCCGATGCGACCACACCCAGGACGAGCACCGCCATCGCAAAAGCCAGTTGGCGCATAGGCGCGTATCTTATAATGCGCTCGCCTGAAAGGCTCGCGCTCCAACCCGCGAGCAGCAGGAGCGCGAGGCTTTCAGCCGAGCGAAAAGGAGCCTTCATGCAATTTGCACGGTACGCGCTCGCCGCCGCGCTGCTCGTCGCGCCGGTCGTCGCGCAGGACGTTCAGCCCACCAACGACGCGCCCAACCCGGAGACGACCGTCAAGGACTACTTCAAACTGCCCGAAGGCCGCTCGTGGGGTTCGACGAGCGCCGTTGACATCGACAAGGACGGCAAGTCGATCTGGATCGCGGAGCGTTGCGGCCAGAACAGCTGTCTCGATCGCGCGACCGGCAAGATCATGGACGTGCCGACGGTGATGAAGTTCGACGCCAGCGGCAAGCTGGTGAAAAGCTTCGCTGCCGGCATGTTGATCTTCCCGCACGGCATCCACGTCGATCGCGACGGCAACGTGTGGGTCACCGACGGCCAGGACGACGCGCCGCTGCCGCAGCGCGGTGCGGGCGGCGGCCGTGCGGACGCGGCGGCCGGCGCTGAAGGCGGGCGCGGCGCGGCGCCGAGCGGCCCGATCGGTCCGCGGCCGGGCGCGACCAAGGGCAACCAGGTGTACAAGTTCAGCCCCGACGGCAAAGTGCTGCTCACGCTCGGCAAGCCGGGTGGCGCCGCCGCGCCCGACTACTTCTACCAGCCGAACGACGTGGTCACCGCGCCGAACGGCGACATTTTCGTTGGCGAAGGCCATGGCGCCGGCAACAACCGGATCCTGAAGTTCGACAAGACCGGGAAGTTCATCAAGGAGTGGGGCAAGCTCGGAACCGGCCCGGGCGAATTCGATCAGCCGCACGCGCTCGCGTTCGACGCGCAGGGACGGCTGTTTGTCGGCGATCGCAACAACAACCGCGTGCAGGTGTTCGACCAGGACGGCAAGTTCATCACCGAGTACCGGCAGTTCAGCCGTCCGAGCGGCATCTTCATCAAGGGCGACACGCTGTACGTGGCGGACTCGGAATCCGAATCGGTGTCCCGCAATCACGATGGCTGGAAGCGCGGGATCCGCTGGGGCAGCATCAAGGACGGCAAGATCCAGGGCTTCATCCCTGACCCTGAAACAAAAACCCGCGCCGAGGGGTTCAGCGGGACCAGCGCCGCGGAAGGCGTCGCCGTCGACAACGCCGGCAACATCTACGGCGCCGAGGTCGGACCGAAGGGCGTGAAAAAGTACGTCAAGAAGTAACACGGAGGGATCGATGAAGCACGCGCGAGCGTTCATCGTCGCGGTGATCGCGATGTCCGGATTGGTGTACGCGCAAGCAGGCGCGCCGACCAACGATCTGCCGAATCCGTACCAGACGGTGGCCGACTACTTCAAGCTGCCGTCGGGACGCACGTGGGGATCGACGAGCGCCGTGGACATCGACAAGGACGGCAAGTCGATCTGGGTCGCGGAGCGGTGCGGCCAGAACAGCTGCGCCGATCCGGCGACCGGAAAGATGTCGCCGCTCGATCCGGTGTTGAAGTTCGACGCGTCCGGCAAGCTCGTGAAGAGTTTCGGGGCGGGGATGATCGCGTTCGCGCACGGCATCTACGTCGATCGCGACGGCAGCATCTGGGTGACCGACGCGAACGACAACCGGCCGCGACCCGCCCGCGGCGCGGCCGCTGGCACCGCGCCGGCAGCCGCGGCCGAGAAACCGGTCGGCCACCAGGTGATCAAGTTCAGCCCCGACGGCAAGGTGCTGATGACGATCGGCAAGGCCGGCGTCGCCGGCAATCCGCCGGAGGCGCTCACCGAACCGAACGACGTCGTGACGGCGCCCAACGGCGACATCTTCGTCGCCGAAGGACACGCCGGTCAGAACAACAACGCCCCGCCGGACACGGTCGCGCGCATTTCGAAATTCACGAAGGACGGCAAGTTCGTCAAGTCGTGGGGAAAGCTGGGGAGCGCCGCCGGCGAATTCCGTACGCCGCATAGCCTGGCCTTCGACTCACGCGGCCGGCTGTTTGTCGCCGACCGCGGCAACGTCCGGCTGCAAATCTTCGATCAGGACGGCAAGTTCCTCGAGGAGACGAAAGCGTTCAGCCGCTTGAGCGGGATCTTCATCACCAAGGACGATACGCTGTACGGCGCCGACTCGGAGTCCAGCCCGACATCGCACCCGGGCAACTGGAAGCGCGGCATCCGCATCGGCAGCGCGAAGGATCTCTCGGTGAAGTATTTGATTCCCGATCCAGAGAATCCCGATCCGGCGAAGACGACCGCCGGAACGAGCGCGGCTGAAGGCGTGGCGGTCGACGCGGCGGGCAACGTGTACGGCGCCGAGGTCGGACCGAAGGCCGTGAAGCGTTACGTGAAGAAGTGACGTGTCAATGGCTGATTGCTGATGGCTGATGGCTATGGTTGATGGCAATGGGCGATCGTCCCCATGACCATCGACCATCGCCCTCAGCGATCAGCCCTCAGCCATTGACGGCGAAGCCTCTAAGGCGTGCAGGAATTCGCGACGACCTTGCCGGACTTTACGCGCAGCGCCGGCCCGTTGGCCGCGCCCGACGCCGACGTTTCAGATGCGCTCGCCGCGCCCGCCTGGTCCTCGATCACACCCGTCAGTTCCAGTTTCTTGCCCACGTGTTCGGTCAGCGCTGATCCGTTCGCAATCAAGCGATACGTCTGACCGCTCCCCGCAGCGGCCGCGGTCCCCGACGTGCCCGTCGCCGTCCCGGCAGCCGCGCCGGTCGTTCCCGTCGCGCCCGCGGCGGCAGTCGAGTCAGTCGCGCCGGACGAGATCGTGGCGTCGGTCAGGACGAACTTCGCATCCGCGGACGCCGCCGCGCTGCTCGCGTCTGGCGCTGCTGACGTGCCGGTCGTTCCTGCAGCAGTCGAGCCCGCGGCTCCGGCCGTACCGGTCGCGGCCGTGCTCGTGGGCGCAGGCGTGCTCGGGCTGGCGGCGGTGTTCGCCGCTGAGTTCGATGGCGCTGCTCGCAGACACCCTGTTACCGTCACGGTCTTTTCACTGCTCGCGGCACTCGGCTGGGGCGACGGCGTCGTCTGCGGCGTCGGTGTCTGCGCGGCGATCACCGCGGTGGCGCACGCCGCGATCGCGGCGCACAAACTGGTCTGCATTGTTTTCTTCATTCGTCCTCCTGCGGCGCGGCGACTGCAACCGAGGGGCCGTCTTCGTGGAACTGGACTGTTCGACACGACGGTCCCGCTAAAGCCGGACACTACCGGACCATTCGATCGCGCCGCGACCGTCGCATCGGTAGTGTCCGGCTTTAGTCGGACCGTGATCATCAATTCCTCGCAAGCAGATCGAGGAAGCCCCGTGCGCAGATGATGCGGCAGCGCAGACTGCGCGGCGTTGATCGCAGCGCACCACGGGTTGCCGCGGCGCTTCGCGATCGACGCTTTCATGCGCGGTCTGCGGGCGGACAGCGTGTCAATTCCACCAACGATGTAGCGATGTCTTCGTCGCGGCGGACTTAGAACATCGGCGAGCGCGACTTCTTCGCCGGGGTGCACGCGATGTGCAGTCCTTCCAAAGATCTCGACAATTTCAGGCGTTTACGACGTTTATACTGAGCCTCCCCGCACCACTATGAACGTTCGTTCCACTGCTTTGTGCAGTTTGTTCCTTCGACGCGTTTTGCGCGCTGGCGCCGAGCTGGTCGCTGTGTCGCTGCTCGTGTTCGCGGTCACCACGATCGCGCCGGGCGATCCGTTCAGCGACGTCCGCCTCGAGCAACAGGTGTCGGCCGACACGATCGCCGCCCTGCGCCGCGCCGAAGGGCTCGATCGCCCGTTCCTGGTTCGCTATGCGCAGTGGCTGCGCTCGGCCGCGCACGGCGATCTGGGCCGGTCGATCGCCTACCGCTCGCCGATCGCGCCGCTCGTCGCGCGGCGGGCCGTCAACTCGCTGACTCTCGTCGCCGCGGCGCTCGTCGTGACGTGGGCGCTCGTGCTGCCGCTCGGCGTCTGGACGGCCGCCCGCGATCGCGCGACCGATGGACGGATCGTCGCGTCCGGCGCCAGCGCGTTGATCGCCGTTCCCGATTTGCTGATTGCGATCGCGCTCGTTGTCGTCGCCGCGCGCTCGGGCCTGCTGCCGACCGGCGGGCTGCGCACGGCCGGCGCCGCCGACCAAGCCGGCGTCGCGGCGCTGGTCGATCGCGTTCGCCATTCGCTGCTGCCGGTGTTGGCGCTGACGCTGATTGCGGGGCCGCCGCTCTTCCGTCACGTGCGCGCCAGCATGCTCGACGCGCTTCGTGCGCCGTACCTGCTGGCCGCCGCGGCGCGCGGGATTCCGTATCGCCGCCGGCTGTGGCGGCTGGCGCTTCGCGCCGCTGCGAATCCATTGGTGTCGCTGTTCGGGTTGTCGTTCGCGGCGCTGTTCAGCGCCTCGATGATGGTGGAAGTGGTCATGAGCTGGCCCGGCCTCGGGCCGCTGCTGCTCGATGCGGTCCGCACCCGCGACGAACAACTCATTGCCGCCGGCGTGATGCTCGCTACGCTCCTGCTCATCGTCGGCAACGGCTGCGCCGACGTGCTGCTTCGCTCAGTCGACCCGCGGATTTCGATGTGACTCGCCTCCTCGGACCGGCGATTGGTGTGGCCGCCGTGTATGCCTTGGTGCTTGCCGCACCCTTTGTCGCGCCGTACGACCCGACGACGCAGCATCGTGACCGACCTCTGGCGCCGCCGACGAGAGTTCACGTGATCGATCGCGACGGTCGGCTCCATCCGCGGCCGTTCGTCTACGCCGAAGACATCAGCGGCGCGACGCACGCATATCCGTTGCGATTCTTCGCCCGATCGTCCGACGATTCAGCAGTCGGCCGCGGATCGCGTCACCTGTTTGGCGTCGATGCGCCGGCCGAGGTGTTTGTGTTCGGCACCGACACACTCGGGCGCGATCAGTTGTCGCGTCTTCTCTATGGCGGCCGCATCTCGCTTGGCGTCGGCCTCCTTGCCACGGCGCTGGCGCTCGGCGCCGGCCTCGTGCTCGGCTGCATCGCCGGATTCGTCGGCGGCTGGACCGACGCGGCAGTGATGGCCGCTTCCGACGTGTTCATGGCGCTGCCGTGGCTGTATCTCCTGCTGGCGCTGCGCGCCGCGCTGCCGCTCGACGTCGCGCCGGCGCGCGCGCTGGCGTCGATCGTGATCGTCATCGGCATCGCCGGATGGGCGCGGCCGGCGCGGCTCGTCCGCGGTGTGGTGCTCAGCGTCCGCGGCCGCGATTTCGTCGCTGCGGCATCGGCGTCGGGGGCGTCGCCGGCCCGCGTGCTGCGGTCGCACGTCGCCCCCGAAGTGTTCAGCGTCGCACTGACCCAGGCCAGCATCCTGATCCCGCAGTACACGCTCGCCGAGATCACGCTGTCGTTTTTCGGCATCGGCATCGGCGAGCCGACACCGAGCTGGGGCTCGATGATGGGCGTCATGCTCCGGCAGGAGCTGACGCTCGCGCACTGGTGGCTCGCGGCGCCGGCCGCGGCGCTGATTGGCGTGTCGCTGCTTTATCACGCGACCGCCGACGCGCTCCAGCGTCGATCGCTCGCCGTCGGGGTGTCGCGATGAGACGCTGGCTGCTCGGCGTCGTGTGTGCGGCCCTCGCCGCGGCCGCGCCCATCGCGGTCCGCACGGCAACCCCGCAAGCGGCTGACCGTTTGGACGCGATGATCGTCGACGGCGACATCGGCCGCAGCGGCGGCACGCTGGTCGTCGCCGCGCGCGCCGAGCCGAAGACCTTCAATCCCATCGCGGCGCTCGACATCCCGTCGCGTGACGTGATCTGGCGGATGCAGGCCGATCTGATTCACATCAACCGCGAGACACAGCGGGCCGAGCCGGCGCTCGCGCGATCGTGGACGGTCTCGCCCGATGGCCTGCATTTCGTGCTCAGCCTGCGGCGCGGCGTCCGTTTCTCGGACGGTCATCCGTTCGATGCCGACGATGTCGTGTTCAGCTTCAGCGCCTACCTGGACGAACGGCTGCACGCCGCGCAGCGCGATCTGCTGCTCGTCGGCGGCAAGCCAATCGCTGTCCGGAAGATCGACGCGATGACGATTGGCGTCGATCTCCCGGGTCCGTACGCGGCCGCGGAACGGTTGTTCGACAGCATCGCGATCCTGCCGCGCCATCGCCTCGAGGCGACGTGGAAGGCGGGCACGCTCGGCGATGCGTGGGGCCTGGGAACCGCGCCGGCCGAGATCGCCGGCCTCGGACCGTTCCGCCTCGAACGGTTCCGGCCGGGCGAGGACATCGTCCTCGCGCGCAACGCGAACTACTGGAAGCAGGATCGCGCGCACACGCCGCTGCCCTACCTGGCGCAGCTCACCTTCGCGGTCGTGCCGTCGGAAGACGCGCAGGTGGTGCGGCTGCGCGCCGGCGAGCTCGACGTGCTGAACCGCGTCAGCTCGCAGCATGCGGCCACGCTCGATCGTGATCAGGCGTCGGCGCCCTACGTGCTCCGCGATCTCGGCCCCGGGCTCGAGTACCACTTCCTGTTCTTCAACCAGAACGATCCGGTGCCGGCCGCCGTGCGCGGCAAGCAGGCGTGGTTCGGCGACGAGCGGTTCCGGCGCGCCATCTCGCTGGCCATCGATCGCGCCAGCCTGGTGCGCCTCGCCTACAACGGGCGCGGCACGCCGATCTGGGGCCATGTCACGCCGGGCAACCGGTTGTGGGCGAACACCGCCATTCCGCGTCCGCCGGCATCGGCGTCGGCGGCGCTCGCGCTGTTGACGCAGGCCGGTTTCAAGCGCGGCGCCGATGGCACGCTCGCCGACGCGCACGGAACCGCGGTGGCGTTCTCGATCCTGGTCGCCGCCGGCAACGCGGCGCTCAACGACATGGCGGCGATCATCCAGGACGATCTCCGCAAGATTGGCATCACCGTGCAGATCGCCGCGCTCGATTTCAGCGCGGTGCTCTCGCGCGTCCTCGAGTCGCACGATTACGACGCCTGCCTGCTGCGGCTCGTCGACGGCGACGCCGATCCGACCCCGGAGATGAACGTCTGGCTCTCGAACGGGCCGACGCACCTGTGGCACCCGCTCCAGGCCCGGCCGGCGACCGACTGGGAGGCCGAAATCGACACCTTGATGCGGCAGCAGATGACCACGCTCGACGCGGCCGCGCGCCGGCGGCTCTTCGATCGCGTGCAGGCGATCGCCGCCGACAAGCTGCCGCTGGTACCGCTCGTCAGCCCGAACATCATCGTCGCCGCGAAGCGCACGCTCGGCAACTTCAGGCCGGCGGTGCTCGATCACTACACGTTGTGGAACGTCGAGCAGCTGTTCTGGCGCGCGCCGGAGGGACGGCGGTGAACGTACTCGACGAAGGAGCCGCCGACGCCGCGCTGGTGCGCAGCTGCCTCGATGGCGACCCCGCCGCGTGGTCGGCGGTGATGAGCAAGTACAAGCGGCTCATCTACTCGATCCCGATCAAATACGGCGCACAGCCCGACGATGCCGCCGACATTTTCCAGGCGGTGTGCACCGCGTTGATCGCCGAGCTGCCGCGATTGCGGCGCCACGAAGCCCTTCGGCCGTGGCTGATTCGCGTCACGCGGCACAAAACGCTGCAGTGGAAGCTGCGCGCGCGGCGCGAATCGCAGTGGCCGCAGGCGGAAGTCGCCTTCAGCGATCTGGTCAGCGCCGATGACAGCGGCGAACAGCTGATGGAACAGGTCCAGCGCGAGCAAAGCGTGCGCGAGGCGATCGCCGTGCTGCCGGACCGATGCCGCGAGCTGGTGCGGCTGCTGTTCTACGAGCAGCCACCGATTCCCTACGACGAAGTCGCACGGCGGCTCGGGCTGGCCACCGGATCGATCGGCTTCATCCGCGGCCGCTGCTTGAAGAAGCTGCGCGCGAACCTCAAGGCCTCCGGGTTCTGACCGTGCTGGCCCCCGACGCCGCCCGTGACCGGCTATTCGAACGGATCGTCCGCGCGCCGGAGCCGCTCGCCGCGGTCAAACGTCTCGGCGACGCGGCGACCGTCGACCTGGTGATCCAGCTCGCCGACGAAGTGCCACGCCGCGCGCGGTCGAACCTGCAGGAAGCAAAGCGGCTGGCGCGCGCCGCCTCGTGGCTGGCGCGGCGCCTCGGCGATGCGTTCGCCCGGGCGCGGGCGCTGCGCGCGCACGGCCACGTGCAGTCGCTCGGCGGCCGCTATCGCGCTGCGCTGGCGCGCTACGCCGAAGCGGCGAAGACCTTCACCGCGATCGGCGCCGACATCGAGGTCGCGATTACCGACAGCGGATCGCTCCAGCCGCTGATCTACTGCGGCGAGTACGAGGAGGCGTTCGCGCGTGCGGAACGCGCCCGCGCCGTGTTCGAGCGCCACGGCGATCACCCGCGGCTGGCGCGGCTCGAGAGCAACGCCGGCAACATCTACTTCCGCCAGGATCGATTCGAGGAGGCGCTCATCTGCTATCAGAGCGCGCTCGACGGCCTGAGCACCTCGGGCGCGCCGGCCGACGTCGCGGTGGCGCTGCGCAACCTCGCCACCTGCCTGATCAGCCTGTCGCGCTTCGACGAGGCGCTGCGCGTCTACGAGAACGCCCGCGAGTACTGCGAACGGGAAGACATGCCGCTGATGCAGGCGGAAGCCGACTACAACGTCGGCTACCTGTATTTCGTCCGCGGCGACTATCAGCGGGCGCTCGAGGTCTACGCTACCGCCCGCGCCGCCTGCATCCGCGTCGGCGATCGCTATCATCACGCCCTCTGCGATCTCGACGAAGCGGAGCTGAACCTCGAGCTGAACGACTTTCCCGCCGCGGTGACGATGGCGCGGCGCGCCGTCCGCACGTTCGAGCACCTTGGGATGCAGTACGAACGCGCGAAAGGGCTGGTCTTCCTCGCGATCGCGTCGGGTCAGGTTGGCGACGCCGGCGCCTCGACGCGGATGTTCACGCTGGCGCGGACGCTCTTCGTCCGCGAGCAGAACCGCGCCTGGCCGTCGCTGATCGATCTCTATCAGGCGGCGACGTTCCTGCAGGTGGGCCGCACCGACGAGGCGCGGCAGCTGGCGGCGGCGGCGCGGCGCATGTTCACCCGGCTGGCGATGCCCGCCAAGGCGGCGCTGTCGGAAGTGCTGGCGGCGCGGATTGATCTCACCGCCGACCAGGCGGCGCGCGCGCTGAAGTCGAGCGCCTCTGCGGTGGAGCGCCTCGAATCGGTGCAGGCGCCGGCGGTGGCCTGGCAGGCGCTGCTGATGCTGGGCGCCGCGCACGAGTCGCTCGGACAGCCTGGCGAGGCGTACGCCGCCTACCAGCGCGCCCGCGGCCTGCTCGAAGAGCTCCGCAGCCACCTCCCCGGCGACGAGCTCAAGATCACCTTTCTCAGCGACAAGCTCGCGATCTACGACGGGCTGGTCACGATGGCGCTCGAAATCGGCGGCGTCGAGGCGCGCGAGGAAACGGCATTCGGCTATATCGAGGAAGCGAAATCGCGCAGCTTCGCCGATCTGATTGCGTTTCGCGCCAGCGATCTGCCGGCGCGCGAGCCAGGCGGCGAAGTCGCCGCCGCCGGCGTCCGCGAAGCGCGCCAGCAACTTCACAGTTACGATCACCAGATCGAGCGCGAGACCACCGGCCAGCGCACCGCCGATCCGGCCCGCATCGCCCGGTTGCGCAAGGACGCCAGCCTTCGCGAGGCGCAGCTGGCCGATCGGCTGCGCACGCTGCAACGCGTCGACGCCGAACTCGCCGATCTCCACGGCGTCGGCCGCATCGACGTGGCGGCGATCCGCGAGGCGCTGCCGCCGGGCGTCCAGCTGCTCGAGTACTTCATCGGCCGCGGCCTCATTCGCGCCTGCGTCGCGAGCCGCGAGCGGCTGGTGATCCACGACCTCGGTCCCGCCGACGCCGTGGCCGGCATCGTCCACCTGCTGCGGTTCCAGCTCGGAAAATTTCGGCTGCACACCGACTACCTCCGCACGTTCGGTCGGGTGCTCACCGATGCGACGACGAGCCATCTCGAGCGGCTGCACCAGCTGCTCGTTGCGCCGGTGATGCCGTCGATCACCGCCGATCACCTGGTTGTCGTGCCGCACGGCGTCCTGCACTACGTGCCGTTTCACGCGCTGCAGGAACAGGGCGTCGCGCTGATCGATCGCTTTGCGTTGTCGTACGCGCCGAGCGCGCGGGTCCACTATCTTTGCGCCAAGCGGCCGCGCGCCGCCGGCGATCGCAGCCTGGTATTGGGCGTCGGCGACACGCTGGCGCCGCTCATCGCGCGTGAGGTGAAGCAGGTCGCGGCGATGCTGCCCAACGTCGACGTCGGCGTCGCCGGCAATGCAACGTCGGCGCAACTGCGCAGCGACGCGGCGGCGACCTCGCGCGTCGTGCACATCGCCACTCACGGCTTCTTCCGCCGCGAGCGGCCGATGATGTCGGCGATCCGGTTGAGCGATGGCGACCTGACCGTCGCCGACGTCTACCGGCTGCGGCTGTCGGCCGATCTCGTGACGTTGAGCGGGTGCGGCACCGGTCTGAACGTGGTGGCCGGCGGCGACGAACTGGTCGGGCTGACGCGTGGCTTTCTCCACGCCGGGGCCCGCGCGGTCATGGTGAGCCTGTGGGATGTGCACGACGAGAGCGCATCCGAATTCATGGGCGAGTTCTACGGGCGGTACGTGAAGGGGGGGAACCCGGCAGCAGCCCTGGCCGGGGCGATGCGGGCGGCCCGGCAGGAGCGTCCGCACCCCTATTACTGGGCCCCGTTCAGCCTGGTGGGCCATGCGTCGATTTAACAAGACTTTTTTTCGAACTCAGCCTATATTTCTACGGCTACAACCGAGTCTTATGTGTGCGGGCGAAGTGTCTCTCTGTCACTTCCTGCCGTTCACTACGACCGGAGAACACAACCGATGATGCACGCTGACGCCGCCACCTGCGCGGACTTTGTCCGGGGACTGCTTCCACCGGACGCTCGAGCTGCGCTGGCTCACCACATTACGGAATGCCGATCTTGCGCCGGCACGGTCGAGTGGCTGCGCGCGGTGGCGTCGGTCGCCGTCACCGACGGCGACTACGAGCCGCCGCCGCACGTGCTGCGCCGCGCGCGCGCGCTGTTCGCGCTCGAACGTCCGCGGATCATCCGGGCGCTGCCGCGGCTGGTCGGCAAACTCATGTTCGACAGTCGCACGCAGCCGGCCCTCGCCGGTGTCCGCGGACCCGCGGGCGCCAGCCGACAGGCCGTGTTCGAAGCGGGCGACTACGCGGTCGACATCACCGTCGACCAGGCTGCCGGATCCCGCCGCACGATGCTGGTCGGTCAGGTGATGAGCCGGGTCGCGCCTGTGGCGCCGATCACGGCCGCGCCCGTCTTGTTGACGTCGGGTGAAACCGTCGTCGCCCGCACGGTCTGCGATCGATTCGGGGAATTCCTGATCGAATACGAACCGCAGCCGCGTTTACAACTGCACGTTGTCATCGACGCCGGCAAGCGCCGGCTCGAAATGCCGCTCGAAACCGAAATGGTGGTGAGCCGCCGCGCGACTGACGACCGCGCGAAGTCGGTTCGCCGGGCACGACGACGTAAATAAAGCAACGAAGTGCCGAGGACCTGTCGGGACCTGAGGGGCACGTCATGAGGAAATCGAGCGCGGGCATCGTCGCCTGCGCGATCGCGGCGCTGGCGCTGACGGTTACGTCCGCGCAGGCGCAGCCGGTCGATTTAACGGAACAGTCCGTCACCAGCAGCTCAGGCCCCTCGCCGTCAAGCGGGCCGGGCAGCGGCGGCAGTGTGTCGTCGAGCCGCAGCGGACTGGACGACACCCAAACGGAAAACCTCGCACCGGCGATGCCGTCGGAAGACACGTCTACGCCGGTTGACGCGGCGCTTGCCCCGGCCGACGCGACCGCGCCGTCGGATCCGGCTGCGCCGGCATCCGACCCGACGAACATCACGGAACCGTCGCCAACGACCCCCACCGACTCGACGACCGATAAAAATGACGGCGCCGACAATTCCGGCGATCAGACGCAGACCGATCCGCTGGCCGACGAGCCGCCTCCGTCGACGCCGGTGGCGCCCTCGACGGCTGCCGGACCGCGGTTCCTCGTGCGCGTGCGCTCCGCAATCGCCGACGACGTGATCGCGCGCCATCGGCTGACGCCGATTGCCACGGTTCACGAAACGGCCCCTGCGGATCTGGCCAACTCCGAACGGCTGGTGCTGATTGCCGGTCCGGAAGACATGTCGGCCGCCGCCATCGACCACGAGATGGACGCCGATCCCGACATCCTCGGTTGCGAGGAAGATCATTCGCTCGGGCTGCCGGAGCTCGCGGGTGCTGCGACCACGGCGTCGGCCGACGCGATTACCCAGACGCTCGCCGCTCGAACCGTCACCTCGTTCTATGGCGCCGACGCGCCGAGTGACTACGTCTCGCAGACCGCTTCGACGATCATCAACCTGCCGGTGGTACGCTCGACGTACACCGGCGCCGGCATCGTCGCGGTGATCGATACGGGCGTCGACGCGACGCACCCGCTGCTCGCCTCGTCGGTGATGGCGGGATACGACTTCCTCCGCGAGCAGGCAGGCACGGCAACCGACCTGCTCGACCTCGATCAATCGACGGCGGCGATTCTCGAGCAGTCCACCGCCGCGATCCTCGAGCAGAAAAACGTCGTCGTCGTGAACCAGTCGACCGCGGCGATCCTCGAGCAGTCCACCGCAGCGATTTTGGAAGGCCTGCCGCCGCTGCCGCTAGCGTTCGGTCACGGCACGATGGTCGCGGGGCTGATCCACCTGACGGCGCCGGCGGCGACGATTCTGCCGCTGAAAGCGTTCAACGCCGACGGCACCTCCACCGTGGCCAATGTGGTGCGCGCGATTTATTACGCCGTCGACAGCGGCGCGCGCGTCATCAACATGAGCTTCAGCGTCGCCGACTCGTCGCCGGAACTGATGAAAGCGATCAACTACGCGAGCAGCCACCGGGTCACCTGCGTTGCCGCGTCGGGCAACCTCGGGATCGAAACGATCGTCTACCCGGCGGCCTACCGCAATGTGATTGCGGTGGCATCGACGACCAATACGGATGCTCGTAGCGTCTTCTCGAACTTCGGCGACGCCGACGTAACGTTGGCGGCGCCTGGCGAGTCGGTTACGACGACCTTCCCGGGTGGCCACTACGCTAGCGCGAGCGGAACGTCATTCAGCGCCGCGTTCGTGTCAGGAGCGGTCTCATTGATGCTCCAACAGACTCCATTGCTCTCGCCACGCGACGCCTTGGAGAGCTTCACACACGGTGCACGCACTACCCCACGGCTTGGCTACGGCCGGTTGGATCTGGAGAGGGCGCTGACGAAAGATCACGACTGAAGCTATATATTTTTCGGCTCCCATCGCGCCCTGTATACGGGACGCGATGGATAGTAGGTCCGCCCGATTTCCCCGTGCCGTGTCTCCTGCCGGCGTCCGTGAGACGCGCGAGTCACTCCCCCACTGGGGAGAGCGCGTCCACCCTGCCAAGCCGACCCTACTGTTTTATTCGGGTAATCTGGACGCATCCTGGGGCGCGCGAGTGGTGCGCTCGTCCCTTGCGCAGGCGCTCTCGACACGCTTTCGCGTAGTCGTCGCCGGCGATTTCCCTGCCGGTCCTGCCGGCGCTGGTGCGTCCCCTATCCAGACGATTCCGCTGCCGCCGCTCGGTTCGGCGACGGTGCGGGATCGGCGGCGGATCCTGGTCAGCAGTTGTGCGACCCTCCAGCCGCGCGTCATCGTGATCGAGCAATACCCGTTCGGCGACCTGCACCTCGGCCCCGAGATTCTCCATCTGCTGGAGGCCTCGGCGGCGAACATCCGGACGCCGCTCGTCGTGTCGAGCGTCCGTCAGATGCCGGACCGCGACTCGTTGTCGTGCGCCGAGGTCTATGAGGCGCGGGCGGCGGCGGACGGCTACTTCGATGCGGTCCTGGTGCATACCGACCCGACCATCTCGCGGCTGCCCGAGGAAGTCCTCGAGGGCGATTCGCGATGGACGGCGCCGGTACGCTACACGGGCTTCATCAGCGCCGACCCGCGTGGGCCGGCGGAGATCCCCAATCAGCCGCTTGCCGAGGGCGGCGAAATCGTCGTGTTCGGCGAGGGCGGGGGCGGACACGATCGCCTGTGCCACGTCGCCGTCGACGCGTGCACCTACCTCGACGGTGCCGACCGGCTGCCGATGCGAATCATCGCCGGCGCCGATATGTCGGCAGCCGACTACTGTTCGTTGCAAAAGGCGGCCGCAAGCACGGCCGGCGTAGTGGTAGAGCGGACGGTGTCGGACGTTCGCAGTCTCCTTGGCAGCATGGCTGTCGCGGTGACCCACTGTTCGTACCCGCTCCTCGATGTCGTGCGAGCCCGCGTCCCCGCGCTGGTGGTGCCGACACTTTCAGGAGACGACACCGCCACGATGCGTGCGCGGCGACTGGCAACGATCGGCGCGGTCCGCCTTGCCGAGCCCGAATGGCTCGACGGCCCGACGCTGGCCTGCCAGATCGCAGCAACCATCGGCTTCGCGCCACAGCGCGTCGATCTCGACCTGTCCGGAGCGCATGCAACGGTCAGGTTCCTCTCCAGCCTCGTGGACGCCGCAAACCGATTTTCCGCGGCAGGCAGCGACGCCAGTCGTTTCGCCCCCGTCCACGGCTGGCAGACCACACGATTCAGAACCTGAGGCACACTCCCCTCACACAATCCGGCGGGCCGATACCGCGATGTGCGCGATCGCGACCGGTACCCCAAAAGGGCACATCCCATGGAGCGAACGAGTACGAGCACGGGACGATGGGTATCCGTGACGGCCGCAATAATCGCCGTCGCAGTTTGTTTGATTGGCCCGGCGGTCACCGCCGCCTTCGCGCAGCAGAGCGATCTCTTCTTCGTGGTGGACGCCAACGGCGTCGAGCGCGTGTCGTCGGCTCTGTTGCCGACCCCGGTCGCGACGGACCCTGCGCCATCGCAGGTCGCTCTCAGCGGTGACGGACAGTGGATGTTTGTCGCCTACGCCAATTCCTCGATCGTGTCGAAGATCGGCGCGGGCGGAAATACGGCGACGGCGCCGCCCGTCGACGTCGGCGGGACGCCGGCAGCCCTCGCTGCGGACCAGACCGGCGACGTGCTCTACGTGTTGCGCGCGGTCGGCGTCTCCGGCGCGTTCAACGCCTCGGGCCAAGTCGTCGCGTTCGACCTTGTACATGGCACGGCGAGTCAGCCGGTTGATGTCGGAGAGTCGTTCGGCGCCATCGTCGTCAGCGGCACCCACGCGTTTGTCGCCGCCGGCGACCTCACCGTGCTCAGCAGCGACGGCACCGTCGCCGGGGCACTGGCCCTCAACAGCCCCAGCGACCCGAACCTGTTCAACTTTGCCGTGTCGCTCGTCATCAACGGCGCCACGGCATACCTCTCGGTGAACACCTACAACTACGCAGGCTTCAACGGCTTCAGCGCCACCGGAAGCGTGCAGGTCGTCGACATCACGGATCCGGCAAAACCCGCGGCGGGCGCCTCGATTCCGCTGTTCTCGATTCCCGAAGGGCTGGCGTTGGCCAACGGACATCTGTTCGTCGGGATTCCGTACGTCTGGGCCGATTCGCTCTATGGTGCAGGATTCCTGCCGAGCGACTGGCTGGCAAACGTCAATCCGAGTGACGGGACGGTCGCATGGATCAATCTCGGCACCGCCGGCAACGTTCCGGGCGCGGTATACAGCGCCGGCAGCCTCGCGGCCGCGCCTGACGGCAACACCGTATTCGTCGCGATCCCGAGCGGCGACTCGATCGCACTGATCAACGTGACGACCGGTATGCTCGAGACCGACACGATTCCT
>Ga0075425_100000897_pt1 | contig 28552 bp, 22 predicted proteins | sample SoiMethybrSBSTD4_FD_75300 | JGI IMG/M metagenome (GOLD analysis project Ga0075425, IMG submission 75300) | Bulk soil microbial communities from a Populus tree surrounding site in Tennessee, USA - Soil MetaG P. TD hybrid SBSTD4 | ecosystem: Environmental > Terrestrial > Soil > Tree plantation...
CGTGCGTGCCGATCGCCTCGAGCGACAGGTCGATTTTCTGCGCGCGCATCGAGATTGTGTGGCGGTCGGGAGCCAGGCCATGATGATCGACAGCGACGGCGACGTCCTCGATCACACCGTCCTGCCGACTTCCCATGAGGAGATCGATCGGCTCCAGCTCGGAGGCCGATACCAGATGGCGCACGCCAGCATCGTGATGCTGACCGAGGTCATGCGGCGAGTCGGCGGATACCGGCCGGAGTTCGAACCGGCGGAAGATTACGATTTGCTGCTTCGACTGGCCGAAATCGGGAAGCTCGCAAATATCGACGAGCCGCTGTACTCGTACCGAATGCACCCCACGCAGATCACCGTCCTGAAGTACGAGCGCCAGCAGGCAGCGATGCGGGAGGCGCAGATTCTCGCGTGCGGCAGACGCGGCATCGCCGCCGTGTCCACGGCGCCATTCGTTCACCGGCGCCCGGCGGTGCAGTGGCAGTTGTGCGTCGTCTGGGCCGAGTGCGCGCTTCGTTCCGGCCACCTGCCCGGTGCCCTGAAGTACGCCAAGCGAGCCGTCCGCATGCGCCCGTGGTCGCGGACGGCGTGGAAGGTGCTTGCGACTATCGGCGCTGCGTCGTTGTCGTCGGCCCTTCCGCAGCGGAGCGCGCGGGCAGGCGGTTAGGAAAGCCAGAACCGTTCATTGCGCTTCTTTCTTCTGTATCCGGAGCGCCGCACTCCCGGCGGCGGACACAAGCAGATGCGGATTCTCGCGCGGAATCTGCGACAGCTTGGCGTCGAGAGCTTTCTCCTTCGCGAACGGATGGATGACGTCGACGACAACCGGTTCTACGGTCTGAACGTGCCGACTGCCGACTTTGCACTTCGCGACGCTGCGCGATGCCTGGATCCGTCGGATGTGCTGATGCTTCCCGAGATCTTTCTCGAGCGATCCATTGGCGCAGTGTCCGGAGCCCGATGCCGCAGGGCCGTTTATGCCCAGGGCGGATTCCTTGCGTTACTGCATCGTCCGCGCCGTGGCTACGCGCGCAACGGGATCGAGTTCATGATCGGCGTGTCTCCCTATATCGCCGCACTCGGACCCCGCTATCTCGGTGTTCCGGCGCATCGCAGCTTTTTCGTGCCATACCCAGTCGTGCGCGGTCCGTTCGCGGATGCCGTGCCTTCGTTCGAATCGAAGACGGTGGCCGTCTGCTGCATGCCGCGAAAGCTCGCGGAGCACATCGAGCGGGTTCGCGGCATCGTTGCGGAGCGACATCCGGATCTGTCGTGGATTGCGATTGACGGCGTTCCGGAATCCGAAGTGGCGGCGATCCTCGGCCGCAACGCCCTGTTCTTTTCAACGCAGAACGGCGAGGGATTCGGACTTCCCGCGATCGAAGCCATGTCGCGCGGCTGCATTGCGGTCGGCTATCCGGGAACCGGGTTGTTTCCGCATCCCTACGCCACCCGGGCGAACGGTCTCTGGGCGCGGGATCGGTCGATCGGTCAGGCGGCGAAGCAACTGATTGCCGCCGTCGATCTCTGCCGCGCGGGCGGTTCCCGTTTGCACGGGATACAGACGGCCGCTCGAGAAGCGCTGAAAGGCTTCACTGAGGAGCGTGCGCTCACGGCGTTGCGAATGGTGCTCGATGCGGTCTGCTCGAACCGACGAGTCGATGTGCCAGGACACCGCCTCGGCCTCGGCGGCCATCTGCAGGCGCTCCGGACTCTGCAGGTTTCTCGCGGCATTCGACGCACAATCGCCGCAGCCGACGGCCTTTCGACAGCAGCATGAACGCAGAGTCGACGCCGGTTCCATCGGTGCCGGTCGTCATCCTGAACTGGAACGGCTGGGAGGACACCTTCCGCTGTCTGCAGTCCTTGTCGGACTGTTCCGACGTGCGGTGCGTCTGGCTCGTCGATAACGGATCGAGCCTCGACCGGTCTGAGGAAGCACGAAAGTGGTACCGGGGCGAGCTCCGAGTTCTTCGGTCGCCGGAGAATCTGGGGTTCGCCGGCGGATGCAATCTCGCATTGCGAATCGCGGCATCCGAGGGACGTGGATTCGCGTACCTGCTGAACAACGATTGCACCGTCTCGTCGGGCTTTCTGGGTTCGGTGTTGGCGGCTGCGCTCTCGGATTCGCGGCTGGCCGCGGTCGGCAGCTGCATCACGTACGCGGACTCGCCAGGCCATTCGCTGTTCGACGGCGGCTACCATCCGCCCGGCGTCCGCGAATATACGCCCTTCGGTCTGAAGGACGTGCGCGAGGTCAACGGCGCAGGAATGCTGATTCGCCTCGAGGCGATGCAGCAGGTCGGGCATTTCGACGAACGGTTCTTCTGCTATTGCGAAGAAACCGACTGGTGCTGGCGGGCGCTGAAAGCGGGATTTCGAGTCGCCGTGAACGGCCAGTCCGTCGTTCGCCACCGTCGTGAAGGCAGCGACGAGAACATGAACGCCAGGTACTATCGCACGCGTAATCAGTTTCTGCTGATCGAGCGGCTGGGAATCGCACGGCGCTGGCTCTGGAAGGTGCGCCTTGCGTGGCGCGCCGCGCCTCTCGCGCGGACGTCGTATGTCGAAGGGAATCCCGCGTGGCACGCGATCGGCGCAGGCGTCCGCGATGGATTCGTGTCGCGGTTTGGCAAGCGAACCGATCGCCCTGCGGTTTTCTCGTCGCGGCTCCTCGTCGGGCTCGGACACCTGCAGCGCCTTTCCGGAAGCATTGCCGGCGAGCCGCATCCTTAAGACACCGTGCGCATTCTGATTGTTGCGTGGTCGTGGCCGCCGATCGGGCGAATCGGGGCGTTGCGTCCGCTCGGCATGGCCCGCGAGTGGGCCAACGCCGGCCACGAGGTGCATGTCCTGACAGGGCCCGGTGACCGCGGCGGCGAATACACGCCGGACCTGATTCAGGCCGCGAGCGAGTCTGGAGCGCTGGTCCACCGCGCGTCGGCGCCCGCGATTCCGCCACCCGCAGATCTCCGGGCGGCGTTCGAAATGGATCCGGCCGACCTCGTCGAGCGGTCGACGATTTCGCGATGGCGCCAGATCGCGTCGCAGTGGAAGCACTTTCCCGATTTGCAGCGAAGCTGGATCCGGCCTGGCATCGCGCTCGCGCGACAGCTCGCCGCCAGCCATCGTTTCGACGTCGTGTGGTCGACCTCTCCGCCCGAGTCGGTCAACTTCATCGCCCGCGCGGTTGCACGCCAGGGCGTTCCCTGGGTCGCCGACTTCCGCGATCCCTGGTCGGACTACGCGCTCTCACGCTGGGATCCGCTGAGCCGCTGGGTCATCGACAGAATCACGAAACGCCTTCTGTCCGAGGCCGCAGCCATCACGACGAACGTCGAGGGTTGCGGCGCCTCTTTGCGGCGCGCGACAGGCAGAGAAATCGTCTGCGTCAGGAACGGGTTCGATCCGGTCATCCAGAGTCACCGAAACGTTCGCGAGCGGACGCTCGGCTATTTCGGCAGAGTCTATCCGCGGCTGCATCGACCGGATCGCCTCTGGAACGCGCTCCGAACGCTGCGTCACCGCGGCAGACCCTGGACGGTGGAGTTCTACACTTCGCCTGGAGGCTCGGGCGGAGCGCTGATCGACGTTCCGTCCGATCTGACCGAGCACGTTCGAATCCTCAGGCCGATGCCGCGCGAAGCCGCCCTGCATGCGATGCAGGAGATGGCCGCTCTTCTCGTCCTCGCGCTGGAACCCGAAAGCGGCGATCCGTCGGTTCCCGGAAAACTGTTCGACTACATCGGAAGCGGCCGTCCGATTCTCGTGTCCGCGCCATCACATTTTGAAATGCGCCGTTTCGTGGAATCGAGGACATTGGGACTGGGCGGCTGGGGCGATGCGGAAACACTTGATGCGCTGGAAAACATCGGCGGCTTCGAGGTCGATCGCGATCAACGTGCGTTGCTCACCCGTGCGAACAGCGCTGATGCTCTGCTGAAAGTCTTTTCCCGCGTCCTTGCGCAGCGCGCCGGAGTCGGGCCCGGCCGGATCGATTCGCAGCTTTCATCGCCGGTGAACCCGGACATCACCGTCTCTCGTTAGGAACGATTTGTCAGCAGTTCGAATCGGCCGGCGCGTGTTTCTTGCGGCGGGCGCGTCCATTCTCGTTGCCGGCGCATACAGAGAGAAATGGATTCTCCGACGCGCGCTCATGCGCACGCGACTCATCCAACCGCCGGCGAATCTTCTGCGGAACGCCGGGTTTTCGGTGAGCACGAATCCGCCGATCCCTGACTACTGGGGCACGGATGCGACGGCGCGGCTGGGAGATCTGGATGGGCGCGTGTTCACGGACGACGACGCACCTCACAGCGGCGTGAAATCGATATGCGTTCGAAGCGATGATCCAGCGGGGGAACTGACTGTTCAAGCGCATCCGACGTTCGTCCCGAGGCCCGTTCACTACACGTTGTCCGCGTACGTCAGGAGCGAATCGGAAACATGCCGGGTGAAGCTGGAGCTTGGCTGGGGGGAACCCGCAGGAGAGATCGTCGGTCGAGAATGGCGGCGAATTCACGTCACATATCAACCAGGCGCGGAGGCGGCGCGAGGCCGAGCGCTCGAAACGAAAGTGACGCTGGTCGGGAAGGGGAAGATGCGGGTGTCGATGCCCCAGCTCGAGTCCGGCCCGACGCCGACGGCGTTCGCGACCGCGCTGATGGACGATCATCCCTCGTCTGAGCTGCCCTGGGGCCCCGACGAGAAATGGGCGCCGAAAAACTCCGATCCGGCTGCCAGGGCGTTCAGCATCGATGACCGGCGGCGGTTGATGACCGCGATTGCGCTGGAAAACCCGACCGCACACGCGCTCGACGACATTGCACGCTGTGGATTCGACGCGGTCTGCCTGTTTGTCCCCGCGTCAGGTTCGGCAGAGGAATTCGATCGGAGTTCAACCGACGCCGCCCGCTGGATGGACGAGGCGGCTCGCAGACGGCTTCGCGTCATTCCCTTTCTCGTCCACGCTCGTACGCAGTCGGCGAACGATCTCGACGCGACCATCGAGAGAGCGATCGATCGGCACAAATCGCACCCGGCGATTGTCGGATGGTTCGTTTTCGACGAGCCGAGCCGCGTCTGGGAATCCGTCCCGTGGACGACGTTGGCCGCCGTCGTTCGATCCGCGCGACTGGCGGATTCCACCAGACCGATCATCGTGAACGACAACTCCATCAGAGAAGTGTCGAGCCTCCTCTCCGCCAGCGACGTCGGTTCCCTGGACATTTACCCGATCGGTCAGTTCGCCAACAGTCTGAAACCGGTCGCGGATTTCTCGATGACGTTGAATCGCGCGGCCGACTCGGTCGGAAAACCCGCCGCTATGTGGCTCCAGACGTATGGGTATGACGATGCCGTTCGCGAGCCGACGTCGGATGAATATCGCGCCATGGCGTACGCGACATTCATCCACGGCACGCGACTCCTCTGTCACTGGATCTACAAACCGATGAGCGGTCGGCTGTGGTCGTCGATGCAGCATGTTCAGCTGGAACTCAAACGACTCGACCGATTCGTCGCCGAGGCACGGTACGCGTGCATCTCCGTGGGAACGGAGCGCGGACGCGTGCATTACACGGTGTGGTCGGATGGATCGCGCGGCTGTCTGGTTGCGTGCAACATCGCACCGACGCGAACCGTCGCGCGCGTCGATTCGCGAATCCTCCCCTCCGGCGCCGCGTTGACCGACGCGTGGTACGGCTCCGGTCTGCACGCAGCGCTCGGCGGCAGGGTCTATGCGAGCCTCCCGGCGTTCGGACGGGAAGTATGGGAATTCCGGTTGTGAACCTCGTTGCCAGCGGCACCACGGTCAGCGTGATCGTTCCGGTGCGAGACGAGGCGGGAACGCTCGAGGAATTCCTGGATTCCCTTCTCGCTCAGCGGACGCGTCCCGCCGAGATTGTCGTCGCCGATGCCGGCTCGCGTGACCATTCGACCCGAATCATCCGCGACCGGATCGGCAGCGGCATCGTCAAGCTGGTCGAGTCCGGGCCTTCGTATCCTGGCAGGGCGCGCAACACCGCCATTCGCGCAGCGACACAGCCGTGGATTGCCATGACCGACGCAGGAACGATCGTGAACGACGCCTGGCTCTCGGAGCTGACGGCGGCGTCGATGACTAATCCTGACGCGGATGTCGTGTTCGGAACCTATGTTCCGCTCGTTCGAACGTTTCTCGAGGGCTGCCTCGCGCTGGCGTTTGTCGCGCCATCGCACGAGGTGGACGGTCGACGATTCCGCGGGCCGAGCACGGCGTCGATGCTGATTCGCCGCAGAGTCTGGGAGGAATTGGGCGGCTTTCCCGAGAATCTTCGCGCCTGCGAGGATCTTCTGTTTTTCAATCGATTGAGCGGTCGCGGGTATCGAACCGCGTACGCGTCGGGCGCGACAGTGGCCTGGCGGCTGCCATCGACGTGGCGCGGCATTTTTCGGCGGTTCCGTACGTACTCCTGCAACACGATACAGGCTGGACTCGGATCACGATGGCAGCGATCGGTGTGCATGATGTATCTCGCCGCCGTCCTCTGCGCAGTCGCGAGCGTCGTTGTCCATTGGAGCTTTGCGTTCGTTCCGTTTGCCGGACTGCTGGCACGCGCCGTCCGGTCGGTGCGGGCGCGGCGCGACATCGCGGCGGAAGTCGGCGCCGGCCTTCGCGTGCACCTCGCAGTCTGTGCGATGCTCGTGTGGATTGACGCCGCCGCTTTCGCCGGAGTCTTCGATTACCTGCGCGGCGCTCGATCCGTCGCCGAGGTTCCATCTGTATAGATCGATCCGCGTCGCGTCGCTCTGTTTGACCGCGATCCTGCCCGGACCGCTGAAACGCGCCGTGTTCCGATCGATATTCGGCTTTCGGATCGGCAGGCGGGTCAAGATTGGTCTCGCGCTGCTCGACTGCGCGACGCTGTCAATTGGCGATGACGCCCGCGTCGGGCACGGCGTGGCGTTTGTGCGAACCGGAGCGGTCGCTGTCGGGGATCATGTCCGAATCGGGCCGCTGAATATCTTCAGGGGCGGCGAGTCCATTACGATGGCCGAGTACTCCGAGTTCCTCCGGCTCAACGTCGTCAACGCGATCCCGGACAACGACTGCTACGGGACGCCGACGCCGGCGTTCTCTCTTGGCGCCGGCGCCGTCGTCACGTCATCGCACTGGATCGACTTCACCGACCGGGTGTCGATCGGACGGCGTTCGATCATCGGCGGCCGCAGCTCGTCCATCTGGACGCACAATCGCCGTCGGTCCGCGCCCGTGAGTATTGGTGATTACTGTTATGTCGGATCGGAAGTCCGGCTGGGTCCCGGCACCGCAGTTCCCGACTGCAGCATTGTCGGCCTCGGCTCCGTCGTCCTGTCGTCATTCAACGAGCCCTTCACGCTGATCGCCGGCTCGCCGGCGCGCGTCATTCGCCCCCTCAAAGAAACCGACGCCGAGACGATCTTCGGAAAGACGCGGCCGGATCTTCCCGACGAGCCGGTTCCGACGATTCCGCGCGAGCAGGAGAGAGTCGTCTGACGCTCCGAGCCAGCCTCTACGTCACCAACTGGTCTCTGAACGAGCCGCTGTGTCAGTCGCAAAGCGTGCCGTATCTGACGGCGCTTGCGGCACGTGGCTATCAGTCGTGTCTGATCACGTTCGAACGCGCGCCTTATGCGATGAGCGATGCCGCCGCAGCGACGACCGCGCGCAGTCTGTCCGACGCGGGGATCTGCTGGCACCCGGTTCGGTACCACCGCCGGTCCACTCTCGGAGCTGCGGCGTTCGACTATCTTTCGGGACTCGCCACAGCCGTCGGCGCGATCGTTCGGCATCGAGCGCGCTTCGTCCATACGCGCGCGAGCCTCACGGCGCCGATCGGTCTGCTGGCGTCGGGACTGATGGGGCGTCGGTTTCTATACGACGCTGATTCCGAACTGTCTCAGGAGTACGTCGATGGTGGCCACTGGAGCGCAGGCGGTTTGCGCCACCGCCTCCTTTCATCGCTCGAACGCGTCTGTCGCAAGCACGCGGACGGGATTGTCGTGTTGACCGACCGGCTGCGGCTCGAATGCCGGCGGGCGGACGTCGCGGTGCCGATCGCCGTCATTCCGTGCTGCGTCGACGTGAAGCGTTTCGCGTTCGACAGCCGGCAGAGGGAGATCCGCCGCGCCGAGCTCGGAATCGGGTCCGGAAAGCTGCTCGTTTACGTCGGCAAGCTCGGACCGCGGTACCTGGTCGACGAGGCGATGGATTTCGTCAGGGCCGTGCAGCGATGCGAAAAGAACGTGCGGCTTCTCGTTCTGACGCAGGAAGATCCGGACGCGTTTCATCGGCTGGCCCGCAATCACGGGCTCGCTGAGATCGTCACGGTGACCCGAGCGGCGCCGCAGGACGTGCCCGCGTGGTTGTGGGCGGCCGATGCCGGCCTTGCGCTGATTCGTTCGTCGCCGAGCGAACGCGGAAGCTCCCCGATCAAAATCAGCGAGTACCTCGCCGCCGGTCTTCCCGTCGTGACGATGCCGTCGATCGGCGATATCAGCGCGATCGTTGAATCAGAGCGCCTCGGAGTCGTCATTCGGTCGACCACGCCCGCCGACTACGAAGGAGCCGCCGAGACCTTGCGCGATCTGTGGGACGGTCAGTCAGAGACACGCCGCCGCTGCGCGGCGTGGGCCGGCGCCAATCTGTCGCTCGAGGACGTCGGCGTCCCGCGCTATTCCCAGCTGTACCAAACCATGCTCTCGGGGGCGGCGCCGCTGTTACACCCGTCAGGTGCGGCTCATGAGTAACGAGACGTTCGTCGCCATAACAATCTGTCTGTTACTGGCCGGACTGGGCAATCTCCTGCTGGGCGTCACGTCGACGCACCAGAGTACGCTGCGGTTCCAGCGTCGCCTCTTTCTCGTCGCGTTCGCGATCCGGTTCTCGGTGTCGATTGCGCTGTATGCGTTCGGCTTCTGGACGCTGCTGGGCGATGCCGATGCTTCCGGATGGAGCTACGGGGCGACGCTCGTCTCTCGATGGACGGTGGATCACGCCACGATCGTCGACGTCATCGCGTCGTGGAGCGAGGCGTTCCGGAACAGCGGCGTCCCCAGCGCCGGGACTCCGGGAACGCACCTCGGGTACTACTACCTGCTCGGGACGATCTTTTTCATCACCGGTGTCTCCTCGCGCCTGATCGCCGCGGCGCTGAACGGCTTTTTCGGCGCGATCATCGTCGTGTTCGCGTACCGGACGGCACGCACGCTGTTTTCGGAATGGGTCGCCGTGCGCGTGGCGTGGTGGACCTGTCTGTTTCCGTCGATGATCATCTGGTCGGCCCAGACGGTCAAGGAACCGGTCGTCATCACGCTCGAAGTCATAGCGCTGTACTGCTGTCTCCGGTTGAGAAAGTCCGGCTACGCCCTGCGGTACGTGTTGCTCGGAGGCTGCGCCATCGCGCTCATGTTGCCGTTCCGTTTCTACGCCGCCTACATCGCGACCGCCGCCTTCGGGAGTGTACTGATCATTCCCAATACCGGGCGGCGGGCGCGCTGGTCGGCCGTTGGACTCGGCGTGTTCGCCCTGACGATTGCCGTTGTCGCGCTCGTGCTGGTGAACAGCGAGGCGCGCATCGATCAGTTCGACCTCACGTTCGTTCAGCAATTCAGGCACGACATCGCCGAAGGCGCCGGGTCTGGACTGAACCTCGACGTCGACATGCACACCACGACCGGTTTCAGCGTCGGCACATTGGTCGGCGCGGCGTATCTGTTGCTCGCACCGTTTCCATGGGAGCTCGGTGTCGGAAGTCTCAGAATGCTGTTGACGGCTCCAGAGCTCGTCGTCTGGTGGTGGATCTTTTTCGTCGGCGTCGTCCCGGGTGCCCGTTACGTCGTGAAGACACGCGGACTGGAGCTCGCGCCGATCTTCGTATTCATTCTCGGACTGGGCCTGCTTTACAGCATGACGTTCGGCAATATCGGCCTCGTGTTTCGGCAACGCGCGCAGCTGCTGCCCTGGCTGTTCGTGCTGGCCGCAGTTGGCCTCGAGCAGCGCGCGATCAGGCAGTCCAGACGACTGCCCGCCCAGGTGCGTTTTGCACCGCGGCACCGGCCACCCGCGGCCGTGGGACGGACATAGCCGCGCCGACCGGACAGGAATTGCTGCGCGTACTCGCAATCGTTCCGAGCAAGTTCGATACGTCTCCCGGCCAGCGGTTTCGCATCGAACAATGGGCGCCCGGACTTCGAGCGGCCGGGATCGACGTGATCTTCGAGGCCTTCGAAGACGATGCGCTGAACCGTGTGATCTACGAGCCCGGACATCCGCTGCGCAAGGCGGCTGCAGTCGCCGCAGCCTTCGGCCGCCGCATGACGCACGCTCGCAAGGCGCCCGCGTTCGACGTCGTTTACGTGTTCCGCGAGGCGGCCGTGCTCGGCCCCGCCGTCTTCGAACGATGGATTCAGCGTTGCGGCGTGCCGTTCGTCTACGACTTCGACGACGCGGTCTTCGAACGTTACGTCAGCCCGTCGAACGGCTATCTCAGTCTCCTGAAGTGTCCGGGAAAGACGGCTGCGATCTGTCGGCTGGCAACGCATGTGATCGCCGGGAATCGCTATCTCGCGGAGTATGCGCGCCGGCACAACGAAAAGGTCACCATAGTCCCGACGACGATCGACACCGACGTCTATCAGCCGATTCGAGCGGCGCGGAAGCATGTACCGGTAATAGGCTGGAGCGGCAGTCACAGTACCGTGCAGCACCTTCGCAGCATCGACGCGGCGCTGAAACGGCTCGCAACGACACACGAGTTCAGGTTGAAGGTGATTGGCACGAAGTCCTACCCGCTCGACGGCGTTGTGGTGGATGCGCAGCCGTGGCGTCGCGAGACAGAGACTGTCGACCTGTCGGAAATCGACATCGGCGTCATGCCGCTGCCCGACGATCGCTGGAGCCGCGGGAAGTGCGGACTGAAGGCGCTGCAGTACATGGCGTTGGGCATTCCGACCGTGTGTTCGCCGGTCGGCGTCAATTCGGAGATCATCCGGCACGACGAGAATGGTCTTCTGGCGTCGACCGAAGCCGAATGGGTGACCGCATTGAAAACGCTGCTGGAGAACGGCGAGCGGCGTGAACGTCTCGGTTCTGCCGGGCGTCGGACCGTTGAAACGGGATACTCCTCGCACGCTGCGATTCCGCTCGTCGTGCAACTCTTTCGCGACGTCGCCCGGGCTCGCGCATGACGATTGGGCCGGAATGCAGGCCGTGGCCGCCGATCACAGCCGGTTCACTGCGTCTTCCGGGAGTCGTCGGACGTACGCTCGGAAAGCTCCTCGGTCCGCGCAGCAACAGGGTCTACAACGCCGAACTCCTGGAGTATTTTCCACGTCAACACGCGACGGCATCGGGCGCGTGGGAGTACTACGAACGCTTCCTCGGTACTCCCGAACGTCGTCTCCGTATTCTCGACGTCGGTTGTGGCGCAGGCGCGAGGACCGCTGCCCACGCGTCAAAAACAGACGGCATCTTCGTTTGCGTGGATCTCGATCTCCCGCTCATGCGCGATGCCGCAGCGTCACTCGCGCGGCCCGGCGTCTTCCGCTTCGCCCAGGCGGACGCGACTCGTCTTCCATTCGACGACAGCACGTTCGACGTCTGCCTGTGCGAGAACGTTCTCGAGCACTTCGACCGGCCGGATCTGGCGATTGCCGAGCTCGGTCGCGTCCTGCGGCCGGGTGGTCACCTGTTCGCATTCTTCCCGCCGTGGCGCGGTCCGTTTTCAGGGCACCTGACGAGCGTGACATCGATGCCCTGGATCCACCTTCTGTGGCCGTCGTTCATCTCCCGCGTTCTCGTGCTCTCGCAGTCCGCTCGACATCGCGGCGAACGGTTCGAACCGTCGACGGTCGTCGCGCGCCTGAAGGGGTTGAACGGACATCTGAATGGCTGGTCTCTGGACCGGATTCTTGACGCCGTCGGCAGGTGTGGCGATCTGAAACCGGTGGACGCATATGCGGTCGGCGAGTGGCGCATCAGCCGGCTTCTTCGGTTCCTTCCCTGGATCGGCGAGTTCTTCACGGGCGCCGTGTATCTCGTGTACACGAAGAGTCATGCGAGCGATCGATCGCGTCGGCTTCGAACGTTCAACAGCATCTTGATCCAGATGGCCCGGCGCCATTTCTCCCGCGCCACTCAACCCCAGACATGAACGAATTGCTCAAGAGCTATTTTCGACCGATTCGTCGATCGCTGACGCTGCGCCCCGTTCGTACGAAGCACGAGGCCGAGCTCGGTTACTGGTCGAAAGTCCTGCAGCCGCAGGACGGTCCGCGCCCGCCGACAGACGGCAGTGAGTACCGGGATCGAATGCTTCGCCTCGCCGGGCAGGAGACGGCCGACTTCGTGTCGGACAAGATCGTCGCCGACTTCGGCTGCGGTCCACTCGGGAGCCTCTGCTGGGCGACCTCGGCGCGTTTGAGGATTGGGATCGATGTGCTCGCGGCCGAATACGCGCGGTTCGATATCCGGGCGCACAACATGTGCTATGTGAGCTCCACCGAGGACGCGATTCCGCTGCCTCCCGATTATGTCGACGTGCTGTACACGATGAACGCGCTCGACCACGTCTGGCGGCTCGAAAAGATGTGTGACGAGCTGATCCGGATTCTCGCGCCCGGCGGAATGCTCGTCGGCGCGTTCAATCTCGATGAGGAGCCCACCAACTGCGAGCCGCAGCGTCTCACCGAGGCCAGACTCAAGGACGTGCTGCTGAACCGGTTGAAGACTGAATCGTACCGCGTCGTTCCTCTCGGTCCGGCGGGAGCGCTCTATCTCCATCTCTGGGACGATGCTCCCGATCCTGGCGTCGGCAGACGATTCCTTGTCGTGCGAGCGATCAAAACCGCCCCCTCCCTCACCTGACTTTTCGAGTCCTGACAGTCCTTGCCGTTCTGACGCTTGCGTGGGGAGCCGTGTCGTTTGGCGCAGTGTATCCGTGGGGGTACTGGCCGCTGCTGGCCGCGAGCGCGCTGATCGGCGCGGGCAGTTTCCTGCTCGCGCGGGGTGATGCCGCTGATCTCGGCAAGGTGGCCGCAGTGCTCGCCATCGTGGCCGTCGTCATCGCCGCGCAGTTGATTCCGGTGCCTGCGGCGGCCATTCTGGCGCTCAATCCGGCGCGCGACGCATTTCTGAAGCGGTACGACGTGTTGTATGCGTTGATGCCGACGGCGCACGCGCTCTCGATCAGTCCAGAGACGACGAGGATTGCGCTCGCCTGTTTTGCGGCATTCAGTGTCTCGCTGCTCGGCACCGCGCGAATGACGAGCCGTCCGGGCGCGCCGCGATTCCTCGTCGCCGGCATCACGGGGTTTGGAACGCTGCTCGCGCTGTCCGCCCTCGTGCAGAATCTGGCGCTGACGAATCAGACCGGCGAAGGACACACCATTCTGATTTACGGCTTCTGGCCCGATCCGTACGCCAACAAGCCGTTCGGTCCGTACATCAACAAGAACAACTATGCCGGCTGGATGCTGATGGCGTTTCCGCTCGCATTCGGTCTCTTCGCTGCCAGCCTGGATCGATTGTGGCGCTCCGTCGGCCCCGATCGGACGGCGCGGTTCCTGGCGCTGTCGTCGAAGGACGGCGCGCGCGCGCTCCTCGCGGGCCTTGCGTCGCTCGTGATGGCGGTGTCGATCGTCGTCAGCATGTCGCGCTCGGCGATGATCGCGCTGGCACTGACCATTCTGGGTGTGGCGTGGTTCGCGCCGGTCGACAAACCGAAGCGGGGCGTGCGGCTGGCGATTGCAGCCGTCGTCATGGTCATCGTCGCCGCATGGGCCGGAGCCGAGACGATTCGAAGTCGTTTCGAAGATCGATCCGATGCGTCGATGCGCGGGCGACTGATCGCGTGGCGGAACGCGGCGCATGTGGTCGCGAACTATCCGGTGATGGGCACCGGATTCAACACGTTCCGGACCGCGATGCTGGTCTATCAGGAGGGCGATCCGGACAATCTGTGGGAAGAAGCGCACAACGACTACCTGCAGATTGCGGCCGAAGGCGGCCTGGTCGGTGCGTCGGCCGCTCTTCTCGCCGTCGTCGTGATCGCGATTGAGATCCGAGGCCGGTTCCGAGATGGATCTCCCTCGAGATCGAGCCTCTGGATTCGCGCCGGTGCCGTCGCCGGCATCTGCGCGATCGCGATCCAGGAGCTGGTCGAGTTCAGTCTCCAGATTCCAGGCAATGCGGCCCTGTTCGCGGTGCTCGTGGGAATCGCGCTGCACCGCGCGCCGCGCCCGGCGCTGTCCAGAGCATGAGCGGCTGCCAGATCGTTCTCGTCGGCGGCGCCAGGCCGAACTTCATGAAGCTCGCTCCGGTGATCCGCGCGCTCGCGCAGCTCGACGGCGTCTCTTCGCGGCTCGTGCACACCGGCCAGCATTACGACGAGGGCATGTCGGACGTGTTCTTCGAACAGCTCGGCTTGCCTGCGCCCGACGCGTATTTGAGCGTCGGCTCGGGTCCGCACGGCGCGCAGACCGGGCGCGTCATGATCGCGTTCGAGGAATACCTTCAAAGCCGGCCTGAGCCGTCCGGAGTCGTCGTCGTCGGCGATGTGAATTCGACCGCTGCCTGTGCGCTGACTGCGGTCAAGATGGGCATTCCCGTTGCGCATGTCGAAGCGGGCCTGCGATCGTTCGATCGCACGATGCCCGAAGAGATCAACCGGCTCGTGACGGACGCGGTTTCAGATGTGCTGTTTGTCAGCGAGCCGAGCGGTGAAGAGAACCTCCGGCGCGAAGGGATTCCCCGGGAGCGCGTGCGCTATGTCGGCAATGTGATGATCGACACGCTGATCCACGAGCTCGACGCAGCGCGATCCATGAACGTCACGGCACAATTCGACCTGCAGCGCGGCGCATTCGCTCTCGTCACGCTCCACAGGCCATCGAACGTCGATCACGTCGACCATCTTCGGCCAATCGTCGATTTTCTGATCGACCTCGCGCACCTGTCGACCGTTGTTCTACCGCTCCACCCCAGGACGCGGGCCCGCCTTGCGGAGTTTCGCTTGCTCGAGGCGTTGGAGCGTTCCGGCGTCCGGCCGATGCCTCCGATCGGCTACCGCGAGATGCTCGGTCTCATGGAAGCCGCCCGCGTCATCATCACCGACTCCGGCGGCATTCAGGAAGAGGCGACGTACCTGAATGTGCCATGCCTGACGCTTCGGGAGAACACCGAACGGCCGGCGACGATGACGCACGGTACGAACACGCTTGTCGGAAGAGATCTGAGCGTCGCGCGGCAGGCGTTGGAGCTGATCGCGCGCGGGGAATACAAGCGGGCCAGGCCCATCGCCGGGTGGGACGGCCGCGCCGCGGAGCGCATCGCAAAAAGTCTCAGCGACGCGTGGCGAAGATGATCAACCAGTCGTCCAGAAACCGGATCCTCGTCGGACTCTCCTGGACGCTGTCGGCCGCGTTCATTGACCTTTCTTTCAGCCTTTTTCCGGCGCCGGCCGACTCGGCGACGTTCGGTTCGCTGGCTGCGCCGATGGCCCTCGATCTCGCGATCTTCTCGGCCGTGTCGATTGGCGCGATGGCGCTCGCGAGCGCAGTGACATTTCGGCATCGGTCGCACGCCATTCCACTGGGGCTCGGAATCGCTTCGTTCATCGCGGCGGTGCTCATCCTCGGCTCGCCGTTCAATCGACTGGCTTCGTACTTCGACTGTCAACCCGAACGGCTCCTGTGTCGACCGAATGTCGTCCGGTTCGTCGTCCCGGCGCTGATCGGGGGAGCGTGCGTCACGCTGTTCGCGGGCGCCTTGAGAGCGTCGATGGCCGGTCCGCGGCATCGACTTTTTGGCATGGGCGCGCTCGTCGCCATACCGCTCCTCGCGGCCGTATGCGCCGGCGCGATCTGGTGGGTGACGTTCGTCGGCGTGCCCGCGACGGCGACTGAGATCGCATGGGGTCTCGTCGCGGTGTTCGTTGCGCTGGGCGCCGTGGCGCTGGTCGCTCTTGCCGCGGCGCGGGCTGAACGCTCTGTTTCGGCACTTACGCTCGTGTGCGTCGTCGTCATTGCCGGGGTGCTCGCGCGCGGTTTTCCTTCCGCAATCGAATTGACGGCCGGAGAACGGCGAGGCGCCGCCGTTTTGCGATCGAGCACGGATCGGCCGCGACTGATTCTGCTGATCACCGTCGACGCCCTGCGGGCGGATGCCCTGTCGTGCTACGGCGATCCGACGCGAGAAACTCCCAACATCGACCGCATGGCCTCAGAAGGCGTCCTCTTCGAGAGAGCGTTCTCGCCGGCCTCGTGGACGCCTTACGCGGTTCCGTCGATGATGACGGGACTCGACCCGGTCGTCCTGCGGTCGGGCCCGCAGACGGGGCTGCCTGGCGGCGTTCGGACCGTAGCGGATCGATTGAGCGACGCCGGATATTTCACCGCGGCAATTGTCACGAACGAATTGCTCGGTGCGGGTTCCGGACTGTCGCGGGGTTTCGACGACTATCGTCTGATCGTGCCCGAGCGGCGGCTCGTCACGGTTCTCAACGGCGCGGTCGGCCCTCGGTGGTTTCGACGCGTCTCCGGTAATCGGCGGTCGGCGATGAAGACGGACGGATCGACGGTCACTGCCGCAGCCATCGAGGTCGTTCGCTCGCATCGAGACGTCGATGTGTTTCTCTGGCTTCATTATTTCGATCCGCACGCGCCGTATGAGCGACATCCTCCGATGGAGGCATCGTTCGAATCATTCGACGGCACGCAGCGGGTGACGACCGCGCAGGATCGCGAAACAGTCCGCCGGCTGTATCAGGGCGAGGTCCATCGTGCCGACGCTGCCATCGGGGGGCTGCTCGACGGAATCCGCCGCGAGGGTTTATTCGACTCGGCGCTCATTTTACTGACCGCGGACCACGGAGAAGAGCACTGGGAGCACGGGCGCCTTTTTCACGGAATCAACCTGTACGACGAAACGGTGCGTGTGCCGCTGATCGTGAAGACGCCCGCGTCACGGCAGCGCGGGCGCTCGTCAATTCCCGTTTCGACCGAGAGCCTCCCTGCGTCAATCCTTGAAGCCGCACACGTTTCCTTCGACGCGGCTGCGTTCCAGGAGCCGGCAATCGAGATTTCTCGTGGAAGCGCCGGTGACGGAGAGTTCCGGATTGTCGTGACCACCAGTGATCCGACGCCTCCGGACGAGCCGAAAGCGGCGGTCGTGTTCGGAGGGTTCAAGTACATTCGATCGCTGGTATCCAATCGTGACGAGCTGTACGACCTCTTGAGCGACCCCGGTGAACGGACATCGCTCGCGACGTTGCAGCCTGGACGCGTTTCCGATGGGCGAAGACTGCTCGATGAGCGTATGGCCGCGGGGCGCGCCCTGCGCGAGCGCCTGCACCTCGTGGCCGTTCCCCGGAGATCCGATGCGGAGACGCGCGATCGATTGAAGACGCTCGGGTACATCCACTAGAATTTCATCTCCTCCATGCCGCTGCGCATCGGTTTCGACCTCGACGGAGTCCTGGCGGACATGGAGACCGAACTCCTTCACCAGGCGGAGCTCCTGTTCGGCGAGTCGATGACACGCGTGCTCGAGGAGCGGGCAACGGTCGACGGCTCCGAGCCGCCATCTGCCGAACCACCCGTCGACGCCCCCGCCATCGAGCGGCTCAACATGACGCCGAGACAGCAGCGGCGGCTCTGGAAGCACGTCGAGTCGATCGAAAACTTCTGGCAGTCGCTGCAGGAAACGGAGCCGGGCGTCGTGTCGAAGCTGCACGGGCTGGCGGCCGAGCGCCGGTGGGAGATCATCTTCCTGACGAAGCGTCCGCAGTCGGCGGGCGCGACCACGCAGATCCAGTCGCAGCGGTGGCTCGAGTCCAGAGGGTACGTGCTGCCCGCCGTGTACGTCGTTCAGAAATCCCGCGGTCGAATCGCCGACGCGCTCGGCCTCGACATCGTCATCGACGATCGCCCGGAGAATTGTCTCGACGTTGTCACCGATTCCAAGGCGCGCTCGATCCTCGTCTGGCGCGATCGCGACAAGCAGGTGCCCGGCGCTGCGCGCCGTCTGGGGATCGGCGTCGTCGCCTCGGTCACCGACTGCCTGGACGTCCTCGTTGAAATCGATTCCGGACGGGACCAGCCCGGCGTGATCGATCGAGTGCGCCGCATGCTCGGCCTGAAGCCCTCCAGAGAAACGCAGACATCCGCGATCAATCATTAGCCGCACTTCACGCGCGATCGGCGATTGCGGCCGTCGTGTTGTGCTCGCTCGCCGCCAAGCTTCTCGGCGTTGCGTACATGAACCGGTATCTGTCCTGGAATCTGGCGGCCCCCGACACCGTTGGCGTGTACCGGCCGCTTGGCATCAGTCTCGCCAATGGCTCCGGCTACCGGCTGCACGGCGACTTCGCGGACGCGACGCGTGTCGCGCCCGGATTCCCTGCGTACCTGGCATCGGTTTATCGCCTCTTCGGCACCGACGTGCCCGTGCCGGTGCTGGGAGGCCTGAACGCGGTGTTGCGCAGTCTTACGACCTTTCTCGTCTACGTTCTCGCGCTGCGCGCGTTCGGGCCGTCGACGGCGTTTTTCGCGGCGGCGGTTCACGCGATCGATCCGTGGGAAGCTTTCTGGAGCGCGTTCGTTCTGAAGGAATCGCTCGCGGTGCTGCTCGCGATGGCCGCGATTGTCGTCATGGCGGGCGCCATCGAACGCCGCTCTCCGGCTGCCGGCTTCGGCGCCGGCGTGCTCATCGCCCTCGCAGGACTGACGCGATATGCGTCGATCGGCCTGCTTCCCTGGGCGCTGGCGCTGATCGGAGCGCGCGCCGTCTCGCGCCGCGTCGATTGGGGCGACGCCGCGCGGATCGCGGCCGCGCTGACGCTCGGGGCGCTGATCGGTCTGGCCCCGTGGCTGATTCGGAATCGCTCCACGATTGGCGCGGCCGTCGTGTACGCGCAACCGGGTTATTACCTGTGGGTCAGCAACGGGCCTGGAACCGAGAAGACGATCGACACGTGGGGATACTCGGGACTTTCAACGCCCGACCCGTCGGCGGCGAGAGTCATCGCCGGTACTCATCACGGAGTGATCGATCGCGACCGCGCGTTCTTCATTGCGGCGTTGTCACACATGCTCGCGCGTCCATTCGACGTCGCGTTGCTCGCGGCAGGCCGGTTCGTGAACATGTGGAGACCGACGTTCGCCGGTGCGTCCCGAGCGAATCTGTCGATTCTCGGCGGCTGGTCCACGCTGTTTGCGATTGCGGTCATCGCGGGTTTTGTCCTTTCCTTGCGGACCGCGCCAGTGAGCCGGGATTCGCTGTGGATCGTGTACGGATTCGTGCTGTTCTATTTCGTGCTGCATGCGGCGTTCTGGTCGGAAATCCGCTACCGACAGTACGTGACGCCGCTGATGTGCGTGTTCGCGGGCCTCGCCGTCCGGCGCGCGCTCACCTTTTCCACCACCCTCGAACCGCGTAATACATGAGCCCCAGCATTTCATGTGAGACCGCCTGCGACCGAGACAGGCCTTCAACGCTGGGCAGAACGCGCTTGCGCATCGCATCGCTTGCGTGCGTCGACGGCGCAATCGCCGGTACCGCCTGAACGCCGTACGCGCGGAAGGCGCCGAGCGATCGCGGCATGTGGATGTCTGACGTGACCAGCACGACACCCGTGGCGCCGAGCGATCGCAGAATCGGCGACACGAGGACGGCCTGTTCGTGCGTGGTCTTCGACTCCGACTCGACGATGACGCGTTCCGGAGGTACGCCGATCCGCACGAGTTGATCGCGCATCGTGACGCCGTCCCGCTCGCGCCTGGGATCGAGCGTGCCGCCCGACGAAATCAGCCAGTCGGCATGCGTCAGGTTGAAAACGCGCGCAGCTTCGAGCACTCGCTCCAGCCCGTCGCCGCTCGGCACAGCCAGCGTGGTGCCGCCGAAACCGTGGACCGTGTCGGCGCCGCCGCCGAGCAGCACGACGGCAATCCGGCCGATGGGCGCGTCGCCCGTCAGGAACGGATGGTATCCGCGAGTGAACAGGACCCAGCCGACTGCATGCGGAACGATGAAAATCGACGCCAAAACGTAGCTGGCCGCGATGACCACAGCCGCTCGTCGCACGGCGGTTGACCGTGGTCGGCGGACGAGCCAGACGACGACTGTCAAGAAAGTGACGGCGGCTCCGGCGCCGGTGAAAACTCCGTTGATGAAATCTGTCAAATCCTCTGGCCTCAGCGTTATGCGGACGGTTCGAGCCGACAAGATATTGGCCGAAGAGCCGGCTTCCGTACACTAGAATTAGCCTTCCCCCGAAAGGGCATGGGATCTAAGGACCCGCTTCCGGCATCAATTAGCCGCTACAAGATCCTGAAGCGCCTCGGCGAAGGCGGCATGGGATCCCTCTATCTGGCCCGCGATCCCGAAATGGATCGGCTGCTGGCCATCAAGCTCCTCCGTGAAGACGTCGAATCCGATGAGCTTCGTGAGCGGTTCAAGCGCGAAGCCCGTGCGAACGCCCGGCTGAACCATCAGAACATCGTCATCGTGTACGACGTCGGCGAGGACGCCGGCCGGCCCTTCATCGCGATGGAGTATATCGAGGGCAACACGCTTTCGGGCGTCATCCGCGCCCGCGAAGACGTGGCGATCGATCGAAAGCTGCTCCTGATGGAGCAACTCTGCGACGGGCTGGCCTACGCTCACCGCGCCGGCATCGTCCACCGCGACATCAAACCCGCCAACCTGATGCTCGACGGCCGCGGCACGCTGAAGATCCTCGACTTCGGCATCGCGCGCATCGGCCACGCCGCCGCCACCGGCATGACGCAGGCGGGCACGCTGATGGGCACGCTCAACTACATGTCGCCCGAGCAGATGACCGGTCGCCCCGTCGACCACCGCACCGACATTTTCGCCGTCGGCGCGGTCGTGTACGAGTTCCTCGCGTATCAGCGCGCGTTCCCCGGCGACATCCAGGACGGCGTGCTGCACCGCATCATCCACGAGCCGCCGCCGCCGCTCGATAAATTCGTCCCCGGCATCGACAAAACGGTCATGGCGATCGTCGCGAAGGCGCTCGAGAAAGATCGAGAGAACCGCTACCAGGATCTCGATCAGATGCGCCAGGACATCGCGAAATTCCGCGCTCGTCAGATGCTCAAGGATGAGCCCTCGCAGCAGCGCAGGGTGACGCACGACGAAGGCACCGTCGTCGTCCGTCCGGCGACGTCCGGCGGGAGCGGTTTGAACCGGCTCTCGGGGCAAACGCCGGGCGCGGTCACCGATCCGAAGAAAGCGGAGCTGCTCCGCAAGAAGCAGAAACAGATCGAAATGCTGCTCGGCGAGGCCCGCACCGCGCTCGACGCCGGAGACACCGAATCGGTCTTCGCGAAGTGCGAATCGGTGCTGATGCTCGACCCCGACAACATGCTCGCGGTCGAGCTCTCGGAGAGGGCGCAGACGATCAGCGAGCGGGCGAAACAGCAGACGCTGCTCGCGGACGCGCGGTCGGCGCTCGGCAGATTCGATTTCACCAGAGCCCAGCAGCTCGTCGGGGAAGCGCTGGTCATCGACCCGACGTCAGTGGATGCCCTCGCGGTTCGCAAGGAGATCGACTCGGCGCGAAAGCGCAAGCAGCAGGAAGAACTGCTCGCGCGCGAACTGAAGGCGCGGATCGAGAACGCGAAGACGCTGCTCGCGCAGCAGGAGCACGAAAGAGCGATCCAGGAAGCCGACGCGGCGCTGCAGCTCGATGCGCGCAACGCGGAGGCGATCGAACTGAAACAGCGCGCCACCGCGTTCGTCGAGGAGAAGCGCGCGAAAGAAGAAGCCGCGCGACAGGCGAAAGCCCGCGAAGAGCAGCAGAAGAAGGACGAAGCCGAGCGCAAGCGTCAGGCCGAAGAGCAGGCGCGGATCGCGAAGCAGCAGGAAGAACAGCGGAAGAAGGAAGAGGCCGAGCGCAAACGTCAGGCCGAAGAGCAGGCCCGGGTCGCGAAGCAGCAGGAAGAGCAGCGGAAGAAGGACGAAGCCGAGCGCAAGCGTCAGGCCGAAGAACAGGCCCGGATTGCAAAGCAGCAGGAAGAGCAGCGCAAGAAGGAAGAGGCCGAGCGCAAGAAACGGCAGGAAGAGGAAGCGCGCCGGCTCAAGGCCCAGCAGGACGAAGAGCGCCGCCAGCAGGAAGAGCTCCGCAAGCGCCAGGAAGCGGAGCGCAAGGCCCAGGAAGCCGAGCGGAAGGCGCAGGAAGCCGAGCGCAAGCGCCAGCAGGAAGAGGAGCGCCGCGCGCGGCAGCAGGAGGACGGGGACCGCACCATCGCCCTCCCGCCGGCAGACGTCCAGCGGGCGGTCAAGCAGGCGCAGTCGGCGGTTCCAGCGTCCGAGCTCGAGATGCCGGTTCCCGTCCCGGCAAAGAAGGGCGGGATGTCGCCGGTCGTCATGGGCGGTGCTGCGGCCGCCATCCTGGTGGTTGCCGTCGTCGGTTATCTCGCTCTCGGGGGCAGGAGTAAAACCGGCGGAGAGGCCGAAACGACCAGTACCGGCACCACGCCCGGCACGGCTGCGTCGACGCCCGTTGCTGCCTCAACGCCCATCGCCATGACAATTACTGTCACTCCGTGGGCGCACCTGGAATTGGTGGGCAAAAGCGATCCGCAGCACAAGGCGACGTGCGATGCGGCGCCATCCTGCGTGCTGTCTCTGCCACCTGATGTATATAATGTCCACGCTACCAACAAGTTCTACAAGGATTTGAGCTTTGACGTGCCGGTCGAGGCGGGCAAGTCCGATACGTCTGTCAGGTCGTTCGACGGTTACAAAGCCGAGGACGAGGTAAACCGGCTTTTGTCCAAATAGTTTCAGGGATGGAGACGAGGGTGATGAGCTGTTCTGGGCGACGCGTGCTGCTGTTCGCGATGCTTGTCGTCGGGTTGGGCTGGCCCCGACCCGCGTCGGCGCAGACCGACGAGGAATTCTTTCAGACGTTTCCGCTGAATTTCTCGAACCCGGGCGCACGCGCCCAGGCGATGGGTGGCGCGTTCATCGCGATCGCCGACGACGCCAGCGCGGCGGTCACGAACCCGGCGGGCCTTTCCAACCTGACTCGTCAACAGGCGTATTTCGAATACAAGGGCCTCAACGCCCCTGTTGCGAAGCTCAATACGTTCGGCTCGCTGACCAACGGCGTCGGCCCTATCGACGCGCCCTATGAAGGGTTTCCCGGATTCATCAACTATGCGCGCCCGATCAACGACAAGATGACGGTCGCCGCCAGCTACCATCAGTTCCTCGCGTACCAGAACACGTTCAACCTCGACGCGCGACGGATCATTTCGCTCTCGGCGCCGCTCTTTCCCTCGGTCAACGCCACGGTTGATTTCAAGGGCATCGGTTTTTCAGGCGCCCTCGGGTACACGGTCACTCCCAAGTTCAAGGTGGGAGGCGCTGTGTCGTTCAACCGTCTCGATGCATCGGTCGACGCGCCGCGCAGCAATGCCTCGAACTTTTCGGGCGCTCCCTTTTGCGGAACGGGCACGACCGCCGCGGCGTGTCCTGCGAGCATCCGGGCCGCGAGGATTCCAGGCACCGAAATCCACGATACGCCGTCCGCCGTCGGATACACGGCGGGTCTTTTGTATCAGCCGGTTGAAAGCCTGACGTTCGGTGCGGTGGCTGCTGTCGAGCCGCACTTCACGATGAACGAAAGCGTGAAGGCCGGTGAATCGTATCCCGGTCAGGCGACGGGCGAATCCTGGGCCGTTCCATTCAATCTGCCGTCACGCTTTGGCGGCGGCGTCGCCTGGAGACTGAACGATCGCGCTCTCGCCACATTCGACACCGTTTACGTTCAGTATTCGCAGCTCGTCGAAAACTCGCAGCCGGTGGTCTTCCGGCACGCCGAGAGCTACAACGGGTTCTGCAACCAGACCGGGCCAAGCTCCTGCGCGACAGTGCTCGCCACCACCTCGGCGACCGTTGCGAACGGAACCGACTTTCACGGCGGCCTCGAGTATCTGATCGCGAAGGCGCCGACGCCGATCTTCATCCGCTACGGATTCGAGCGCCTTGCTCCGCACATCGTGACCGCCGGGTCGTGCCCGATTCCGTTTGGCGATAACTTCAACGATCCAACGGTGCAGAAGAACATCGGCGTGGGTTGTACGTATCAGAGCCAGTTGTACGCCGGGGTTACGCAGACGGTGGGACAGACCGAGGCGTCCATTTCAGGCGGGACGCCCAGCGACTCCACGATCAACCTGAACAGCGCCGAGTACGGCTACAGTTTCGGTGCGGGCTTCGTCATCGGATCGCGCTCGCAGGTGGACGTCGCGTACGTGCACACGTCGTATCACCGCACGGACTTCATCGTTTCGATGGCCGTGCGCTTCTGACACGAGACAGGGCTAAGGGCTGAGGGCTACGTGAGAGCCGCGCGCCACATCGTGATCGCCGCGCTGATGGCGCTCGTGGTGTCCGCGTCCGCGTCCGCGCAGGGAAAACCGCCCGTCAAGAGCGCTCAGGACAGCTACAAGGCCGGCGTCACCGCCGTCAAATCTCAGAACTGGGACGCCGCGATAACCGCGCTGAAAGCCGCAATCCAGGTCGATTCGGCTTCACGGAGCTACCGGGACGGCACGATTGGGGACGAGTACTGGCCGCAGTTCTATCTGTTCGTCGCCTACGCGGGGAAAAAGGACTTCGTCAACGCCAGCAGCTACAACGCGCAAAAGGGCAGTCCACCGGCGAATGTCCTGAAAGACGGGACGATTGCCCAGGCGGCACTGACGCAGTGGCAGAATGACAACCGCACGGCGCAGCAGAATGCGGCGCAGTTCGACAAGCTTCTCGGTGACGGCAACACGGCGCTGACCGCGAAGAACTACGACGGCGCGATCGCGGCGTTCGACAACGCGTCAAAGCTCGCCGGAATCGACGACGCCAAGAAGAAGCAGGCGACGGACAGACTCACACAGGCGCGCAACGATCAGCGAGCGCTCAACGAGGCCAACGCCGCGAACTCGAAGAAACTCGGCGACTTCAATACGGCGTTCGGCCGCGGCAACGCTGCGCTCGGCAACAAGCAGTGGTCGGATGCGATCACCGCGTACAACTCGGCCAGAGGCGCGTTCCCTGAAGAATTCCAGCGGCAGAACGGCCAGGGAAAGATCGACGAGGCGAACCGCGGGATCGCCGCCGATCGCCAGGCTCGAACCGACTTCGAAGCGATGATTCAGCGCGGGAACACCGCGTACGGCCAGAAGAACTGGGCGGCGGCGATCAAGGAATACACCGACGCGAAGAACAAGCTGCCGAACGATTTTGCGTCGGTCCCCGGCGGCCTCCCGGGCAAGCTGGACGACGCCACCAAGCAGAAAGGGAACATCGACTTCTTCGAGAACGCCGTCAAGACCGCTGAAGCAGCGTTCGCCGCGAAGAATTATGCGGACGCGAAAACGAATTATCAGAACGCGAAGGACCGGATCCCCGCCGAATTCGCGAACCGGAAGCTCCAGGCGAGGCTCGACACGGCCGACAGCGAAGTCAAGAAGATGGGCGTCGAGGCGGCCAGGAAGGCCGAGATCACTTCGATGGTCCGCACCGCGGATGGCGCGCTTGCCGCCAAACGGTTCGACGACGCGATCGGCGGCTACAACTCGGTGAAATCGAAGTACCCGGCGGATTTTCAGCAGCAGAATCTGCAGGCGAAGATCGACGAAGCGACGCGCGGAAAGACGGCCGCCGCCGACGCGAAGGTCGCCGCCGAGAGGGCCGCCGCGGACAAGCTCGCCGCCGCGGAGAAGGCCGCTGCGGAGAAGCTCGCCGCCCAGCAGAACGCTGCAGATGCCGCCCGCCTCGTCGAGCAGCGCGCGCACGACGGACTGCTGGCCTTGTTCCAGGGCGACGCGGGCAAGGCGTCCCCGCTCCTGGAGCAGGCGATCGACGGCTCCGCGAAAGCGACCGCCCATCGCCGCGCGGTGCTGAACGCGTATCTCGCCGTCGCGTATGCCGCGCAGTCGATTCAGAAGAAGGACAAAGCGCTCGAGGACAGGGCGAGGGAACAGTTCAAGCAGGCACAGCAGCTTCAGAAGGGCTACAAGCTCGAGGACAAACTCGTGTCGCCGCAGGTCAAGAAACTCCTGACAGGCACTAACTGATCGCGAGTGTGCGAGACCGCCAGCCCCCAAGGCACAGCAAGCTCCGCGATATAATTTGCAGCTCTCATGATTGAAGCATTCGGTCTGTCCGACGTCGGTCGCGTCCGCAAGGGAAACGAAGACTCCTTCGCGTGCGACGAATCGCTCCGCCTCTTCATCGTCGCCGACGGGATGGGCGGCCACAACGCCGGTGAGGTGGCGTCGCGGCTCGCGGTCGAGGCGATGGTCGGCTTCATCAAGCGGACCGCCGGCGAGGGCGAGTGGAGCTGGCCGTACGGGGTCGACCCGAACCTGTCCTACGACGCGAACCGCCTGCGGACTGCGATCTATCTCGCGAACCGCCGGGTGTTCCGCGCGGCCGAGGACCGGGACGACTACACCGGCATGGGCACGACGGTTGTCGCCGTGATCGTCACGGGGAACAGCGCCGTCGTCGGCCACGTCGGCGACAGCCGCGTGTACCTATACAACGACGGCGAGCTGCAGCGGCTGACGCAGGACGACTCGTGGGCCGCCACCGTGCTGCCCCAGGAGCTCGGCAACGACGCCGCCGCCATCGCGCGGCACCCGATGCGGAATGTGCTGACCAACGTTCTTGGCGTCCGCGAACAGACGCAGATCCACCTCGCCGAGTTCCCCCTCAGGGGCGACGAAATCCTGCTGCTCTGCAGCGACGGCCTGCACGGTTCGCTCGAAGACACGAACATCGCGACGATCATCAAAGACGGCAAGGATCTGCAGGCGACCGCCCGCACCCTCATCGACTCCGCGCTCGACGGCGGCAGCCGCGACAACGTCACGGCGCTGCTGATCAAGTGCCCGCCGATCCCCGCAGCGTCGACGCGCATCGCGCCGGCGTAGGACCGCTGGCGGCTACTTGACCGCCTTGAACTGACCGCTCGTCGCGATGCGGACCTGCTCGAGTCCCGCCACGCGGATCTCGTTGAATTCTTCGTGTACCTGGTCGAAGGCGTCGACCGCGTCGGGATCGAACTGCTTGCCGCGGTCGTTGTGCACGCGCCTGATGGCTTCCTCCATCGGAAGCGCGTTTCTGTAGGGTCGCGCGGACGTCATCGCGTCGAAGCTGTCGCCGACGCCCATCAGCCGCGCGTGCTGATGGATGTCCAGCCCCGAGAGCTTGTCGGGATAGCCCTTGCCGTCCCAGCGCTCGTGATGCCCCCGGATCGACGGCAGCGCGTCGACCAGGAACGGCAGGCCGTGGAGCATCGAGTAGCCGATCGTCACGTGCGATTCCATCATCGCGCGCTCGGTCGGTTCGAGCGGGCCCGGCTTGAGCAGAATGTTGTCGGGCACGCCCACTTTGCCGATGTCGTGCAGCATGCCTGCCCGGCGGATCACTTCGAGCTCGGCGCCGGTGATGCCGATCGTCTTGGCGAGCGCGAGCGTGTACTTCGTCACGCGCTCGGAATGGCCCGACGTGTAATGGTCGCGCGCGTCGATGGCTTTCGCGAAGGCTTCCAGAGTGAGCCGGAACATTCGCTCCCGATCCTCGTAGAGCTGCGCCGTTTCGAGCGCCGTGGCCGCGTGCGCGGCGAACGCGCCGGCGTACTGCACGTGGTCCGGCGTGAAGCCGCCCGAGGTCAGCAGCTGATCGGCGTAGAGCGCGCCGATCGGACCGGAACGCCCGAGCAGCGGGACGACGATCGTCGATCGGACGCCGGCGAGTACGATGCTCTGGGCCTCGGCCAGACGCGCGTCGGCGCGCGCGTCGTACGAGACGAGCACTTCTTTCGATGCGAGCGCCGACCGCACGGCGGTGGTGCTGCCGAAATCCGAGACCGACGTGTAGGCGCCCGCGGGACGCACCGCGCGGGTGTTCAGGTCGCCATTCTCGTCGAGGAGCAGAATCGCCGAACGGTCCGGCGTGAGAATCGACTGCAGCCGATCGAGCACCCGTTCGAGCAGGCCCTGCAGGTCCGTGAAGGCCATCAGCTCTTTCGACGTGTCGAGCAGGGCCTTGATCGCTTCGGCGTTGACGGCTTTCGGCGCCGCCGGAATCGGCACGCGGATGTAAGTGCGATCCTCGGTCGGCGGCGGCGGCGGCTCCGCTCCCTCGATCTCTTCGAGCTCGAACTCCACCGATCCCAGCCGCACACGGTCGCCCGCCTTGAGATTCCCCGAGCGCCGCTGCGATCCGTTGAAGAAGACGCCGTTGGTGCTGCCAAGGTCTTCGACGACGGCGATGCCGTCGCGCGTCATGGAGATCCGGGCGTGGAGGCGGGAAAGGCTCGGCTCGTCCAGGACGATGTCCGCCTGGTTCGAGCGGCCGATCGTCTTCGTGTCGCCGCGGCCGATCTCAATCGCGGAAACAGGCGACGACGACTCGCCGATCGGCTTCAGCCGGACGCCTGTCATGCCCATGAGTGGACCAATTAAACCGCACCGGCCCGTTCGCAATCAATGTCCGGCA
>Ga0075425_100000899_pt1 | contig 28528 bp, 27 predicted proteins | sample SoiMethybrSBSTD4_FD_75300 | JGI IMG/M metagenome (GOLD analysis project Ga0075425, IMG submission 75300) | Bulk soil microbial communities from a Populus tree surrounding site in Tennessee, USA - Soil MetaG P. TD hybrid SBSTD4 | ecosystem: Environmental > Terrestrial > Soil > Tree plantation...
CTGATGGTAATTTGTCCGTTGCTGGTTTAAACACCACCGGCGTTGTACATAATGACAACACCGGACTACTTTCAACTTCGTTAATTGTTAACGCTGATGTCAGTCCAACTGCAGCAATTGCGTATTCAAAACTCAATCTCACCAATTCCATTGTCAATGCTGACATCAATGCAAGTGCCGGTATTGCCGATACTAAACTCGCAACCATTAGTACGGCAGGCAAAGTTGCAAACTCTGCAACGACGGCAACATCTTTAAATACTGCCAACGCTATTGTAGCCCGTGATGCAAGTGGTAATTTTACGGCAGGAACCATTACGGCAAGTTTAACCGGTGCAGCTTCACTCAATGTACTCAAAGCAGGGGACACCATGACCGGTACTTTAATACTTCCTGCTGGTACTGCTGCGGCTCCTTCTCTTCAATTTACCGGTAGTACTAACACAGGATTGAGTGCTGCAACTGCTAACACATTATCATTTGATACTAATGGCGCTGAACGTATGAAAATTTCTCCAACCGGTGTTGTTACCATTAATGGTTTAACATCAACGGGTGTTGTGCATAATGATGCTTCTGGAAACTTAAGTACTTCATTAATTGTTAATGCTGATGTTGATCCGGCTGCCGCTATTGCTTATTCAAAATTAAATTTAACTAATTCTATTGTAAATGCAGATATTAATGCTGCTGCAGGTATTGTAGATACTAAACTTGCAACCATTAGTACTGCCGGCAAAGTTGCAAACTCGGCAACAACCGCAACCAGTGCTAACACCGCAAACGCTATTGTAGCCCGTGATGCAAGTGGTAATTTTAGCGCCGGAACTATTACGGCAAGTTTAACGGGTGCAGCTTCACTTAACGTACTTAAAGCAGGGGACACGATGACCGGTACGCTCGTCCATCCTGCGGGGACTGCCGCTGCGCCATCAATTCAATTTACTGGTAGTACCAACACTGGATTTAGTGCTGCAACCGCAAATACCTTATCATTTGATACTAATGGTGCTGAACGTATGAAAATTTCTCCAACCGGTGTTGTTACCATTAATGGTCTAACATCAACGGGAGTGGTACACAATGACGCTTCCGGAAATTTAAGCACTTCATTAATTGTTAATGCTGATGTCGACCCTACCGCTGCAATCGTTGATACCAAACTTGCAACTATTAGCACATCTGGCAAAGTCGCTAACTCTGCGACGACCGCCACGAGTGCTACGATCGTAAGTACGATTGTCTCACGTGATGCGTCCGGAAACTTTAGTGCAAATACAATTGCGGCTTTAGTAGGATTTTCTGGAAATCTTACGGGAAATGTAACTGGTTCAGCGTCCTTAAATGTGCTGAAAGCAGGGGACACCATGACCGGTACTTTAATACTTCCTGCTGGTACTGCTGCTACACCTTCTCTTCAATTTACCGGTAGTACTAATACCGGATTGAGTGCAGCAACGGCAAACACTTTATCGTTTGATACAAATGGAACTGAACGTATGAGTATTAGTACTTCAAAAATAATAACAACATTAGCAACCGCTGATCAGGCGATACAAACAGCTGCCCCAGCAACAGGTGGTACGGTAACCACCACCGCTTCAATTTCTATTTTGGTATTACAACACGTTGCAAACGTAACGAACGTCACCATTAACTTTCCACCTAACCCAACTAACGGACAAATATTTACCATTATGTTAGGAACTACCAATACCATTACCATAATTAATGCGGGTGGTACTGGAGGCGCAGCAATCGTTAATGGCATTACCGGATTAAACCCTGCATCTGCACCAACTGCAACTGCTAATGGTTCTGCGGTAAGTTACTTTTATTTATCGAGCGCAAACACCTGGTATCGATTGGCAAGAGGTTAAATACTTCGATATGCCTTTTCTATTCGCATAAGCTCATAGGGCTACTCAGTATGACCGGAATAAGGAAACAAAAATGAATAAAAAAATATTTATTATGCTCCTGGTGAGTAACATTTTCGCAAGAACACCAATGCAACCTAAACCACCACGAGAACGTTGGTCAGATATTCAATTGCAATTTAAAGAATTACAACAACAATGGGGAATTAATAAACTACCAAAACCGGGCCAGTTAAGCGCTGGCCCTCGTCCCTCTAATGAACGCGCTAAAGTATTAAAAGATGCGCGCACGAAATTATATAAATTGCTCACGCAACCAGAACTTGATGTGGTTGAAGTTCAAAATGCTATTTTAGATTTTCAGGCGTTGAATCCTCACCATTGGCCACAGCCGAGTGATTATCGCGATATATTAGCAGTTATGCTCGGGAAAAAAAGCGCCGCGCAGGTTTCAGGAAACACCAAGTAATTCTACATCAAATATTAATGTTGCATTTGGCGGTATTACATTGCCGATGCCACTTGCACCATAACCCAATGTTGCTGGAATAATTAAGCGTCGTTTTTCACCAACACGCATGCTCATAACCCCTTCATCCCACCCACGAATCACTTGGCCGCGTCCTATGACAAACGTAAATGGCGCTCCGCGATCTACGGAACTATCAAATTTTTTCCCTAATTCCCCTTTATTGTCCAGCCACCCGGTATAATGCACCGTCACTTGTTGTCCTTTTTGTGGTGTTGCACCGGTACCTTGTTGAATAATTTCATATTGTAGACCGGTTGCGGTTGTTTGACGATTTGATGAATTCATAGATTGATTACTTTCTTGCATATTGTTTTTGTTAGAATTACAGTCACTACAGCAACCACTCAATAATAACAATGTGCTTATTATTACACAAAATTGCTTCATACTATTTTCCTTTTCGAATAGCCACTGCGCCACCAATTTTGGCATCTTTTTTTAATTCGGGAACTCCCTGAGAATCATTCTGCTGAGTTACTTGGGTAGTAGTCGCTTCTGCAAGCATCGTAATAATGAGTTCAAGATCGGTCATATGATCGCGTAAGTTTTCTTTTTTTAGTTCTTTAAGTTTTTTATGCTGATCAACTTTTAATTCAAATGCACCTTGCATAATCTCATTGGTAAGCAGGGCATAATCTTGAGGAGTACGCGCGCCTCGTTCATCCCATTCATCCGTTAATTTATGGCGAACTTCTATACCCAGCATACGTTTAGCAATCCATTCTGGGCTGTATCCTTTTTTTTCATACAACTGCTTAGCTCTTTCTATGCCAAGTTCAGGATTATTGATTTCTTCGATACGCTCTTTACCAACTTTTGCTAACCACAATTTAAACGGTTCAGCTTTAGGAGAGGGAATAGATTGGATGATACGGAACATCCCTTCCATATTGGCACAGTCTGTTTCTCGTTGCTTGCCGTCAGGGGCTGTCAATTTCATCTGTCGACAAATTGTCGCGACTTCACTCCCTTCAGCTACCAAACGCTGTTTTAGCTTTCCCCAATATGATCCAGCATCCGGACTTTCTGTTAAAACTCTACAAACATCAACAACCGAATACCACCATTCATTTTCTAAAAATATTTTTTGTACTTTGTTATTTTTATCATCAAAAATTTGGATAAGTTTATTTTTTGACATCATCTTTCCCAGGAAATATTTTTTCACGACAACCAGCACACAATTTGCTGATATGAACCATTTGATAAGTATCTCTGTATTGAGCATTCCATCGCTTATTATTTGCATTTTCTTTGGCTGTTACCCATCGACAATTGGATGGTTCATAATTACCATCAGGATCAATTCTATCCAATTCGGCATCTTTAAAAGGAACATCCCCAACATCTGCATAATAATTCTCAAATTTATGCCAACGTTCACATACTTTTATTCCGCGACCACCATATTGAAAAAATCTTTTATCATTTTCTCTATGACATCGTCTCATCATCAGCCACCATCGGTTATATATAGGAGTATGAGACATGCCATTGCTTCCACCACTCATTCTGCGAATCTTATCGCAATCTCGACACATTTTACTATTCTTGGTTTTATTTTTACCGCATTGGCAAATGGTTGCAATCATTTTTATACATCCCTTAGAAATACCACTTTAACCCTCAATTATATATAAAAGTATAAACGCTTTAACAAGCTATGCGAGTATGTTTTGAATGATAATGGGAGGCATTTGTCTAAGGCATGATTGTTGTCTATACTACCCATTATCGTGCCCTCCGTCGCCAAGGCTTTGGAGGGCTAACGCCGTAGCTATTCTGCCCCATTTTAGCAATGGTGGACAAGCAGTTTCCTTCAAGGAATATTTTTAATATCTTATCATTTGTCTTAGACATTTTTGTTCACTATACTCTTCAGTTGTCAGTGCCCGTAGCTCAGTTGGATAGAGCAACGGATTTCTAATCCGTAGGTCGCAGGTTCAAATCCTGCCGGGCACACCATACTACGCATAAAGCTTCGAATGGTAGATTAAGCCCTTCGAAGTTTTAACGAAGTAGGGCACACCAGTTCTTTAACCCATTTTAACAAAAATGGGGTTCCAATTTTCATCCAATAGACTCCTGGCTGTCACCAGTTTTTAAAGGATTGCGATATTTCATCGTTTTTTATTATATTCCTAAAAAAAGGATGGTATTATGTCCCTCATAAAAATTATTAACTATGTATTGGTGATAATGACTCTTTCTATACAAACAGCAGCAGGATGTTACACCGCTCCGGTAATAGAGTGGGGTTCTCTTTTAGACTCAAATAAAAAATTTGTAAAAAATCGTGGTTTTGCAAGACAACGTGCCCGATTTAAGACAGGACAAAATCCTCCGGTTATCGTTCTCAGCTGTTCTGATTCTCGCGTCCCACCTGAACTTATCTTTGATCAAACGCTGGGAGCATTCTTTGTCATACGCGTAGCAGGTCAAGTCGTTGATCAAGTGGTCATCAATAGCATCGAATTTGCCGTGAGAACGTTTAATTCACATGTTATTGTCGTTTTGGGTCATTCTCGTTGTGGTGCCGTTTCAGGGGCATTGGAACATTTACAAAAACATGGCGGTACCATCAATAAACCTCATGACGAGTTTAATGCTGTACTTATTCCTATTGAAACGGCAATCATAGAATCTGGTATTGACATTCATGGTGAGAGCGCGCTTGAAGAGGCAGTTCAAGCAAATGTAAAATATATAGCACATCAACTGCTGTCTCGATCCGGTACGATTTCTGATGCATTAAACAATGGGAACGTTATCATTGTCGGTGCCGAGTATTTTATAGATACTGGTAAAGTTGATGAATTGTTTGTAAAATGCCGCAAAAAGCAAGCCATCTAAAAAGAACAAAAATTACTAAAAATTGATAAGAAAAAGGATCTATGATGCGCATCAATTTGCTTGTTTTCACTTATTTGTTATGGTTAACATCTACAACCTATTCATTGGGCCCACTCTTTGCCGATAAACCCAACTCTGACCTTTACTGGAAAGCACTTATTTATATGGCACACAATGATAAAGAAACGGCATTAAAAATTATTGAAGCAATTAAAAATAACCAGCCGCTTACCGTTGCTGACTTAGAAACACCTGGTTCCCTGAATGACTTTTTTGATCAACTTTTTGTACTACAAGCTTCCTATCATCCGGAAATGCTGACCGATTTACGGCTCTTTGAATCGATTGGAATCCGTGAGCATAATGCTCATTTGAGTAGCATGTCTCCCCAATCAATACAAAAAGAGTTTGAAGAAACAAAAGCATGCCTAGTCCAATTACGGAACTACTCACATGATCAGCTTTCGCAAGAGCAAAAAACATCCTATCAGATCGTTGAATGGATGCTCGATCACGAAGTAGCCGGAGAACCATTTTTATTCCATGGCTATGTAGTAAATCAAATGACTGGAATACTGTTTAATCTTCCTTCACTATTTATGATTTTCCATCCACTGGAAGTTGAAGAAGATGTGCATACGTATATCGCTCGGTTAGAAAAAGTTCCTACAAAAATCGCTCAAGTTCTTGAGATACTTGAATTACAGAAACACAAAGATATTGTTCCTCCTCATTTTACGATTGAAAAAGTAATCAATATAATTCAGAAATTAACACCCACTCCGGTAGCACAAAATGTATTCTTTTCTCATCTTGAACAACGTCTTAATACCCTTGAAATACCTGATAAAGAAGCCGTACTCAAAAAAGCCGCTTCGGTTATAGAAGAGAAAATATATCCTTCATTTCAACAACTAGATGCGTTCTTTCATTTATTACTGAGTAGCGACCAACCAAATAATGGGGTATGGGCACTGCCACAAGGAGACGATTATTACAACTACAAGCTCAAACTTCACACGACAACAAATTTAACGGCGCAAGAAATTCATGAAATAGGCCTTGCTGAAGTTACTCATATCGAACAACAAATGCGTGCAATATTTGCAGACGAAGGCATAGTCGACAATACCAAAAGCATTGGCCAATTGATGCAAGAGCTTGCACAAGATCGTTCTTTCTATTATCCAAATACGGATGAAGGCCGTAAGCAATGCCTTGAAGATTATAAGGCTATTATAGAACGAACGCGCATAGAACTAGCACCGCTTTTTGACCTAAAGCCTGCCATTGGGGTAAATGTTGAAGCAGTTCCAGCACACGCTCAAGAAGGGGCACCTGCTGCTTACTATCATGATCCAAGTCTTGATGACTCTCGCCCCGGCATTTTCTTTGCTAATTTGCGCAATATGGATGAAATTCCAAAATATGGGATGGAAACCTTAGCAGTACATGAAGCAGAACCTGGTCATCATTTCCAATTAGCACTTCAACAAAAGATGGATATGCCAATGATCCGCAAAATTAGTGGCTATACCGCATATATTGAAGGATGGGCTCTCTATGCAGAAAAACTTGCATATGAGCATAATTTCTATTCATCTTCGTTTTCAAAACTAGGTCATTTCCGAGATGAAATGCTGCGCGCCGTGCGCCTGGTAGTTGATACCGGCATTCATTACAAACGCTGGACCAGAGAGCAAGCAATTGAATATATGCAAAAATATACCGGCTTTCATTATGATTCTATCGTTACTGAAGTAGAACGTTATTTTGTCATGCCCGGCCAAGCATGCGCGTACAAAATTGGACAACTGAAGATTCTTGAACTGCGTAAACGCGCGCAGGATGCACTTGGTGATGCGTTTGATATTCGCCAGTTCCATAATGTCGTACTGAAACTAGGTGCCGTACCACTGACTATTCTTGAACAAGAGATTGATCGGTATATAAATAATCCCCGTATTAAATTTTAATTTTCACAAATGTATCATCTTTTTTCATCACGGCAAGACTACTCCTGTTCAGTTTTTGTAATTATTGACTTTTAGCATCGCCATCCCTGATTATTTTGAATAAAGGATGAGCAATGAAAAAAATTAGCATAGTTACGCTTGTCATAGGCACTCTATCGGCATTATATAGCTTTAGACCGCAGGACAAAAACAATGCCCTCAATTTAAGTTATGTGCAGATTAATCCTACGGTTATTCGTGCATTTCATCGCAATGACTTTATTTTAATTCCGCGTAAAGATTATTTAAAATTAGAGCGACTTATTCCTGCATTGCGCCGTACTCATCATGAGAAAAAATTCTATAGAGTATTAAGTCGCACATTACTACATGCGCTTGCTCCTTATACCATTATTGTAGATAAGCGTACTTTACCACGCACACCAGATTTTTATGCCGTTTATATTAATGACCAACGTATATTGTTATTACGCAATTCCCAACTTATGGAACTCTTACTTTCGGTAGCAACAAATCAAAATTAAAGGGTAGTCATGAAAAAAATACTATTGTTCACCATGCTTTTGAGTAGCATGTCATCGGTATGGTGTTTTAATTTTTTTAAACGATCAAATACGGATGAATCATCTGCTCCTCAAACAAAATGGCTGCAAGTTGTCGTAACACCAGAAGTGATTGATTATGTCGATCCTAAAGAGTGGACAAGTATGTTTTGGATAGATTTTAGAAAGGTATCTCAGATATTTGCCCTATCGGCAAAACCATATCACAAACATCCTTTTGTTGTTAAAGTACACACAAGAAAACTTTTACGCGAAGTAATGAAACATAATGTCTGGATAAGTCGTTTTGTGCTGGAAACGATGCCCGCTCAAGTTCCGTTAATTATTGATGGTCAGAAATTCGTTATCGCGTACGACAGTGAATTGGCTGAGTTGCTCTTTAGTTTAGCCGGTCAATATTAATTACGCTTCAACAAATATTTTGCTGAATTCATGGGCGATTGAGCGCGCTTGTTCACGATCATGATCAGAAAAATCTTGGGTGTTTTTTATATGTTCATATAAGTCGCTATAAACCGATCGCGTAAAACTGACAAATTGAGTCGCAAATAATCGCACTTGTTCCAACGGAATTGCATCTAAAAAATTATCTTGCCATAAAAAGAGCATAAGCGTCTGTTGTACAAATGAGTATCCGCTAAATTCCGGCTGCTTGAGTAGTTCAACAATGATAGCGCCTCGTTTTAAGCGCCGTTGAGAGACTGCATCAAGCTCCGTACCAAATTGTGAGAATGCCAGCAGTTCTTGATATTGCGCTAACTCGAGTCGCAATGCCCGGGTAACTTTTTTAATTGCTTTTGTTTGTGCAGCACCACCAACCCGCGATACGGAAAGTTCAATGTTAATTGCCGGACGAATGCCCGCGTTAAAAAGTTTCGTATCCAAAAATACTTGGCCATCGGTAATAGAAATTAAGTTCGTTGGAATATAGGCAGTAATATCATCAGATTGGACCTGTACAATAGGAAGTGCCGTAATTGAGCCACCTTTGAGTAATTTACCCGCACGTTCAAGCAATCGAGAATGCAGATAAAAAACATCGCCCGGATATGCTTCACGCCCGGGAGCACGACGCAGCAATAATGACATTTCACGAAATGCTATGGCATGATAACTTAAATCATCATACACAATAAGTACATCTTTTCCCTGATCTCTAAAATATTCAGCGATGGTGCATCCGACATACGGTGCAATATATTGATTAAGCACCGCCTCTGAAGAATCAGCATTTATGATGGTGGTATACGACAGGGCATCATGTTCTTGTAATAACCGCACAATGCGCGCAATATTTGCTTTGCGTTGCCCAATAGAAACATAGATGCAAATTACCCCTTTACCTTTTTGATGAATAATAGTGCTGAGTGCTATAGAGCTTTTGCCCGTATTACGATTACCGATCAATAATTCACGCTGCCCACGACCAATAGGAATTAATGTATCAATTGCGGTGATGCCCGTTTCTAATGGTTGATTAACGGGAGAGCGTTCAATAATGCCGGGGATATGTGCTGCTTCAATCGGCCGATATTCTTGGGCCGGCAGATCGCCAAGGCCATCGATAGGTTCAGCTTGTGCTGATATGACCCGCCCTAAAAATTGATCCGATACGGGCGTTTTAAATACCTCACCCGTGCGTGCTACTCGTTCCCCTTCTTTGACTGGTATCGTATTTGATAATAAAAAGATTGAAACAAATTCTTGTTCCAATCCTAAAATCATTCCTTTATTACCATGCTCAAAATCAACTAATTCGCCGTAACAGGCTTTGAGTAATCCATGTACCGTACAAATACCATCACCCACCTGAATAACCAATCCTATTTCATCTAATCGCGTCGTTGGTATATCACGCAGACGTTGTTCAAATAATGATACTAAGTCAGTATTTTTAATTTCCATATCGTGCTCCCGATGGGATTAACAGAGTATATGAGGCAAGCATTTTGCGTGCTGAACATTCCCATGCATAGGTATCACTACAAAGAGAAACTCCCATAATGAGCTCCGGATTAATTTTATATTGATATACAACATCAGCATCTATTTGTTCCGATGCCCAATCCACCAGCCGATCCCGATCTGCTTTGCTTAACTCATGCGAAGATTCAAGAATCATATATTGAATATTTTTACTACGCAACGCATATTCTGCTAATGCCTGTAGTACCGAAGGTAATAAAAAAACGCGCCGATCGATATCTAATAGATCAACCAGTTTTTGCAATAATGCAGCGCAAGAAAACGTATTTAATAAACGTTTGTATTGTTCTTGGGTTAATGACTGATGATAGATAAGCACCTGCGAAAGTGCATTTAAGGCAAGGATATCATCAATCGTCAAGGCGTGTGGATATACTTGTAACCATGCTTGTGCGTACCGTGCTGCCAAAATGATGCTATTTTTATCCATGGGAATCACCTTTGAGCGATTGAATAATAGCATGTATTTGTTCTTTGCCGGTTGTTTGAGAGGTATATTTTTTTTGCAGCTGTTGATGCGCCTGTTCATATGCTTGTTCAAAAACATAATTCTGAACGCGTTGCAAATGACGATACTCTTGTCGCGTATGCATATACTCATTGATGGTAGTAATCCGCTCTTGTTGTTCTTTCAGCGCCTGTTGTCTTTCCTGTTCAATCGTTCTATGCCATTGATCAAGTAAGATTAATAATTGCTGCGCTTGTACATCGTACACCGATCGCTGTCGTTTTATCGATTCATATTCTAATAATGTTTTATCGTACGTTTGTTGTTCATTAATTAATTGTTGTTCATGTACTTTAAGCGCAGAACGAAGTCCCGGAATAAAATAACGGGTTATAAGATGCCAAAATATATACACAATAAGCAGCATGTTCAGAAAAGAAAAAATGAGATTACTTATGGGTAATACATTCATCTTCAGCCTTCTTAATCATGTATTGAACAATGGGTGCTACGAGTTTGTCGAGTGTATCAACTTCTAACGCGGTTTCTTTTTCTGACGGTGATACAACTGAGATAGCAGGAAGTGACGGTGTTGCTGGTACCGATGACATGAGACGCAGTCGCCATTCATGTTTCTGGCGGGCAAATTCAACCGATTGCATTTGTATAGCATCTTGCGCTTGTTGTATGGTGAGTAACAATTGCTTTTCGGTTGCATCTTCTTGCTGCATAATACGCGCCAGTGGCCGAATAAGAATTATATCGAATAAAATATAGGCAACTATCACATTTGCCATTTGTACTAATAACGTACTATTTATATTCATAGCGTTATTTTTAATCGAGATTTTATGTTAAGAAAATTAAGAAAATTGCCACTAACAAACAATAAACCGCAATAGATTCAACAAAACCCATTGCGATTACCATCATAAACTGTAAGGAGCCACGTAGATCAGGATTCTTAGCGACACTATCAAAGGCTCTGGAACCTATCATTCCCTGTCCTATTGCCGGTCCAATACTACCGATTCCCATCACCAGTGCTGCTCCTATGTAAGCTGCCACTTTCATCATAACTGAGTTATCCATCGGTCACTCCTTGGCATTACGGGCAATCCCCGTTCTAAACCTTTAACATGATTTTTACTGTACACCCGTTTGGGCTATTATGACAAGGTAATTCCAGTACCATACGGTATTTTCGAGTTATTTATTGGTGAAATACCACAAAAGGCTGCTACCTGCGCAAAGAGCTTTTCTTGTTCCGCTGTATCCGTTTCAAATTCTTTATCAACTTCCAGCGTTAATACCGGTGTTTTCTCAAGATACGGTGCAATATCCTGCTTTTTGACAAGCCATTGCTCATGTCGATCATGAAGCTTTTGAAGATAATCGAGACCAACGGCTGATTCTTCATGACGATTACGTTTTTGTAATCGTTTATAGCAAATAGTCGGATCAGTTTTTAAATAGATAAAACCATCCGGTTTTTGGGCATAGGTATCAACTAACCATGAGAACCAATCAACATATAAGTTCCATTCAAGTTCTGACATTAAACCGGTTTCATAACAATTTTTAGCAAAACAGTACCGATCAGAATAAACAGAACGTTCTAATAATTGCAGCTGATGAGGATTATTAATAGCAAATTGCTGTTGTTCAAGAATGCGCGTGACAAAGGCGTATGATTGAAAAGTATATGCCCAGCGCTTGGTATCAGTATAAAATTTCTCCAACAGATTATGTTCTCCAACCTGTTGCCATTTAGTATGCGGTTCAGGTACTATCTGCAGAGGTAATGCATTACCAACCAATCGCAAAAAGGTAGATTTCCCCGCTCCTATATTACCTTCTAGAATAAATAACTTTTTCATGGAGAACCTCAATCAAATAGTAATAAAAAAAGCATCCAAAATTATTCCTATCTTATATATCTGCAAGAAAAAATCGAATTTTATTACCGGACTAATTTTGTGCTCTTTGAAAAAATATACTACATTATGGGCTTAGCAAGACTTTTTACTGACAAACAGGACTACACATGAAAAAAATAGGATTGTATAGCATTTTATGCTTGCTTATCAACAGTGATATCAGCGCAAATAATCCCGTATTAAATCCAGGTTTACCATTTGATACCATCGCATTAGACGACATTGTCTGCTTACCCGAAACGCCACGAGATAACCGCCAACTGGCAACTGATTTTTTATGTCAAATTATCGATGATTTAAGAGAGGCTACTCCTCAAGATGCTCGCGAATTAATACAAACGCTCCTGGCAACAAAATTAGATCTTTTTCAAGAAGATATTTATTGTCAAACGCGTGAAATTAACAATCGCACCTTATTTAAAATGCCAATATTGCGCAAACATTTACCAACTACCGACTGGTGGGAACTTACGGTGCATACTTTTTATGATCAGATGCATTCGCCGATTAGTTCCTACTTTATTTTAGATAGCCAAACACTCAACGATAACTTAGAAGAAATTTTGCCACTCTTTACCACTTCAACACTCGATGAGTTCCTTGAATTGGCTAATGCCGTAGAAGTTACCCAACGTCGCTCCGGTTTGATGTTTAATTTTATAAAACGGTACCGCGATTGGTTCTTTGGTATCCGCTTTCCTTTTTACTATTTAGAACGAAATTATGATGCACCGGGTGAGCCTGAAATACCAAAATCATTTATTCGCGCCCATCTAGTCAACGACAAAATAGGTCTTGGTGATACTGAATTTTCTTTCGCGTATTACTTTCATGATACTGAATGGGCTACGGTTGTCGGTGGGCTTGAATTGACCTTGCCAACGGCGATTACCATTCATAACGGATTATATGGGTCACCGTATCCTAATTGCGGCTATCGCCCTCCTTTTGATATTAATACGATCATTGATAACTTCTTTGCAAATAAGGGAGATCTGTGTACTACCATTAATCAGTTCAATGATTTAGGCTTTGCGGTAGTTGATCAACTGGGCGCATTATTCTTAGATAAAAAACTAGGCGCCAATCATCATCCAGCAATCGCATTATTTATACAACCGGTGGTACAAATGTCCGATCATTGGCTTTTTGAAGGATATGGTTCTATCGAATACTATATTCCTAAAACAGAAAGAAGATTTTTCATCACGCCACGCGATCTTTCAGGATTTGATACGCGTGATTTTGATAATGATGATGCGGCAAAAGATAATTTATCTTTTTTAAGCCAACAACTGCTTGATGCACTCTTTTTCAATAATTTAGACGTTCAAGTTTTTCCTGGTTGGGTTCTTGAATTAACCGGACAAGTAACGTTAGATTACGAAGCATGGCAAGTACATGCAGGTGCCGATTTTTGGTTACAAACAAGTGAGCATTTTGATGACATATGTGTTCCAAGAGGCATACCGCGTCCTACCTCAAGCATCATACACCGTGCAGAACGCCGGCAAGCTGAACAGGTCAGAGTATTTGGCGGCTTTCAATATACCTTAGAACGCAATCATACCTGGATCTTTGGATTCCACGGTGATGCAAGTGTTTGGAATCGCAACATTGGAAAAGGTTTCTCTCTCGTATTTTCTCTAACCAGCTATTTTTAATTCCCCTTTTTAAAAGGAGCTTTTTGTATGACTATGCAAAAATATGCATGTTTTTTTATGACCATGGTAGGTGCCTCATCTTTTGCCACTCAAGAAGTAACCTATTCTGGCCCACTCAAAAATAAGGTCTTGCATAATCTTGATGGCATTTTCATAAAAGAAGATGCAATTGAAGATATTATTCGACTCTATCAATGGTTAACAAAAAAGATTAACGAGCTCGACATTGTTATGGCAGAAGAGATAAAAGGGCTTGATACCCATCATGAATTGAATCGTCTTAAAACAGAATTTGAAGAAAAAACATTGCAATTTATTCACATTGCGCGTGTGGTTAAAGCATGGATGATAAAACTGATCGAAGAATGGGCCGTCTTACATAATCGACAAGATACGTTATTAGCATTATGGACAACGATGCCGAACAGCAACGAACATGAATTTATCAAGGAACAGATTACCAACACCACCCAGCTTCGCGCATTTTTGTGCGATCTGCGTAGTTTCTTAGGTGATCTAGTACAAAGTTGCACAAAAGGATATAATGCTTTTTTAAGAAGCCAACCCAAAAGACAATCTTAATTAAAATCCATGAACCAGAGCGACCAGATTACCGGCATCATTGAACGTTGTGTTTTTCATAATAAAGAAAATGGTTTTACCGTATTTATTTTGAAAATTAATGCTCGGGAGACCGTTACCGTCTGCGGTCATTTATCCCAGGTGACGGTAGGAGAACAGATATCTGCGCGTGGTTCCTGGACTACCCATCCTAAATTTGGTAAACAATTTCAGGCTCAAGAATGTGTGGTACAAGTACCGACAACCATTTTGGGCCTGAAAAAGTATCTCGGCTCCGGCCTTATCAAAGGGATCGGACCAATCTACGCACAAAAATTAGTTGATTATTTTGGCACCCAAGTTCTTGATATTATTGATCAATTTCCGGAGCGCTTATGCGAAATTGATGGCATTGGTCCTTCACGCAAACAAACGATCATTGAAGCGTGGAAAGAACAAAAAGAAGTTGCCAATATCATGGTATTCTTACGAGAAAAAGGAATATCTGCCGTTTATGCCGCTAAAATATTCAAACAATATAAACAACAATCACTCCCCATTATTCAAGAAAATCCGTATCGTCTTGCCGATGATATTTGGGGTATCGGCTTTAAAACAGCTGACACCATTGCACAACAACTGGGATTTGCGTTCGATTCAGCTGAACGAATCGCCAGCGCAATAAAATATCTGATTAGCAATGCGACTACCCAAGGGCATTTATATTATCATCTTGATAAACTTATTAGTGCCACCATCGAGTTGCTGGAATTAACCAATGAGCATTTGCCACTCGTTGAATCGCTGATTCAATCATTGCATCAGGACCAAACATTAAGCATTATTCCGCATCAAGATCAATATTTAGTTACCTTAAGTCAATATCACGCATGCGAAAAATCGGTTGCACAACGCCTTGATTCATTTATAAAAAAAGAAGCGGCACTGCGCCTTGATATTCAACAGATTTATAATAATTTACGCCTTGCAACAGATATTCAATTAACGGAAGATCAACAACGCGGCATCCTTGCGTGCTTGCAAAATCGAATTACGATCATTACCGGCGGTCCTGGTACTGGTAAAACAACGTTGATCAAAAAACTGCTTGATATTCTTGATAGTCATCGCATTAATTATAAACTTACCGCGCCGACTGGACGTGCTGCAAAGCGCATGAGTGAAAGTACTCGTCGGCCTGCCCTGACATTACACCGCCTCTTGGAATTTGATCCTTCTACCGCACGCTTTCTTCATCATGAACAGAATGCGCTCGATCTTGATTATTTGATTGTTGATGAATCATCAATGATCGATATTTTTTTAATGAATTCGCTCATTAAAGCAATTCCATTCAATGCTCATCTGGTATTTATTGGTGATGTTGATCAACTGCCTTCCGTTGGTGCTGGTAATGTATTGCGTGATCTTATTGCAAGTAATCAGATTCCGGTCGTTCGTTTGCATACCATCTTTCGCCAAGCACATAATAGTTTAATCGTGGTAAATGCCCATCGTATTAATCAGGGAGAATTCCCTGTAATACAAGCACCGGATGCAAAAAAAGATTTTATTTTTATTAAAGAGCAAGACCCTACCAACATAAAGCAACATATAGAATCGACGTATAAAAAATTGAGCAGCTCATTTAATATTCATTGGCATGATACCATGGTATTAAGCCCAATGCACCGTACGCTCGTCGGCACACAAACGCTTAATACTCTCTTGAAAGAATATTTAAATCCAATCTCTGGTACCACGATCATGCATATGGGTATCAGCTATAGTATTGGTGATCGGGTAATGCAATTGCGTAACAATTACGATAAAAAAGTTTTTAATGGTGATATTGGGTATATAGAAAATATTCAATCGGAAGAACGTATTATACAGGTTGCATATCCTGAAGGCATTGTAACGTATGAAGGTCATGAATTTGACGAAATCACTCTGGCGTATGCAATTTCTATTCATAAAAGTCAGGGGTCTGAATTTCCGGTGGTTATTATTCCCTTATTTATGCAACATTTTATACTGCTGCAGCGCAATCTTTTGTATACTGCTATTACTCGTGCAAAAAAAATGTGTCTTATTATAGGACAACCACAAGCAGTTGCTATGGCAATAAAAAATAATAAAGAAGTAACACGTCTTACGCTGCTTAAAGAACTCATTATGCAACGCTTTTGTGTATGAAATATTTATTTTTTTTGCTCCTGCTCATAAGTAATATCGCACAGTCCTTAATTATTCTTGATCCGATTGGTGACAACACCAGTAGCCGCATTATCGATCATGATTTTGAAGCTGGTCTTACATTACAATGCGCTCAGGCGATTACCCAATCAATGACATCACCAATAGTACTCACGCGTACTGCAGGCAAATCAGCCATGCCATTTCCAGAACGTCAATCATTTGCTAATCGCTCAAATGCGCAATTTTATTTCAGTATTAGTTTCTATGTTGATACACAACCAACTATCGCGCTGTATTATCATTGTGCCTATCCGGCAACCGATTTTTGGCAATTCCCGTATCATACCCTTGCTACCGTTCCTTTTGATCAGATCCATCGGCGCACGATTCATCAGAGTGCAAAAATGGCGGAACGCGCTGCCGATTATTTACACAAAAATAGTACCGTATTAATTCAAGATGTAATCGGTATTCCTATTGCTGAATTACAAGGGCTGACCTGTCCGGCACTTAAATGTGAAATTGGCTTAGTGCATGCATCGCAATGGCATGACTATGTTCCGCTTTTATCATCATTGATTACACATCTGTTAGCAACACCATGAAATATTTATTGTACGCCCTTGTCATGATCAGCTGTTTCTCCGGAATGATTTTTTTTGCATGGTATTATGAAATTATTCTGATCTCTTTCAGTCAGAAAACAAGATTGCAACCAGCAATCACCCAACAACAGACTATTTCATTATGGTATTTTAAAGGCGCACAATGGCATCAAGAGCTACAATCAATTATTCATGATCCTCACGATCTTAATCTATCGGCACAAAAAATAGTCGAACACTGGATTGCCACGGTGTTTAACCAAGGCCTTATCTATAAAAAAGTGTCTGTTCAATCCGTTACGTACAACAGTACCGGCTCTGATATATATATTTCTTTTGATCGCACGCTATTTCATCAACAACAATCAACGTATCAAAAAATAATGCTCATTAATGCACTGGGTAAAACATTACAAAAAAATGGCATTACGGCGCAGCGCATGCATCTTTTTGTGCAACATGTTTACTTGAGTGACCCTCATCTGCTGTGCAACTATGGGTTACCTACGACAGGATTTTAAATCTGCTTGCTTTGGATAAGACTCTTTACAAAATCATCGGTAGATTGCTACATAATGTACTATATAAGGAGTTTATTATGACGCCACAAGAATCCCCACGATCTCAATACAAAATACCTACGTTAAATGATACCGCCAAAGGAATTATTGCACTGACACTTGGTGTTCTTTTAGTTCTCTATGTTTTTGGGTTAACGCCCGTTTTTATGGGATATTTATTAGGATTTTTGGGAGCTGGTCTTATTATTTACGGTGGTATGTTATTAAAGCTTGATAAAAAAATTAAACAACTAATCCGCCGCTCTTAAAGATTTTTTTCTGGGTTATAGAGCGATACATTATTATCTTGCTCAATAATCACCCGACGAATTGGTTCTGCAATTGCAATATGATGTTTACGTAAAAGTGACACAATAGCAAAGCGCACTTCACTGGAAATTTCCCATTTATTAAGAACATTGTCTGGCCCTAAAAATCCACGCACTAAAAAGACAAAGCCGTGTACTCCAAATTCATTCAACCATACAATCGGTCGTGGGTTGCGCAATACATGAATATTACTTTCCATTGCTTGTAAAATAAGTTCTTTTACCAATGTTGGATCAGCCGTATACGGCACGGTGATAAACATATCTTCAAATGCAATAAAGGTGCGCGTGTAGCTCCAATTGGCAATTTGGCCACTGACTACTTTTGAATTAGGAACAAAAATGGTATAGCTGTTTTGAAATCGTAACATGACCATCCGCGGGGTAATACGTCGTACCACACCACTGGTGGTGTCATTAATACGCACAAAATCACCAATCTTAAAAGGACGCTGCACTAAAATAATAAAATAGGCGATAAAGTCGTTAGCATAATCTTTGAGCGTCCAACCAAAACCGATTAAGAGCGGTGCGGCAACATACGGAATTAAAAAGCCTAATCCGACCCGCATCAGTCCAAACAAGGTAACTACCGCGACAATAAAATAATGTACCAAGCGCGATATGGTATATTGAATACCGGCATCGATCAATAACAAATCAAAAATACGCTGCAGCACAAAATGATCTACGACAAAAGCCAGAACAAAACTACCTAAAATAAAGCTGATCAATTCCATCAACGATAAAATATTTATTTCTCGTAGTTCACTGCCAACCCCGACATGGAATATCCCCACTTTTAATAAATCACTCACCTGTTGCATAGTAACCACGTATCCCCACATACGCGCACTAACCACAACACCAATAAAAATAAATATGACAAAGGTTGCAATAACGTACATACCATACCAAGTTTTTGCCCCTACAAAGCGTTCTTTAACTGAATCAGGAGAGTATTCAAAAAAAAGATGCAACGATAATTGCTTAAACCAAGCATGAATAATAAATAATAAACGCACGACAATCAGCGTGCTGACCGTTCCCCATAAGGTATATGAAATGAGGCTACCAAAACCAATATGCGGTTCACTCAAAATAACTAAGATAATGACCAACCCAAGCAATGGATAATAATAGAGATCGATATATTCTCGAATCATGCTCCACCACTGACCACGAACCGGCAAGAATTCTAAAATGTCTTCTTTGCGAATCAACGAAACTAAAATAATCCGAATACCGATGGAATAAAGCGCAAGCAAAATAACGGGCAATTCAGAACGACTATATAAACTTCCCATGATGAATGCTTCACGAAAGCACAACACAAAAATAGAAAAAAGTAATACCGGGAAAACTAATGAAATAAAGCGTGGCTGAAAGGTACTACTAAAAAAGATATAGCGCAATTCTTTATTGCAATCGGCAATATGATGGACAAACTTCCAGGCAAGATAACCAAGCCATGGAATTGAGGCTACATAAAATAAAACACCTAAGAATAAATCGAGGCGCTCTACTCGGAGTAGAACCCAAAAAATGCCCCAGGCACTTAATGACCACAGATACTCATACACAAACTGCACAATACAGGCAATAAATCCGACAAAAGAGCGCAGTCCTTTGGTACTTACTTCCTGCTCTAAAAGCAGTGCATAGATGCGCGGCAAACTGATATGCAATGCCAATAAAAATACGGCAACCAGCAGAATTACGATAATCCAGATAATGATAACATTACCCGACACGCGTGCGGTAAGCGCATCAACCAGTCGTTGTTTCAGTTGCGTAAAGAAAAGGCCACCCAAACGCACCACATCAGTTGCAAACGTACGCAAATCTGACGGGACTGCTAAGATACCACGCAAGGTGATCGCATGTCCTGAACGACGCCAGATACTGATACTGGCAAGCTCCGCGGTAATAGCATCAATAAGCCGTAAATTATTGGCGGTAATATCAAACATGCTGGAATATAATTCGATCAATTTGCCATGAAGTTCTATTTGGTCACTCATCATGCGATACGCACTTGCAAGCAACCGACGACATGCGGCAAATTCAATATCATAATTTTTGAATAATAACGTTCTTTGCTGTTCTAAATTTTTAATCTGTTCTTTTATAGAACTCATTGCCTTATTTTGTATCGTTAAGGCATAGGTAGCACTATCGCGACGTTCTTTCAACAGCGCTTGTTCCCGCAATACCGCCTGACGTGGTTCGATATATTGTTTACCTTCGGTAATAATCTCTTCTTCTGAACTAAATCGATTAAACGTAATTTTATGCCATGATTCCATAACGCGCAGTTTAATATGCTCTTTATAGAATTCCTGTTCAGCAAGATTACCATGTGCATCTAAAAGCTCGGTTTGTTTATCGAGCAACATGATTCGATATTTCAACAGAATAATTTTTGACCATTTTACATATTCTTGAGCGGTGGTTGGGACAAAGACATTTTCTTTAAATTCTTTGATATCAGCAACATGGATACTCAACTCTGATGCTAATTGATCCAATTCCTGTTTTGTTTGGTCACTTTGAATTGCCTTGGCTTTGCCCTCTTTATAAAATCGTTTGCGGGCATCCAAGAAATCTTGGCGCCGCCCTTCTAATTTTTGTCGTTCCTGTTCCACATCAGCTTCACTGACCCGATGACCAAAGCGAATTTGGATTAATTGTGCCTCAAAAACTTTGCGCCGTGCCTTTGCAATAAATAATTTTGATTCCAATAAAGCATGGCGATGTTTAATATCATTAACTTTTAAATCTTCTAGTTGGCGCTTATATTCCAAATATCGCAAATCAGCATCAAGCAGTTGCGCCCGCAATGCCATTAACCGTGATTGTAATAATGATTGCTCATCATAGGCCATGAGCAATTCTTCCTGTTCTTTTTTCTTATCTTTATATGCTTTTTGGGTAGCTGCCGCATTTTTTTCTTTATTGCGCAGCTCAATAATGGCATTACTCTTTTCTTCTTCCAGACGAGCGATACGCTCATCCTGTTCTGCAAGACGGGAACTTGCCCCCTGCAAATCTTCAAAACTAGAAACGGATTTTACATCGAGCATTAATATTTTAAATTGGGGATCCTTTAAGTATTCCTCAAGAACCTTAATATGCTGTTCTAGACTTGAGATAAGTTGCTTCCATAAAACCGGAATCGTATTAAGCACATGATGTGATTCATTCAGACGCGCTTTGATTTTTTGCAATAACTGATATTCGGAATTTTCTGCTTTTTTTAAATCCTGCTCAACTTGATTAATGTTCTGCATTTCTCGTTCAAGTGCTAAGCGAGCATCATCTATGGCAATTTTTGCTTGGTCTTGCAGGGTATGGACTTCTTCATTCAGTGCTTCCAGACGCTGCTGTTGATCTGCTACCCCTACGGCAACATGAATTTTTGAGGCGGGTGAATGAGAGCCAAGGCCAAAGAAATCCAGAATATCTGCCTGCAATACACTATTGGGCAAACAAAAAAGGACAAAAAGTACTATTTTTTTGATTATCATGATTTTATAATTTCAATAATGCCGTCATGGTACGCAATTGATTTATGGGCAAATAAGCTTGTAAACAGGAGAGTATAACTTCTTGGAGTATATCTTCATCCACCTGATCGGCAAGCGATTCTATCTTATCAAGCGGGGTCGTTAAACAAAGCTCTACATGCGTATAATATATATTAATTTGATCAGAAATTATTCCTATACTTATAAGGATTTTTAATATAATTACTTTTTTTAAGCGATCAGTAAAGGTTTCCGGCATTATCCGATAAATAACGGTTATCAAAATATCGATAACCTCAGGAGCGGTTGTACCAATCGGTATACAATAGCGGCAAATCTCAAGCAAATGGTGAATAAACTCTAACCCTTCCTGTGCCCATACAAAAGGGGCTTGTAGCTGCTCTACATTGATAAGCCGCGGAATCACCCCTACTGGTGTCGCAAACGAATAGCGCAGAATGGCACCATTGCATATTGAATGCATATGCGTCGTCAGTAATGCATCAAAGCGACCATGTATTTTATCAAGTAATGCTATTTTGTATCCGGTGGCATGGTTGGTACGCAGCACTAACCCAAAACTAGTATCCACATGAAGCTCTTATTTTGTAGTTATTAATGTTCTTTAGTATAGCCAATTCTAAGTTGTCCCCGCACTCTTTACTTTTTTTCTCGCTCTTTTCTATCATGGGGGTACTTACTATATGGGGGATGGTATGAAATTATTCACTACCGTACTAATAACGATATTCTTTTATTCCTGCGTATTTGCAAAAATGAAACCGGGCCTTGCACCATTGCCTTCTGCACAAGTTGTTTTGGTTATTGTTGTTGATCAATTGGCGGAGTACCATTTACAAGATCTTATTTTTAAACATGGTTTTAAACTTTTTATCAATCAAGGATTTAGTTACGAAAATGCTCATTTTAACACCGCCGTACCTGGCACTGCATGTGATCATACAACCTTATCGAGCGGCACGTATGCTTCAACGCATGGCATCATCGCCAATACTTGGTTTAATCAAGACAATAAATTAATCCCTGCTGAACAAGATAACCGTTTCCCCCTATTAGATAATCCAGGTCAGAAAATAACGGGTGCTTCAGCATTCAATATTATGACCGATACTCTCTCCGATCAGGTTATGTTTTCTCAATCTGCCACGACGCCATATCAAGCGGTAGCCGTGTCGGTTAAAGCACGTGCTGCAATATGTTGTGGCGGCAGAAATGGGGCCGTATTCTGGTTCAATGAAAATACGGGTAACATGACCTCAAGTACTGCTTATTTTAAAGAATTACCCGCATGGGTCACCGAATTTAATAAAGAGCACAACCCGCTGGTCCATTTAGAGTCAATAACCTGGAGACCGTTTTATCAAGATCCAAACATGTATAATCGCTATATTATTGCCCAAAATGACTTTCAACCGGCTCCGACTATTTTCAATACCACTATTACGCTCAAAAAGGATGGCAAAATTATTGATGAGCATCTTGAATTATTTGAACGTACTCCCGCTATGGATGATATTCTATTTCCTTTTGCAAAGCTCTGTTTTGATCAGTACAAACCTACCGGCAAAAATGATCATTTACTCTTCTGGCTATCAGTAAGCACGCTTGATAAAATTGGGCACGTGCATGGTCCATGGAGCAAAGAAGCAATCGATTACTTATATCATCTTGATGCAAAGCTCCTTGATTTTATGGAATATGTACAAAAGTCAGTTGGTAAAGAGAATGTTCTTTTTGTGTTAACTGCCGATCATGGCACCATACAGATTCCAGAACAAATAAATCGATCTCCTGTTCCACTCGGCCATCGCATTTACACCAAGACATTAATAGAACAGATGAATCATTTGATTGAACAAAAATATGGCATTTCTGATGCTATTATTGGCTATCAAGCACCCGGTTTTTACATCAACAAGCAAATTGATGCGCAAGTAAAAAAAGCAATTGCCCAAGATGTAAAAAATATGTTACGCGCATTACCACAAATCAAACATGTCTGGACTGCTGATGAATTAAGCAAAACATGTGATAAAGATGCACAACCGTTTAAAAATCAGTTCTATGAAGGACGAAGTCCAGATATTATTTGCGAACCAACCCCCTATACATTAATAAGCAAAGATCCGGTTGGTATTGATCATGCAAGTCCTTATAACTATGATACGCAAGTTCCACTTGTCTTTTACTGGCCTGGACATTTACCGCCACATCGTATTTATGATCCGATAAATATGACACAACTTGCACGTACGCTTTCTTTTATTCTTGATGTTCCGCCACCATCAGCATCTGTATATCAAGTATTGCCAGAGTTGTTACCATGCCTGACTAAAAAACAAAAAAGGTAATCCATGCGTATTTACTTTGTATTATTTCTGACGGCAAGCATATCGGCAGACACCATGTATATGCCATATCATACCAGTCATGTACGCGTTCATCGTGATCAAAATAATCAACAATACCAGGTTGAACTTCCGGTAGAATCATATGCGATCGACGATGAAGAACGGACCCTGTCGGTACCACCCATTATTATTCCCCCAAAGCCAGTAACGTATGATCAAGATGAGCCGGAACTTGATACTGATTATGAACCGGAACTTACCGTACCAAATCCATAGGAACTTATTATGAAGATTAAATTATGTATTGCTTTAATGAGTACCTGTTATCTTTCAACAATAGCCATGAATAAAGAAAAAATTTTATCGCAGGTAAAAGCAGGTGGTTATTCACTGGCAACAGCATTTTCAGTTGGACTTATTATCTATTCACTGTACGAAATACCAAATCGTCCTCCAATAGATACGGTTACTAGTATTATCGCTGGGTTCGGTGCAGGAGATTATTTTAGAGAAAAAGCATACAGAAATATAATGCAGGCATGGAAAGGGAAAAATTATAAAAAAATAGAACATATACATATGTATATATTGGAGATATCCAAAGAAGCCACACAAAAAACAATGGTTTTATTAAAACAATTAGCAGATTCAAATTATTTTGATATGAACGTAGATCTTACCACTCAAGGTGGGTCAGAAAAAATACCTGCAACCATACGATTAAAAACTATTAAGACAGAAGAACCAACCACCCAAGAACTGGTCGATTATTTTAAAGAAACTCCAACAGATATCCCCGAAGCTGATAAAAAGTAATTATTCACAACCGGATTGGCCACCCAAAAAATAACTTACCGCACTATTGCCAACCGAAAGCAGAGCGATTAGACCAACAATGATAGTATTTTTCACCATTTTTTTAGGATCAATAAAATCTTTTAAATGAAAATCATCTTCCGACTGTTTTTTTTCTATTATTTCTTTTAAAGCCAATGTCCATAACTGCTGCATTACTTGCGCTTGCGTTTTCTGATTTTCTTGCATCTCCATTTGCTGACGTTGCATTTGTTGTATATTTTCTTCTGAGTATGTGTAATGAGATACCGGAGCAGTTGACATAAAAGTTGGCGTCGGTGAAGCAGAGGTATGAAAGCTCGAAAGTGTCGTCATACAACTATCTAAAACCTTATTGGTACGTGGATAACCTCGCGCCTCATAGGCAGCATGAAGAAATCTATATATTCGCGTATCTGAAGAATCTATAATCCAGGGAAATTCTTTTAATCGCTCTTTAAAACTTGGAACTTTTGCATCTCCTTTAAGCTCTTTCAACAGCTCCAATATTATTTTTTTTTGATCAGATTCAAGCTTTCCTAATGCCGCATGTATTTTAAAAATATCTGCCTCAGTAGTTCTAATAGGACTCACTCCTTTTAACATTTCGTATGACTCTACTTTCATTTCCGTATCTTTTAACCTTGTTGGACTCATGGGATAAAGTTTCAGAATTCCCTCATCTTTACTTTTTATATTTTCTGGATTACTTATATCAAATTTAAGCGTCAGTGAACTGCTTGTTCTTTTTGGTTGTTGATATTGATCATCAGAATCAGTCTGTTCCATACCTTTTATGAAGGGCACTGCTAGTAAAATACAAAACAAATAATAGTTCATAACTCCCCCATTAATTTTATCTCTATAACATTTTTATCATGTCATAGGTTAAAAAGGGGGCGCAACAATTTACTTGCGTTGCAAATCGAGCCATTCACGACGTAATGCGATTGCTTTTTCAAACTCAAGATTGTCAGCTGCTTGCTGCATCTTCTGTTCGAGTTCTACGATACGACGCTGACGCTCATCTTCTGAAAGTTCAGGAAGTTTAGTTTTTTTGCGCTGTTGCGCTTCAAGAATTGCTTTTTGAATGTTAGAGATGCTTTTGGTTACTTCTCGTTTTACACTCACGGGAGTAATACCATGTTCTTCATTGTACGCTTGTTGAATTTCACGGCGACGATTGGTTTCATCGAGCGCTGCCTGCATAGAACCGGTTATTCGATCGGCATATAAAATAACACGCGATTCGGTATTACGTGCTGCACGCCCAATAATCTGAATGAGTGATCGCTTATCACGCAGGAAGCTTTCGACATCAGCATCCATAATAGCAACCAATGCTACTTCCGGCAGATCGAGTCCTTCGCGCAATAAGTTAACACCTACTAAACAATCAAAGACACCTAGGCGGAGCTTATTTAAAAGCTCAGTGCGCTGTGGTGTTTTAATATCGGAGTGCAAATAACAGACACTAATATGTCGTTCTTGCAAATAACGTGCTAATTCTTCTGCTAGTTTTTTAGTCAGAACCGTTACTAATGAACGATAGCCATTTTTTGTCGTTTGCCTAATTTGTTCTACCAGATGATCGAGTTGCCCTTTGCGGCCATGAATTTCTACTTTTGGATCTAATAGTCCGGTTGGACGAATGATCTGTTCTACCAACACATTAGAATTGCGTATTTCATATTCACCGGGTGTTGCGGAGATAAAAATAACATCATTAAAAAATGATTCTATTTCTTCAAATTTTAATGGACGATTATCATACGCAGATGGCAGACGAAAGCCAAAATCAATAAGGGACTTTTTGCGTGCCTTGTCTCCTGCAAACATACCGCGTAACTGCGGAATTGCAATGTGCGACTCATCAACAATCAGCAGGAAATCTTTACCAAAATAATCGAATAAACAGAATGGTTGATCACCAGGTCGACGACCATCAAAATGAACCGAATAATTTTCAATGCCGGAACAATAGCCAAATTGGTCTATCATTTCGACATCATGCATAACACGCTGTTCAAGACGTTCTTTATAAATCGGATTTTTAATCGTTGGTATAACCTGATCGAGCTCCGCTTTGATACTTTCAATAGCCGTATTCTTTTTCTCTTGGGTCGTTACAAAATGACGTGCCGGAAAAATAAGTGCATTATCAAGCTCAGTTAATACTTCATGCTGCTTGCTGATCCAGGACATACTCTCAACCGTATCACCAAAAAGTTCTATACGTAAAATCTCTTTTTGATAGGGCAATTGTACTTCTATCGTATTGCCAAACACCTGAAAAGTCCCCGGATCCGGGCTGACATCATTGCGCTTATACTGAATAAAAATAAGCTGTTGAATCAGATCTTTACGACTCAGCGTTTGGCCAACTTTGACCGGAAACGATAATAAACGATAATCGTTAGGATTTCCTAGGGAGTAAATGCAAGAAACAGACGTTACAATGATCGTATCACGACGATTTATCGTTGAAGCAGTTGCCTCAATACGCAAACGTTCAATTTCGCTGTTTACTTTAGTTTCTTTGGGAATATAAATATCTTGGGCTGGTAAATATGATTCTGGCTGATAGTAGTCATAATAACTGACAAAATAGCCAACCTTGTTCTCTGGGAAAAAGAGGCTAAATTCTTCATAAAGCTGCGCTGCCAAGGTTTTGTTGGGGGAGAGTACCAATACTGGCTTGTTTTGATTAGCGATGATATTGGCAATTGTAAAGGTCTTTCCTGAACCGGTTACTCCCATCAGCGTAGAAACTCCCGGGCGATTTTTCATTAGTTTTTCAATCGCTTCAGGTTGACCACCTGCCGGTGGAAACGGAGAATGTAATTTAAACGTAGACACGGATAACCTCGTAACCCCAATAGCCCTAAGAATAAAACAATTATAACATGGTACTAATCTTTTTAAAATAGCCCTTCCAATCGCTATTTTTACATTGTCGCATGATATAAATCGACCAATCGTTGCGTACATTTTTCTGACCGATACTCCTGAGCCGTCTGCCAAGCCCCCTCTTGCAAGTGCTGCCGCAAAATCGGTTGTTCACTGAGCATGGTGATAGTTGCAGCCATTTCTTCCGTTGATTGCACCATAAACCCGTTATACCCATTGCGAATAATATCCTGCTGACCGGGGCCTGGTAATGCAATAACCGGCGTGCTGGAGGCCATTGATTCAGCCAGAACCAACCCTTGTGTATCATGCGGGGCAGCAAATAAAAATATATCGGCGCTGGCATACCAAGCTGCCATAACCTCTTTTGATGGCTGATGAATAAATTGCACCCTTTCTGGCGAAAGTTTTTTTATCTGATACGCATACTGCTTTAAATATTCATACTGATAGCCATAGCCGATTAATGTAAACCGATAGTCGATCGACAACGTACTGACTGCATCAAGCAAATGCTCAACCTGCTTTTCTGGTACCATGCGACCCACGGTGAGTAATTGAATGGGTGATCCTGATGATTTATTGCTTGATTTATTAATGGCAGAATAATAGTAACACTCATCAATACCGCTGGGAATCACGGCTGTTGGTACCTGCAACCACGGACGGCAGAGTTGTTCTACCGTATTAGTCGGCATAATAATAACATCACACTTATTGCAAAAATTACGCACATGATGCGCTATCAACGGTGCCGTCACAATGCCCGGCAACGGGATGTAA